>OLGB01000124.1_pt1 | contig 109628 bp, 93 predicted proteins | sample 1605691 | NCBI WGS metagenome assembly OLGB01 (sample SAMEA3888925, study PRJEB22519) | human gut metagenome | biome: human gut; feature: human-associated habitat; material: faeces | place: Denmark | collected 2010 | reverse complement strand
GACCTGTGCGTCTCCCGCACCAGCTTTACCTGGGGCGTGCCGGTGGACTTTGACCCGGGCCATGTGGTCTATGTGTGGGTGGACGCCCTCTTTAACTATATGACCGCCCTGGGCTTTATGAACGACAAGTACGATGACTACGACGCCTTCTGGCCCGCCGACGTCCACTTCGTAGGCAAGGAGATCGTCCGCTTCCACTCCATCATCTGGCCCGCCTTCTGCATGTCCCTGGGCCTGGAACTGCCCAAAAAGGTCTATGGCCACGGCTGGCTGCTGCTGGACGGCGGCAAGATGAGCAAGTCCAAGGGCAACGTGGTGGACCCCTATGTCTTAGCGGAAAAATTCGGCGTGGACGCCCTTCGGTTCTTCCTGCTGCGGACCTTCCCCTTTGGCTCCGACGGCAACTTTAGTAACGAGGCCCTGATCAACACCATCAATGTGGACCTGGCCAACGACCTTGGGAACCTGGTGAGCCGCACCACCGCCATGGCGGAGAAGTACTTTGGCGGCACGTTGCCGGAAGATTCCGGCGCTACCCAGACGGAGCGGGCTGTAGCCGCTGTAGTTGCTGCCGACCACGGGGTCGCCGATGGGGCTTTGCATGGCGAGGGCTGCCAGTTTGACGGTGAGTTGATCGGCTTGACCGCCGGTCTGCGCCGCCGTTACGAGGAGCAAATGGAAAAATTCCAGTTCCAGAACGCTCTGGAGGAAATTTTTAAAGTAATCCAGCGGGCCAACAAGTATATTGATGAAAACGCCCCCTGGGCGCTGGCCAAGGACATGGAGCAAAACGGCCCACGGTTGGCCCATGTGCTCTATAACCTGCTGGAGACCGTCCGTATCTGCGCCATTTTGCTCACCCCCTTCATGCCCGACTCCGCGGCGGAGGTGCTGCGGCAGATCGGCGCCTGCGAGGGCTGCCAAAGCTGGGACAGCGCCGACCAGTGGGGGGCGCTGAGCGACACCGTCACCGTCAGCCGGGGCGAAAACCTCTTCCCCCGGGTGGATATGGACACGGCCCTGGCGGAGCTGGAGGCCATCCGGGCCGCCCACGCGCCCAAGACTGTGGAGACCGAGCCGCTGACCGCTGAGAGCGTGGACTTTGACACCTTCTGCAAGTCCGACTTCCGGGCGGTGAAGGTAAAGGCCTGCGAGGCGGTGAAGAAGAGCGAAAAGCTCCTTCGCTTTACCCTGGACGACGGCACGGGCGCCGACCGGCAGATCCTCTCCGGCATCCACAAGTGGTATGAGCCTGAGGACCTGGTGGGCAAGACTTTGGTCGCCATCGTCAACCTGCCCCCCCGCAAGATGATGGGCCTGGACAGTTGCGGGATGCTCCTGTCGGCGGTCCACAGCGTAAACGGCGAGGAGCAGCTGAACCTGATCATCGTGGATGACAATATTCCTGCCGGGGCGAAGCTCTGTTGAGATAAGACGCGGACGATATTGAGAAATTAGGTGAAAGACTATGGCACACAAGGATAAGAACCCCGATATTTCCTACGAAAACCAGATCATCCAGCCGGTGGACCTGAAGGAGGAGATGGAGACCTCCTTCATTGAGTACGCCATGAGCGTCATCATCAGCCGGGCCCTGCCCGATGTGCGAGACGGCCTGAAGCCCGTTCACCGGCGCATTCTCTACGCCATGTACGAGGATGGCCTGACCTCCGACAAGCCCTTTAAGAAGTCGGCCACCGCCGTAGGTAACGTGCTGGGCCGGTACCACCCCCACGGCGACGCGTCGGTCTACGACGCCATGGTCCGTCTGGCCCAGGACTTCTCCTTGCGCTATCCCCTGATCGACGGCCACGGTAACTTCGGCTCCATCGACGGCGATCCCCCCGCCGCCTACCGTTACACCGAGGCCCGTATGGCCAAGATGGCCAACGAGATGATGCGCGATCTCGACAAGGAGACGGTGGACTGGGACCCCAACTTTGACGAGTCCCGCAAGGAGCCCCGGGTGGTCCCCGCCCGGTTCCCCAACCTGCTGGTCAACGGCTCCTCCGGCATCGCCGTGGGCATGACTACCAACATCCCGCCCCACAACCTCACCGAGGTCATCAACGGCTGCTTGTGCGTGCTGGATAACCCCGAGGCCACCCTGGACGACCTGATGGAGCACATCCAGGGTCCGGACTTCCCCACCCGGGGCATCATCCTGGGCCGCAGCGGCATCCGGGCGGCCTATGCCACCGGTCGGGGCCATATCCAGGTCCGGGCCCGGACGGAGTTTGAGGAGTACGGCCAGGGCCGCACCCGCATCATCGTCACCGAGCTCCCCTACCAGACCAACAAGGCCATGCTGGTGAAAAACATCGCCGACCAGGTCCATGAAAAGCGGCTGGAGGGCATCTCCGGCCTTCGGGACGAGACCGACCGGGACGGTATGCGCATCGTCATCGAGCTGAAAAAGGACGCCAACCCCCAGGTGGTCCTCAACCGCCTTTTTGCCCAGACCGCCATGCAGTCCACCTTCGCCATCGTCATGCTGGCTCTGGTGGACAACCAGCGCCAGCCCAAAATTTTGACCCTGCGGCAGATGCTGGACGAATACATCACCTATCAGGAAGAGGTCATCCGCCGCCGGACCATCTATGACCGCCGCAAGGCTCAGGAGCGGGCCCATATTTTGGAGGGCCTGCTCATTGCCCAGGACAATATCGACGAGGTCATCAAGATCATCCGCTCCAGCTATGATAACGCCAAGGAAAACCTGATGGAGCGCTTTAGTCTGGACGAGGTCCAGGCCCAGGCCATCTGCGATATGCGCCTCATCGCCCTCCAGGGCCTCAACCGGGAAAAGCTCCAAAACGAGTATGACGAGCTTCAGGAGAAGATCAAGTACTACACCGCCCTTCTGGAGAGCGAGGAGATGCTCAAGGGCGTTTTGAAGGACGAGCTGATCGAGATCCGGGACAAGTACGGCGACGACCGCCGCACCGAGATCGGCTTTGCCGAAAACGACATCGACATCGAAGACCTTATCGAGGAGGAGCAGTGCGTCTTTACCCTCACAAAGGCGGGCTATATCAAGCGCACCCCGGTGAGCGAGTATACGGCCCAGTCTAAGGGCGGCATGGGCAAAAAGGGCATTACCACCCGGGACGAGGACTATGTGGTGGACCTCTTTACCGCCTCCACCCACGACTACATCCTCTTTTTCACCGACACCGGCAAGGTCTACCGCAAGAAGGGATATCAGATCCCTGAAAGCGGCAAGGCCGCCAAGGGCACCAACATTGTCAACATCCTCCAGGTGGAGCAGGGCGAGCGCATCCAGACCATGATCCACACCCCCTCCATCGCCGACGACGGCCGGTATCTGGTGATGGTCACCAAGCTGGGCGTAGTCAAGCGCATGGAGGCCAACCGCCTAAAGAATCTGCGCAATAACGGCATCCGGGCTCTTCGTATGGGCGAGGGCGACAGCCTGATCTCCGTCCGGGAGACTGACGGGGACCAGAACATCCTGATCGCCACCCATTTGGGCCAAGCCGTCTGCTTCCATGAGACCGACGTCCGGGCCGTGGGCCGGGACGCCGTGGGCGTCCGGGGCATCCGGCTCAAGGAGGGCGACTACGTGGTGGGCGCCGCCCGGGCCACGGCGGGCAAGTGTGTCCTTTCCATTACCGAAAAGGGCTACGGCAAGCGTACCCCGGTGGAGGATTACCGCATCACAAAGCGCGGCGGCTCCGGTATTCGCAACTACCTCTGCACCGAGAAAACAGGGCCCGTGGTGGGCATCAAAGTGGTGGACGGCAGCGAGGATCTGCTGCTGGTGACCCAGTCGGGCATTCTCATCCGCACCCACGTGGACGCGGTGCGCCAGGCGGGCCGCTCCACCCAGGGCGTCATCGTTATGCGCTTTAAGGAGGAGGGGGATCAGGTCATCTCCCTGGCTCTGGCCGAGCGAGACAACGAGGAGGAGGTCAACGTCCCCGACACCGAGATGGAGGAAGTGGACGCCCCTGCCGAGGCCGCGGACGACTCCGGCGACGACGCCACCGAGGAATGAAAACAGTCACCATCTATACCGACGGCGCTTGTAGCGGCAATCCCGGGCCCGGCGGCTGGGGCGCGATCTTGATGTATGGCCGCCACAAGCGGGAGCTGTCCGGCGGCGAAGCCCAGACCACCAACAACCGCATGGAGCTCTCCGGGGTGATCGCCGCGCTGGAGCTTTTAAAGGAGCCCTGCGTAGTGGAGCTCTACTCAGACAGCAAGTACGTCATCGACGCGTTGGAAAAGGGCTGGGCCCGGTCCTGGCAGGCCAAGGGCTGGCGCAAGCCGGACAAAAAGCCGGCGCTGAACCCGGACCTCTGGGAGCGGCTTTTGGCGCTATGCGACATCCATACCGTCCGCTGCCACTGGGTCAAGGGCCACGCTGAAAACGAATATAACAACCGCTGCGACGAGCTGGCGGTCATGGAGAGCATGAAGTTCAAGGAATGACGTGCGGGCCGTCCGGGAGGCCGGCCCCTACAAATTTTAACGAACCTTCCTGCGTCTTCGTAGGGCGCGGCATCCTTGACGCGCCGCGTTTACCCCATAAAAAAGGAGGACGTATCATGCCCGACATGAAGGACGAATTTATTGAAATTTTCCAGGAGAACATCACCCGGGAGGGCGCCGACGCCCTGCTGGACTACCTGATGAATAAGTCCGACTTTTTTACCGCTCCCGCCTCGGCCAAGTTCCACGGCTCCTACCCTGGCGGTCTTTGCGAGCACTCGGTGAACGTCTATGACTGCCTGAAGGACTACCTGGCCCGGCCCCGGGTGGAGGAGCTGTACGGCCTGGAATACAGCCCCGAGACCGTGGCCATCGCGGCGCTGCTGCACGATCTTTGCAAGATCGGCTGCTATAGATCGGGCACCCGGAACGTGAAAAACGACGCCACGGGGCAGTGGGAGAAGGTGCCCACCTTCTTCTATGAAGATCCCCTCCCCTACGGCCACGGGGAAAAGAGCGTATACATCATCTCTGGCTTTATGCGCCTTACCCGGGAGGAGGCCATGGCCATCCGCTGGCACATGGGCTTCTCCGGCAGCGAAGATAAGGGCCTGGTGGGCAAGGCCCTGGAGCAGTATCCCCTGGCCTTTGCCCTGTCTGTCGCGGACATGGAGGCGACGTACTTCTTGGAGGGAGAGCCCTGCTAAAGCATAAAAATCACCCCGGAGCAAACGCTCCGGGGTGATTTTTTCTATTTGTTTATTCGTCCCAGTCCGTATAGTCCTCGTCGTCGCAGCAGCAGCCCTCGGCGTACTGACGGCGGGAGCGGACCTTGTTGGCCACGCAGCCAACGCCCTGGGTAATGTTTTCCCAAAAGACGACCACGGCGCAGATAGCGGCGGCGGTGGCCAAAACGGCGGCCAGGATCTTCATGACGTTTTTCATGGGAAGCTACCTCCTTGCCCTAAGTTATCTTTATTTTACACGCTTTTGCGAAAAAATGCAATGGGGAAAGAAGAAATATTTGGCTGTCACGCTCGCATTGGGCGCATGGCCGCTCCCGCTTCTCGCCTGTCGGCTCGGTCGTGCGATGGGACGCGTGCCACCGGCACGCATCGCCCCTCCGTCTCGGGCTGGTCTGCGGGGCCTTGCGGCCCCCCCGCTCGCCCTCGCTCCGGTCCATCGGTCGCTATGCGCCTATGCTCGCGCTTCTTACCACCCAAACCAGCTGAAAGGGTCATACCCGCGGCCGCCGTAGTTGTAGTCGTAATCGTAGTCGTCGTCCTGACTGTCGTCCCAGGTGCTGTCGCTGTCGGCGGGGACCTGCCCCAGGGGGTCGTCGGGCTTTTGCTCGTCAAAGGTCAGCTCCAGGGTGATGATCCGGGCCTCCCGGTCTACGGTAAGGGTAACGCTCTCGCCTGCTTTGTGGTTGTTCTTGATCTCAATAAAGGCGGCGTGGCCATCGATCTCCTGGCCGTCCACGGCGGTGATGATATCGCCCCGGCGCAGCCCGGCCTTGTCCGCGGCGCCGCCTGGGACCACGCTCTGGACATAGGCGCCGCCGGAGCGGCCGTACTTGGCGGCCTCGGTGGCGTTGGTGGTGGAGAGGGTGACGCCCACCAGGGGCTTGCCGGTGACGTAGCCGTGTTCCATCAGGTCCTTGATAATATCCTTGACGTCGTCGATGGGAATGGCGAAGGAGATGCCCTCGATGGAGGCCTGGGAAGAGCCGTTGTTGGAATACTTGGCGTTGGTGATGCCCACCACCTGGCCGTACATGTTAAACAAAGGGCCGCCGGAGTTGCCGGAGTTGATGGCGGCGTCCGTTTGGAGTACATTGATGACGGTGCCGTCGCTCATGGTCAGGGCCTTGTCCAGAGCGGAGACCAGCCCGCCGGTCATGGAGTAGGTCATCTCGCCCAGGGGGTTGCCGATGGCCACGACGTTTTCGCCCACCACCAGGTCGCTTGAGGAGCCCAGCCGGACCGGGGTCAGACCGGTGGCGTCGATCTTCAGCACCGCCACATCGTTTTCCTCCTCCGTCCCCACCACGCGGGCGTCAAAGGTGTCGCCGTTTTTGAACTGGACCTTGATGGAGGTGGCGTTTTCAATGACGTGATAGTTGGTGACGATATAGCCGTCCTGGGTGATCACAAAGCCTGAGCCCGCGGCGGCGGCGGACACCTGCTGCCCCCAGACATTAGTTGTGACCTGGGTGGTAATGCCCACCACGGAGTTGACGTTGCTGGCGTACACCTCCGCCGCCGACAGCACCCGGCCCGCGGTGTTGGAGAGGTTGACGGTGACGGGGGTGCCCGTCCCCTCGTAGATAACGGTGCCGCCACGGCTGCCGGACACGGCCGCGCCCACATGGCGGCCCAGCATGGAGCCGCCAAAGCCGGACAGACCGCCGATCAGCGCGCAGGCCAGCACCGCCGCGGTCACCTTGGGCCACATCCGCTTTTTCTTGGCCTTGGCGGGGGTCGCCGCCGAGACCACTGGGGTCTCGACCACCGCCTCCGCCGGAGCCTCGGCGGCAGAGGGCTCCTGCTGTGTGGAAGCCTCCGCGGCGGGGGCGTCGCCGGGCAGGTCCTGGGCGGTCGCGGGCCGCAGGCTGGGGTCGTCTAAAATGTTTTCCTCATGGTCGTCAATATACATAAAGGTTCCCTCCTTTTTGATTTTCGATACCCAGAATACACTTAATTTGTGTCAAAAGTGTGACGAAATGCAAGGACTTTTTTGAACGGCAGCTGAAAAGAAATCGAAAGACGCCTTAGGGCTGTCACGCCTCGCCTGCTCGCGACGCGGTTCTAAGCCCCTGCGCCATTTCGCTCCGCTCCGGGCCTTAGCCCGCTGCTCGCGACGGCTCAGGCGCTTCTTTCCCTTGCAATTACACCAATATAATGATACAATAGAAAAAATTTTAAAGTGGGGCGGCGCGCTTGGGCGCCGCCTGTGGGGGAAGCTATGAGATATGAAAGCTGGGAGGTCCCGGCATCCGCGGCGCCGGCGCTGCCGGGCGTGCCGGCGCTTTTGGGCCGGGTGCTGGCGGCCCGGGGCCTGACCACCGAGGCAGAGGCCCGGGAGTTTTTGCGCACCGACCCCGGCTTGCTCCACGATCCCATGCTCCTGGCGGGCATGCAGGAGGCCGTGGCGCGGCTGGAGCAGGCGCTGTCCCAGGGCGAGACCATCGCCGTTTACGGCGACTACGACGTGGACGGCGTCACCGCCACATGCCTGTTATACGACTTTTTCCGCCGCCGGGGCGGCCGGGTGCTCTGGTATATCCCCCGGCGGCTGGAGGACGGCTACGGCCTCAACTGCCGCGGGCTGGACGCGCTGAAACAACAGGGCGCCCAGCTGGTGGTCACAGTGGACTGCGGTATCACCGCTGTGGACGAGGTGGAGTATGCCAGGGAGCTTGGCATGGAGGTCATCATTACCGACCACCACGCCTGCAAAGAGACCCTGCCGGACGCCGTGGCGGTGGTGGACCCCCATCGCCCGGGCTGCCCTTATCCCTTCAAGGGCCTGGCCGGCGTGGGCGTCGCTATGAAGCTGGCCATGGCTATGGGCTGTGGTTATGAGGAATATGTGTCCCTGGCCGCCCTGGGCACCGTGGCCGACGTCATGCCCTTGGTGGACGAAAACCGGGCCATGGTCCACGCGGGGCTGGAGCGCATCAATGCCGGCGACAAGCCCGGCATCCAGGCCCTTTTGGAGGCCGCCGGAGCCGCCGAGACCGTCACCGCCGTCACCCTGGGCTACGGCCTTGCTCCCCGGCTCAACGCCGCCGGGCGGCTGGGCGTCACCGAGGTGGCCGTGGAGCTGCTGCTGAGCCCTGGCATCCAGGAGGCCATGCCCCTGGCCCAGCGGCTGTGCGAGCTCAACCGTCAGCGCCAGGCGCTGGAGGGCGAGATCTTCGGCGTCTGCGAGGAGCGGGTGCTGGCCGAGGCCATGGGCGACGCCGCCATCGTGCTCCACGCCGAGGGCTGGCACCAGGGCGTGGTGGGCATCGTGGCCTCCCGCCTGGCCGATAAGTTCCATAAGCCCACCTTCATGATTTCCCTGCAAGACGGCATGGGCAAGGGCTCTTGCCGGGGCGTGGACGATCTGTCTGTCTTTGAAGGGCTGCAAAACGCCGCCGAGCTGCTGGAGGGCTTTGGCGGCCACGCCATGGCCGCGGGCTTCACTGTCCGGGAATCCAATATCCCCGCGCTGAAGGAGCGCCTTTGCGCGTGGGCGGAAAAAGGCCGCGCCCAGAAGGCTGGGGCCCGGCTCCATGTGGACGTAGCCCTGGACGACCCGAGCCTGTTGAGCGTCCAGGAGGTGGAGGCTCTGGAGCGGCTGGAGCCTTACGGCTGCGGCAATCCCAAGCCCGTATTCTGCCTCTCCGGGACGGGACTTTGCGATCTGACCCGGGTGGGGGTGGACGGCAAGCATCTGCGCCTTCGCCTCAAGGCCGGCGCGCAGCGGCTCCAGGGCATCTATTTTTCCTGCCCCAAGGACAGCTGGGACCTGCGCGACGACGACGTGGCCGACGTGGCCTTCGTGCCCCAGATCAACGATTTTCGCGGCAAGCGCACCGTTCAGCTGGTACTCCAGGACGCCCGCAGGGCGCAGGGCCAGGAGGAGTTGTGCCGCAAGTTTTACCACGGCGAGGACCTGACCCCGGGGGAGGCACTGGCCCTGATCCCCAGCCGCGGCCAGTTTGAGACCCTGTGGCGGCGGGTCCGGGACCGGGCCCCTATGACCTTGGCCCCGGTGGCCGACATCGCCGGCGACCTGGCCCTTGGCCGGGCGGTGGTGGGTCTGGAGGTCTTTTATGAGAGGGGCCTCATCGACCTGTCCGCCCAGGAGGACAGAGTCAGCGTCACCCTGCGACCCCGGGGACCCAAGGTAGATCTGGAGCAAAGCCCGATCTTAATTCGCCTGCACGGCTTTGCGGAGGAGGGGTGAAGCGTCATGGACCCTGTTTTGGAGCAATATGAACAGCTGGTAGAGCGGGTACGGGCCTATAGCCCCACCGCCGACCTAGAGCGCATGGAGCGGGCCTTCCGCTATGCCGACACCCAGCACGCCGGGCAAAAGCGCAAGTCCGGCGAGCCCTATATCATCCATCCCCTCCATGTGGCCGCCATCGTGGCGGAGCTTGGCATGGATATGGACTCCATCCTGGCCGCCCTTTTACACGACTGCATCGAGGATACCGGCTCCACCCATGAGGACATCGCCAAGCTCTTTGGCCCCACGGTGGCCGACATCGTAGAGGGCGTCACCAAGCTGACCAGGATGCAGTACGTCACCAAGGAAGAAGAGCAGATGGAGAACCTGCGGAAGATGCTCATGGCCATGAGCAAGGACATCCGGGTCATCCTTATCAAGATCTGCGACCGGCTGCACAATATGCGCACTCTGGAGTACCAGTCATCCAAAAAGCAGCGGGAAAAGTCCCTGGAGACCATGGAGATCTACGCCCCCATCGCCCACCGCCTTGGTATGCAGAAGATCAAGTGGGAGCTGGAGGATCTGTCGCTGCAATATCTGGACCCGGTGGGCTACGAGGAGATCGCCAAGGAGCTGGCCGCCCAGAGCTCGGTCCATGAAGAGTTCATGCACGGCGTCCAGAGCAAGGTGGAGCAGCGCCTTGCCAGCGAGGGCATCACCTGTAAGGTCTATGGCCGGGTGAAGCACATCTACTCCATCTATCGCAAGATGTATACCCAGAATAAGACCATCAGCGAGATCTTTGACCTCTACGCCTTTCGGGTCATCGTGGACGATATCCCCACCTGCTATAACGTCCTGGGTTGTATCCACGATATGTTCAACCCTGTCCTGGGCCGCTTCAAGGACTATATCTCCACCCCCAAGCCCAACGGCTATCAGTCCCTGCACACCACCGTCATTGGCCGGGAGGGCATCCCCTTTGAGGTGCAGATCCGCACCCAGGCCATGCATCAGACCGCCGAGTACGGCATCGCGGCCCACTGGAAGTATAAGCAGGGCCTTGGGAGCGGCTCCCTGGGCAGCGAGGAGACCTACGAGTGGGTCCGCAAGCTGCTGGAGAGCCAGCAGGATACCGACGCGGAGGAATTCGTCCGCTCTTTGAAGGTAGATCTCTTTGCCGACGAGGTGTTCGTCTTCACCCCCCAGGGCGACGTGAAGAGCCTGCCCGCCGGGGCATGTCCCATCGACTTTGCCTACGCCATTCACTCCGCCGTGGGCAACCGCATGACCGGGGCCAAAATAAACGGCCGCATCGTGCCGTTGGAGACGCCGCTGAAAAACGGCGATATCGTGGAGATCATCACGGCCAAGAACGCCCACGGCCCTAGCCGGGACTGGATCAAGCTCTGTAAGTCCAACGAGGCCCGCAATAAGATCCGCCAGTGGTTCAAAAAAGAGCGGCGGGAGGAGAATATTGCCAGCGGCAAGGTGATGCTGGAGGGCGAGTTGCGGCACATGGGCATTACCCTGAGCCAGGTGACGGCCTCGGAAAACCTCCCCGCCATTTTGAAAAAGGTGGGCCAGGGCTCCTTTGACGATCTGTGCGCCTCCATCGGCTACGGCGGCACCACCGCCGTCAAGGCCGTGGCCCGCATCAAAGACGAGCTCTCCCGCATTGCCAAGGCCCAGGAGGTCAAGACAAGCCCGGACGGTCCCGGCGTCATCTACCCCGGCATGGGCACTGCGGCCCATAGCCAGACGAAAGCGCCCAAGCATACCGAAAGCGGCATCGTGGTGGAGGGGCTTGGCAACTGCATGGTGAAGTTCGCCAAGTGCTGCACCCCGGTGCCCGGCGACCCGGTCATCGGCTTTATTACCCGGGGCTACGGCGTGTCCGTCCACCGGGCCGACTGCCCCAACGCCCAGTTTGACCACACCGACGCCCACCAGGCAGGCCGGTGGGTCAACGTCAGCTGGGTAGAGGGCGATCTGGAGGGCTACCGCACCGCCTTGGAGCTGTCCGCCCCTGACCGCGATGGACTGGCGCTGGATGTGGCGACGGTACTATCCAGTTTAAAAGTCCGGGTCTGCACCCTCTCCGCCCGGGCCAGCGACGACGGCGCGGCCCTGGTCACTGTAGAGGTGGAGGTCAAAGACAAGGGCGAGCTCCAGCAGGTCATCAACAAGCTGGGCCAGATCCACGGTGTGTCCACCGTCAAGCGGGTGACGGGCTGAGCCCTGCCCCCTGAAAAAGAGAATCTACCAAAGAGAAAGGAGGCGCCGCCATGGATCACCGTCTCGGCGTTTTGGGCGGCATGGGGCCCCAGGCCACCCAGGTGTTTTACCAGCGCGTTCTGGACCGTACCGACGCTGCCCGGGACCAGGAGCATCTGTCTGCCCTGATCCTGAGCGACGCGGCCATGCCCGACCGAACTGAGGCCATCCTCTCCGGCCATGACGACGACGTCCGGGCGCGTCTGGTGGCCGACGCCAAGTTGCTGGAGCGCGCGGGCTGTACCCTGCTGGCCGTGCCTTGCAATACCTCCCATTACTTTGCGGCCGACATCCAAAGCGCGGTGTCCATCCCCCTTTTGCATATGCCCCGGCTGGCGGTGCAAAGGGCCGGGTCCCTGGGCCGCAAGAAGACCGCCATCCTGGCTACCGAGGGCACGGTGAAGACCGGCGTCTATCAGCGCGAGTTTGACGCTTTGGGCCTTGCGAGCTGGACGCCGGACCCGCAGACCCAGGCCCTGGTGACCTCCATTATCTATGACGAGATCAAGCGGGGCGAGCAGGGCAGCCGGGAAAAATTCGCCGCCATCGACAAAGCCTGCCGGGCCAACGGTTGCGACGGGGCCATCCTGGGCTGCACGGAGCTGTCTGTCTACCGGGCCTACCACGGCCTGCCCGGCTACTACATCGACGCCATGGAGCTGCTGGTGGAGGCCGCTATTTTGGCCTGCGGCAAGCGGCTTCGGGAGGTATGACATGGCCGACTACACCTTTTTGCTTCCCACCCTCTTTGGCATAGAGGGCGTGGCGGCCCAGGAGTGCAAGCGGCTGGGCCTGCGGGACGTGAAGGGCGAGGACGGCCGAGTGCTGTGCAAGGGGACCCTGGCCGACCTGGCCCGGCTCAACGTGAACTTGCGCACCGCCGAGCGGGTCGTTTTGCTGCTGGGGCGTTTTCCGGCGACGGATTTCGACGAATTATTCGACGGCGTCTCCGCCCTCCCCTGGGAGGACTATATTCCCCGCAGCGGGGCCTTCCCCGTCCGCTGCCAGTGCGTGAACTCCCAGCTCCACGCCGCCGTCACCTGCTCCAATATGGTGAAAAAGGCGGTGGCCAAGCGCCTGGGGGGCAAATACGGTCTCCTGACCCTGCCCGAGACCGGAGCCCAGTACGCCATCCGGTGCCTGATCTTTAAGGATATAGTCACCATCGGCCTGGACGCCTCCGGCCCCAGCCTCCACAAGCGGGGCTATCGGGCCCTGGGGGTCACTGCGCCTCTCCGGGAGACCCTGGCCGCCGCCATGGTGCTCCTCTCCCGCTACCACGGCAAGGGACCCTTTGTCGATCCCTTTTGCGGCAGCGGCACCATCCCCATCGAGGCCGCCCTGATCGCCAAAAACCGGGCACCCGGCCTGAACCGGGCCTTCTCCGCCCAGAAGTGGGCGTTTGTACCACGGGAGACCTGGCTGGAAGCGGCGGATGAAGCCATGGACAAGGAATATGACGGCAAGTACGATATTTTTGCCAGTGACATCGACCCAGCCGCCGTGGACCTGGCCCGGCAGAACGCCGCTCTGGCCGAGGTAGACGACCGCATTTCCTTCGCGGTGGCCGACGCCCGGCAGTTTACCACCGACCAAAGCGCCGGGCGCATGGTCACCAACCCACCCTATGGCCAGCGGCTCATGGAAAAGCGGGAGGCGGAGGCGCTCTACCGGGACTTTGGCAAGGCTTTTGCCAAGCTGGGAGCGGGCTGGGAGCTGTATCTCCTGTCCAGCCACACGGAATTTGAGCGCTGCTTTGGCCGCCCGGCCCCCAAGAAACGCAAGCTTTACAACGGCCCTCTGATGTGCACCCTGTTTCAGTATCTGTAAAGTGAGGTGACGGCCATGCTCCACGCGTTTCTGATCAACCCCCGGGCGGGCAAGCCCGGCGCGGCGAAAAAGGCGGCCCAGACCATCGAGGCGGCCTGCCGGGCGCTGGGGCTCACCTACACCCTCACCCTGACCGAGTCCCCCGGCGACGCGGTGCGGATCACCCGGCACTACGCCCAGAGCGACCAGGCCATCCGGCTTTACGCCTGCGGCGGAGACGGCACCTTGAATCAGGTGGTCCAAGAGGCGGCAGGCCAAGAGAACCTGGCTGTGACTAACATCCCCCTGGGCACGGGCAACGACTTTTTAAAGCTCTTTGGCGAGGACTATAAGAAGTCCTTTTGGGACCTCCACGCCCTGGCGGAAGGCCCCCAGACGGCCATGGATCTGATCGACTGCAACGGCGTGCTGGGCCTGGACATCGTCTGCGCCGGGATCGACGCCCGGGTGGCCGCCGATGTGGACCGCTACAAGGCCCTGCCCCTGGTGGGCGGCATGGGGGCTTACGCCCTGAGCCTGGCGGCCAACGTGGTCTTTAAGCCCCTGGCCCAGCCCATGACCGTGGAGCTGGGCGGCCAGGCGTGGGACGAGCCCATCACCCTGGTGTGCGTGTGCAATGGCCGCTACTATGGAGGCGGCTTTATGCCCTCCCCGGACGCGCTGCCCGACGACGGGGAGCTGGAGTTTATCCTGGTGCCCGGCGTGCGCAAGCGGGACTTCCTCGGCCTGGTGGGCAAGTACGCCAAGGGACGGGCCGCGGAGTTGGAGGGCGTGGCCCATATTTACAAGGGCCCGGGCCCGGTGACGCTGCGCGCCGACCGGCCCATCACCGCCGTGGCCGACGGCGAGGTTTTATCCGACGAGCTGCTGACCATTGGCTTGTCGGAGAAAAAATTAAACTTCTTCTGGCCGGTGGGCGCGTCCTATCGGGTCGAAAAAGAGCCTGTCGGGGCCGCTTTGTGAACAGAATTTTAATTTTTTGAAAATCGACCTCCTTTTTTTGAAAAAGGGGGTTGATTTTTTTTGGCAGGCGAGGTATTATCATACAAGCGTTAGCACTCCGGCAAAAAGAGTGCTAATCCCCAAAGTAGTTATTATATTATAGGAGGGAACCTATTATGAAGTTGAAACCGTTGGCAGACCGTGTTGTGGTAAAGCTGGTAGAGGCCGAGGAGAAGACCAAGAGCGGCATCATTCTCACCGGCGCGGCCAAGGAGAAGCCCGAGGTGGCCGAGGTGGTCGCCGTTGGCCCCGGCGGCATGGTGGACGGCAAGGAGGTCAAGATGACCGTCAAGAAGGGCGACAAGGTCATCACCAGCAAGTACTCCGGCACCGAGGTCAAGGTGGACGGCGTGGAGTACAACATCGTCCGCCAGTCCGATATTCTCGCCATCGTCGAGTAAGTCACCGAAAACGGCTTCGCCGTTTCCGGTGAGGTTTGCGGATTTTGGCCGCGCCCTGCGGGCACAACCAAAATCCGAGAAGTATTTTTTGTCAGGCGCATGTCCTGACAAAAAATAATTATGATCCTTCGCCGCTGACGCGGCGAACTCTGCGAGGCATTTATAACTAGGAGGTAATACAATATGTCTAAACTCATTTGCTACGGCGAGGACGCCCGCAAGGCTATGGAGCGGGGCGTCAACCAGCTTGCCGACACCGTGAAGGTCACCATGGGCCCCAAGGGCCGCAACGTGGTGCTGGACAAGAAGTACGGCTCTCCCCTGGTCACCAACGACGGCGTGACCATCGCCAAGGAGATCGAACTGGAGGACCCCTTTGAGAACATGGGCGCCCAGCTGGTCAAGGAGGTCTCCACCAAGACCAACGACGTGGCCGGCGACGGCACCACCACCGCCACCCTGCTGGCCCAGGCCATCATCCGCGAGGGCTTGAAGAACCTGGCCGCCGGGGCCAATCCCATGGTCATGAAGAAGGGCATCGCCAAGGCCACCGAGACCGCCATCGCCGAGATCAAGAAGAACTCCAAGAAGGTCAAGGGCACCGAGGATATTGCCCGGGTAGGCGCTGTCTCCAGCGGCGACGAGACCATCGGCAAGCTCATTGCCGAGGCCATGGAGAAGGTGGGCCACGACGGCGTCATCACCGTGGAGGAGTCCAAGACCGCCGAGACCTACTCCGAGGTCGTCGAGGGCATGCAGTTTGACCGGGGCTACATCACCCCCTATATGGTCACCGACACCGAGAAGATGGAGGCCGTCTTTGACGACGCTCTTATCCTCATTACCGATAAAAAGATCTCCAACATCCAGGAGATCCTGCCCATCCTGGAGCAGGTGATCCAGTCGGGCAAGAAGCTGGTCATCATCGCCGAGGACGTGGAGGGCGAGGCGCTGTCCACCCTGATCGTCAATAAGCTGCGCGGGACCTTGAATGTTCTGTGTGTGAAAGCCCCTGGCTTTGGCGACCGGCGCAAGGAGATGCTGGAGGACATCGCCATCCTCACCGGCGGCACCGTGATCTCCAGCGACCTGGGCATGGAGCTGAAGGACACCCAGCTCAACATGCTGGGCAAGGCCCGCCAGGTGAAGAGCAACAAGGAGAACACCATCATCGTGGACGGCGCGGGCTCCTCCAAGGCCGTGAAGGACCGTGTGGCCCAGATCCGCACCGTCATCGAGAACACCACCTCCGAGTATGACAAGGAGAAGGCCCAGGAGCGGCTGGCCAAGCTGGCCGGCGGCGTGGCTATCATCCGCGTGGGCGCCGCCACCGAGGCGGAGATGAAGGAGAAGAAGCTGCGCATCGAGGACGCCCTGAACGCCACCCGGGCCGCCGTGGAGGAGGGCATCGTGGCCGGCGGCGGCACCGCCTATGTCAACGCCGTCCCCGCTGTGGATAAGCTGGTCAAGACCCTGGAGGGCGACGAGAAGACTGGCGCCGCCATCATCGCCGCCGCCCTCACCGAGCCCATGCGCCAGATCGCCAAGAACGCCGGCATCGACGGCAGCGTGGTGCTGGAGCAGGTCAAGCAGTCCAAGAAGACGGGCTACGGCTTCGACGCCTACAACGAGACCTATGTGGACATGATCTCCTCCGGCATCGTGGACCCCACCAAGGTGACTCGCTCCGCCCTGGAGAACGCGGCCAGCGTGGCCTCCCTGATGCTCACCACCGAGTCCCTGGTGGCCGACAAGCCCGAGCCCCCCGCCCCCGCTCCCGCCAACCCCGACATGGGCGGGATGTATTAAAACGAAGCGCGACCCGTAGGCGGGCTGCCGGGCTTGGAGCCGCCCGTACGCGAAAAACAGGCGAACGCCGCAAGGCGTGAGCAACATTTTCGCCAAGGGCGGCGAAAGAACCGGCGACAAGCACGCCCAACGGAAGCGTGACAGCCCGAGGTCCAGAAAGCCCTCCGCTTTGCGGAGGGTTTTCTTTTTGCCGAGAGCGTGGTATAATCGAGCAAAAGTAAGCAAGGGGGCGTTTTTATGAAAGTCGCGCTGGTCACCGGCGGCACAGGAGGGATCGGCTCGGCCATTTGCCGGGCTCTGGCCGCGGATGGCGTGACTGTCTGCGTGGGCTACCATACCCGGCAGGCCCAGGCGGAGGGTCTGTCCGCCCAGCTGGGCGGATATGCGGTGCCCTGCGACGTGGCCGACCCAAAAAGCGTGGCCTCGGCGGTTGACAATGTGTTGGATAAATTTTGTCAACTTGACATTTTGATATGCAATGCCGGGGTGGCCCATGTGGGACTTTTGCAGGATATGACGGATGGCGACTGGCGGGGCGTTATGGCCGCCGACCTGGACGGGATATTTCACTGCTGTCGGGCGGTTTTGCCCCATATGATCGGGCGAAAACAGGGGAAGATCGTGACCGTTTCCTCCATCTGGGGCCTGCGCGGGGCCTCTTGTGAGGCGGCCTACTCTGCCGCCAAAGCCGGGGCCGTTGGATTGACCAAGGCTCTGGCGAAGGAAGTGGGCCCCAGCGGGGTGACGGTGAACTGCGTGGCCCCGGGCGTCATCGACACCGAGATGAACGCACGCCTAGAGCCACAAGACTTTGCGGACTTGGCGGAGGCGACGCCCCTGGGGCGGATCGGCCGGCCGGAGGAGGTGGCGGCGGCGGTGGCCTTCCTCTGTTCGGACGCCGCTTCCTTTATCACCGGCCAGGTCTTAGCGGTGGACGGCGGCTTTGCGATTTGACAGAATTCACAAATGACGGGGGTTTTGGCCCCCGTCATTTGTCTGTTTGTAAAGTTGACAAATTTAACTGCCGAGTCTACAATTGTCAATAACCTTAAAGGAGGTTGAATGAAATGAAAAAGTATCTTGCTCTGCTTTTGGCCCTGGCGATGGTCTTCGCCCTGGCCGCCTGCGGCGGCGGCGACGACACCCCCGCCACCGACGCTCCTGTCTCTGACGCTCCCGCCAGCGACGTGCCCGCCACCGACGCCCCCGTGGGCGCTGCCTCCGGCACCTTTAAGCTGGGCGGCATTGGCCCCCTGACCGGCGGCGCCGCCATCTACGGCATGGCCGCTCAGCGCGGCGCTCAGATCGCCGTGGACGAGATCAACGCCTCTGACAGCGCCGTGAAGTTCGAGCTGCAGTTTGAGGACGACGTCCACGACGCCGAGACCTCCGTCAACGCCTACAACAAGCTGCTGGACGACGGGATGCAGCTCCTGGTCGGCACCGTCACCACCGGCCCGGCCCTGTCCGTCAGCCCCCTGGCCATGCAGGACCGCGTGTTCATGCTGACCCCCTCCGCCTCCTCCGCCGACGTCATCGACGGCAAGGACAACGTGTTCCAGGTCTGCTTCACCGACCCCAACCAGGGCACCGCCTCCGCCGACTACATGGCCGAGAACATGGCCTCCGCCAAGATTGCCGTTATTTATAAGAACGACGACGCTTACTCCACCGGCATTCGGGACACCTTTGTGGCCGAGGCTGCCGCTAAGGGCCTGGAGGTGGTCTATGAGGGCACCTTCACCGAGGATACCCAGACCGACTTCTCCGTCCAGGTGGCCGGCTGCCAGTCCGCCGGGGCCGACCTGATCTTCCTGCCCATGTACTATCAGCCCGCCTCCGTCATCATGACCCAGGCCACCGCCGCCGGCTACAAGCCCACCTACTTCGGCGTGGACGGCATGGACGGCATTCTGACCATGGAGAACTTTGACACCTCTCTGGCTGAGGGCGTTATGCTGCTGACCCCCTTCTCCGCCGACGCCGACGACGCTCTGACCCAGTCCTTCGTCAGCAAGTACAACGACCTCTACGGCGAGACCCCCAACCAGTTCGCCGCCGACGCCTATGACTGTGTCTACACCATCAAGACCGCTCTGGAGACTGCCGGCTGCACTGCCGACATGTCCGCCGCCGACATCTGCGACGCCGTTGTGGCCGTGATGCCCACCATCAGCGTGGACGGCCTCACCGGCACGGGCATGACCTGGGACGCCAGCGGCGCCGTGTCCAAGGCCCCCATGGCCGTGGTCATCGAGAACGGCGTGTACGTCCTGCCCCAGTAAGCGCGTTATTGACCAAACACAGCTGGCGGGAAGGGCCCACCTTCCCGCCAGCTCTCCCCTTTTCATCCAACGCCTATGGCGGAAACGAGGACGCGGACGGCGTGGCCACGTCTTGGTTTCTGCCATATGTGGTATCTGCGCGAAAACAAGTTTTTGAGAAAGAGAGGAAGCCCCATGGGATTTTTGTCAAACCTGATCATCGGCTTGAATGTGGGCAGCGTATACGCCATCATCGCCCTGGGCTACACCATGGTCTACGGCATCGCCAAGATGCTGAACTTTGCCCATGGCGACGTCATCATGGTGGGCGGGTATGTCTCCTTCTGCGCTATGAGCTATATGGGCCTCAACGGCTGGCTGGCTCTGGTACTGGCCATGGTGGTGTGCACGGTGCTGGGCGTCATCATCGAGGGCCTCGCCTATAAGCCCCTTCGGCAGGCTACGTCTCTGGCCGTACTCATCACCGCCATCGGCGTGAGCTACCTGCTACAAAACAGCGCCCTTTTGATCTGGGGCGCTAACCCCAAGGTCTTTACGCCCCTGATCCCCTCCACCAACGCCGCTGGCGAGCCCAACGTGCTCCAGCTGGGCGAGCTGTCCATCAGCTATCTGTCCCTGTTCACCATGGCCGCCTGCGTGGTGATTATGATTGCCCTGACCCTCTTCACCACCAAGACCAAGATGGGTAAGGCCATGCGGGCCTGCTCGGAGGACAAGGGCGCGGCTCAGCTCATGGGCATCAACGTCAACGCCACCATTTCCATGACCTTTGCCATCGGCTCTGCCCTGGCGGCCATCGCTGGGGTGCTGCTTTGCTCCTACTCCCCCACCCTGATGCCTACCACCGGCTCCATGCCCGGCATTAAGGCCTTCACCGCCGCCGTCTTCGGCGGCATCGGCTCCATCCCCGGCGCCCTGCTGGGCGGACTGCTCATCGGCATCATCGAGGCCTTGGCTAAGGCCTATATCTCTACCAGCCTGGCCAACTCCATCGTCTTCGCCGTGCTCATCGTGGTGCTGCTGGTGCGCCCGTCGGGTCTGCTGGGCAAGTACGTGCCCGAGAAAGTTTGAGGTGGCGGCCATGAAGAAATTAAAGTCTTTGAAGCGGACCACCAAGGTGGACTTTCTCACCTACCTGGGGGTCACTGTGGCCTTTATCCTGATCTCTGTTCTCAACGGCAACGGCGTTTTGAGCCGCTCCCAGCAGGGCTGGCTGGTGCCGGCGTGCTGCTATGTGGTCATGGCGGTGAGCTTGAACCTGGTGGTGGGCATCTCCGGCGAGCTGAGCCTGGGCCACGCGGGTTTTATGAGCGTGGGCGCCTTCTCCGGCGCGGTCACCGCCATGAGCCTGACCGACGCCATTCCCTTCGCTCCTCTGCGTTTGGCTGTGGCCATTCTGGCGGGCGCGCTGCTGGCCGGCGTGGCCGGGGCGCTGATCGGTATCCCGGTGCTGCGGCTGCGGGGCGACTACCTGGCCATCGTCACCCTGGCCTTTGGCGAGATCATCAAGGAGCTGATGAACTGCCTGATCGTGGGCTGTGACAGCAAGGGTCTGCATATTATTTTCAACCTCACCGGCACCAAGTCCGCCGCCGATCTGAACCTGGCCGCGGGCGGTACCGTCATCATCAAGGGCGCTCAGGGCACCACCGGCGTCACCGCCATCTCCAGCTTCGCCGCGGGCTTTGTGCTCATCATGATCACCCTGGTCATCGTGCTCAACCTGGTCCGCTCCCGGGCGGGCCGGGCCATCATGGCCATTCGGGATAACCGCATTGCCGCCGAGAGCGTAGGCATCAACGCCACCAAGTATAAGATGATGGCCTTCGTTACCTCCGCCGCCTTAGCCGGCGCCGCCGGCGCGCTCTACGGCCTTAACTACTCCTCCATCGTTTCCACCAAGTTCAACTTCAACACCTCCATCCTGGTGCTGGTGTATGTGGTGCTGGGCGGCCTGGGCAACATCTGGGGCTCCATCGTGGCGGCCACCGTGCTCTATATCCTGCCCGAGGCCCTGCGGGAGTTTGCCGACTACCGGATGCTGGTCTACGCCATCGTCCTCATCATCGTGATGATCGTCACCAACAATCCCACCATCAAGGCCTTCTTTGGCAAGGTCACGACCCTTTTGAAACGCAAAAGACCTGCCGCGCCGGCGAAAGGGGGTGCCCAGCAGTGAGCGAGAAGATCAAGCGTGAGCCCACCCGGCTGGTGCCCGTTCCCTCCAAGAACATCATCCCCGAGCGGGACATCAACCAAGACCCCATCCTGGAGTGCCAGCACCTGGGCATCGACTTTGGTGGCCTCACCGCCGTCAAGGACTTTAACATGGCCATCGGCCGCACCGAGATCGCCGGGCTCATCGGCCCCAACGGCGCGGGTAAGACCACGGTGTTCAACCTGCTGACCAAGGTCTACCAGCCCACCCGGGGCACCATTTTGCTCGACGGCGTGGATACCCACAACATGAACACCGTCCAGGTCAACCGGGCGGGTATCGCCCGGACCTTCCAGAACATCCGGCTGTTCAACAACCTGACGGTGGAGGAAAACGTGAAGGTGGGCCTTCACAACCATACCCGCTACGGGATGTTCCAGGGTATCCTCCGTATGCCGGGCTATTGGAAGGAAGAGCGCCGGGCCCATGAGAGCGCCATGGAGCTTTTGCACATCTTTGACATGGAGGACCTGGCAAACCATGAGGCTGGTAGCCTGCCCTACGGCGCCCAGCGGCGGCTGGAGATCGTGCGGGCCCTGGCCACCAATCCGTCCCTTCTTTTGCTGGACGAGCCGGCGGCGGGCATGAATCCCTCCGAGACCGCCGAGCTGATGGAAAACATCGTGAAGATCCGGGATACCTTCCACATCGCCATTCTGCTCATCGAGCATGATATGTCCCTGGTCATGGGCATTTGCGAGGGCATCGCCGTGCTGAACTTCGGCGAAATCATCGCCAAGGGAACGCCCGACGAGATCAAGAACAATCCCCAGGTCATCGAAGCCTACCTGGGCAAGAAGCGGGAGGTGTGACGGCATGGGAACTCTGTTGAAGGTGGATGACATCAACGTCTACTACGGCGCCATCCACGCCATCAAGGGCGTGTCCTTTGAGGTGGCCGAGGGGGAGATCGTCACCCTCATCGGCGCCAACGGCGCGGGCAAGTCCACCACTCTGAAGACCATCTCCGGCCTGCTCCGATCCAAGACCGGCTCCATCACCTTCCAGGATAAGGACATCTCTTCCGTGGCCCCCCACAAGCTGGTGGCCCACGGCCTGGCCCACGTCCCCGAAGGCCGCCGTATCTTTTTGCAGATGACGGTGGAGGAAAACCTGGAGATGGGCGCCTATATCCGCTCGGGCAAGGGTGTGGACGGCTCCCTGGAGGAGGTCTACGCCCTCTTCCCCCGGCTCAAGGAGCGCCGCCGCCAGATCGGCGGCACCCTCTCCGGCGGCGAGCAGCAGATGCTGGCCATGGGCCGGGCACTGATGAGCAAGCCGAAGCTGATGATGCTGGACGAACCCTCTATGGGCCTGGCCCCCATCCTGGTGGACCAGATCTTCGACATCATCAAGGCCCTGCACAAAAACGGCACCACCATTTTGCTGGTGGAGCAAAACGCCCAGATGGCCCTCTCCGTGGCCAACCGGGGCTATGTGCTGGAGACGGGCAAGGTGGTCAAATCCGCTGACGCCCAAGAGCTGCTCACCGATGAATCGGTGAAGGCCGCCTACCTCGGCGGCTAAACCGCCCCCCCTTTTTACGAACCAACTCTCCGCCCCAGCGGGCGGGGAGTTTTATTTTTCTTGACTTTTTTCTGGGGATACGTATACAATAAACATATAGAGAAAGCAGGAACGGGAAAGGAGCGGTGATACGATGAGCTTGACCATTCGGGCGACATGGGACGATGAGGCCAGAGTGTGGGTAGCGGAAAGCGACGACGTGCCGGGACTGGTGCTGGAATCCGGGTCCCTGGACGCGCTGATCGAACGGCTGCGTTACGCCGTACCGGAGATGTTGGCACTGAACGGGACGGACCCGGACGCCGTTGAGATGAACATCGTGTCCCAACGGCTGGAGCAGGTGGCCATGTAATGGCAGAATATGAAAAAGAGGTCCGGGAGCTGCTGAGCGCCGCCGGGTGCTACTTTGTGCGTCACGGGAAAGGCGACCATGACATTTGGTATAGCCCTATTACCGCCCGCCATGTGACCGTGGATGGGAAGATCAAATCCCGACACACCGCGAACGCTGTCTTGAAGCAGAGCGGCATTCAAAAGCGGTTTTCCTAATGCTGCCTGGACTTGACTTTTCCCCCGAGGCGTGATACACTCCCTTTGTAAAATCAGCGTTGACGGAGAAGAAACCGCGTTGCCCCGGTCAGAGAGAGGCCCAGAAGCTGCAAGGGCTTTACGGAAGGCGGCGGCTGTACCACTCCTGAGCCGCCCGGGAAGACCGGGCCGGGACCGCCCGTTACAGCGGACACAAGCGGCGGCTTTTTGATAGGCCGCAAGCAGGGTGGAACCGTGGGATGTATGATGCGTCTCACCCCTGGACAAAACAGGGGTGAGGCGTTTTTTGCTTCCCCCAGAATACAAGGAGGACTATCATGGCGGACGAAAACGAACTGTATTCCTTTGAAAACGAGACCTACCGCAAGACCTACTGGCACACCTGCTCCCACATCATGGCCCAAGCGGTCAAGCGGCTGTGGCCCGAGGTGAAGCTGGCCATCGGTCCCAGCATCGACGAGGGCTGGTACTACGATATGGACGCCCCCTTCGCTTTCACCCCCGAGCACTTAGAGCAGATCGAGGCGGAGATGCGCAAGATCTGCAAGGAGAAGCTGAAGCTGGAGCGGTTCGAGCTGCCCCGGGCGGAGGCTCTCAAGCTGATGGAGGACAAGGGTGAGCCCTACAAGGTGGAGCTGATCAACGATCTCCCTGAGGGAGAGATCATCTCCTTCTATAAGCAGGGCGAGTTCACCGACCTCTGCGCCGGGCCCCATCTGGACTCCACCGGCCGGGTGAAGGGCAACGCTCTGAAGCTCACCGCCTGCAACGCCGCCTACTGGCGGGGTGACAGCAGCCGCCAGACTCTCCAGCGTATCTACGGCGTGGCTTACCCCAAAAAGGAGGAGCTGGACGCCTATTTGGAGCGCATCGAGGAGGCCAAGCGCCGGGACCACCGGAAGCTGGGCCGTGAGCTGGGCCTCTTCATGCTTCGGGACGAGGGTCCCGGCTTCCCCTTCTTCCTCCCCAAGGGCATGGTGCTGAAGAACACGCTGCTTGATTACTGGCACAAGATCCACAAGAAGTACGGCTATGTGGAGATCTCCACCCCCATCATGCTCAACCGCCAGCTCTGGGAGCGCTCGGGCCACTGGGATCACTACAAGAACAACATGTATACCACCGTCATCGACGATGTGGACTTCGCCGTCAAGCCCATGAACTGCCCCGGCGGCATGCTGGTCTATTCCAGCGAGCCCCACTCCTACCGGGAGCTGCCCCTGCGGGTAGGCGAGCTGGGCTTGGTCCACCGCCATGAGCTCTCCGGCGCTTTGCACGGCCTGTTCCGGGTGCGCTGCTTCACCCAGGACGACGCCCATGTGTTCATGACCCGGGACCAGATGAAGGATGTGATCCAGGAGACGGTGCGGCTCTTTGACGAGGTCTACTCCACCTTCGGCCTCTCCTACACCATCGAGCTGTCCACCATGCCCGAGGACCACATCGGCACTGTGGACGAGTGGGAGCGCAACCAGGATATTTTGAAGGACGCCATTACCTCCATGGGCAAGGATTTTGTCATCAACGAGGGCGACGGCGCGTTTTACGGCCCCAAGCTGGACTTCCACCTGGCCGATTCCCTGGGCCGGACCTGGCAGTGCGGCACCATTCAGCTGGATAGCCAGCTGCCCGAGCGCTTTGAGCTGGAGTATGTGGGCGAGGACGGCGAAAAGCACCGCCCCGTGATGATCCACCGGGTGGTGCTGGGTTCCATCGAGCGGTTCATCGGTGTCATCACAGAGCACTTTGCCGGGGCCTTCCCCGCCTGGCTGGCTCCGGTGCAGGTAAAGGTACTCACCGTCACCGACCGGGCCGACGACTACGCCGCCCAGATCGCTAAGACCCTGGACGAGGCGGGTTTCCGCTGCGAGGTGGACACCCGCAACGAGAAGATCGGCAAAAAGATCCGGGAGGCCACGTTGCTGAAGATCCCCTATGTGCTGGTGGTGGGCGACCGGGACGTGGAGAACCAGACCGTCTCCCCCCGCCACCGCTCCGGCGAGGACCTGGGCGGCATGAGCCTGGAGCAGTTCATGGAGCTGCTGGGCAAGGAAGTCCGGGATATGGAGATCAAGTAAGGCGGGTATACTAGATAATAAATACCATACCAAGGAGGCTCCGACTATGCAAAACCCCAAGGCCATGTACGCCCTGAGCTACGGGCTGTTCATCCTCTCCGCCCGGCAGGGCGTGAAGGATAACGGCTGCATCATCAACACCGCCATGCAGGCCACCACCAAGCCCAACCGCATCGTGTTCACCGTGAACAAGCAAAACTACACCCACGACATGGTGAAGGAGACCGGGGAATTTACCCTGTCTGTGCTCTCTGAAAAAGCGGATATGGCCCTCTTTGAACGCTTTGGCTTTCAGTCGGGCCGGGACACGGATAAGTTTGCCGGCTTTGAAGCTCACGCCGTTCGGGGAGACAACGGGATCTTGTATGTGACCCAGGGGACCAACGCCTGGCTCTCGGGCAAGGTGGTCTCGGTCACGGACCTTGGCAGCCACAGCCTCTTTGTGGCCGACGTGACTGACGGCGACATGCTCTCTTCCGATCCCAGCGCCACCTACGCCTACTATCAGGCCAACATCAAGCCCAAGCCCGCCGCCGCCCCGGCCCCCGCGGGCAAAAAGCGCTGGGTGTGCAAGGTGTGCGGCTACGTCTACGAAGGGGACGAGCTCCCCGCCGACTTCATCTGCCCCTTGTGCAAGCACCCCGCCAGCGACTTTGAGCTGATGACTTAACGTAAAAAAGCACCCGCCGAAAGGCGGGTGTTTTTTTACGTTGCTCACAGCGTCAGCTCCATGGGGCTGCCCGCGGCCTGCCAGCTTTTTTCCAGGGCGCGGGAAAACCAAAAGAGCACTCCGTCTAGCATAGCGGCGGCCACGCCGTCGCGCTGAAAGAGGAAGGTGAGGTAGGCCCAGAGATCGGCCCGGCAGTCTGGGGGGACCTGTAGCTCCGTCACCTGGGCCACCTTGACCTGCTCCCGGCCCCAGGCCAGAGCGCGGACCTCCCACCGGGCGGAGCCAATGGGCGATCCGTCCGCCAAAAGCTGGGCCGTTCCCGGCCCGGTCACATTCATTTCCAGCATGGCCGCGCTCCCTCCTTTTGCCTCATATTCTAACACACAAAATCTTGTTTTTTCAAGGCAAAGATGCTATAATCAAGTGTTAAAATCGCCTGAAAGGAGGCCGGAGCATGGCGACCACCCGATTGACCCAGGAGGACATTGCCCGCCAAAGGGATATCTGCGCCCAGATCGCGGAAAGAAACGCCGCCCGGCCCAGCCAGAGCCTGGCCTTTGTGGATACCTACGGCTGCCAGCAAAACGAAGCTGACTCCGAGCGCCTTCGGGGCTATCTCAGGGAGATGGGCTACGGCTTTACCTCCGACGAAAAGGAGGCCGACGTGATCGTCATCAACACCTGCGCCGTCCGGGGCCACGCCGAGGACCGGGTGCTGGGCAACGTGGGCGCGCTGGTGCATACCAAGCGGCAAAGGCCTGGCCAGATCATCGCCCTATGCGGCTGCATGATGGGTGAGCCCCAGATGGTGGAGAAGATCCGGGGGTCCTATCAGCATGTAGATCTGGTCTTTGATCCCCACGCGCTGTGGAAATTCCCGGAATTATTACAAAGAGTTATCCTGCGGCGTGGCCGCGTCTTTGATACCCCCGGCGGCGACGGCTCTATTGCCGAGGGCGTTCCCGTGGAGCGCCAGGGCAAGCTGAAGGCCTGGGTCAGCGTCATGTATGGCTGCAACAATTTTTGTACTTACTGCATCGTTCCCTACGTCCGGGGCCGGGAGCGCTCCCGGCGGCCCGAGGATATTCTGGCCGAGGTCCGGGAGTTGGTGGCGGAGGGCTGCCGGGATATCACCCTGCTGGGCCAGAACGTGAATTCCTACGGCAAGGACCTGGAACCCCAGGTGGATTTCCCCTGGCTTTTGGAGCAGGTGTGCGCTGTGGAGGGGGACTTCCTGGTCCGCTTCATGACCTCCCACCCCAAGGACGCCTCGGACCGGCTCTTCGGCGTGATGGCCAGAGAGCCCAAGATCGCCCACCACCTCCACCTCCCCTTCCAGTGCGGCAATGACCGGGTGCTGGAGGCTATGAACCGCCGCTACACCGCTGGGCATTACTTAGAGCTGGTGGACAACTTACGCGCCCGTATTCCTGATATCGTGTTGACATCTGATGTCATTGTAGGCTTTCCCGGCGAGACCACAGCGGAGTTTGAGGACACCTTAAAGCTCATCGAGAAGGTCCGCTTCGACGCGCTGTTTACCTTTATCTACTCGCCCAGAGAGGGCACGCCGGCGGCGAAAATGCCGGACGTTTTGACCCCTGAGGAAAAGCAGGCCAACTTCCAGCGCCTGGTGGATGTCCAAAACGCCATTTCCCACGACATTCACCAGGGCTATGTGGGCAAGACCTTCCGCTGTCTCATCGACGGCGTGGGCAAGGACAGCCGCAACAACCTGACCGCCCGGACCAACTCTGGCCGCCTGGTCCATTTGACGGGGCCGGAGGAGCTTATCGGCCAGTTCCGGGACCTCTATATCGACAGCGCCACCACCTGGGCGCTATTTGGCCATCTGGAGGAGGAAGGGTAAATGGCAGAGAAAAAGATCACCCCCATGCTCCGGCAGTATCTGGCCGTCAAGGAGCAGTATCCCGACTGCCTGGTCTTCTTTCGCCTGGGCGACTTTTACGAGATGTTTTTTGAAGACGCCGTCACGGGCTCTCGGGAGCTGGACCTGGCCCTGACCACCCGGGACCGCAACAAGCCGCCCGAGGAGCGCACCCCCATGTGCGGCGTGCCCCACCACGCGGTGAAAAACTACATCTCCAAGCTTACCGCCAAGGGCTACAAGGTGGTCATCTGCGAGCAGATGGAGGACCCCGCCGAGGCCCAGGGCCTGGTGGAGCGGGACGTGACGAGGATCATCACCCCCGGCACCATTTTGGAGTCCGAGGCCCTGGAGGAGGACGCCAACAGCTACCTCTGCGCCCTGTGGCTGGACGAGACTTGGGCGGGCCTCGCCTTTTGCGACCTCTCCACCGGCCAGTTCGAGACTCTGGCGGCCCGGCTGCCCCAGGAGCTGCCCCGGCTATATAGCGAGCTGGAGAGCCGCCGCCCCCGGGAACTGGTCTTTGCCCAGGCCGCGTGGGACGCCATGCAGTCCGAGCTTGCGCAGCGGCTGGGCTGCCACTGTGAGCCCGGCGACGAGGCGGGCTTTACCCTGGACCGGGCTCAGGAGCTGACAAAGGAACAGTTTACCCGCACAGAGGGCACTCTGACCGCCGCCGAGGGAAAGGACGCGGCCTTGCGGGCCGTAGGCGGGCTTCTTACCTATCTTTATAAGACCCAGCGTACCACCCACATCCCAACGCTGAAAATGCTCTCCTTCCGTTCCGGACGGGCCTACATGGAGCTGGACCGCACGGCGAGGCGCAATCTGGAGCTCACCGAGACCATCCGGGGCAAGGACAAAAAGGGCAGCCTTTTGTGGGTCATGGACCGCTGCAAGACGGCCATGGGTCACCGCCGTTTGCGCTCCTGGCTGGAGCGGCCCTTAGTAGACGCCGGGGCCATCGAATACCGCCAAAAGGGCGTGGCCGCGCTTTTGAAGGACGCGCCCCTCAGAGAGGAGCTGCGCCGGACCCTGGGCCGGATGGGCGATCTGGAGCGGATGGTCTCCCGCCTGGGCGTGGGCGACGGCAACGCCCGGGAGCTGCAGTCCCTGGCAGCGGCCCTGGCCCCGGTGCCCCAGGTCATGGCACTGCTGGGCCAGGTCAAGGCCCCGATCTGCAAGGACCTTTTGGGCCAGATGGACGCTTTGGAGAGTCTTACCGCCGAGCTGGACCGGGCGGTGGGCCAGGGAGATCTGCCCGTCGCCGTCCGGGAGGGCGGCATCATCGCTCCGGGCTACGACCCCCAGGTGGACCACTACCAGGCTCTGCTGCAAAACGGCGGTCAGGCCGTCATGGACCTGGAGGCCCGGGAGCGGGAGCGCACCGGCATCCGGAACCTGAAGGTCAAGTACAACAAGGTCTTTGGCTATTACATTGAGATCTCCAACGCCTACAAAGGAGACGTGCCCGCCGAATACGTCCGCCGCCAGACCATCACCAGCGGCGAGCGGTACATCTCCCCAGAGCTCAAGGAGCTGGAGGAGGAGATCCTGAACGCTCGGGAGCGGGATGCCCAGCTGGAGTACGAGATCTTTTGCCGGCTGCGCGCCATGGCTGTGGACGCCGCCGGGGCCATCCAGCAAAACGCCGACGCCGTGGCTCAGCTGGACGTGCTGTGCGCCCTGGCCGACCTGGCTCAGAGCGAGCGCTACGTGCGGCCCAAGGTGGACGACTCCCGGATCATCGACATTGAAGGAGGCCGCCACCCGGTGGTGGAAAAGACCCTGGACAGCGGGCTCTTTATCCCCAACAACACCTTTATGGACGGGGAGAACATCACCGTGGCCCTGATCACCGGACCCAACATGGCGGGCAAGTCCACCTATATGCGCCAAGTAGGGCTTATGGTCCTCATGGCTCAGATGGGGTCCTATGTGCCCGCCAAACGGGCCCGCATCGGCGTAGTGGATCAGGTCTTCACCCGCATCGGCGCCTCAGACGATCTGGCCTCGGGGCAGTCCACGTTTATGGTGGAGATGATGGAGGTGGCCTATATCCTGGATCACGCCACCTCCCGGAGCCTCCTTTTGATGGACGAGATCGGCCGGGGGACCTCCACCTATGACGGCCTCTCCATCGCCCAGTCGGTGATGGAATACTGCGCCGGCACTCTGCGAGCAAAGACCATCTTTTCCACCCACTATCATGAACTGGGCGACGCCGCCGCCCAGACCCAGTACTGCATGAACTTTAACATCGCCGCCCAAAAGCAAGGGGACAAGGTGGTGTTCCTCCGCAAGATCGTCCCCGGCTCGGCCAGCCGGAGCTACGGCGTGGAGGTGGCCGCCCTGGCGGGAGTGCCCGAGACGGTGGTCCGCCGGGCCGGATATCTGCTCCAAGGAGCGGAACTGGAGAGCCGACAGGCCCAGGAGCGCTCACAGCGGCCCCGGAGCCTGGAGGACAAGGTGGTGGTCCAGACCGCCGACGGACCGAAGGAATACTCCGGCTGGGCCGTGGAGGTCATGGAGGAGATGCAAAAGCTGCGTCGGGCCCAGGAGCGGGGCGAGCAGACCAAATACGACATGACCAAATGGTGGCCCAAGGATATTGGCTTTATTGTGGACACCTACGGCGCGGGCCTTCCTGTGCTTCACCAGCTGGACCAGACCGATGTGGACCGGCTGACGCCTATGGAGGCCCTACAGCTGGTCTACCAGCTGAAACAGCACATGGAGAGAGCGGGATGGAAATGGGACTGGCCGGAAGAGTGAATCAAGGATGGCGTCCGCAGCTGACCCCTTGGGAAAAGCGGGTGGGCTGGTGCTTTTTTGCCCTCTATCTGTTCGTGTTTCCCTTTTTGGTGGGCGGCGTGCTGCGCCTGCTGGACGAGCGGCTGGCCCTGGAGCTGACTCTGGCCCAGACAAACTCCATCTATTACGCCATTGTTTTACTGCTGCTCATCGCGGTGTTTTGGGACTTCCTCCGCCATGCGGGGCACATTTTGCGGGATAATCTCCGGCCCAGCCTGTTCGTCTTCGGCATCGGGCTGCTGGTAGGCCTCGCGGGGACGTGCTTGATGGGCGCGATCCCGGTGGGGGTGGTAAACCCCGTGGTGGAGGATTACCGTGGTCAGCATTATATGGCCGCCGCCGCCACCTGGGCGGTGGTGGTATTCCTCCGTCCGGCGGTGGAGGAGATCCTGTACCGGGGACTGCTTTTTGGCTCTCTTCGTAAAAAGAGCCGTGTGTTGGCCTATGCCCTCTCCGCGGGGCTCTTTGCCCTGGGCAGCGTCTGGCAGCACGTTGCCGACCCGGAGCTGGGCCCGGCGGCGCTGCTGCTGGCCCTTACGTATCTGCCCCTGGGCCTTGTGACCTGCTGGAGCTACGATGTCAGCGGCTCGGTCTATACCCCCATGGCCCTTCGCATGGCGCTGCAGGCGGCCTTTTTGATCTTTGCCGTGGTGGCGGGATAGACAAAGGGCGCGCCCTGCAGGGAACTTGTTTGGAAGGAAGGTGTCCGAATGCCCCATATCGAGGTACTGCCCAAGCAGCTGGCGGACATGATCGCCGCGGGCGAGGTGGTGGAGCGTCCGGCCAGCGTGGTCAAGGAGCTGACGGAAAACGCCATCGACGCCGGAGCTACGGAGATCACCGTAGAGATCCGCCACGGAGGGGCCAGCTATATCCGTGTCACCGACAACGGCTGCGGTATCCCCAAAGACGAGGTGCCCACCGCCTTTTTGCGCCACGCCACCAGTAAGCTGAAGACCGCCCAGGACCTGGAGAGCATCGGCACCCTGGGCTTCCGGGGCGAGGCCCTGGCCGCCATCTCGGCGGTGAGCTATGTGCAGATCCTGACCAAGCCCCGGGACCAAGAGATGGGCTACAGCTACGCCATAGAAAACTCCGAGCCGTTGGAGGAGGGGGACGCGGGCTGTCCTGACGGCACCACTATCGTGGTGCGGGACGTGTTTTTCTCCGTCCCCGCCCGGTATAAATACCTGAAGACCGACGCCGCCGAAGGGACCGCCATCCACGCTGTGATCCAGCGCCAGGCCCTGGCCCACCCGGAGGTGTCCTTCCGCTTTGTCAAGGATGGCAAACGGGTCTTTTCCACCGCCGGAGATGGCCGACTGCTCAACGTTATCGAGATGGTCCTGCCCGGCGAAAGTGCCCAGATGCTGGAGGTCAAGGCCACGGACGGCCCCATCACCGTGACAGGCTATGTAGGCCGCCCCACCCGCTGCAAGGGGAGCCGCTCGGGCCAATATACCTTTGTCAATGGCCGGTGGATCCACTCCAAGCTGCTTACCGCCGCCATCGAGCAGGCATACCAAAACCAGCACATGGTAGGGCGCTTCCCCATCGCCGTGCTCCATATCGGCATGGACCTGGATAAGGTGGACGTGAACGCCCACCCCACCAAGACCGAGGTCCGCTTTGTGGAGGAAAAGACCCTGTTTGGCCGGGTCTACCACGCGGTGGCCGGCGCCCTCGCCGGCGCGGTGGACCGGCCCGACCTTGCCACCGCCCCTGTGGCCCCGCCGAGCGCGCACGCCACGTCGGCCCAGACTACCGTCACCTTCCAGTCCCCCAAGGCCACGGCGGAGCCCTGCAAGCCCCGCAGCGCCACCTGGCCCCGGCAGGAGTGGACCGCGCAGCCTAAGGCGGCCAGGACCTCTCCCCTGCCGCCCCTGCCCCAGGAGGCACGACCTGCCGCCGCGCCTGTCCAGAGCGAGCCGGAGCAGCTGAAAATGCCCGCCCCGCCCATAGAACCCGCGCGGCCCCAACCCTTTGCGATATCCTCCGTCCAGCCCAAGCAGGCGGAGCAGACCACCGACGCACCGCCCCAAGGTCAGCCCGCCGCGCAGCCTGAGAAGGTCCCCTGGCGGGTGATCGGGGAGGCCATGAAGACCTATATCATCGTGGAGCAGGGCGACCAGCTCCTCTTTATCGACAAGCACGCCGCCCATGAGCGCATGGGGTTTGATAAGCTGAAGGCCCAGGACTACCGCCCTATGATGCAAGAGCTCCTGAAGCCCCTGGCCTTCCAGGCAGGCGCGGAGGAGCGGGAGATCTTGCTGGCCCACGCCGATGAGCTGGAGGAGTTTGGCTTCCAGCTCGAGGCCCTGGACGACGCCATCGCCGTTCGCTCCGCGCCGGATTTTCTGGCCTATGAGGATATCGCCGCCACGCTGGAGGAGCTGGCGGGCAAGTACGCCCTGGGCACAGCCGACCCCAAGGCCCAGCGGGACGAGCTGATGCACACCATGGCCTGCAAGGCCGCCGTCAAGGGTGGACAGAAAAACGGCCCGGAGGAGCTGTTGGCCATCGCCAAGGCCGTTATGGCCGGGGAGGTCACCCACTGCCCTCATGGCCGGCCCGTGGCCGCGCAGCTTACAAGAAAACAACTGGAAAAGCAGTTTGGCCGCAGCTGATGAGGAGGGACTCTATGATGAGACAAATGAAACGCTGGGCCGCCGGGTTGCTGGCGGCGGGAATGGCACTGAGCTTATGCGCCTGCGGACCGAGAGAGCGCGCGGAGCCCGCCCCCTCGCCCGCCCCGAGCGCCGCCCCCACCCAAAGCCCATCGCCCGCGCCGGAGGAGAGCGGGCTGGCCATTTGCCTGGGAGGTGAGCCCGCTACGTTAGACCCCACTCTGGTCCGTCGGCGAGTTGACGTCAGCATTCTGAGCCATCTCTTTGAGGGGCTGATGCGCTGGGCGCCCAGCGACGAGACCGATGACGGCCTCGCCCGGGCCCAGCTCACATACGGCCAGGCCCAGAGCTATGACCGGGTGGAGAACGCCGACGGCACCGTGACCTACACCTTCCACCTCCGCCCCGACGCCAAGTGGTCCGACGGTAAGGCCGTCACCGCCCACGACTTTGTCTACGCCTGGCAGCGTTTGGTCACCCCCGCCACCGGCGCTTACTATGCCGATATGATCGACTGCGTGGTCAACGCCGCCGAGGTCTCCAGCGGCGCCAAGGAGCCCAGCGAGCTGGCCGTTTGGGCTGTGGACGACGCCACCTTTGCCGTCACCGTTCACGATGTGCCCTGGTTTCTCCAGCTGTGCGCCTTCCCCGCCGCCTTTCCCGTCCGTCAGGATATGGTGGACAAAAACCCCGACCAGTGGAGCTACAGCCTGGATACCCTGGTGACCAACGGAATGTACCGCCTCTCCGCCTGGGACCACGGGGCCCAGCTGGTCTTGGAGCCCAGCGAGCAGTATGACGCAGCGGCGGCCGGGACGGCCCCTGCCCTGACCTTTGCCTTTTCGGCTGACGACAGCGCCATTCTCTCCGCTTATCAGGCTGGCAATTTGGACTTTGCTGTCTGCGCCCCCGCCGGGCAGGTCCCGGAGCTGATGGACAAGGGCGATATGGATGATGCCGACTATGTGGGGACCTACTACCTCACCTTCCAGACCCGGAAGGCCCCTTTTGACGACGCCCGGGTCCGCAAGGCCTTTACTCTGGCTGTAGACCGGGAGCGGCTGGTGGAGGAGGTCACCGCGTCCGGCGAAAGCCCTGCCGATGGCTATGTACCCTCCGGGATCTCCGATGCCGACGGTCCCACCGGGGACGACTTTCGGGAGGAGGGCGGCGACTACTACGATGTGGACGCCGACGACTATAAGGATAACTGTGACCAGGCCCGGGATCTGCTGGCCCAGGCGGGCTATCCCGGCGGCGCGGGCTTTCCTGCGGTGGAGTATCTCTATAATACCGGGGAGCGCCACAAGGCCGTGGCCCAGGCGCTGCAGGAGATGTGGCAAAAGGAACTGGGCGTCACCGTTACCCTGGTGGACCAGGAGTGGAGCGTTTTTCTCCAGACCCGCCGGGAAGGCGGCTACTCCATCGCCCGGGGCAGCTGGACCGCTGACTACGACGATCCCATGAGCTTTTTGGAGCTGTGGCGCACCGGCGCCACCGGCAATGACGCCCAGTACGCCGACGCCGACTATGACCGCCTTCTGACCGACGCGGCCGCCGCGCCCAACGCCAAGGAGCGCATGATGCTTTTGCACCAGGCGGAGAATCTGCTCATCGGTCGGGACTATGCCCTCTGCCCGCTCTACTTCTACACCAAGCCTTACCTCCTGCGAGATGGCGTGGAAGGCGTTTGCTACACGCCACTGGGCTACTTCTTCTTCCACGACGCCACGAAGAAGTAAAGGGAAAGCACGACGTCAAAAAAGGGGTTCTCCGCCAAGGGTGGCGGAGAGCCCCTCTTTTACCGCTGAGATGGACCCGGGTCCTGGCCTTGAAAGATCAGGTCGTCCACATCCCCGGGATCGACAGGCTTTTCTTCCATATCTGCTCGCTCCTTTTGCAAACGGGGTCTTCCCAGTATATGCTAGGGGCCGTGGCAATGTGTGTCGAAGCGTGGGGAGAACTTTTGACCCCAGCGGGCTTGACAGAACAGGAGGAATGTGGTATCCTATTATGGCTCTTAGGAGGAGCCGGGATGCCGGAGTGGCGGAATTGGCAGACGCCCGGGACTTAAAATCCCGTGTTCGCAAGAACGTGCCGGTTCGACCCCGGTCTCCGGCACCAATATCGCGGGGTGGAGCAGTTGGCAGCTCGTCGGGCTCATAACCCGGAGGCCGTAGGTTCAAGTCCTACCCCCGCAACCATAAAGTCACCGTTTCCAGCAGGAAACGGTGACTTTCTCTCATAGATCGAAGCGCCGGGGATGGTGGTGGGGGTCTCGTTGAACACGATCTTTGCCATTGCCGAGGCTTTGGAGATCGAGCCGTATAAGCTCTTGCGGTTAGAAGATTGAGATAACTGGGGCTAAGTAAGTGAGGTTGGTGGACATGAGACGATGTGTGGTGATCGGCGGGGCGGACATTACCAGGTATGACCGTATCTGGCCATATCTGCGAGCGGACGACTTCTATATCTGCTGCGACAGCGGGCTGAAACACCGGGCAGGGCTGGGTATCGTTCCCGATCTGATCGTAGGGGACTTCGACTCCTATGAGGATCCCCATCTGGAGACCGAGACCATTACCCTTCCCTGCGAAAAGGATGACACCGACACGGTGTTTGCCGTGAAGGAGGCGTTGAGCCGGGGCTTTGAGGAGTTTTTGCTGGTGGGCGTCATCGGTGGGCGGCTGGATCACACGCTGGGAAACGTGTCGCTGCTCTTGATGCTCCACACCCAGGGAAAGACTGCCGTGGCGGTAGACGACTTTTCCGAAATGGAGATCGTGGACCACCGCCCGGCCCAGATCAGCGATCGGTATGCGTTCTTTTCCTTGCTGAATATCTCCGGCACTGCCCGGGGCATCACCATTCAAGATGCCAAGTACCCCCTGGACGGCGCGGAGATCACCTGCGAATATCAGTATGGGGTCAGCAACGAGGTGCTCCCCGGTCAAACGGCCCGGGTGCGGGTGCAAGAGGGTCGGCTGCTGCTGATCAAGGTATTTCCCTGACCCAAGCCGGGAAACTGCCCTTCTGCCCCTGCGCATGGGGGCGATCATACTATTTTCACAAAGAGAAGGGCGGTTAAAATATAGGGGAAATACCCCAAAAATCGTTGACAGGCATAAGCGGTCATGGTATGATGTACAAATAGTAATATATGTATGACTATTTGAGGCCGTGAGGAGGAAGCGTGTGGGAGCGGAGGAGATCGCGGTGATACGCGAGGCGATGGTACAGCTCTACGACATGATCAACCGCAGTCTGGACGAGCGGGGACGGCAGACGGGGATCACCCGCTATCAGAGCATGGCCATGGAGCGCATCCGTAGCGATCCGGGTCTGTCTCAAAACCAACTGGCTGTGATGCTGAGCACTACCAAGCAGTATATCGGTCAGGTGGTGAAACGGCTGGAGGAGCTGGGGCTGGTAGAGAGCAAGGCCTCCTCCTCCGACGGCCGGGCCCGGCAGCTCTATCTGACCGATCTGGGCCGGGAGCGACAGGACATTTGGCGCAGAGACAGCGCCCGCAACACAGAGATCGCCTTTGCGCGGTTGAGCGAAGCGGAGCGGGAGCGGCTCAAAACTGCTCTTTGCACCCTGCGGGAGGTCCTGCCAAAGCTGGATCAAGAGGAGACTACATTATTTTAATGTTTATCAAATCAAAAAATGGAGGTAACATTATGAAACGATCCCGGACACGCGCGCTATCCTTCCTGCTGACCCTGGCAATGGTCCTGTCGCTGCTGGTGGTCCCCGCCACGGCGGTGGAGGTAACGCCCACCAAAGAGTGGGACTTGACCGGTGTGACACAGATCCAAAATACAACGGGGACTTATGACGGTCTGGAGATCGACGCCACGACCGGAAAGTGGGCGCTGAACAGCCCCTGGGTCCAGGTCAATAACACTACCGTGATCAAGGTCCCGGTGACGGTGGAGCCCGGTAAGCACGCCGTCATTATCCTGGGCGCGTATAGCAACGCCTTTACGGTGGGCGGCAAGGCCAACAGCGCGGCTGCCGGAAGCACGGGCACGAAGGAGTACTTTGACTGCGCCGATGAGGGCGGGTATGTCACCATTAAGGCGACGGCCAACAGTTACATCGACTATCTCGCTGTAGGGTATGCCGACGGTGAGGTCGCTTTGGAGGCCTCCGCTCAGCTGGATGCGGATTATGCCGACATCGCGGATAACGCGGAGAGCGGTATGGTGGTCACCGCCAGCGTGCTCAACGGCGCCGCCGAGAGCTACACCGTAGCGGTGAAGTCCGGCGCGGCGGAGGACGTGGTGACCACCTCCGTGGCCGATGATAAGATCACTCTGACCCCCGCCAAGGTCGGGGACACCACGCTGGAGATCACCGCCAACCTGACCGGAGGCGGCACGGCTGCCGTGGAGCTGCCCGTCAGCGTCTATGACCACACCGCCACCACCTGGGACTTCATGCTCCCGGCCTTCCAGAAGACGGCCAACAAAAACTACCGGGGCCTGACTCTGGCCAGCGCCAATCCCAACTCCAGCTATGGCGTGGGCACCAGCGGAAACCTGACTATCCCGGTGGCGGGCGCGTCGATCATCACGGTAGTGGTGGGCTATACCTGGAACCTGTCCATGGCCGACGCCACGGTTACCACGGACAACGCCGCCAATCCCAGCGGGGACACCTCGGGTAAGGACGTGGCGGTGAAGTTCGCCTACACCGGCGCGGCGGGCGTTGCCACGCTGACCTGCACCGGCAGTACCTACATCAAGAGCATCACCGTGGAAGAGGCCACACAGCCCATCCCCACCCTGACCCTGGACAAGGACGCGGTGAGCTTGAAGCTGGACGGCGTGACCTCCGCGGAGGTCACCGCCACCGTGGAGAACACCGATGGGGCTGTTACGGCCACATCCAAGAACACCGCTGTGGCCACCGTCAGCGCCGTGGGCGATGACGGCAAGTTCACCATCACCGCCGTGGGCGCGGGCAGCACTACGGTGGAGGTCACTGTGGCGGGCACTGAGCTGAAGAAGACGGTGAGCGTCAAGGTAGCCCCCGCCGGAACGATCTATGTGAAGGAGAAGGAGTACGACTTCCGGACCACCCAGTATACCACCGACGGACAGGACTCCGCAGCGGTGGCTGTGGACGGCGTGACCCTGACCGGCACCTTTACCCGCCAGACGGGCAACAGCCACGGCCTGCTCACCGCCGCGGACAGTAAAATGGAGCTGGCCCTGGAGAAGAAGGCCAAGGTCACCTTTACCGGCTGCGGCTACATGACCCCCCTGGCCGTCACCGAGGCTACCCACAAGGGCGGCGCGGTGACGCCCAAGACGGTCACAGACGTCAACGTGGGCGACGGAAATATGGGCGTTCAGCTGGTGTTTGAAAACGTGGAGGGCACCCTGGCCGTCACCTTTGGTGGGGGCAGCTATATCCACAGCGTGAACGTGGAGTATCTTCCCGAGGAGATCACCAGCGCCGACAAGCGCATCCAGGTGTGGGACTTCGGCGGCAAGGTGGAGACTGACACCGGCCTCTACACCAACAACATTACCCCCGACACGCTGAAAAACGCCACCCTGCCCAGCGGCGATCCCCTGATCGTGGCGGGCGCCATCAAGCTGACCCAGAACAACAGCACGGAGTTTGGCAACGTGGCCTTTGCCGCGGGCAACGGCGATAAGTTCTTCTCCAACGTGGCTGATCTGGCCGCTCTGGCGGGCGGCAACGCCGGCAGCACCCACGCCCACGACTTTGGCGACGGCTATACCTCCGCCGGCGGCTTTATCACCAACGGCGGCGGCAACGGCTCCCGCCGCAACGTCACCGTCAAGGGCGTCCGGGCCGGGGAGACTGTGACGGTCTACCTGTCCAACAACCAGTCGGACACCACTTACGAGGTAGAGGGCCACGCTGAGTTGCCCAAGGTGACGGTGAAGTCCAGGGAGTTTGGCGTCATGAGCTTCGTTGCCCCCGAGACGGGGAGCTATAAGATCTGGGCCAATGGCGGCAAGCCCGGCTTCCTGCGGTTGATGGTGGTCCCCACCGTCACCGTCACCGGCTCCATTACCCTGCCCGCTGACTTCGACGCTGCGGACTGGGGGCTGAAGTTCGTCGATCCCACCACCAAGGCTGTCACCGAGGCCACGGTGGACAAGACCGCCAAGACCTACACCGTGGAGCTGGCGCCGGGCAAGAGCTACAACGCCTCCCTCACCAGCGCCACCGGCTGGGGCATGACCGTGGCCACCAAGAGCGTGGCGCTGGTCAACACCGACATCACCACCGGCAAGACCCACGACCTGACGGTGGAGAAGAAGGAGCAGTACACATACTCCGGCTCTATCACCGGCTTTGCCCAGGGGTATGACACCTCCAAGCTGGTCATCACCATGATCCCCGATGCCGACTCGGTGGCCAATGCCGGAGCCGAGGAGGTGGAGTTGACCCTCACCGGTATGGACTTCACCGCCACGCTGGATCCCAGCGTGGTCTACACCCTGGACATGAAAGGCGTCAACGACTACGCCGTCAAGGCCCCCGCCGAGGTCACCTCCGAGGGGGAGGCTCTGGCTGGCCAGACCATCGAGGTAGAGGCCAAGCCGCTGGTGGCCGCCGCGGGTAAGTTCGTGGCCCTGGACGTGGACGACCAGTTTGCGCCCCTCTATGCCGACAGTGCTTATGAACCGCTGGATGCCACCGTCACCGCTCTGGTCTTTGAGAACGTGGACGACGGCTACGCCTATCCCGCCACTGTCTCGGACGGCGGCTACACCGTGAGCCTCCGCGCCGGCAGCTATCTGGCCAAGGCCACGGTGGACGGCTATTCCACCAAGACCCACGTGGTGGTGGGCGATCAGGCCGCGGAAAAGGACTTGCTGTTTGTCTCCACCGCCACCCCCGCCGCGGTGGACTACGCCGCCGACATCTATGTGGGCGACGCTACGAAGACCCCCAACTTCAAGACAGTCACCGGCGCTCTGGCCTACATCAAACGCATGACCCGCACCGACGGCCAGCGGGTCACTGTCCACATCGCGCCGGGCATCTACCGTGAACAGATCAACATCGACGTGGCCAATGTCACCTTTGTCAACGACGCCCCCGGCAAGGAGGTCAAACTGAGCTGGTACTACGGTATCGGCTACACCTATTACAGCGCCAAGTTCGAAAGCGGCACGGAGTGCTGGTACGACCCCGAACTGGCCTTTGACCGCTATGCCAAGGCCGACGCAGACGTGTCCCGCTGGGGCGCCACCGTCCGGGTCCGGGCCCCCGGCTTCCAGGCGGAGAACATTACCTTCGAGAACTCCTTCAACTACTATATCACCGACGAGGAGATCGCCGACGGCGTGGCGCCCAACGAGAAGCAGACCATCCGCTTTGCCAGAGAGTACGGCGCGGACGTGAAGAGCAAGGCCGCTACCGAGCGGGCCGCCGCCCTCTGGGTGGACACCAACAATGGCCGGGGCGACATGACGGAGTTCAAGAGCTGCAAGCTCCTCTCCAGCCAGGACACCCTGGGTACGGGCAAACGGATGTATTTCAAGGACTGCTACATCGAAGGCATGACCGACTTCATCTGCGGCCCCGGCGATGTGGTCTTCGACACCTGTACCCTGAACTGGAAGGGCTACTCCGAGAGCCCCCAGGGCGGCTACCTGACCGCCCCCCAGACCGGTGCGGCTGAGACGGGCTACCTCTTCCGTAACTGCTATATCAGCGGGGACACCAAGCTCCAGCTGGGCGGCGGCGCGATGGGCCGCACCTGGGGCGCGGAGAATACCGGCTGTATCTTCCTCAACACCACCCTCCAGTCTGCCGGTATGATCACCGAGCCCACCTGGATCGATATGCAGAACTTCGACGCAGATCAGGCCACCAAGATCCATGAGTGGGGCACCATGCTGCTGGACGGCACCAAGGTGGATCTGAGCAAGCGGCAGAACCAGAATACTGTGCTTACCAGCGAGCCGACCATCGACGTAAAGGGGACCTACTTCAAGGACTGGACCCCCGCGTATTATGTGGAGGAGGCCGCCACCGTGGCCTTTACCACCGACCCCTATATCACCGACAACGGCGACATCAACATCCCCTACCCCGGCCACACCCTGACGGTCCACTACTCCCTGGGCGAGGCCAATGACGCCAACGACGCCTCCGTGATCCAGTGGTACGCCGTCAAGGACGGTACGGAGACCCTGGTGAAGTCCTCCTTCGCCAACGCGGACAAGACCTACAAGATCCAGGCCGCCGACGTGGGCGCCCAGATCAAGGTCACCGTTACCCCCACCACCCTCAGCGGAAAGACCGGCGAGGCCAAGAGCATGACCGTGGCCGAAACCGTCAAAGAGGGCTATGACGATCCCAGCAACCCCGTGGACCCCGAGCTGGGCGACGGCGTGAACATCTTCCTGGCCGGCGATTCCACCGTGAAGCACTACGGCGCGGTGGGTATGCACCAAAACGGTAAGATCGGCAAAGAGGGTTCCTGGGGCGAGTTCTTCCAGGACTACTTCAACCAGGACCTGGTCACCGTGGTCAACTATGCCAACGGCGGCCGCTCCACCCGAAACTTTATCAACGAGGGCTCCTTGGATAAGATCGCCCAGAACATCAAGGAGGGCGACTACCTGCTCATCCAGTTCGGCCATAACGACTGCGCCAATGATGACGGCTACCGGGAGGACCGTTATGTGCCCCTGGGGACTCCAGACCAGAGCGGCGTCTACCCCTCCACCCCCGGCGTCAAGGGCGCGGACGGTAAATATACCTGGGACTGCGGCGGCACCTACAAGTGGTATCTCCAGCAGTATATCGACGTAGCCAAGGACAAGGGGGCCATCCCGGTGCTGGTCACCCCTGTGGCCCGGATGTACTATACCTCCGACGGCTCTATCCGGCCTCATCATGACGCCAGCCTGGTCCCGGGCACCGAAGAGACCACGAAGACTACAAATACCGACAAGTCCAACACCTACTGCGCCGCGGTCCGCCAGCTGGCCCAGGAGCAGGACGTGCTGCTCATCGACGGCTATGCCCTGACCGCGAAGATGTATGAAGACGCCTACAAGGCCGCTGGCAATGACACCTATGGCCAGCAGGTCATGGCCGAGGGCGACAAGACCCACTCCAACAAGCTGGGCGGTATGGTGGAGGCCGCTCTCATCGCCCAGACCATCCAGGGCATGGAGCTGAACATCTCCAAGACCGTCAAGGCCCCCGCGCAGCTCACCGCCAGGACCTCTACCGGCGAGACTGCCTTTACCATCAATGGCGAGGGCAAGCTGACCGCTTACGATATGCTCAAGGGCTACGCTGAGACCGCTCCCTACTGGATGGGCGAGGGCCAGAAGCTGTTCGACGCCATCGCGGCCAAGGCTGAGGAACTCAATGGCGGCAGCCCTGACGACCCCGCCAAGCCCGCCGATAAGACCGCGCTGACCGCCGCCGTCACCGCTGCCGAGAAGAAGGCTGCTGATACCTATACCGTCAGCGACGGCACCGCCGCCAGCGAGGTGAGCCGCGGTACCAAGTTTGTCACCGAGAGCGACAAGGCCGCCCTGACCGCCGCCATCGCCGCCGCTAAGGCTGTGGCCGACAAGGCCGACGCCACTGACAAGGAGATCGCCAAGGCTGTGGCCGACCTGAAGGCCGCTGTGGAGACCTTTGACGCTGCCATCCAGACCGGTACGAAGAGCTCCGGCGGCTATTCCTCCGGCGGAACCAGTAGCTCCGGCAGTACCACCACCGTGACCAACCCCGATGGCTCCAAGACCACCACCAAGACCGACCGTGACGGCACCGTCACTGAGACCACCTTGGCCACCGACGGCTCCAAGGTGGAGACCGTCACCACCAAGGACGGGGACGTTACCATCGCCGTTACCGACGCCGACGGCGAGACCCTGGCCCAGATCGACCTCCCCGCCACCATCCCCGCGCCTGCTACTAAGTTCGTGGACGTGCCCGACGACCACTGGGCCGCCAAGTCCATCAACGACATGGCCGGACTGGGTATGGTCAAGGGCGTCAGCGAAAACACCTTTGACATGACCTCTCCCATGACCCGCGGCGCCATCGCCACCATCTTCTTCCGCCTGTCCAACGGCAAGGAGGGCAAGAGCGTTACCTTTGCCGACGTGGCGAAGGATGCCTGGTATGCCGACGCCGTGGGCTGGGCCGCCGGCGCGAAGCTCATTACCGGTTATGACGAGACCACCTTTGGCCCCGATGACACCATCACCCGCCAGCAGCTGGCTGTGATGATCGCCCGCTACGCTAAGCTGCTGGGCCTGGACACCACTGCCGACGCTGCCGAGCTAAGCGCCTTCTCCGACGGCGCCAGCACCGATAGCTGGGCGGTGGACGGTATGGCCTGGTGTGTCAAGGCCGGCGTGATGCATGGCCGGGGCGATGGCACGGTGGACCCCAAGACCAACGTGACCCGGGCTGAGGCCGCCGCAATGCTGGACCGGGCCATCGGCCTTCTCAAGTAAGCCCGCCCTGAATTTACCTACGAGACCCCTCCAAATAAGGGCGGCTCCCCGGTCGTGCATCCGGGGAGCCGCCCGCCTTTTTAGGGGGAGTGGCGGACGGACGGCAAGGGCGGAGGCGCCGCTTATCCAGGAGTTGCCAGGGTGCTGAGGATCAGGTAAAACGCTACGCTCTCAACGGTTTTCCTTGACGGAAGGCGAAAAAAATGGTTTAATAGAAATAGATGAATTTGGGCCGGCGCGGCCCGGGAAATTTGATCAGGAGGTCAAGCGTATGAAGAAGATCGGGTTCAAACTGCTGAGCATGCTGTGCGTATTGGCGCTGCTGGCGGGGCTGGCGCCCGCGGCGGTAGCCGCCGGGGAGCACACCTTGTGGATCGTGGGCGACTCCACCGGGTGTGACTACGCCGATGGGGACGACGCTACCTATTTCTATAAGCGCTGTGGCTTTGGCACGGCGCTGAAGAACTATGTGGACGCTACATACACCGTCCAGAATCTGGCCGTCTCGGGCCGAAGCTCTAAGAGTTTCCCTGTGGAGTCCAAGGCCAACTATGACGCGCTGACCGCCGGCATCAAGACCGGGGACGTGCTCATCATTGCCTTTGGACACAATGATGAAAAGACCGATGACGCCCACCACACCGCGCCTAACGGTACCTCCACCACCGAGGGCAGCTTTGCCAAGAGCCTGACCGACCTCTACATCAAGGTGGCCCAGGACGCGGGCGCTTTCCCCATTCTCTGCACCCCCATTGTCCGGCGGACCGAGACCGCCGGCAGTTGGAGCGGCGACAAGCTCCACCAGGCCAACGGCGGCGACTACGCTGAGGACATCCGTAAGCTGGGCGCGGAGCTGAGCGTGCCGGTGGTGGATATGACCATGCTGACCAAGGAGAAGTATGACGCGGTGGGCGTGACAGAGTCCGCTGACTTCCATGCCTGGCTGCCCAGCAAGAAGGTGGACAACACCCATTTGAATCAGTACGGCGCCCACGTGGTAGCCCAGATCCTGGCCGGGGAGATCGCCAAGCTCACCGATCTGGACATTGCCAGCCATATTGACGCCGCCAAGGTAGCCGCCACGCTGGACAAGACCGCCCTGCTGGTGCAGAATCCCAACTGGGTGGACCCGGCCACCCTGCCCTACGCCCCTCCCACGACCCAGAGCGAACAGTGCAAGCCCTATACGGTGGGCGCGGTCACCTTCTACGGCACCGCTATGGGCGACTTGGCTGGCAATGCCAGCGCTGCCAACCACGTCCGGGAGATGACGGCGGAGGGCGATATGCACATTGCGGTCAAGAACAGCAAGGGCAAGATCTCCAGCGCTGCGGACGGCATCGTCATGTATTATTATCAGCTTCCCTCCGATAAGCCTTTTACTTTGACAGCTAAGGCCCACGTCAACGACATCAACGCTAGTAGTACCAACCCCCAGCAGGGTGGTTTCGGCCTGATGGCCCGGGACGATATGTACATCGACGAGGGTAAGGATACCAAGGTGAGCCTGGCCAGCAACTATGTGACCGCCGGCTGCCTGGGCGACGGCAGCGGCGTCAATTTCGCCCGCAAGGAGGGCAGCCTGGTCAAAAACGGCGGCCTCTCCCTGGCCAATCCCCTGACCGTGGGCGGGGACTACACCCTGAGCATCGTCCGTAGTACAGACGGCAACTACGCCTGTTCTATCGACGGAGTGTCCCAGACCTATGACTACTCCATCGACACCATCGATACGCAGTACACCTACATCGGGATGTTCTGCGCCCGGAATATGGACGTGACTTATAGCGACATCATTCTCACCGTGGACGGTGAAGAGATCGCAAACACCGCCGTAGACACCTATGAATTTTCCGTGGCCGACGCCGACGAGTCTTGGACGGTGGAGGATGGCACGCTCAAAAGCGTTCAGGCCACCTTCGCCGGCAATGCCATGAAGGGCAACGTGCTGGTGGCCACCTATGACGCCGACGGCGCCATGACCGGGTTGAAGCTGGTGCCCGCCATGACCGGCGCCATCCCCGTGGACCTGCCCCTAGGTCCCGGCGAGACCGCTAAGGTCTTCTCCCTGGGCCGGACCGACCAGATCCCCTTCTCCCCCGCCTTTATCCACACCGTGCCCGCCGCGTCGTAAGAAGCCGGGTCAAAACAGCAAAAAAGAGACGGTCCCAACCGGGACCGTCTCTTTTCGTTTTCTTTACTTGCTCAGCTGCTGGGCCAGGGCCTGGAGCTGGGGCTGGGTCTGGGCGGTGACGGTGGAGGCCACGCTGACGGTGGGCTCCAGCACGGTCACGTCCTTCATCTGGCTCAAAAGCCCCGCCATCAGCTTGCCCGCCATAGGCGCCCAGGAGCCGTTTTCAATAAGGCCCACGGTGCGCTTTTGGAAGTTCTTGCTCTTCAGGTGGGCCAAAAAGTCCTCCATGGGCGGAAACAGTCCGCCGTCGTAAGTGGGAGCGGCCAGCACCAACTTGTCATACTGGAAGGCCGCCGCCACCGCCGCGGACATATCGCACCGGGCCAGGTCGAAAAAGGCGGTCTTCACCCCTGCCGCCTCTAAGAATTCCCGGAGCATCTGGGCCGCCTGGCCGGTGTTGCCGTGGATGGTGCAAAAGCAGATGGCAACCCCCTGCTCCTCCGGGGCATAGGTGGACCAGAGCTGGTATTTTTCCAGGTAGGGGGACAGATCGCCCGCCAAAATGGGGCCGTGGAGGGGCAAAATTTTGGCGATGTCCAGCCCTGCGGCCTTTTTCAGCAGGGCCTGGACCGGCGCGCCGTACTTACCCACGATATTGAGGTAGTAGCGCCTGGCCTCGTCTGTCCAGGGCTCGTCGGCATCCAGCGCGCCAAACTTGCCAAAGCCGTCTGCGGAAAAGAGCAGCTTTTCCGCGCTTTCGTAGCTTACCATTACCTCGGGCCAGTGGACCATGGGGGCCATGTAGAAGGTCAGGGTGTGTTTGCCCAGACACAGCTGGTCTCCCTCGGCCACGGTGACGGAGCGGCTGGCCAGATCGGGCAGATCGAAAAACCGGGGCAGCATGGCAAAGGTCTTGGCGTTGCCCACCAGCTTCATCTGGGGGTAGCGGTCGCACAGCAGGCCAATATTGTAGCTGTGGTCGGGCTCCAGGTGGGAGACGACCAGGTAGTCGGGCGTCCGGCCCGCCAGGGCGTGTTCCACATTTTCCAGCCACGCATCCGTGGCCCGGCGGTCCACCGTATCCATCACGGCGATCTTCTCGTCTAAAATGACGTAGGCGTTATAGGACACGCCGTTTGGCACGGGGTACTGGCTCTCAAACAGGTCCAAATCCAGGTCGTCCACGCCCACATACACCACGGCGTCGGAAATTTCGGGTCTCATGCAAAGGGCCTCCTTTTGTAAAATACTCTTGGGAAATTATATCATATCTGCGAAGCAGTATGATATAATATGCCATCTTTTGCGGTTCCCGGCGGAGCCGGGGAGCAAAAGCGGCATAAAGTTGATATGATAGCCGTTTGCGGCTATTATATCACGTCCGCCCTAAAACGCAAGGCCTTTCGCTCTTGCAATCTTGCCTGGCAGTTGGTATACTGATACCCATAGAGAAAGGAGCGTGGAGCCTGTGGAGCGTCTTCGCGTATTTCTGTCGGGCGTGCTGGCAGGGCTGTGCATCGCCCTGGGGGGCACGGCCTTTTTGTCGCTGGAGAGCAAGCTGGCCGGGGCGCTTTTCTTTACGGTGGGGCTTTTTGTCATCTGCCTGTTCAAGCTCCACCTTTTCACCGGCAAGGTGTGCTACGTATTTGAAAACGACGGCCGCTACGCCGCCGATCTGATCCTCATTTGGCTGGGCAACCTGGCGGGGACCTTTTTGGCGGCCCAGGCCCTTGCCCTGACCCGGGTGGGCCCCGCTTTGGCGGCAAAGGCCCTGGGCCTTTGCCAGACCAAGCTGGACGACGGCCCCTTGAGCGTTTTTATCCTGGCCGTCTTCTGCAATATCATGATCTACATCGCCGTGGAGGGTTTTAACAGAGCGCCCCATGACCTGGGGCGGTACATCGCGCTGTTTTTGGGCGTGGCGGTGTTCATCCTCTGCGGCTTTGAGCACTGCGTGGCCAACATGTACTATTTCTCCATCGCCGGGGCGTGGAGTGGCAAGGCCTTTTTGTACCTGCTGGTGATGACCGTGGGCAACGCCTTGGGCGGTGTGCTGTTCCCGGTCCTGCGGCGCGTTCAAAACGGAAAGGAGCAAGGCCGATGACAGCGCAGGAGTATATCAAGACCTTAGGGATGCAGCCCCTGAGCGATGAGGGCGGCTGGTTCGCCCCCTGCTGGCGCGCGGCAGACGACAAGACGGTGAGTTGTATCTACTATCTGCTCAAGAAGGGGGAGCGCTCCCGCTGGCACCAGCTCAAAAGCAACGAGATCTGGACCTGGCACGCCGGAGGGATCCTGGAGATGACCCTGGGCGGCACGGGCGACTGGCCCGGCGGGGTGCGTACCAAGCAGACCATCGGCCCGGACAGCCTGGTGGGCGTGGCGCCCGAAAACGTCTGGCAGACCACCCGGGTGGTAAAGGGTGATTTCGCGCTGGTGAGCTGCGTGGTGGCCCCGGCCTTTCAGGACGCCGAGTGCTACCTGCCCCATCCCAGCGTAGAGGAGGTAGAGGGCGATGCCTGATTTTGATCTGACCGGCAAGGTGGCATTGGTCACCGGCGTGAGCCGAGGCCTTGGTCAGGCCATGGCCCTGGCTTTGGCCCAGGCGGGGGCGGATATCGTGGGCGTGGGCCTTCACGGCATGGGCGAGACGAAGGGAATGGTGGAGGCTCTGGGCCGCCGGGCTTATGAGCTCCAAGCTGACCTCTCCCGCAGCGACACCGCCGCCGATGTGGCCCAAGAGGCCATCGCCGCCTTTGGCAGAGTGGATATTCTGGTGAATAACGCCGGTATCATTAAGCTCTCCGCCGCTGAGGACCACACCATGGAGGACTTTGACACGGTGATGGAGGTCAATTTACGCGCGGTGTTTTTGCTCACCCGGGACATTGCCCGGCAGATGATCGCCCTGGGCGCCGGCAAGATCGTCAACGTCTGCTCCATCCAGTCTCTCTGCGGCGGTGGGGGCGACGCGGCCTATGTGGCCAGTAAGCACGCCCTCCACGGCCTCACCCGAGCCTGGGCCAACGAGTGGGGCAAGTATAACATCCAGGTCAACGCCATCGCCCCGGGTTATATGGTCACCGACAACACCGCCAAGCTGCGCCAAAGCGACGCCGCCGTGGCCGCCATTACCGCGCGCATCCCCCTGGGCCGCTGGGGCAAGCCCCAGGACCTGATGGGCCCGGTGGTCTTTCTGGCCTCCCCCGCCTCCGACTTTGTCACCGGCCATCTGCTGGTGGCCGACGGCGGCTATCTAAACGCCTGAAGATCGCGAAGATCACGGCCCCTTGCAAATTTTGACACAGGTGGGTATAATGACCTTGCTGTAAAATCTCACGCGCTCCGCTGGGGAGGCTTCCATATGAAGCGAATGCTCTTTATCTACAATCCCTGCGCCGGACAGGGCAAGGTGCGCAAAAAGCTGCCCGACATCATCGACGCCTTCGCGCTCCGGGGCTATCTGCCCGCGATCTACCCCACCCAGGGCCCCGGCGACGCCACCCGGCTGATCCGGGGGATTGGCAGGCACTACCGCCGGGTGGTCTGCTGCGGTGGGGACGGCACCCTCCATGAGGTCATCGAGGGGCTGATGGAGCTGGACGATCCCCCGGTGCTGGGTTACATCCCCGCCGGCTCCACCAACGACGTCTCCCGTAACCTCAACCTGCCCAAGAATATGCGCCGAGCCGCCGATGTGGCCACCGGCCATGAGACCATGCGCTGCGACATGGGCCGCTTCAACGGCCAGCCCTTTGTATACGTGGCCGCCTTCGGCCTCTTTGCCGACGTGAGCTACGCCACGCCCCAGAAGTTTAAAAATATGTTTGGCCACATGGCGTATATTTTTGAGGGTGTGGGTCGGCTGGGCAATATCCGCAGCTGGAACGTGACGGTGGAGCACGACCAGGGCCGCACGGAGGGCGAGTTTATCTTTGGCATGGTGGGCAACACCCGCTCTGTGGGCGGCTTTCGGAACCTGCCGGTGCCGGAGGTGGCGCTGGACGACGGCCAATTTGAGTTGCTCTTGGTCCGCAAGCCCAAGAATCCCGCCGAGTTCCAGGCCATTTTGGCCGCCCTCATGTCCCAAAAGACCACCGCCGACGGCCCGGTCATCGGCCTTCGCACCTCCAGGGCCCGGTTCATTTTTGACCAAACGGCGGAGTGGACCCTGGACGGCGAGTGCGGCGGCAGCCACAGCCAGGTGGATATCGAGAACATTCCCAAAGCCCTGGAGCTTTGCTGCTGGCACAAATAAGCCTCTTTTGACACCGAATACGCCCCCTTGGCATAGGTTGGACTAAGACCACAGCCAAGGAGGCGCTTTTATATGGATGGACTTACCGTGCTGGATCAGTGGACCTTTGCCCAGGCGCGGAGCCGGGCGGACGCCAAGGGGGCGTTTTTCTATGGATGAACTGGCAATGCTGGACAGGGAGGCCTTTGCCCAGGTGTGGGACCGGGTAGACCCGCAGAGGACGGGGCTGGTGGAGCTGGCGCCCGCCGCCGCCCCCGCCCCGATCGGCCCGGTGGACGCGGCGCTGCAGGAGCTGGTGGCGGAGTGCCTGGCGGGGGCGGAGATCTACCGGGTCCTGGCCCGCCGTTCCCGCCGCGCAGGTGGCGAACTGGCAGCTCTCCGGGACCAGAAGACCGCCCAGGCCAGGCGTCTCAGCGCGGCCTACTTTATCCGCTCAGGCGTGCGTTACTGGCCCCGCCCCGCCATCCCAGAGGGGCTGGGCTTTTTAGCCGCCCTTCGGGAGCGCTACCTGGCCGAGGGACATCTGCACGCCCGGTTAGAGGACCTGTCCCGGACTACGGAACCGGACCTGGCCGAGCTATACGACCAGCTGGCCCAGGAGACCGCCCGCATGGCCCGCCAGCTTCGCGCGGTAGTAGAGCGAGAGATGTGATCCCAAAAGAAAAAAGGACGCCTTAAGGCGTCCTTTTTTGCTGCTTTCACTGGCCGGAGAAAAGACGTGGTCCAAGAAGTGTTCCGGGGCATAGGTCTGTTGAGATGGTAGGGGCCGCTGGTCTCGCCTGTCGGCCCGGTCGTGCGATGGGACGCGTGCCACCGGCACGCATCGCCCCCAGCGGCCCGAAAGTCAATATCTGCGAATGACGGCAACGACTTTGCCCAGGAGGGCGCAGCCCTCGCCGTCGATGGGGTCGTAGTCGGGGTTTTCCGGCATGAGCCAAAGGTGACCCTTGTCCATCTTGTAGGTCTTCACCGTGGCCTCGTCCTCAAAGAGGGCGACCACGATGTCGCCGTTGCGAAAATTCTGCTGCTGATGGACGATGACCAGGTCGCCGGGGAGAATACCGGCGTAGAGCATGCTCTCTCCCCGGACCTTCAAGGCGAAATGCTCGCCCACCAGGCCCTCGGTGTCGTAGGTCAGGTATTCCTCCACGCACTCCTCGGCCAAAATGGGCGACCCGGCGGCCACATTGCCCACCAGGGGGATCTTATCCCGCTTGGCCCCGGGCTCGTCCTCGTTCAGGGTCATGGCCCGGGTCTTGCCCGCGGCCCGGGTGAGGACCCCCGCGTTTTCCAGGCCCTTCATGTGGAAGTGGACGGTGGAGGGACTTTTCAATCCCACGGCCTGGCCGATCTCCCGCACCGAGGGCGGATAGCCGTGGTCCTCGGAAAAGGTGACGATAAAATCGTAGATCTCCTGCTGTTTGGGGGTCAGAGCCTTCATGTTGGGCGCACCTCCAGGATTTATGATAAGTTCAGTGTAGCACATCTGTTCTCGAATGTCAAACGATTGTTCTAAACTTTTTACAATTTGTTCATTGACATTAAAATTTTGGGAGAATATACTTTTTGGAAATGAAAAAACTGGGAGGAATGCCTGTTGATCCAGCTCATCCGTACCCACCTGAAGGGCTACGGCGCCCAGGCGGCTACGGGGCCGGTGTTTATGGTCCTGGAGGTCGTTTGCGAGATGCTCATGCCCCTTTTGATGGCCCAGATCGTGGACACGGCCATCCCCGCCGGCGACACCGCCGCCATCTACCGCCTGGGGGCGATGATGGTGGCCCTGGCGCTCTTTTCCATGTTCTGCGGCGTCATGGGCGCCAAGCTGGGCATCAACGCCAGCCAGGGCTTTGGGGCCAATCTGCGGCTGGCGCTGTTTGAAAAGATCCAGGGCTTTTCCTTTGCCGACATCGACCGCTTCTCCTCCGCCAGCCTGATCACTCGCACCACCAACGACGTCAACAACATGACCATGATGCTCACCATGGGTCTTCGCATCATGGTCCGGGCCCCGGTGATGCTATTGGTGGCGTTGGTCATCGCCGTGCGTCTCAACGCCCGGCTGGCGCTGGTGCTGGTGGTGGTCATTCCGCTGATGACGGTGGTCATCGCCCTCATTATGCGGGTGGGCATCAAGCTCTTTGGCCTGGTACAGCGCCGGGTGGACGCCATCAACGAGGTCTTGCAGGAGAACCTGGTGGCCATTCGGGTGGTCAAGGCCTTTGTCCGCCGGGACCATGAGAAGCAGAAATTCCAAAAGAGCAACGATGAGCTCACCGACGCCTTCTTGCGGGTGGGGCTGCGCATCGTGCTGATCATGCCCATTATGACCATCTGCATGAACGGCGCTACGGTGGCTGTGCTCTACTTTGGCGGCAAGATGGTCATGGGGCTGGAGTTTGACCTGGGCTCCCTCCAGGCCTTTATCAGCTATATTTCCCAGATCCTCATGAGCGTGATGATGGTGGCCATGTCCCTGCTCCAGCTCTCCCGGGCCCAGGCCAGCGCCCGGCGCATCCAGGAGGTGCTGGAGGCCGAGAGCGACATCCAGGACGCCAACGGCTCTGCGGCCTTGCCCCAGGCCCGGGGCAAGGTGGAGTTCCGGGACGTCTCCTTCCGTTACGCCACCGGCACCGGAGACGACGTGCTGGCCCACATTGACCTGACCGTGGAGCCCGGCCAGTTCGTGGCTATCGTAGGCGGCACCGGCGTTGGCAAGTCGAGCCTTGTCAACCTGATCCCCAGGTTTTACGACGTCACTGGAGGACAGGTGCTGTTGGACGGCGTAGATGTGCGCCGCTACCCGCTGGAGGAGCTTCGCTCCCGCATCGGTATGGTGCTGCAAAATAACGTCCTGTTCTCCGGTACGGTCCGGGAAAACCTCCTTTGGGGCAAGCCCGACGCCACGGAGGAGGAGCTGGTCCGCGCCGCCAAGGACGCCCAGGCCTACTCCTTCATCATGTCCCTGCCCCAGGGGTTTGACACCCATTTGGAGCAGGGCGGCGTCAACCTCTCCGGCGGTCAGAAGCAGCGGCTGTGCATCGCCCGGGCCATGCTGCGAAAGCCCGCGGTGCTAATATTGGACGACTCCACCTCCGCCGTGGACTCGGCCACCGAGGCCGCCATTCGCCGGTCCTTCTCGGAAAACCTTAAGGACACCACCGTCCTCATCATCGCCCAGCGCATCTCCTCGGTGCGCTACGCCGACAAGATCGTCATTCTGGAGGACGACCACATCGCCGGCGAGGGCACCCACGACCAGCTCCTGGCCGATAACGCCATCTATCAGGAGATCTACCAGTCTCAGCAGGAAGGGGTGAGCGAATAATGCCCGGACCGCACGGCGCCCCCAGAGGGGGCTATCAGAAGCCCAAGAACGTGGGCCGGACCATCCTCCGCCTGCTGGGCTACCTCACCCGCTCGCCGCTGGTACTGCTGCTGGTGGTGGGCTGCCTGGTGGCCTCGGTAGGGGCCAACCTGGGCGGGAGCTATATGCTCCGGGGCATCATCAACGACTTCCTGGACGCCTCCGGGCCTAAATTTGGCGACGTAGCCGCCCTGGGCCTTGCCGTTTTGCGGCTGGTCGGTGTCTATGTGCTGGGGGCAGTGGCCAGCTATATCCAGTCCGCCGCCATGGTGCGCCTGGCCCAGAAGGGCACCAACCGCCTGCGCCGGGAGCTCTTTGACGCCCTGCAGGACCTGCCCTTGAGCTACTTTGACCAGCATCCCCACGGCGAGCTGATGAGCCGCTTTACCAACGACGCCGACAACGTGCAGATGGCCCTGGAGCAGAGCCTGGTGTCCATGATCTCCAGCGCCTTCATGTTCGTGGGCCTGGTGGCGCTGATGCTGGCGATCAACTGGCGGCTCTTTTTGGTGACGCTGGTGGTGCTGGCGCTGACCATGCTGCTTTTCAAGGCCATCAGCAAGCGGAGCCGGGACTACTATGTCCGGCAGCAGACCGCCCTGGGCGCGCTTAACGGCAATATTCAGGAGACCATCGAGGGCCTGCGGGTGGTCAAGGCCTTTACCCATGAAGCCGCCGCCACCGCCGACTTTAAGGTCCTCAACGAGCAGTACCGGGAATCGGCGCGAAAAGCGGGCTTCTTCTCCGGCATTATCGGCCCGGTGAACCACAACCTAATGAACATCTCCTACGCCCTGACCGCCTGCGTGGGCGGACTGCTCTCCGTGACCCAGGGCTTTGACCTGGGCGGCTTGGTGGTCTACCTCAACTACTCCAAGCAGGTGGGCCAACCCATCAACCAGGTCTCCCAGCAGATGACCGCCATTCTCTCCGCCCTGGCCGGCGCCGAGCGCATTTTCGCCGTGATGGACGCCCAACCTGAACTGGACGAGGGAAAGGTCCGTCTTGTCCGGGTAGAGGGCGAAAAGCGCGCCTGGTGCTGGAGCGTACCCCAGCCGGGCGGCGCGGCGGAGCTGGTGCCCTTGAAGGGCGATGTCCGCTTTGAGGACGTGAACTTCTCCTATGTGCCCGGCAAGCCCATTTTAAAGCACATCTCCCTCTATGCCACCCCCGGCCAGAAGATCGCCTTTGTGGGCTCCACCGGCGCAGGCAAGACCACGATTACAAACCTCATCAACCGCTTTTATGAGATCGAGTCGGGTAGGATCACCTATGACGGCATCGATGTCAAGGACATCGCCAAGGACGACCTGCGCGCCTCCCTGGGCATGGTGCTCCAGGACACCCACCTCTTTACCGGCACGGTGATGGACAACATCCGCTACGGACGGCTGGACGCCACGGACGAAGAATGTATCCAGGCTGCCAAGACCGCCAACGCCCACAGTTTTATCCGCCGGCTGCCCCAGGGCTACCAGACCATGGTCACCGGCGACGGCGCCAACCTCTCCCAGGGTCAGCGCCAGCTGCTGGCCATCGCCCGGGCGGCGGTGGCGGACCCGCCGGTGATGATCCTGGACGAGGCGACCTCCAGCATCGACACCCGGACGGAAAAGCACATCGAGGCAGGCATGGACGCGCTGATGGAAAACCGCACCGTCTTCGTCATTGCCCACCGCCTGTCCACCGTCCGCAACTCCAACTGCATCGTGGTGCTGGAGCAGGGCATGGTGGAGGAAAAGGGCGACCATGAGGACCTCTTGGCCCAAAAGGGGCGGTACTATCAGCTCTATACGGGACAGTTCCAGCTGGATTAGAAGCGCGAGCATAGGCACGCCGCCGGGCTTGGAGCCGACCAGCTGCACAGCCGTTGGCGACAGAATGGAGCCTTACGGATGTGGCGTGCCCCTTGCGGGTACACGGCAAAAACAGGTTGGCCGTAGGCCAACGGCATTTTGCCAAGGGCGGCGAAAGAACCGGCGAAAGCGCGCCCAATGCGAGCGTGACAATGCCCAGACAAAAAACCGCCCCACACGGGGCGGTTTTTCTATTTACAAACGGTAATCTCTCGTTTATAATATACCTGTTGTATTTTCAAAAAGAGAGAATGGAGTGTTTACTATGAACGAGGCATTGGGCCGGTCGCTGGCTCTGTTGCGGCAGGAGAAGGGCCTTTCTCAGCGGGCGGTGGCGGCGGACCTGGGCATTTCTCAGGCGCTGCTGAGCCACTATGAAAAGGGCGCGAGGGAGCCGGGCCTGGCCTTTGTGGCCAAGGCCTGCCGGTACTACAATGTGTCCGCCGACTTTCTGCTGGGGCTGAGCCTGTCCCGGGACGGCACCACCATCCTGGACCATGAGACCCTGCCCGACGTTTCCGAGGAAAAGCCCGGGGAGCTGCGGGGCAGCGTCATGGCCATGCTGACTAAGAAGCTGGTGGTCAACTCCGCGGGGCTGCTGTTTGACCTGCTGGGCGCGCTGGGCAGTAAAAAGGCCATCCAGGCTGCCGGGGAGTATCTGGGGGGCGCGGTCTACCAGCTCTTCCGCCGGCTCCACCGGGCCTCGGGGGCCAACGAGGACTTCTTTGACGTCCCCGGGCGGTACTTTGACCTGGGGGTGGCCAATGCCGACATGACCCTCTCCCAGTGCGACTTCCAAGACGCTCTGGACGCCGCCGTCCGGGAGAAGAAGCCCTTCCCCGATCTGCACCACGACACCCTGGCCCAGAGCTACCCCGGCGTCTATCAGTCCCTCCTCCAGGTGGTCCACACCGCTGGCCGCCGGGTCAACGACGAGCTGGACCTGCGGGAGCGCCTGGCCGAAGAAGGGCGAGGGTAAGCGGGGCCGAGGAGGCCGCCTAACCCGAGCCTGACAGCCGACTTTCAACGAGGTGACACCATGACCGACCAAAGCAAAATCAGAAACTTCTCTATCATCGCCCACATCGACCACGGCAAGTCCACGCTGTCCGACCGGCTGATCGAGGCCTGCAACGCGGTGGAGCAGCGGGAGATGGAGGCCCAGCTGCTGGACAACATGGACCTGGAGCGGGAGCGGGGCATCACCATTAAGGCCCGCGCCGTTCGGCTTCAATATACCGCCCAGGACGGCCAGACCTACGAGCTGAACCTCATCGACACCCCAGGCCATGTGGACTTTAATTACGAGGTCTCCCGCTCCCTGGCCGCCTGTGAGGGCGCTGTGCTGGTGGTGGACGCCGCCCAGGGCATCGAGGCCCAGACCCTGGCCAATACCTACCTGGCTATGGAGCATGACCTAGAAATTCGGCCCGTGCTCAACAAGATCGACCTGCCCGCCGCCGACCCCGCACGGGTGAAAAACGAGATCGAGGACGTGATCGGTCTGCCCGCCCAGGACGCGCCGGAAATTTCGGCCAAGCTGGGCATTAACATCCCCGCTGTGCTGGAGGACATCGTGCAGAACGTCCCCGCCCCTACCGGCGACCCCAAGGCCCCCTTGAAGGCCCTCATTTTTGACAGCCAGTACGACCCCTACCGGGGCGTCATCGTCTACTTCCGGGTGATGGAGGGCACGCTGAAGACCGGGCTTGCCGTCAAGCTCATGGCCTCGGGCGCTGCCTATGAGGTGCTGGAGTGCGGTCATCTTCTGCCCCTGGGCATGGAGCCCTGCGACGAGCTGACCGCCGGGGAGGTGGGCTACTTCACCGCCTCCATCAAGAATGTCTCCGACACCCGGGTGGGCGACACCATCACCGAGCGGGACCGCCCTGCGGCCGAGGCCCTGCCCGGCTACCGCCCCGCCCAGGCTATGGTCTACTGCGGCGTCTACACCGAAGACGGCAGCAAATATCCGGATCTCCGGGACGCCCTGGAAAAGCTCCAGCTCAACGACGCGTCCTTGTCCTTCGAGCCCGAGAGCTCGGCGGCGCTGGGCTTTGGCTTCCGCTGCGGCTTTTTGGGGATGCTCCACATGGAGATCATCCAGGAGCGGCTGGAGCGGGAGTTTGATCTGGACCTGGTCACCACCCTTCCAAGCGTCATCTACCGCATCACCAAGTCTGACGGCAGCGTGGTCATGGTGGATAACCCCCACAACTACCCCGACCCCGGGGCCATTACCCTTTCCGAAGAGCCCTACGCCAAGGTGTCCATCATCTCGCCTCCCGACTACGTGGGCAACATCATGCCCATGTGCCAGGAGCGGCGGGGAGAATTCAAGGATATGCAGTATCTGGACACCAACCTGGTGGAGCTTCACTACTCCATGCCCCTGGGCGAGATCATCTATGACTTCTTTGACGCCCTGAAGGCCAAGACCAAGGGCTACGCCAGCCTGGACTACGAGCTGGACCAGTACAAGCCCTCCGAGCTTGTGAAGGTGGACCTGCTCTTAAACGGCGACCAGGTGGACGCCCTCTCCTTCATCGCCCACAAGGACAAGGCCTATCCCCGGGCCCGGCGGATGTGCGAAAAGCTCCGGGAGAATATCCCCCGCCAGCTTTTTGAGGTCCCTGTCCAGGCCGCCATCGGCGGCAAGGTCATCGCACGGGAGACGGTGCGGGCCATGCGCAAGGATGTGCTGGCCAAGTGCTACGGCGGCGACATCACCCGGAAAAAGAAGCTGCTGGAAAAGCAAAAAGAGGGCAAGAAGAAGATGCGCACACTTGGGACAGTGCAGCTGCCCACAGAGGCGTTTATGGCCGTGCTGAAACTGGACGAGGAATGAGAAAAGGCTCTGAGGCTAACTGCCTCAGAGCCTTTTTTAATCGTTTTGCAAGAGCTTGTAGGGCGGCACGCCCAGGGCGGTGGCGATGGAATAAAGGGTTTTGAGCGAGGCGCTTTTGCTGATGCCGGGTGCCTCGATCATGCCGATGTAGGAGGTGGACACCCCCACCCGCTCAGCCAGGTCCTCCTGGGTCAGCCCTGCCCGCTTGCGATAATAGCTGACCTTTAGCCCCAGCTCTAAGATGAAGTTTTGATAGCCGTATTCGTTCATTATTATCACCCATATCCAGTGTATCGCAACGGATAGTTTGTGTTTATTATCTATTTATAATTTAAATTTACTAATAGTTAATAAAATCTTGGAAAGGTATTGATTATTCAGCGAAAAGATGGTATGCTGTTACCAGTGAAATCAACGGTATTGACCGAGGAATAAAGGAGGAATATCCCATGAAAAGGACCCTTGCGTTGACCCTGGCGCTGGTGTTGGCTCTGGGCCTGTGCACCCCTGCTTTGGCGGCGGAGACGGACGGGACGTACTATGTGGACGGCCAGAGCGTGGACACCTACCCGGTCGAAGAGACGCCGCCCATGGATGAGGACACTGTGTGCTTGGACTTCTATGAGGAGTATGCTCAGGAACACCCCGAGGAGATCGCCAATCTGGACACGGACGCTCTCATTGCCGGTTGGGGCTATACAGACATTAACATGACGGCGGAAGAGGCGTTTATGGAGCGCTTTTCCTGGGCGAATGTTACATTGGAGGATGCGGTTAAGATACAATATATTAATAACCGTGTCCGCATAGAAGAACTGCGGAAAGACGCCGCCGATTATAAGGAACAGTACCCAGAGGCTTGGGCCGCCTTTGATGCCGACGCTTTTTTTGAGGAAGGAAGCAGCAGTGACGCTTACTACGCCTACTGGGCCGGAATGACCAAGGCGGAGTATATGGCGGAGTGGAATATTCTGACCGACGAGGAGTTTGCGGATGATATGTTTGTCCAGGGCGCTTGGGCAGACGAATACGAAAAATGGGACAACGACGACTGGGACGAGCCCGACGGCGAGCCCACCTTGATGCTGATGGTCAACGGCGTGGCCAGCGAGATCGCCATTGAGGCCGGCGACGGGACGACCTATGCCGACGCTGCCGCCCTGCGCTCCATCCTGGGAGACCAGGCGGTGGCCGCCGACGCCACGGGGAGCATCGCCATCCGCCCCGCCGCCGAGGCGGCGGGCTGGGACGTGCAATGGTACGACGGTGGCTGGTATGCGCCCCCCCAGGTGCAGCTCTGGGACAGAGCGGCCTTTGAGGCCCAGTTGGCCGAGGAGTTTGGGCCCTTTGATGACTTTCTGGCCAAGGTCGTGGGCCAGAGTAAGGAGCGCGTCTACGCCAAGGAGCCGGTCTCTGTCCGGGAGACGGTGGACATTACCGTGACCCGGTTCTCCACACTGAACGGGAGCAAGGACTACAAGCTGACCATGGAGGGCAACACGGTGTGCCAAAACGGGGTGGTGGACGCCACGGTCACCTTTAACATGGCCCAGCTACTGGAGCTCATTGAGCCCTCCGTCCTGTTCTACCTGGATTATCTGGACGATGAGGGAGAGGAAGGCGCTACTAGGGAGCGGCTCGGTCAGCTTTTGAAGGCGGGCAAGATGGAGTTCATTTTGGACTACAACACCAGGGAGATGGCTTGGCGCATCCCTCTGCTGGGGTTGCTGGACCAGAGTATGGCGGATTGGCAGACCAGTGAGTTTAAGGCAATGGACGAGGCCTTTTCCCTGACCGCCGGGCTCTATGATAAGATGCTGGAGGACGCCGTCCGCGACTACAACGAGGGGGCCCAGGAAGCCCTGGAAAACTACCAGATTAAGGTGGATAACCTCCAGGCCGTTATGGGCAAGGACTGCTTTACCACCCAGGGCGGCAAGACCGTCTGGCACGTGGACACCAAGCGGATGAACCAGGCGGCGGGAGAGACCCTGGGCCTGGCCAAGCCGGACAAGACCAGTCTGTTCAAGGCATACGAACTGCGCTGCACCGTGGACGACACGGGCCGGGTGGAGCTGAGCCTACACCTTCGCCCTGATGTAGAGGGCGCCCGACAGGCGGCGGCGGAGACCGGCGACTATGATATGGCCTACTCCATCATGACGGCTTCGGATACGGACCTGACCGCCAGCTTTAGTGGCCGCCTGACCCAGGGGACGGGCCGAATGAACGTCCATGTGGACAATTCGGGCAAGATGGACCTGCGCTATCAGTCCTATCCCGGCTCGGGCAAGGCGCCTCGCCAGGTCAAGGACGTGCTGCCGCTGACGGTGGAGCCCACTCCGGGCACGATCTTGACCAACGCGTCTTGAATCCAAGGAGAATACCATGAAAAAGCTGCTTGCTTTCGCTCTGATCTTTGCCCTGGCCTGTCCCCTGCCCGCATGGGCGGCGGAGGAGGAGACGGCGGTGGCCACCACCCAGACGGTGGAGGTGGACGGCAGGGCCGTCACCTTTGAGACCTATGCCCTGCTGGACGCCAACGGCTTCCAGACCAACTACGCCAAGCTCCGGGACGTGGCCTATGTGCTAAACGGCACCGCCGCCCAGTTTGCCGTGGATTGGTCCTCTGAAGACGGCGTGGCCATCGCTACCGGCCAGCGCTACACCGCCGACGGCAGCGAGATGTCCACCCCATACTCCGGCGACCGCCGCTGTCAGGTCCTGGACGAGACCACCGCCGTGGATGGCGCGAACCAAGCCATCGCCGCCATTCGGCTCTTTGACGACGGCGGCAACGGCTATACCTACTATAAGCTCCGGGACCTGGGCAGCTGCTTGGGCTTCCAGGTGGACTGGACCCGGGAGCGCGGGGTGTTTATCGACACATCCAAGCTCTATTCCGGCGTCAGCCGGGCTGACGTAAACGCCCTGGCCGGTACTTGGACGGGGACGCTGGACCTGGGGCCGATGCTGGCCGCCGCCGCTGCCGGCCAGCCCCAGTTCAAGGACTACTTTCACTTTGAAGGCGCCACCGCCCCTGTGACCCTCACCGCCGATCGCACCGGGCTGTATACCGTCTCTCTCCGGGAGGAGGACTTTGACGCCGCCCTGGCTCAGGCCAAGGCCGCCTACGTCAGCGGCGCGGTGGACTACGCCGACGAGCTCTACCGGGAGGAACTGGGCATGACGCTGGACCAGGTCCTGACCCAGAGCGGTATGGACCGCCGGAGCTTTGAAGGCGAATACGAGGCCGCCTTTGATCAGGCCATGACCCGGACCTGCGGCGAGCTGCTCAGCCAGCTCAACCGCCCTCTCCCCTGGACCGCCGACCAGGCCGCCCACGCCCGCACCGGGTCGGACGCCATGACCCTCACCCTGGGCGAAAACACCAAGATCGACTTTGTCCGCAAGTGAGCCCTTCGCGTAAAACGCCCCTCCCGTCCGGGAGGGGCGTTTTCTACACCCTGGGCCAAATTCCCGGCAAGTCCCTTGCGAAGTAATTTGGGACGTGATATAATGACTTTAACTGTGAACTTCTCGAATTCTGAAGACAAGGATTGATTCAATTGGCCAAGAAGAAGGCGACCGAAGAGACGGTAAAGCACCGGGACAACCCCAACGTCATGGGCCTTAGGCGCGAGGTGATGGAGCAGCCCATCACCCAGACGCTGGAGCTCAACTATATGCCCTACGCCATGAGCGTCATCGTCTCCCGGGCCATCCCGGAGATCGACGGCTTCAAGCCCTCTCACCGTAAGCTCCTCTATACCATGTACAAGATGGGACTTTTGTCCGGCGCTCGGACCAAGTCGGCCAATATCGTGGGTCAGACCATGAAATTAAACCCCCACGGCGACGCCGCCATCTACGACACCATGGTCCGCCTCAGCCGGGGCTACGCCGCTCTCTTGCACCCTCTGGTGGACTCCAAGGGCAACTTCGGCAAGGTCTACTCCCGGGATATGGCCTGGGCCGCCAGTCGGTATACCGAGGCCAAGCTGGACGCCATCGCCGCCGAGTTCTTCCGGGACATCGACCAGGACGCGGTGGATTTCCAGGACAACTACGACGGCTCCATGAAGGAGCCCACCCTGCTGCCCACCACCTTCCCCAACGTGCTGGTCTCCGCCAACCAGGGCATCGCCGTGGGCATGGCCAGCAACCTGTGCGGCTTCAATCTGGGCGAGGTGTGCGACGCGGCCATCGCCTACATGAAGGACCCAAAGGTGGATCTACTCTCCGTATTAAAGGCCCCGGATTTTTCTACCGGTGGTCAGCTTTTGTATAATGGAGAGGAAATGGCCAACATCTACCGCACCGGCCGGGGCTCCTTTAAGGTCCGGGCCAAGTGGCGCTATATCAAAGAGGGAAACCTCATCGAAATCTTTGAGATCCCCTACACCACCACCACCGAGGCGGTCATCGACAAGGTGGCCGAGCTGATCAAGGCGGGGAAGATCAAGGAGATCTCCGATATGCGCGACGAGACCGATCTCTCCGGTCTCAAGCTCACCATCGACCTCAAGCGGGGTACCGACCCGGAAAAGCTCATGCAAAAGCTCTTTAAGTCCACCACCCTCCAGGACTCCTTCCCCTGCAACTTCAATATTCTCATCGCCGGGACGCCCCGGGTCATGGGCGTGGGCGAGATCCTGGAGGAGTGGACCGCCTGGCGGATGGAGTGCGTGCGCCGGAGAGTTTACTATACGCTGAAAAAGCGAGAGGAAAAGCTCCACCTGCTCAAAGGCTTAAAGAAGATCCTGTTGGATATTGACCGTGCAATAAAAATCATCCGGGAGACCGAGGAGGACGCCGAGGTCATTCCCAACCTGATGATCGGCTTTGGCATCGACAACGTTCAGGCCGAGTTCGTAGCTGAGATCAAGCTGCGTAACATCAACAAGGAGTATATCTTAAAGCGTGTGGAGGAGACCGCCGAGCTGGAAAAGGAGATCGCCGACCTCAAAGACCTGGTGGGCTCACCCAGCCGCATCAAGGGCGTCATCGCCGACGAACTGAAGGCGGTAAAGAAAAAGTTCGCCCAGCCCCGCCGCACGGAAATTCTCTACGAGTTCGAGGCCGCCCAGGAGACCGACCTTACCGAGGAGGTCCCCGACTACCCTGTCCACGTCTTTCTCTCCCGGGAGGGCTACTTTAAGAAGATCACGCCCCAGTCGCTGCGAATGGCCAGCGAGCAGAAGTATAAAGAGGGCGACGGCCCGGCACAATATTGGGAGACCACAAACAAAGAGGAGCTGCTGGTCTTCACCGACCGCCAACAGTGCTACAAGGCCCGCCTGAGCGACTTTGACGACACCAAGGCCAGCGTGCTGGGCGACTATTTGCCTACCAAGCTGGGCATGGATCAGGGCGAGAGCGTGGTCTTTGCCGCTCTGGCCCAGGACTATGTGCCCCATATCCTCTTCTTCTTCCAAAACGGTAAGGTGGCCCGGGTGGAGATGGGGTCCTACGCCACCCAGACCAAGCGCAAGAAGCTGACGGGAGCCTATTCGGACAAGTCGCCCCTGGTCACCGCTCTGGTCATCCGGGAGGACATCGAGGTGGCCGTCCACTCCAGCGATACCCGGTGCCTTGTGTTCCACACCGCGTCGCTGAACCCCAAGACCACCCGCAACACCCAAGGCGTCAACGTCCTGACCCTCAAGGGCAAGCACACCCTCTGCGCCGCCGAGCCCCTGAGCCAGAGCAAGATCGCCAACCCTGCCCGGTTCCGGGGCCGGTCCCTCCCCGCCGCCGGTGCGCTGCTGCGGCCGGAGGACCGGGCTATGGACGACCAACTGACGCTCTGATCAAAAGGAGGCACTATGGCCAAAAAAGCCTGGCCCTTTGTGAAAACCTACGCCCTCATCACCCTGGGCGCGCTGGTATACGCCCTGGCCTTCGCCTGGTGCTACGACCCTAACCACATCGGCTTTGGCGGGGTCACCGGTCTTGCCCAGATCGTGAACCGCTTTGCGCCCGCCGCCCCCATCGGCGTCATGGTCATCGCTTTTAATATTCCCCTCTTCCTACTGGGCTGGAAGCGGCTGGGTCCCAGCGTGCTGGCAAGCTCGCTGTACGCCATGGCCTGCTCGTCGCTGATGATCGACCTTTTGGAGCGGCTGTTCACCTTTCCCACCATGGAGCCCATGCTGGCCGCCGTCACCGGCGGGGTGCTCCTTGGCGTAGGCCTGGGCCTTGTGTTTTTGCAGCGCTCCACCACCGGCGGCACCGACCTGATGGCCCGGCTTTTAAAGCTCCGGTTTGGCTGGCTGCCGGTGGGCAAGCTCCTGATGTGCATCGACCTGGTGATCATCCTGGCCGTGGCCGCCGCCTTTTGGAGCGTCCAAAGCGCCCTCTATGGCTTGGTGGGCCTTTTTATTTCCACTACGGTCATCGACAAAATGCTCTACGGCCTAGATACGGCCAAGGTGGCCTATATCATCTCGGCCAAGCCCCAGGACATCACCGCCGCCATCATCCGGGATCTGGAGCGGGGCGTCACCGTGCTGGAGGGCCGGGGCGCCTGGTCCGGGGAGCATAAGGAGGTCCTCCTGTGCGCCTTCAAGCAGCGGCAGATCGTGGAGCTTAAGGCGCTGGTGAAGGCCACCGACCCCGAGGCCTTTTTGATCGTCACCGATGCCCATGAGGTACTGGGCGATGGCTTTGGAGAGTATAAAAAGGACGATATTTAACCGGCAGTTATTAAAAAGGAGGTGGCGGAACATGAAACGGGCTTTCGCGCTGTGCCTTGCCCTGCTCTGCCTGACCTCCTGCGCGTCGCTTTTGGAGCGGGACTACACCGTGGCCTCTCCCCATGAGGAGGATCCGCCGCCCCAGGGAGACAGCGCCTACCGGGTAGAGACCTATCCGGCCCTGCGAAGCGCTCTGCTCTCCTATGTGGAGGAGGGTATGGATCAGGGCCTTTTGCGCTTTCCCACCACCTATCCGGGCAATTTGAGCGTGGATCTGGAAAAGGCCAGACGGCAGCTGATGGAGGAGGACCCGCTGGGGTGCTACGCCCTGGAGGAGCTGACCTGGCGAACCTCCAAGATCATCGCCTATTATGAGGTAGAGCTCACCTTTACATACAAGCACGACAAGACCCTTTTTCGCTCCATGCCCAAGGCTGCCACCCAAGGGGAGCTGACCACCCTGCTGACCCGGGCCCTAGAGGCTGGGGAGGAGGGTCTGCGCGTCTACCTCACCGCCTACCCCGAGGACCAAAACGACTATTTTCAGGCCGCCCTGCAAGAGGCCTGGACTTCTCTCCAAGACCCGGAGGGGGTCGCCGCCTCCGGTGAAGGGGAGGATGGCCAGGCTCCGGAGACCGCCACGCCCCCGCTGCCGGAGGAGGGCTCTCTGCAGCCGGAAGTGGAGGTAGAGCTCTATCCTCAGATGGGCCCCCGGCGGGTGGCGGACCTGCGCTTTGTCTACCCTGAGACTGAGGAAGGGGGGACGACGCCATGACAGCCCCCTATGTAGCCGTGGTGGGCGGGGTGAATGTGGACGTCTGCGGCAAGCCTTTTGCCCCGCTGGTCCCCCACGACTCAAATCCCGGCGCCGTGACCGCCTCTCTGGGCGGCGTGGGCCGGAATATCGCCCACAACTTGGCCCTTTTGGGGGTGCCGGTGAGCCTGATCACCGCTCTGGGAGAGGACCATAACGCCCAGCGGGTGCGCCAGTCCTGCCAAGAGCTGGGCATCGACCTGACCCAGGCCCTGAGCGTCCCCGGCGAAGCCACCTCTACCTATCTGGTCCTTACCGACCACCGTGGGGAGATGGAGCTGGCGGTGTCCGATATGGAAATATACCGCCACCTGAGCCCGGACTGCCTGGCCCAGCGGCTGGACCACCTGAACGCCGCCGCGGCGGTGGTGGCGGACACCAACCTTCCCGCCGAGACGCTGGAATATCTGGCGGGCCACTGTACCGCTCCCCTCTTTACCGACCCGGTGTCCACGGCCAAAGCCATCAAGCTAAGCCCTATCCTGGGCCGCCTCCATACTCTGAAGGCCAACCGCCTCGAGGCCGCTCTGCTCAGCGGCGTGGACGTTACCGATGAGGTCTCTCTCCAGACCGCCGCCAGCGTACTGCTGACACGGGGCCTGAAGCAGGTCTTTATCTCCCTGGGGCCCGACGGGCTGCTGGCCTGCCGACAGGGACAGATGGTCCATCTGCCCAACTTCCCCGGCGAGATGAAAAACGCCACCGGCTGCGGCGACGCGCTGACCGCCGCCCTGGTCTGGGCATTTATGCGCGGGGCTGACTTGACCGAGACTGCCCGGGCAGGGTTGGCCGCCGCCGCCATCGCTCTGGCCGGAAGCGAGACCATCAACCCGGAGATGTCTGTTTGGAACGTGAAAGCGATCGCGAAGCTATCATAAGGAGGTATACTGGATGAACAAGTATCTGGAAGTTTCCCCGGAGGTCCGCACCGCGCTGGACGCGGGCAAGCCCGTGGTGGCGCTGGAGTCCACCATCATCTCCCATGGGATGCCCTATCCCCAGAATGTGGAGACCGCTCTGGCGGTGGAGGACATCATCCGCCAAAACGGGGCCGTTCCCGCCACCATTGCCATTATTGACGGCAAGCTCAAGGCGGGCTGCTCCAAGGAGGAGATCGAGTACCTGGGCAAGAAAGGCCAGGACGTGATCAAGGCCAGCCGGAGGGACCTGGCCGTGCTGTGCGCGAGGGGGGAGGACGGGGCCACCACCGTGACCACCACCATGATCATCGCCCACATGGCGGGCATCAAGGTCTTCGCCACCGGCGGCATTGGCGGCGTCCACCGGGGCGCTGAGACTACCATGGACATCTCCGCCGATCTGGAGGAGCTGGCCCACACCCCGGTGATGGTGGTGTGCGCCGGGGCTAAGTCCATTCTGGACCTGGGCCTGACCCTGGAATATCTGGAGACCCACGGCGTTCCCGTTATGGGCTATCAGACCGACGAGCTGCCCGCCTTCTACACCCGCAAGTCCGGCTTTGGCGTGGACTACCGGGTGGACTCCCCCGCCGAGTTGGCCGCCGCTTTCAAGACCAGCCTGGAGTTAGGGCTGGGCAGCGGGATGCTGGTGACCAACCCCATCCCGGAGGAGTACTCCATGGACCCGGCTGTCATCAACAAGGCCATCGACCAGGCCATTGCAGAGGCCGAGGCCAACGGCATCCACGGCAAGGCCACCACCCCCTTCCTGCTGGCCAAGGTCAAGGACCTCACCGGCGGCGACAGTCTGGAGAGCAACATCAAGCTGGTGTTCAACAACGCCGCTTTGGCCGCGCAGACGGCGGCGGAGCTGTGCAAATAAATTTTTACGTTTGAAAGGAGAAGGACCCCATGTTTACCAAGCTTATTTCTCAGTTGAAGGCCGACCCCAAGAAGATCGTCTTTACCGAGGGCCACGATCCCCGCATTCTGGAGGCCGCCGCCCGGCTCATGAAGGACGGGCTTTTGAAGGTCATCCTGGTGGGCAGCGAGGCCGAGGTCAAGGCCAAGGCCGCCGAGGGCGGCTTTGATATCTCCGCCGCCGAGATCATCGACCCCGCCGCCTACGCCGGCATGGACGAGATGGTGGCTAAGATGGTGGAGCTTCGCAAGGGCAAGATGACCGAGGACGAGTGCCGCGCCGCCCTTTCCAAGGGCAACTATTTCGGCACCATGCTGGTCAAGTTGGGCGTGGCCGACTGCCTGCTGGGCGGCGCCACCTACTCCACCGCCGACACCGTCCGCCCCGCCCTCCAGCTCATCAAGACCAAGCCCGGCGCTCACCTGGTCTCCTCCTGCTTTATCATGGACCGGGATAACGGCCCCGAGGAGCTGCGCCGCATCTGCATGGGCGACTGCGCCATCAACCTCTCCTATGACGACAGCGTGGACAAGGAGGGCAACGTGACCCTCTCCGGCGCCCAGAAGCTGGCCGAGGTAGCTGTGGAGTGCGCCAAGTGCGCCCAGATCTTCGGCATCGATCCCAAGGTGGCTATGCTCAGCTTCTCCACCAAGGGCTCTGGCAAGGGCGGCACCGTGGCCCTCTCTGCCGAGGCCACCAAGATCGCCCAGACCCTGGCCCCCGACCTTGCCATCGACGGCGAGATGCAGTTCGACGCCGCCGTCTCCCCCACCGTGGGCCAGCTCAAGTTCCCCGGCTCCAAGGTGGCGGGCTACGCCAATACATTTATCTTCCCCCTCATCGAAGCGGGCAACATCGGCTATAAGATCGCCCAGCGCCTGGGCGGCTACAACGCCTATGGCCCCATCCTCCTGGGCCTCAACGCCCCCATCAACGACCTCTCCCGTGGCTGCAACGCCGAGGAGGTCTACTCCATGGCTATCATCACCGCCGCGTTGGCGTAAGAAGCGCGAGGGTAGGCGCGCCGCCGGGCTTGGAGGCGCCCGCACGGCAAAAACAGGTTGGCCGCAGGCCAACGGCATTTTGCCAAGGGCGGCGAAAGAACCGGCGACCAGCGCGCCCAACCCAAGCGTGACAGCCCAAGCAAACAAAAACCCGCTGTTATCTTCATTGTAGAGATAACAGCGGGTTTTGCTATTCGTCGCTGTGGCTTTCCTCCCACTGCTCGCAGGTCTCGTCGGGATGACGGCCCTTGAATTTTGGTACACCGCAATGGCCGTACCACAGGGGGATCAGCTTTTGGCGGTAGCCCAGGACATAGTGCTGGTGGTAATGGATACAGCTCCCGCATACCTCGGCCTGCACCATAGGCTTGGGCATTCGTGGCATATGAGTGGACATGATCTCACCTCCAAATTATAACCAAATGGATATCACACGGCCATTTTAGCACCGTTTAGGTGTATTGTCAAGATAGCCATTTGGTTATTGCGGGGGGTGCTTACATGGCATACTATAAAAGAATTCGTGATTTGCGAGAGGACCACGACTTGACTCAACGCCAAGTTGCGGAATATCTGGGGATGACACAACCGCAGTATCTTCGCTATGAGCGGGGATACCGGGATATTCCCACAGATATTTTGCTTGCATTGGCAAAGCTGTATCAGACTTCCACGGATTATATCTTGGGCCGCACCGACGAGCTCGGACTACCCAAGACATAAAATTTCGAGGTGGTTTTATGTTTTGCTATCCAAGGCTCAAGGATATACGTGAGGACCATGATCTGACCCAGGGATTTGTGGGAAAGCTACTGAAGACGACCCAACAGCAATACAGCAAGTATGAAAAGGGGGTCCAGGAGATCCCGGTACATCATTTGATCGCGTTGGCGGAGTATTATCATGTATCCGTAGATTATCTTCTGGGCCGCACCGACGAGCCTTAAACGAAAAGGGACCCGCCGCAGGAGGGCCGGCTTTGCCGGCCTGAGCATTATAATCACCGGAGGGTGGAGCGACCAACGGGAGCGGAACCCAAAAAGAAGGACACGCCAACGGCGTGTCCTTCTTTTTGGTGGAGACTACAGAACTCGAATCTGTGACCTCTCGCGTGTGAGGCGAGCGCTCTACCAGCTGAGCTAAGCCTCCATATAGGAGAAAAAGTGGTGACCCGGACGGGACTCGAACCCGTGTTGCCGCCGTGAAAGGGCGGAGTCTTAACCGCTTGACCACCGGGCCTCGTCGGAGCAAACTCCGTATCCCTCGCCTCCGGCTGGCGCCGAAGGTTCGCTCACTCCGTTGCTCCTCCTCTCGCTCGCGGACCCGCTGACGCTGGGCTCCGCTTGCGTAAAGGTCAAGGGCAAGGTCAAGGGAAAAGAACGGGGATGGGGGAGCTAAAAAGCGGCGCGGCTGCGCCGCTTTTTAGCTCTTGGTAGCGGCGACTGGATTTGAACCGGTGACACCCCGGGTATGAACCGAGTGCTCTAGCCAACTGAGCTACGCCGCCATATCTCCCCGCAACAGGGCACAAAAGATTATATCCAACAAAGCGGTGTTTGTCAACACTTTTTTGAAATTACCAGAACTCCACTGGGCAAATCACCATATTTGTCTAAATCTCCAAAAAAATACCTTGCAATAGAGGGGAATATTATTTATAATAAATGGTAACTTGGGGCGTATGGCCGAAGGGACAGGCCTTTGGACCGCCCCAGCCGCGAAAAGGAGCGTTGCCCCATGCAAGTTCAACAGGCCACCCGGCGGGAGACCGTGCACATCACTCTTGGGGTGCTGTGCTTCTCCGCTGTGATGGAGCTGGTGTTTTTCGTCATTGGCCGCTGGGAGCTGGGCGTGCTGTGGGGGAACCTGCTGGGCGGCGGCTTCGCGGTGTTCAATTTCTTTCTTTTGGGCCTGACGGTCCAGAAGATCGCCGGCGAGACCGACCCCAAGCGGGCCAAGCTGAAGCTCCAGGGCTCGTACACCCTGCGGATGCTCCTGACCCTGGCGGTGGTGATCGTGGCCATTCAGGTCCCGGTGTTCGTCTGGCCCGCCGCCGTGATCCCTTTGCTGTTCCCCCGGCTGACCATTTTGGCCATGCAGGTGCTTGGAATGTATAAGCCTGAAAAAAATCCGCCTGAAAAAGGAGATGATGAAACGGTATGAATGTGGATATTCACGGCCCTGAAATTTACTTTACCATTCCCGTGCTGGGCGGTATCCCCATCACCGCCACCATCGTCAATTCCCTGCTGGTCACGCTGGCCGTTTTTGCCGTGTGCGTCTTTTTGACCCGGAACCTTCAGGTCCGGGCGGTGAGCAAGCGGCAGGTGGTGGCCGAATTTTTGGTAGAGACGGCCCAGAACTTCGTCAACGGCAACATGGGCGAGCGCTTCGCCTACTACGGGCCTTTGACGGCGGCGCTCTTTTCCGCCTCGCTGCTGGGGAGCCTTTTGAGCCTGTTCGGCCTCTTCGCCCCCACCAGCGATCTGTCCACCACCCTGGCCTGGGCGCTGATGGTCTTTGTGCTCATCACCTATACTAAGATGCGCGCCGGCGGCGTGGGCGGCTACCTCAAGGGCTTTACCCAGCCCATTCCGGTGCTCACCCCCTTTAATATCCTCTCTGAGTTGGCCACGCCTATCTCCATGGCCTTCCGTCACTTTGGCAACATCGTCTCCGGCGGCGTCATCACCACCCTGGTCTACGCTGCCCTGGCTGCGGCGTCCACGGCTCTGATCGGCCTGCTGTCGGGCACCATCTTCCTCCCCGTCATCGTGGCGGGTCTGGGCGTGGCGCTGCTGGTGATGGGGATCCGTAAGGGCAAGACGCTGAAGAAGGTCGTGGGCTGCATCGCCATCGCATTGGGTGTGCTGGGCGTGGCGGGCTATCTGGGGATCATGCTGGAGATCCCGGTGCTCCAGCTGGGCATTCCCGCTGTACTCAGCGTCTATTTCGATCTGTTCTCCAGCTTCATGCAGGCCTTTATCTTCTGCATGCTCACCACCCTCTATATCGCCAGCGCGGCGGAGGAATGACGTGTTTTCGCCCTGTGGGGCGCGGAACATAGTAGGAAAACCAAAATTTTTCTTAGGAGGAAATGAACATGGAACTGGCACAAGCGATTATTTTGGCGGGTTGCGCCATCGGCGCCGGCTTGGCTCTGATCGCCGGTATCGGCCCTGGTATCGGCGAGGGCTACGCCGTGGGTAAGGCTCTGGAGTCCATCGGCCGTCAGCCCGAGTGTAAGGGCGACGTGACCTCCACCATGCTTTTGGGCTGCGCCATTGCCGAGACCACCGGCATTTACGGCTTCGTCACCGGCCTGCTGCTCATCTTTGTGGCCCCTGGCATCTTTGTGGGTATGCTGGGCTAAGCTGCCCCTGCCGCGCTTTTCCCGTGTAAAAGCGCGGGGTTTGCCTGCCATAAGGAGGAAACGGTATGAAAGAATTTCAAGAGCTGGTCACCATTGCGCCGTGGACCTTTATCTTTCAGATCGGCAACCTGTTGCTGCTGACCTGGGTCATTAAAAAGTTCCTCTTTAAGCCGGTGCAGAAGGTGATGAACCAGCGCAAGGAGCAAATTGAAGATACCTACGCCCAGGCCGAGAAGGCCCAGGACGAGGCCCAGGCCATGAAGCAGGAGTGCGAGAGCCGCCTGTCCGGCGCCCGGGAGGAGGCCAGCCAGATCGTTAAGACCGCTACCGACCGGGCCACCGCCCGCAGCGAGGAACTGGTCACTGCCGCCCGGGCCGAGGCAGCCGCCCTCAAGACCAAGGCCGACGCCGAGATCGAGAGCGAGCGGCGCAAGGCGGCCAGCGAGCTCAAGGGCGATATCTCCGAGCTTGTGGTCAACCTGGCCGGGCTTGTGGTAGAAAAGGAGATCGACGCCGGGGTCCACAAGGACCTCATCGACGATTTCATCAGCCACGTGGGTGACGAGTCATGACGGCGCTGGAAAAGGAATATGGCGACGCCATCTATTCCCTGGCTACAGAGGAGAACTGCGTGGACGAGGTACTGGAGGGACTGGAGCTGGCGGTAGGCGTATTTGAGGAAAACCCCGGATACCTTACCCTGGTCCAAAACCCCGCCTTGTCCAAGGAAGAGCGCCTGGGCCTTCTGGACCAGGCCTTTGCGGGGACGCACAAATATGTGCTCCATCTTCTCAAACTGCTGTGTGAGCGCTCGGCCTTAAATCTCTGCGCCGGGTGCCTGGAGCAGTTCAGGACCTTGGTCTATGCCCAGCGGGGGATCCTGCCGGTGGAGGTCATCTCGGCTGTGGAGCTGACCACCCAGCAGCAAGAGGCCCTTCGCGTAAAGCTGGCGGCCAAGACGGGCAAGACGATCCTACTACAGGAAAAGCTGGACCCCGCGGTGCTGGGCGGTATCAAGCTGCGCTACGAGGGCCGGGAGCTGGACGGCACTGCCGCCGGCCGGCTGGGCGCGCTGCGCCAGATGTTGACCCAGTCGTAATGGGAACCACTTAGGAGGTTGGTGAGACGATGCAACTGAAACCGGAAGATATCAGCAAGATCATCAAAAGCCAGATCAAGAACTACGAAGCGAAGATCGAAAGCGCCGAGACCGGCACCGTCATCCTGGTGGGCGACGGCATTGCCCGGGCCTACGGCTTGGAAAAATGCATGGCAAACGAGCTGGTGGAGTTCCCCAACGGCGAGTATGGCATGGCCTTGAACCTGGAGGAGGACAGCGTGGCCATCGTGCTGCTGGGCTCCGACGAGGGCATCAAGGAGGGCGACACGGTCAAGCGTACCGGCCGGGTGGTCTCCGTCCCTGTGGGCGAGGCCCTGATCGGCCGGGTGGTCAACGCCCTGGGCCAGCCCATCGACGGCAAGGGCCCCATTGAGACCACCGAGACCCGCCCCATCGAGCGCAAGGCTCCCGGCATCATCCAGCGTAAGAGCGTGTCGGTGCCGCTCCAGACGGGCATCAAGGCCATCGACTCCATGATCCCCATTGGCCGTGGCCAGCGCGAGCTCATCATCGGCGACCGCCAGACCGGCAAGACGGTGATCGCCACCGACACCATTATCAACCAAAAGGGCAAGGACGTGATCTGCATCTACGTGGCCATCGGCCAGAAGCGCTCCACCGTGGCCCAGTTGGTGGAGAACCTGACCCTGGCGGGCGCCATGGACTACACCATCGTGGTCTCCGCCTCCGCCTCCGAGCTGGCCCCGGTGCAGTATATCGCCCCCTATTCCGGCTGCGCTATGGGCGAATACTTCATGGACCAGGGCAAGGACGTGCTGATCATTTACGACGATCTCTCCAAGCACGCCGTGGCTTACCGTGCCCTGTCCCTCCTCATCCGCCGTCCCCCCGGACGGGAAGCCTACCCCGGCGACGTCTTCTACCTCCACTCCCGTCTGCTGGAGCGGGCGGCCCGGCTGGCCCCGGAGTACGGCGGCGGCAGCTTGACGGCCCTGCCCATCATCGAGACCCAGGCCGGCGACGTGTCGGCCTATATCCCCACCAACGTCATCTCCATTACTGACGGCCAGATCTTCCTGGAGAGCGAGTTGTTCCACTCGGGCATCATGCCCGCTGTCAACCCGGGCATCTCGGTGTCCCGTGTGGGCGGCAACGCCCAGATCAAGGCCATGAAGCAGGTGGCGGGCACGCTGAAGCTGATCTACTCCCAGTACCGGGAGCTCCAGTCCTTCGCCCAGTTCGGCTCCGACCTGGACGCCGACACCAAGCGCCGCCTGGCCCAGGGCCAGCGCATCGTGGAGGTCCTGAAGCAGGACCGCAACTCCCCGGTGCCCGTGGAGCTTCAGGTGTGCATCCTCTACGCCGTCACCCACGACTATCTAGCCAACGTGCCGGTGGAGCAGATCGCCGCCTACGAGCAGGAGCTTTATGAGGATATGCAAAACCTGCACCACGCCGACATTCTCCAGCCCATCCTCTCTACCGGAAAGCTGGAGGACTCCACCAAGGCGGCGTTGGATCAGGCGTTGGAGGAGTTCACCCAGCGGTTCTTAAACTCCCATGCGTAAAAGGAGGTGACGGCCCGTGGCCGCTTCATCCATGAAGGATATCAAGCTGCGTATCAAGAGCGTAGAGAGCACCATGCAGATCACCAAGGCCATGGAGCTGGTGGCCTCCTCCAAGCTGCGCCGGGCCAAGGAGCGGGCCGAATCCACCCGTCCCTACTTCACCACCCTGCACCAGACTCTGGAGGACATCGCCCTCACCAATACCGATTTCTCCTCCCCCTTCGTCAAGCCTGGGGAGGTGGGTAAGGTCTGCTATGTGGTCATCGCCGGCGACCGTGGGCTGGCGGGCGGGTACAACAACAACCTCTTCAAAGCGGTATGGGAGGACATGGCCGACCAGGCTGTGTGCGTGCTCCCCATCGGCAAAAAAGCGGTGGAGTACTGCGCGCGGCGTGGCGTGGAGAGCCTCAGCGACGACTACGCCTCGGTGGAGGACATCTCCCTGCGGGACTGCTTCTCCATTGCCCAGCTGCTGTGTGAGAAGTTCCGCCAGGGCGCCTTTGACACCCTCTATGTGGGCTATACCAAGTTCGTCTCCATGCTGTCCCAGCAGCCCCAAGTGGTCAAGCTGCTGCCCATCCACCATGAGCAGGAAAAGCGGGAAAAGGCCCGGAGCTTGATCGAGTATGAGCCCAGCGCCGCCGCGGTCTACAACGCCATCGTCCCTGAGTATGTGGGCGGGCTGTTGTGGGGGGCTGTGGCGGAGAGCCTGGCCAGCGAGCTGGGCGCCCGGCGCACCGCTATGGACGCGGCCAGCAAGAACGCCGGGGAGATGATCGAGGACCTGTCCCTCAAGTATAACCGGGCCCGTCAAGGGGCCATTACCCAGGAGATCACAGAGATCGTGGCCGGCGCGGAGGCGTAACGGCAGACCATCTCTGAGAGTTAAGGAGAGACGCCTATGAGTAACCAAAACATCGGCACGGTGACCCAGATCATTGGGCCCGTGCTGGATATCAAGTTCCCCGACGGTCACCTGCCCAACCTTCTCAACGCCATCACCGTGGAGAAGGGGGAGGAGACCATCACCCTGGAGGTGGCCCAGCACATCGGCGACGACGTGGTACGCTGTATCGCCATGTCCAGCACCGACGGCCTGGTCCGGGGGGCCAAGGCCACCGACACCGGCTCGCCCATCACCGTGCCCGTGGGCAACGCCTGCCTGGGCCGCATCTTCAATCTGCTGGGCGAACCGGTAGACGAGATGCCCGCCCCCGAGGCTGCTGAGCGCTGGCCTATCCACCGCCCCGCTCCCTCCTACGACGAGCAGGAGTCCACCACCGAGATCCTGGAGACGGGTATTAAGGTCGTGGACCTGATCTGCCCCTACGCCAAGGGCGGCAAGATCGGATTGTTCGGCGGCGCGGGCGTTGGCAAGACGGTGCTGATCATGGAGCTGATCAACAACGTGGCCAAGGAGCACGGCGGCTTGTCCGTGTTCACTGGCGTTGGCGAGCGTACCCGCGAGGGCAACGACCTCTACAACGAGATGAAGGAGTCGGGCGTTATCGAGAAGACCGCCCTGGTCTACGGCCAGATGAATGAGCCTCCCGGAGCCCGTATGCGGGTGGCGTTGTCGGGCCTGACGATGGCGGAGTACTTCCGGGACAAGGAAAACCAGGACGTGCTTTTGTTCATCGATAACATCTTCCGCTTTACCCAGGCGGGCAGTGAGGTCTCCGCTCTGCTGGGCCGTATGCCCTCCGCCGTGGGCTATCAGCCCACCCTGGCCACCGAGATGGGCGCGCTCCAGGAGCGCATTACCTCCACCAAGAAGGGCTCCATTACCTCCGTCCAGGCCGTCTACGTCCCCGCCGACGACCTGACCGACCCCGCCCCGGCCACCACCTTTGCCCATCTGGACGCCACCACGGTGTTGAGCCGCGCCATCTCCGAGATGGGTATCTACCCCGCCGTGGACCCCCTGGACTCTACCTCCCGCATCCTCACCCCCGACGTGGTGGGAGCGGAGCATTACCAGGTGGCTCGGGACGTGCAGCGTATCCTTCAGCGTTACCGGGAGCTCCAGGACATCATCGCCATCATGGGTATGGACGAGCTCAGCGAGGACGACAAGCTCACCGTCTCCCGGGCTCGGAAGATCCAGCGCTTCCTGTCCCAGCCCTTCTCCGTGGCCGAGCAGTTCACCGGCATGGAGGGCAAGTACGTCCCCTTGAAGGAGACCATCCGGGGCTTCAAGGAGATCATCGAGGGCAAGCACGACGACCTGCCCGAGTCGGCCTTCCTGATGGTGGGCACCATTGAAGAGGCTGTAGAGAAGGCTAAGACCCTCCAGTAAGCCGAAAGGAAGATGGCCATGACATTTCATCTTCAGATCGTGACCCCCGACGGCGGTTTCTTTGACGGGGAGGCGGAAAAGCTCATCGTCCGCGCCAAGGGCGGGGACGTGTGCATCCTGCCCCGCCACGCCCCCTATGTCACCTCTTTGGGCATTGGCGAGGCCACTGTGGTCCTGCCCGGCGACCAGCGCCGTAAGGCCGCCTGCGCCGGCGGGATGCTGTCGGTGACGGGGGACGATGTGCGGCTGGTGGCCACCACCTTTGAGTGGGCGGAGGACATCGACAAGGCCCGGGCCCAAAAGGCCGAGGAGAAGGCCCGGAAAAAGCTGGAGTCCGCCCAGAACGCCGCCGAGCTGGAGCTGGCCAAGGCCAAGCTCTACCGGGCCCTGACCCGCATCAAGGCGGCGGGGTGACCTGGCGGCGCGTCAAGGATGCCGCGCCCTACGGACTGACCGAATGTCCGCAGCCACCTGCTGACCCAGACCCCGTATGCGGTATAAAAAGCCACCTGCCTCTCGGCAGGTGGCTTTTTTGCGCTTTTTTAGCTTTCCTCTTCCCTGCCGCCGCCAAATTCCAGCAGGATCAGATCCTTGTTTCGCTCCTGGACCCAGTTGATGGACCAGAAGGAGGTAAACAGCACGATCTGGTGGCCCTTATAGTCCTCCACCAGTTTGGCGTCGCCCAGATTCAGCTCGTCCTCCTTCACCGGCTCTTCGTTGCCCACCATGCGGAGATAGCAGTAGGGTAGGCCCTCGGTGTAGAGCTCCACGTTATATTCGCTCCTCAGCCGGTAGGCCAGCACGTCAAATTGCAGCGTGCCCACCACGCCCACGATGACCTCCTCCATGCCCGTGTAGGGAGGCTTGAAGATCTGGATGGCGCCCTCCTGGGCGATCTGCTCCACGCCCTTCAAAAACTGCTTGCGCTTCATGGTGTCGATACTGCGGATGCGCTGGAAGTGCTCGGGGGCAAAGGTGGGGATGGGGTCGAATTGGAACTTCTTGCCCTTGGCGCAGAGGGTGTCGCCAATGCTGAAAATGCCCGGGTCAAACACGCCGATGATATCTCCGGCGTAGGCCTCGCTGATGATCTCCCGCTCAGCGGCCATGAGCTGCTGAGGCCGGGAGAGCTTTAGCGCTTTGCCGCCCTGGACATGATAGACTTCCTTGTCTGCCTCAAACTTCCCGGAGACCACCCGCATAAAGGCGATACGGTCCCGGTGGGCCTTGTTCATATTGGCCTGGATCTTAAAGACAAAGGCGGAGAAGTCTGGGTCGGCGGCCTGGATCACGTCCTCACCGGCCTTGCGCTCCAAGGGGGGCGTGGTCATGGTGAGGAAGTCCTCCAAAAAGGGCTCCACGCCGAAGTTGGTCAATGCCGAGCCAAAGAACACTGGGGAGAGCTTGCCGTGGCGGACCTTGTCCAGGTCGAACTCGCAGGAGGCCCCGTCCAGCAGCTCGATGTCGTCTTGCAGCTGGCTGTGGAGTCCCGCGCCGATGAGACCGTCCAGACCGGGGTCGCCCAGCTCCACCTCGGTGGCGGTAGCCGCCTTGGCCCCGCCGTTACTGGTAAAGTGGATGATCTTCTTCTTTTTCCGGTCATAGACGCCTTTGAACTCCTTGCCGCAGCCAATGGGCCAGTTCACGGCGTAGGTGTCGATGCCCAGCTCATGCTCGATCTCCTGGCATAGCTCAAAGGGATCCCGGGCCTCCCGGTCCATCTTGTTGATAAAGGTGAAGATGGGAATGTCCCGCATGACGCAGACCTTGAAGAGCTTGCGGGTCTGGGCCTCCACGCCCTTGGCCGCGTCGATGACCATGACGGCGCTGTCGGCGGCCATCAGGGTGCGGTAGGTGTCCTCGGAGAAGTCCTGGTGGCCGGGGGTGTCCAAAATGTTGATGCAGTAGCCCTCATACTGAAACTGCATCACCGAGGAGGTAACGGAAATGCCCCGCTGCTTCTCGATCTCCATCCAGTCTGAGGTGGCGGCCCGGGCGTTCTTCTTGCCCTTGACCACGCCGGCCTGGGCGATGGCCCCGCCGTAGAGCAAAAACTTTTCCGTCAGGGTGGTCTTGCCCGCGTCGGGATGGGAGATGATCGCAAAGGTCCTGCGCCGGGCGATCTCTTGGTTCAAATCCATTTACTTCACCAGCAGGCTCTGGCCGGTCATCTCCTGGGGCTGGGCAAGGCCCATGGCGTCCAGTATGGTGGGGATGATGTCGCACAGGCGGCCGTCCTTCAGGCCCTTGCAGGGGGCGTCCACCGCGCAGAAGGGCACCAGGTTGGTGGTATGGGCGGTGTAGGGGGTCTTGCCGTCATCCTCCAGCATCCGATCGGCGTTGCCGTGGTCGGCGGTGATAAAGCACACCCCGCCCAGCTTCTTGACGGCCTCCACCACCCGGCCCACGCCGGCGTCCACCGTCTCCACGGCCTTCACCGCGGCGTCAAAGACGCCGGTGTGGCCTACCATGTCGCAGTTGGCAAAGTTTAGGATGACCACATCGTAGTCCCCGCTCTCGATGCGCTCCACCACGGCGTCTGTCACGGCGGGGGCGGACATTTCGGGCTGAAGGTCATAGGTGGCCACCTTGGGGGAGGGGATGAGCACCCGGTCCTCGCCGGGGAAGACGGTCTCCGCGCCGCCGTTGAAGAAGAAGGTCACGTGGGCGTATTTCTCCGTCTCGGCGATGCGCAGCTGGGTCATACCCAGGGAAGAGATATACTCCCCAAAAATGTTGTTCAGGCTCTCCTTGGGGTAGGCGATGACCACGTTGGGCATGGAGGCGTCATAGGAGGTGGTGCAGACGTAGTTGACCTTAAAGAAGCCCTTCTTGCGTTCAAACCCGGTGAAGTCGGGGTCTACAAAGGTCCTGGTGATCTCCCGGGCCCGGTCAGGGCGGAAGTTCATGAAGATAATGGAGTCTCCCTCGCCGATCTCGGCATGCTCGGCGGTGACCACAGGGATGACAAACTCGTCGGTGACTCCAGCGTCATAGCTGGCCTGCATGGCCCCCACGGGGTCCCCGATGAAGCGCTGCTCGCTCTGGCCGTAGACCATAGCCTTGTAGGCGCGCTCGACGCGGTCCCAGTTGGTGTCCCGGTCCATGGCGTAATAGCGTCCCGAGATAGTGGCGATCTGCGCGCCATACTGGTCGCAGGTCTCCTTCATTTGGGCCACGAAATCCTTGCCGGAGGTGGGGGGGACGTCCCGGCCATCCATAAAGCAGTGGACGAAGATCTTCTCGCAGCCCAGGTCATGGGCCATCTTCACCGCCGCCTGGATGTGGCTGATGTGGCTGTGGACGCCGCCGTTGGACATCAGGCCGTAGATGTGCACAGCCTTGCCCGCTTGTTTGGCGGCCAGCATGGCGTCCTTGTAGGCCTTGTTTTCAAAAAAGTCGCCGTCCTGGATGGACTTGGTGATCTTGGGCAGGTCCTGGAACACCACCCGGCCCGCGCCGATGTTGGTGTGGCCCACTTCAGAGTTGCCCATCTGACCGTCGGGCAGGCCTACGTCCAGACCGGAGGCGGAGAGCTTGCTGACGGGGGTGGAGGCAAAGATAGCGTCCAAATGTGGGGTCTTGGCGGAGGTCACGGCGTTGCCCGGCCCCGCCGGGGCAATGCCAAAACCGTCCATAATGACGAGTACATAAGGTTTCTTACTCATAGCTGTTCTCTCCTTCTAGCCTCGCAGAGTTTCGCCGCGTCAGCGGCGAAAGCTGCATAATCATTTTTGCCCAGGACATGTGCCTGGGCAAAAATACTTCTCGGCTCGCAAACGTGCGCGCCGACCGCCAAGGGCGGACGGCGCGTGCGCTGCGGCGAGCCGCAATTTCAAGAAAAAGGGCAACGCCCTTTTTCTTGACTTCAGTCTTGGTTAGAGGCGTTGACGATGGTCACAAAGGCCTCGGGGTCCAGGCTGGCGCCGCCGATGAGGCCGCCGTCGATGTCCTCGTTGGCCAGCAGCTCGGCGGCGTTCTTGGCGTTCATGGACCCGCCGTAGAGAATGCTCATGCTCCGGGCCACCCGGGCGCCGTAGCTCTTGCGGATCAGGGTGCGGATGGCGCCGCAGACCTCAGCGGCCTGGGCGGGGGTGGCGGTCTTGCCGGTGCCAATGGCCCAGATGGGCTCATAGGCGATGACCACCCGGCGGATCTGCTCGGCGGTGATGCCGGAGAGGGCGCACTTGATCTGATAGGTGATCTTCTCCATGGTCACCTCCAGCTCCCGCTCCTCCAGGCTCTCGCCTACGCAGAGGATGGGGCGCAACCCGGCGCGCAAGGCGGCGTGCATCTTCTTGTTCACGTCCATGTCGGTCTCGTTATAATAGGCCCGGCGCTCGGAGTGGCCCAGGACCACATACTTGGCCCCCGCCTCCTTGACCATATCGGCGGAGCACTCGCCGGTGTAGGCCCCGGAGAGTTCATAGTGGCAGTTTTCCGTGCCCACGGAGAGCTTCACGTCCTTAAAGGCCCGGACGGCGGCCTGGAGGTTCACCGGCGGCACCAGAATGACGGCCTCGCACCACTTGGGCTTGCCCAGCAGGCCCTTCATGGTCTCGGCATAGGCCTTGGTCTCGCTGATGGTCTTGTTCATCTTCCAGTTTCCGGCGATGATAGTCTTACGGTAACGACGGTTCATAGTGTATCTTCCTTTCGTAATAGCCTCGCAGAGTTCGCGCCGTCAGGCGCGAAACCGTGTAATCATTTTTTGGCAGGACATGCGCCTGACAAAAAATACATCTCAGGCCGCAAGTGCGCGAGCGCAGCGAGTGTGCACGGCGGCCTGCATGGAACAAATGAAACGGCGCAGCTATTTTATTTGTCCAAAAGGCAGGCCACGCCGGGCAGCTCCTTGCCCTCCATGAATTCCAGGCTGGCGCCGCCGCCGGTGGAGATGTGGGTCATCTTGTCGGCGTAGCCCAGCTGCTGCACAGCGGCCGCGCTGTCGCCGCCGCCAATGATGGTGATGGCGCTGGTCTTAGAGAGGGCCTCAGCCACCGCCTTGGTGCCCACGGCGAACCGGGGGAACTCAAAGACGCCCATGGGGCCGTTCCAGATCACGGTGCCCGCGTCGGCAACCGCGTCGCAGTAGAGCTTGACGGTCTCGGGGCCGATGTCCATGCCCTCCCAGCCGTCGGGGATCTGGCCGGCCTTGACGGTCTGCTGGGCGGCGTCGGCGTCGAACTTGTCGCCGCAGACGGTGTCCACCGGCAGCAGCAGCTTCACGCCCTTGGCCTTGGCCTTTTCGATCATTTCCAGGGCGTAGCCCTTCCAGTCCTCCTCCAGCAGGGAGGTGCCCACCTTGCCGCCCTGGGCGGCGGAGAAGGTGTAGCTCATGCCGCCGCCGATGATGACGGTGTCAGCGATCTCCAGAAGGTTGTTGATCACACCGATCTTGGAGCTGACCTTGGCTCCGCCCAGAATGGCCACCAACGGACGCTTGGGCGCGGCCAGAGCGCCGCCGATGATCTCCAGCTCCTTCTGAATGAGGAAGCCGGACACGGCGGGGAGATAGTCGGCAACGCCGGCGGTGGAGGCGTGAGCGCGGTGGACGGCGCCAAAGGCGTCGGAGACGTACACGCCGTCCTGACCGGCCAGAGCGGCCAGAGCCTTGGCGAAGTCGGGATCGTTCTTGGTCTCGCCCTTGTTGAAGCGGGTGTTCTCCAGCAGCAGCACCTGACCGCCCTGGAGCGCGGCGGCCTTGGCCTGGGCGTCGGGGCCCACGGTGTCGGAGGCCAGGACCACATCCTTACCCAGCAGCTCGCCAAGACGCTTGGCGACCGGAGCCAGGGTCAGCGCGGCCATAGTCTTGTTCCACTTCTCCTCGGTGAGAGTGGCGGGGTCCTTGCCCTTCTCGGTCTGCTTCTTGACCCACTTTTCAAAGTTGGGCTCAGGCTTGCCCAGGTGGGAGCAGGCGATCACGGCGGCGCCCTGGTCCAGCAGATACTGGATGGTGGGCAGGGCGGCGCGGATGCGCTTATCGTCGGTGATGTTGCCCTCCTTGTCCTGGGGCACGTTAAAGTCGCAGCGAAGCAGGACCTTCTTGCCCTTCACATCTACGTCCTTGACGGTCTTCTTGTTGTAGTTCATAATGGGTTTCTCCTTTCCGCATTAAGAATTAACCTTGTATCATTTCCCCGGCGTTCTGAAAGCCAGGGAAATCCAACTGCCGCAAGGCTTCGTATACCATGACGGCAACAGAGTTGGAGAGGTTGAGGCTGCGCTCGCCGGGCAGCATGGGGATGCGCACGCACCGGTCCCGATACCGTTCCCGAAGCGCCTGGGGCAGGCCTGCCGACTCCTTGCCAAAGAGGAGAAAGCAGTCCTCCGGGTAGGCGACCTGGTCATACCGGTGTGGGGCCTTGGTGGTGGCTAGGAAGATGTCTTTGGGTTGATTTTTGTTAAAAAAATCCTTCAGGTCATCATAAACTGCCACGTTCAGCCTGGGCCAGTAGTCTAAGCCGCAGCGCTTCATGTTCTTGGCCACGGCGCTGTCGCTGACATCGAAGCCCAGGGGACCTACCAGATGGAGGCGGCTCCCGGTCAAAACGCAGGTCCGGGCGATATTGCCGCAGTTTTGAGGGATCTCCGGCTCCACCAGCACGATGTTCAACACGGCTCTCCCCTCCCCTTTTGGTCCAGCAGGCATTATAATATATTCCCTGGGCTAAATCAAGGCATTTATGGAGAAAATTATAAATAAATTAACAATTTTCCCAGGATAGACAAATGGAGGGGAAAGTGGTACAATAATTTGTCTATAATTTTAGGAGTTGAGAGAGGGAAAGGTATGAAGCCTCTGCATATCGTCGTCAAGGTGGGCACGTCTACGCTCACCCGGGACAACGGCACATTGAACCTGGCCAATATGGACCACCTGGCCCGGGTGCTCAGCGACCTGGCCAATATGGGCCACCAGGTGGTGCTGGTGTCCTCCGGGGCCATCGGCATCGGCACGGGCAAGCTCAAGCTGCCCCAGCGGCCTGCCGAACTCCGGGTCAAGCAGGCGGTGGCCGCTGTGGGCCAGTGCGAGATGATGCACATTTATGATAAGCTCTTTGGCGAATACGGCCGCACTGTGGCCCAGATCCTGCTCACCGCCGGAGATGTGGCTGACCCTGACCGGGCCCATCACCTGTCTGAGACTTTTTCGGCCCTGATGGAGCTTGGTTGCATCCCGGTGGTCAACGAAAACGACTCCACCTCCTCCGCCGAGATCGAGACCGGCGCGGCCAAGGTCCTGGGCGATAACGACACCCTGTCGGCTATTGTGGCCGGACTCTGCGGGGCGGACCTGCTGGTGCTTTTGAGCGATATCGACGGCCTCTTCGATTCCGACCCCCATAAAAATCCTCAGGCCAAGCTGCTGGAGACGGTGGAGACCATCGACGAGAGCATTTTGGCCCTGGCTGGCGGCGTGGGCAGCAAATGGGGCACCGGCGGCATGGCCACCAAGCTTTCCGCCGCCCAGGTGGCCACCGCCCAGGGTTGCGACATGGTCATCACCCACGGCGCCTACCCGGAAAAGCTCTACGACATCGTAGCGGGCCAGAGCGTGGGCACCCGCTTTGTGGCAAAGAAGGGATGAGAGTATGAAAACCGTGCGGGAACAAGGGACCCTTTGTAAGGCTGCCGCGCCTACCCTGGCGGGGCTGTCCGCCGCCGCCAAGAACGCCGCGCTGGAAGCCCTGGCCGCCGCGCTGGAGACCCACCGCGCGGAAATTTTGGCCGCCAACGCCCAGGACCTGGCCGCGGGCCGGGAGAGCGGGATGCGCCCGGCGCTGCTGGACCGGCTGGAGCTGACCCCGGCCCGGATCGACGCCATGGCGGCGGGTATTCGCCAGGTCATGGCCCTCCCCGACCCCATCGGCCAGACCGTCCGGGGCGCTACCTTGGAAAACGGGCTGGAAGTCAGCCAGGTCCGGGTGCCTCTGGGCGTGGTGGGCATTATCTACGAGGCCCGGCCCAACGTCACCGCCGACGCCGCGGCTCTCTGCCTGAAGTCGGGCAATGCCGCCCTGCTCCGGGGCGGCAAGGAGGCCCTGCAGAGCAATCTGTGCCTGGGGCGGATCATGGGCGAGGCACTGGCCGCCCAGGGATTGCCGGCGGGGACCCTTCAGGTGGTGGAGGACGCCAGCCGGGATAGCGCCAACGCCATGATGGAGCTTGCGGAGTATCTGGACGTGCTCATTCCCCGGGGCGGCCCGGGGCTCATCCGCTCGGTGTGCGCCAATGCCCGCGTGCCGGTCATCCGCACCGGCGAGGGGGTCTGCCATATCTACGTGGACCGAACTGCCGATATGGATATGGCGGCGAATATCCTCTATAACGCCAAGTGCTCCCGACCCAGCGTGTGCAACGCCGCCGAGTGCGTGCTGGTGCACCGGGGTGTGGCGAGGGATTTTTGGGCTGTCGCCCTGCCCCTTCTGGCGGCGAAACACGTCGAATTTCACGCCGACGCTTCCAGTCTGGCCCATATCCCGGGCGCCAAGCCCGCCACCGACGAGGACTGGGACAGCGAGTACGGCGACTACACCCTGGCCTGCAAGGAGGTCTCCGGCCTGGACGAGGCCCTGGCCTTCATTGCCGCCCACGGCTCGGGCCACTCCGAGGCCATTGTCACCGCCGACTACGCCGCCGCCCAGCGGTTTTTGCAGGAGGTGGACGCGGCGGCGGTCTACGTCAACGCCTCCACCCGCTTCACCGACGGCGGCTGCTTCGGCCTGGGCTGCGAGATCGGCATCTCCACCCAGAAATTACACACCCGGGGGCCTATGGGCCTGGAGGCGTTGACCTCCACCAAATTCCTGATCCGGGGCAGCGGCCAGATCCGGGAATAACAGCCTGCACAAAGAAGGAGGGCTTTATTGATGCGAGACGGATTTATTAAGGTGGCGGCCGCCACACCAAAAATTAAAGTGGCCGACTGCGACTATAACGCCACCCAGATCATCGCCTTGATGCGCGAAGCGGCGGGGCTGGGCGTGAAGGTCATGGCCTTCCCCGAGCTGTGCATCACCGGCTACACCTGCGGCGACCTTTTTTTGCAGCCCACGCTGATCAAAGGGGCGGAGGCCGCCCTGTGGCGCATTTTGGAGGAGACCAAGAAGACGGATGTCCTCGCGGCAATTGGAATGCCTATGCGCCATGATAGAAAACTGTATAATTGTGCGGTAGTTATACACAAAGGCATTATCTTGTCAGTGGTGACGAAATCCTATATTCCCAGCTACGGGGAGTTCTACGAGGGACGATGGTTTTCATCCACAGAGGATCATAGCTGTTGGGAAACACTTTGTGGGCAGGATAATTATATGACTGGCCCAGGCCAACTCATCATGCTCCATGAGGATATTCCCAATCTTCGCATTGGCGTGGAAATTTGCGAAGACCTTTGGGCGGTAGAACCCCTATCGAATGAACTGGCACAGGGTGGCGTTACATTGATGTTGAACCTTTCCGCCAGCGACGAGGTCATCGGCAAGGCCGCCTACCGCCGTCAGCTGGTGCAAAGCCAGTCCGCCCGGTGCTGCTGTGCCTACGTCTATGCCGACGCGGGCGAGGGGGAGTCCACCACCGACTTGGTCTTTGCCGGGCACAACATCATCGCCGAAAACGGTGTTATCCTGGCGGAAAACCGCTACCACACCGGCCTCACCGTCACCGAGATCGACGTGGATAGGTTGGCCTATGAACAAGGACGGATGAATACCTTCCACTGTGTCCGAAAGGGCGTTCAAGCATGGGGCTGCTATGATGAAAACGACCCTATTGTATTGACCGACACCACCCTCACCCGCCCCGTCGCCAAAAATCCCTTTGTCCCCACCGACGACGCCGAGCGGGCCAGCCGGTGCGAGGACATTCTCAACATCGCCGCCCTGGGCCTCAAAAAGCGGCTGGAGCACATCGGCAACCCCCGGTGCGTGCTGGGCCTTTCCGGCGGTCTGGACTCCACCTTGGCTGCCCTCATCACCGCCCGGGCCTTAGACCTGCTGGGCCGACCCCGGAGCGAGCTTTTGTGCGTCACCATGCCCTGCTTTGGCACCACCCAGCGCACCCGCTCCAACGCCGAGGTGCTGGCGGAGCGTCTGGGCGCGCAGCTGCGGACGGTGGACATTACCAAGGCGGTGACCCAGCACTTTGCCGACATCGGCCAGGACCCGGAAACCCACGACGTGACCTATGAAAATGCCCAGGCCCGGGAGCGGACCCAGGTGCTCATGGACCTGGCCAATCAGGTGAACGGCCTGGTCATCGGCACCGGAGACCTCAGTGAGCTGGCCCTTGGGTGGTGCACCTACAACGGCGACCAGATGAGCATGTACGCGGTGAACGCCTCCATCCCCAAGACTTTGGTACGCCACGTGGTGGCCTACGCCGCCGACACCGCCGGGGATGAAAAGCTTACCGCCGCCCTGCGGGATATTCTGGATACCCCTGTGTCCCCCGAGCTGCTGCCACCTGAGGACGGGAAGATCAGCCAAAAAACGGAGGACATCGTGGGTCCCTACGAGCTCCACGACTTCTTCCTTTACTATATCGTCCGCTGGGGCTTCCCACCCGCAAAGGTCCTCCGGCTGGCGGAGTACGCCTTCCGGGGGGACTATGACCGGGCCACTATTTTGAAGTGGCTGAAGATCTTCTACAAGCGGTTCTTCGCCCAGCAGTTCAAGCGCTCGGCCAGCCCGGACGGCCCCAAGGTGGGCACGGTGGACCTCTCCCCCCGGGGCAGCTGGCGGATGCCCTCGGACGCGGTGAGCCGGTTGTGGCTGGAGGAATTGGAAGGCTTGTAAAGACCGGGCGGGCCGTCCGGGAGGCCGGCCCCTACAAAGACCCATTCGTAGGGCGCGGCATCCCTGACGCGCCGCGTGATAAACGGGCGGGCCGATGGGGACATCGGCCCCTACGATTCTGGCGGACATTTCGCGTAGGGGCCGCTGTCCCAGCGGCCCGCGTCAAAAGGAGACGTGACATGAACGAATACCTGCAACTATTCTTGACCTTTGCCCAGGTGGGAGTGTGCACCTTTGGCGGAGGCTACGCCATGCTGCCCATTTTGCAGCGTGAGGTGGTGGAGAAGAAGGGGTGGTGTACCGGCGAGGAGCTTACCGACTACTTCGCCATCGGCCAGTGTACCCCCGGGGTCATCGCTGTCAACACCGCCACCTTTGTAGGGGCCAAGCGCAAGGGGACCCTGGGCGGGATCATCGCCACGTTGGGCATGGTCTTCCCCAGCGTAGTCATCATTACCCTGATCGCCGCCTTTTTGCGCAATTTTGCGGACATCCCCGCCGTGGGCCATGCCTTTGCCGGGGTCCGTGCCGCCGTGGTGGCCCTCATTGCCTCCAGCGTCCTCAAGCTGGGTAAGACCACGGTAAAGAGCATTCCTTCGGTGTGCATCTTCGCGGCTGTGCTGCTGCTCAGCGTCTTTGACAAGCAGCTGGAGGCGGCTTTTCCCGCGGCGGCCTTTCTCTTCAGCCCAGTGACCTATGTGGTGCTGGCCGGGGTGGCGGGACTGGTCATGACCCTTTGCAAGAGAGGGGGCGGAGAAAAATGATCTATCTGCGCCTCTTTTTTGAGTTTTTCAAGGTAGGACTCTTTTCCGTAGGCGGGGGCCTTGCCACCATCCCCTTCCTCCAGGACCTGGGGGCCCGGACCGGCTGGTTCAGCTCCGCCGACCTGGCCGATATGATCGCCGTCAGCGAGTCCACCCCCGGCCCCATGGGCGTCAATATGTCCACCTATGTGGGCTTTACCTGTGGCGGGCCCCTGGGCGCGGTGGTGGGCGTTTTGGGCCTGATCGCCCCCTCGGTCATTGTGATCTTACTGGTGGCCATGTTCCTGAAGAAGTTCCGCAGCAGCAAGATCGTGGACGGGGTGTTCCAGGGTCTGCGGCCCGCCTCCACCGCCCTCATCACCGCCGCCGGAGTCTCTGTGGCATTGATCGCCCTATTTAAGACTGTGCCCGACCCCGCCGCCAGCATAGACAGGACCGTGCCCTATTGGCCTGCCATTGCCATCACCGTGGCCGTCTTTGTCTGTATGCGCGTACCTAGGCTGAAAAAGCTCCATCCCATCCTCTATATTGCCGCCGCGGCGGTGGTGGGTGTGGTCTTTGAGCTCTAAGGGAACTGTTGGCAAAAGATTCCGTCAAATATAGTACCTCGCCTTACAAAATGTAGTTGCATTTTGCGGGGCGAGGTACTATAATTTGTGTATGTTGGAAGCAAACACCTATGTGCATGGAGGTGCGGTAACGATGAACGGAAGAAAATTCACGGCGCTGCTGCTGGCGGTAGTCCTCTGCCTGGGGCTGAGCGTTCCCGCCATGGCGGCGGAGACCACCCATGAGGACTTCCAGGACCTGATGGTCATGAATCCCGCGACCAATGACTACCAGTGGAAATGGGCCTGGCCCACGGTGGACGACGCGCTGCGCCGCGGCCTTTTTATCGGCTATACGCCCTATCAGGACGCCGAGGGTAAGACCATCACCAACTTTGGCCCCGGCGACCTGGTCACAGAGGCGGTGGGCCTGACCTTGTGCGCCCGTATGATTGTGGATGTTCAGCAAAGAGAGACCATCCTTAAAGACCGGCTGGAGCAGATGCGCCAGCTGATCCCCGGCACGGCCAAGGATCCCGACGACGTCACCGCGCCCTTTATGTGGTTCCGCCGGGAGGCCGCGTCGTGCCTGGAGCTGGGCATTCTCTCTGCCGACGACCTGGAACTGCTGCGGGACGCGGACCGTCTGGGCAAGCCCATGACCAAGGCGGACTTCGCGGTGTACCTGGTGCGGGCTATGGGGCTGGAGGACTTTGCCAAGAGCCATAGCTCCAGCAACCTTTCGTTCTTTGCCGACGAACAAAAGATCGGCCGGGAGTACCGCCCCTACGTCGAGCTCCTCTATACCTACGGCGTCTTGACCGGCGACGAGGAGCAGAAGTTCAATCCCGATCAGGGCATGAACCGGGCGGTCTGCGCCACCATGCTTTCCCGGGCCATTGAAAACATCCTGGAGGAGCGGGAGGTGGCCGTGGAGCTGCCCCGGTACGAGACCTATTCCTTCGCCACCGGCATTATCCGGGAGGTGAACGTGGACGACGACGGCGTGCGACAGGTAACGCTGGAGGCGCTGGACGGCCAGCACACCTACAAGCTGCCCTCCTCGGCCCTCATCTACCAAAACAATATGCCCGCCAAGGCCACCGATTTGAAAAACGGCTCCTTCGCCAAGCTCCGCTTTGACGCCAAGGGCGAGGTGGCGATGGTGCGGCTCATTCCCGCGGGCTCTTTGAGCCAGGTGGAGGGCGACTGCGACGCCGTTACCGACCAGGCTGTGGTGGTGGACGGGGTCCATTACCCCATTGACCGCTTTACCCAGGTGTCCGCCGGCGGCAAGGTGGGCGGGCCGGAGCTCATTGACCTGGACGCGGGCTACACCACCGCCAAGCTTACCGCCAACAGCCGCAAGACCGTCTTGTCCGTTACCCTCTCCGGCGGCACCCGGCAGATCGAGGGCATCCTCACCGACGTGACCACCACCACCCAGGGCACCATCACCAAGACCACCGCTACCGTCAATTCCTTCAGCGGTCTGCCCACCACCTATGTGATGACCGCCGATGTGGCTGTGACCTCCAAGGGCCAGAAGCTGGCCGAGCTGAAGGAGAGCTTCGAGGGCAAGCACGTCATCCTTCGGGTGTCCGACAGCGATTTCTCCGACCTCAAGAACGTGGATGTGGACCTGGACGGCCAGTACATTCAGGGCATTTTGCAGAGCGTCTCCGCCAAGCAGACCCCTTATAAGGTGGAGATCACCCGCACCACCGATACCCGCCGCACCCCCTGGGAGGTGGCGGAGGACTGCGTAACGACCTATGAGGGCAAGACCACCGAGCTCTCTAAGCTGCCCTCGGCTACCTTTGTCACCGCCAAGCTGGAGGGGGCCACCGTCACCCAGCTTTCCGCCTGGACAGGTCTGGAGAGCGTGGAGGGCACCCTTACCGCCGTGACCTATCCCGCGGGGCAAGAGGCGGTGCAGCTGTCGGTGAAGGCGGACGACGGCGCGGCATATGAATACGCCATTGCCCTGGAGGACCTGAAAAATGTGACCATTCTGGTAGACGGCAAGGACAGCGACGTCACCCGGCTCACCACCGGCGACAGCGTGGTGATCACCCTGCGCTACCACAAGGTCAACCAGATCGACGTGACGCCCCGGGCCGCCAACGTCACCGGCACGCTGGACGCCATTACCTTTAAGGCCGATGGCTCCGCGGTGTTGAGCGTGCTACTTTCCAGCGGCGTCACCCAGGACTATACCGCCGACGCCGGCGTCACCGTGACCCGGGAGGATAGCGCCGCTGCGCTGACCGACGTGAAGGCCGGCACCCAGGTGGCCCTGGTCACAGAGGGGAGTCGGGTCCTGTCCATCCAGTTCTCCGGCTCCGCCGTTTCCCAGTCCACCGTGGCTGGCCGCATCATCAGCAAGGATGACCAATCCCGCATTGCCACTGTCCTGCCCACCGGGGCGGACGCCGTGCCGGTGAAGGTCCACATTGGCAGCAGCGTGGGCTTTTTGGACGTGACCGGCGTCAACCTGACCCGCATCACCCAGTTGAATGTGGGCGACAGCGTAGAGATCTACGGCTCCTACGGCAAGGACGGCACCTTTGAGGCCAAGAGCGTCATCCGCAAGTAAACCGGCAAACAGCTGACGAAAATGGCGGGTCATTCTGACCCGCCATTTTTCTGGAGAGAGGAGGGACCGGCCCTGAAAAAGCGCTTTTTTGTCCTTTGCCTTGTGGTAGGGCTGGCCCTTTGCGCCATGGCGGCCCTTTCCTTGGCGTCGCCTCCCGCGGAACGCCCGGCCCCGGAGCCTGCGTCCTCTTATGCGCCGCGGCCGGAACGGACCCTGGCCTTTTTGGGCGATGGGCAAGATCCCTGGTGCGCGCCGCTTTTTGACCAGCTTCGCCCCTGGGCCAGGGACCGGGACTGGAGCCTCATCACCTACGACTGCGCGGGCAGCGTCAAGGCCCAGCAAAGTCAACTGGAGGACCTTCTTCGCACCGAGACCGCCGCTGCCGTCATCCTCTACGACTTGGGCGACGGCGCGTGGCAGACTCAGGCGGTGGAGACGCTGGAAGAGGCCGGCGTCCAGGTCGTCACGTTGAGCCGCTGGGGCGAGGCGGATGTGGGCCTGGCCCCAGGCCAGCCCTGGGCCGCTGTGATGGAGTATCTGGACGCCCCGGTACTTTTGCTGGCCGATCTGCCGGAGGATCCCAGCCTTTCCACCATCCAAGAAGCCCTGGGGGACCGGCTGGCCGGCTACGGCGCCTGCTGGTCCACGCCGGAGTATGCCGCGGACTATTTGGACCAGGCTCTGCCCCTCTACCCGCAAGTGGGCGGTGTTCTCTGTCTCTCCAGGGCCGGAGCGCTGGGAGCAAGAGAGGCGCTTGACCAAAACGGCGCCATTCAACCGCAGCCTCTTCGCATAAAAGTCCTCTGTATGGCCCCCGGCCCGGAGACGGAGGAGGACCTGGCGCTGGGCCGGATCGACGCCGTGACGGAGGTCTCCCAAGCGGGCGTTCTGGACGCCTTGGGCCAAGCGCTGGAGGGCCAAACGCCCAAGCCGCTGGACGTTCAGATCCGGACGGCTTTGGAGGACTGAGACCGAAGATGAAAAAGGAGCCGGGAGGCGTGCCCCCACGTCTCCCGGCTCCTTTGCGCTGTTTGAAACAGGGTCACAGCTCGATGCGGATCTTCTCCTCGTCCCGGAAAAGGATCTTGCGGGTGTCGTTGAGGTAGGTGCGCTCGGGCAGGCAAATGAGCACGGTGCCGTCGTGGTGGACGGGAAAGGGCGCGCCGTGCCAGGCTCCGGCACGGAAGACGACCATCGTACCGGCGGGGACAAGGAACGCCACCTGCTCGTCAAGCTCTACCTCGCCGCCGTTGGCAGGGGCGGCGGCCATGACCATGTCGTCATCCAGGGGCATCATTACCTCCATGGCGTAGGAGTGGTACTCCGCGTCGGCAATGATCATCTCCCGCTTGCGCACCTTCAGCGAGCCGAAGGCGGTGATGGCGCTGCTGGCGTTGGGCACCAGCACCATGTCCCGGTGAAAACCGCTGCCGGGCAGCTCATAGGCGGCGCCGGGATCGGTGATGTTGGCGATAAAGCCGTAGGGGGCAAAGTTTTCCGCGGTAATGGGCACGGCCTTGATGGTTTTCATATCGGCCATCTCCTTAGTAGTTGATGGGATTGTCCACGTTGACCTTGTCCACCTCCTGGAAGGGGGCCAGGGTGGAGATCATTTTGATGGGCTTGTCATAGGAGTTGACGCAGTAGTGTACCTCGCCGGGCTCGATGTGGATGAGCTGGCCCGGGCCCAGGGTGTGCTTGACGCCGTCCACTACAATGTCGATCTGGCCCTCCAAAACAAAAAAATTCTCCTCCATCACATTGTGGTAGTGGGCTTGAAAGTCCTCGCCGGGATTAAAGCGGACCAGGGCGAAGTTCATGCGGGGACCTTTCATGAGATACTTGGGACCGCTGTCGCCAAACCGGTATTCACGCTCGTTCTCGCTGATGATAAACATGGTGTTCTTCTCCTCCTTCTTTGTTGGGTAGTCGCCGGCAAGTTTAAAGCCCCGGCGCGATCCACATATTGCGGGTCAACCCCTCGTCGCACAGAGCCAACTGCCTGGGGTAGAGGCGCTTCCACGCCGCGTACAGCTCGTCATAGACCGCTTTGTTGGCCTGGTTGGGCTGGTAGGTCTTGTCCCACTTCACCGTGGCCGCCGCGGCCTCCTCGACGGTTTTCCAAATGCCCACGCCCACGCCGGCCAGAATGGCCGCGCCCAGGGCGGTGGCCTCCTTGACCACCGGGACCTTGACCGGCTTTCCAGTGACGTCGGATACGATCTGGGCCCACAGGGGGCTCTTGGCCGCGCCGCCGGCGAAGATGAGCTCGTCGGGCTCATGGCCGGTGGCCTCCCGGACCAGGTCGATGTGGGAGCGCACCAGGATGGCGGTATTCTCCAAAATGGAGCGGTAGAAGGTGTAGCGGTTGAATTTATCCGGCTCCAGGAGGAAGTTGGTAAAGGTGGGGGAGGCATGCTTCCAGTTGATGAAGTTCATGGTGTCGCTAAAGCAGCACTGCATCCCATAGCACCCCGCGGGAATGTCCTGGGCCTTTTCGTTCATAATGTCGTAGCAGTCCCGACCGGTGGCCTTGGCCTCTTCCAGCTCCTTTTGGCAAAAGCCGTCCCGGAACCAACGCATCACAAGGCCGGGCTTAAAGGCCAGGGCCTCATACTGCCAAAGCGCGGGCACAGCCGCGCAGTTTACCCGCACCCGGCAGCCCGGGTCGGTCTTACCCGAGTCGGTGTTGAACTCATACTGCCAGAAGGAACCGCCGAAGACGGCGGCCTGGTTGGCGCTGGTGGCCCCAACGCCCAGAGTGCCCAGCTGGCAGTCGCCGCCGCCTACCACCACCGGGGTGCCCGCCAAGAGCCCGGTGTCCGCCGCGCCCTTGGCGCTGACGGTGGCAAAGAGCTGACCGCACTCCACCACCGGGGGGAAAATGTCGCTGCGAAGACCGCACTTCTCGGCGATCTGGGGCAGCCAGCCGCGGCTTTGCAGATCCATGATGCCGGTGGTGGAGCCGTTGGAGGGTTCCACGGCCAGCTTGCCGGTGAGTTTATAGATGAGCCAGTCGTTGAACATGCCCAGATGGGCGGCCTTAGCGTAGACTTCGGGCATGTTATCCTTGACCCACAAAAGCCGGGGCAGAGCGCCCAGGGCGTAGGTCTGGCCGGACTTTAAGTACACCTCCCGCTCCAGCTCGGGGTCCAGGGCCTTGAGCTGGCCCACCTGGGCGTCGGACCGGGCGTCTACATTGGCGCAGGCCCAGATCTCGTTGCCGTCGCCGTCGTAGAGCAAAATGCCCTCGCGCATGCAGGTGGTGGAGACGGCGGCGATGTCGGAAGGGGCGATGCCCGTCTTCTTCAGGACGTCCCGAATACAGCCGCTGGCCAGAGCCCAGTTCTTCTTCCAGTCAAAGTCCATACTGCCCGGCCAGCGGGGGTCCTCCAGGTGGGTCCACTCCTGCTGGACGCAGCCCACCTGGTTGCCCGAGAGGTCAAAGATCACCGCCCGGACGCTGCCGGTGCCCGCGTCTACCGCCATGAGATACTTTGCCATACTTTTGTCGCTTCCTTTCTTCAAATGAATGGCCCTCTCAGGGCTGATCGCCGCCCCAGGTCACGTTCGCCATGTGGTTGGAACGCTCCAAAAGCGCCTGAGCGGTGCGCTCGTCGGTGATAAGGACGTCCAGGTATCCGCCCTGAAGCACTGCCAGGATCACCTCTACCTTCTCCAGTCCGCCGGCCACGCCGATGACGTTTTTCAGCTTTTTCAGCTGCTCCAGCGGTGTGGACATCAAACGGCTTTCCAGGTTGGGGGCCACCGCCTTGCCCGTCTCGTCCAAAAAGTGGCTCAGAATATCGCCGACAGCGCCCTGCATTTTCAGCACCGTGAAGTCGTTTTTGGTCAGCACGCCGCTATGGATAATGGTGGCGTCCTCCCCCATGTGGCCAATGCCCACCACGCTCATGGAGGACAGCGGGACCATGCGGCTGACCTCCCGCACATCGGGCTCCTGGGCCATGGCGTCACGCAGCTCCGCGCTGGACAAAAGAAGGGGCGATGGCGTCAGGTAGAGCCGGGCGTTGAAGACGTTGGAGGGGTGGTCGGTGGGCAGGTAATAGTTCACGCCCCCCGTCATGCTCACCACGTTCAGTGGCCGTTCCGCCGCCGTGGCCAAGTGGTTGAGTACCCGGCTGGTGGTGTCGCCATAGCCGATGTTGATGTAGGCGCCGTCCTCGGCACGGTGGAGAATATACATAGCCGCGGCCTGGGCAATGGATTCCTTGGGGTTATCCAAGGTCTGCTCCGCTGGGACCAAAAATACGTCTTTGAGATGAAAGCGGCGGGCCATCTCCTGCTCCATAGACATCCGTCGGTCGCTGTCAGAGCGGATGCTGAACTGAATGAGCCCGGTCTGGCGCGCCCGCTCCAAAAGGGCGATGACCTTGCCCCGGCTGACGCCAAGTAGCTGAGAAATGGTCTGCTGGGTGTAGTCCTCAATATAATAGTACCACGCCGCCTTGACCATGAGAAAATGCTCCAGGTCCATTTTGTTTTCTGTGTCCATTCCTGGGCCACCACCATGACAAAAGTTGATATGTACGTCAAAAGTTCTCTTGTAACAGTATAGCACCAAGGCTCCGGGACTGTCAAATGAAAGCGGTAGAAATCTTGCAAAAAGCGGAAAATCATTGAAATGGCCAAAATCTGGGAGCGGTTTTTGTGCGACTTGCTCAAATCGAGGGCGAAATGCCCAAAACTTTCCGTTTTTTTCGACGGGAAAAACCAAAACTTTTGCAAGAAAAAGCCCTTCTCCCGGTTGACAAACGACCCAAAACCATTTATCATATCTGTGACTATAAAAATAATACGCTAACAACATTTGTCTAAATTCGCGAACTGCAGGAGGTGGGACAGATGGAAGGGATGGAGCGGGGCGGACGGCAAGCGCTGCTGTCGGTGCGCGGCATCCGCAAGTCCTTTGGCTTGAACCAGGTGCTCAAGGGCATCGACCTGGACGTGTTCCCTGGCCAGGCCCTGGCCCTGATCGGAGGCAACGGCGCGGGCAAGTCCACCCTGATGAAGATCATCATGGGCATCTACACCCACGACAGCGGCGAGCTGTCCTTCGCGGGGGAGAAGCTGGACACCTCCCGCACTGCCGCGACCCTCTCCAAGGGCATCTACATGGTGCCTCAGGAGCCTCTTTTGTTTCCCAACATGTCGGTGGAGGAGAACATCACCATCGGCTTTCACATCCCAAAGCCCCAGCTGCACACCGAGCTGGAGCAGATCATGGAAGAGGTGGGCTGGAAGCTGGACCTGACCCGGAAGGCCAGTAGCCTCTCCATTGCCGAGCAGCAGATGGTGGAGATCCTCCGGGGCATTTTGCGCCACGCCAAGCTGCTGATCCTGGACGAGCCCACCTCCGCCCTTACCTTTGACGAGGTGCAGAGCTTATTTAAGGTAGTAGAAGACCTGAAGAGCAAGGGCATCGGCATCATCTACATCACCCACCGCCTGGCCGAGGTCTTTGACATCGCCACCGACGTCGCCATCATGCGAGACGGCGTGATCACCGTCCAGGGTCCGGTGGACCAGTTTACCAGAGAGGACCTGGTGCGGGGGCTGCTACCTCCAGATACGGCCCAGGACACTCAGCAGAAGAAGACCCGCAGCGCCCAGGTGGACTACTCCGCCCAGCCGGTGCTGGAGCTGGAGGACTTCAGCGGCTACGGCTTCGACCATGTGTCGCTCCAGGTCTGGCCCGGCGAGATCCTAGGCGTGGCCGGCGTGGTGGGCGCGGGGCGGACGGAGATGGCCACCACCATCTTTGGAATGGACAAGGTCTTGGGCGGCAAGGTGCGCCTCAAGGGCAAGGACGTTACCGGCCAGAGCACCCGCAAGATCATTGCCGCCGGGCTCAACTATGTGCCCGAGGACCGGCATCTCAACGGCCTCTACAAGATCTGCGCCGTGGACGCCAACACCACCTCCGCAAACCTGTTTGGTCATTCCCTGGGCCGGTTTTTGCTGAACCGCCGCCGGGAGTTCGACATTACCCAGCGCTACATCCAGGACTTCCGCACCAAGGTCACCGGTCAGGAGCAGCTGGCCGGGTCCCTGTCTGGCGGAAACCAGCAGAAGATCGTCATTGGCCGGAGTTTGGCCACGGAGCCGGGCATCGTCATTTTGGATGAGCCCACTCGGGGCATCGACGCCGCCGCTCGAGGCGATGTGTACGCCATCATCGAGCAGCTGCGGGAGCAGGGCGTTTCCATCCTGTTGATCTCCAGCGATATGGAGGAGATCATCGAGCTGGCCGACCGGGCCGTGACCATGTACCAGGGCCGGATCAACGCCCATTTCCAGAAGGCGGACATCAACCAAGACAACCTGACCGCCGCCGCTTTTGGCATTATCCATAGCGAGGAGGTGGGCGCGTGAATACCGTGAAGAAGGTACTCAAGGCGCGGGAGATGACCGCCCTTGTGTTCCTCATCGCCCTGTTCTTGGTGGTGGGCATCATGAATCCCGACTTCCTAGCCGGCGGCAAAAACGTGGCCGCCTGCTTCAATAGCTCCATTGTCTACATTGTCGTGGCCGTGGGCATGGCCTTTACCATTCTCATCGGCGAGATCGACGTCTCCGTGGGCTCCAACCTGGGGTTGGTGGCCGCCGTGGTGGGCACCATGATGCAAAACGGCGAGAGCTGGTTCAAGGCCTTCGCCATCGGCATCCTCATCGGCGTGGTGGTGGGCCTGATCAACGGCTGGGGCGTGGCTGTGATGAAGATCCCCTCGCTGATTTTTACCCTGGGCACCAACGGCATCCTGCGGGGCCTGATGTACCTGCAGGTGGGCACCAAGCAGGTCACAGATCTGCCTGTGTCTTTCAAAAATCTCTCCTCTAAGAGTTTCCTGGGCCCGTTGACCGTGCTGTTTTGCGGGGTGCTGGTGCTGGTGCTGGTCATTCAGTTCCTCCTCACCCGTACCAAGAGGGGCCGGTATTTCGTGGCCGTGGGCGATAACGCCGGCGGCGCGGATCTGGTGGGCATTCCCGCCACCCGGACCAAGGTGATGGCTTATGTTTTCTGCGGCATTCTGGCCGCGGTGGCCGGCATCCTGTTCTGCTCCCGGGCCGGCCAGGTCACCTCGCTGTCGGGCAACGGCTACGAGATGAAGGCGGTGGCCGCCTGTGTGCTGGGCGGTATCAGCCTCTCCGGCGGCGTAGGTAGCGTGGTAGGCGCCGCCATTGGCGCGATCATCATGTCCTCCATCAGCTATTTGCTGGTGTTCATGAAGCTCTCCAGCTACTATGATAACGTGATCACCGGTATCGTGCTGCTGGTCATCGTGGTGGCGGACGCCCTCATTCAGCACCGCTCCGCCGTTCGCAACCGTCACGCCCGGCTGGCCGCCCGGACCGCCACGCCGGGACAGAGCGTTGGAAAGGAGGCGGGGCAGCCGTGAAACAGGACCTGACTACCACCCGGCCCGGCGCGCTGCGCCGGCTGGTCAAGGGCGCCAACTTCAACTGGAACCTCTTTTTGATCGTGGTCCTGGTGGCGGAGTTTGTGGTGTTTGGCCTCAAAAACCCAAAATTCCTCCGCATTTCCCTGCTCCTTAACGCCACCAATGATTTTCTGCCCATCTGTTTTATCTCCATCTTTGTCACCTTCGTGATGATCACCGGGGGCATCGACATCCAGGCCGGTTCCATCGTGGGCCTGACCTCCATCGTCATTGGTATCCTCTGGCAGGAGCTGAGTCTGAACGTGTGGGTGGCGGCGCTGGTGGCCGTGCTGGTGGCCGGACTGTGCGGCGCCCTCAGCGGCTTCTTTATCGCCTACTGCCGAGTCCAGGCCATGGTGGTCACCTTAGGCGGCAGCTTCCTCTATTCAGGTCTGGCGCTGTTGGTGGCCAGTCTGTCCAGCACGGAGATGTATAAGGGCCTGAGCATCGAATCCGAGTCCTTTAAGGCCTTTACCAAGTATAAGCTCTTTGACGCCATCCCCCTGCAGATCCTTTTGTTCCTGGGACTTTTGGTCATCGCCTGGCTGCTGCTGCACCGCAGTAAGTATGGCCGGAAGGTCTACCTGGTGGGGGTCAACCCCAGCGCCGCGGAGTACTCCGGGGTCAACTCCCGGGCGGTGATCATGTCCACCTATGTACTCACCGGCCTGGCCGCGGGCATCACCGGCGTGTTTATGACCTCCCAGTTCAGCAACACCGCCCTGCCCAGCCACGGCAGCACCCTGACCATGAGCATCATCACCGCCTGCGTGCTGGGCGGCACCCTCTCCACCGGAGGCAAGGGCAGCGTCATTGGCACCGCTCTGGCGGCCATCATCATCGGTCTGCTCCGCTTTGGCATGCCGCTGTGCTTTGGGGTCAACAAGCAGTATCTGGATATCCCCATCGGGATCCTGCTGGTCGTGGTGGTGGTGGGCCGTGCCATTGCCAGCAACCCCAATGTCATCGCCAAGTTCGCGAAGCTCAAGCCCAAGAAAAAGGCCACGGTCTAAGTTCCTTTGGATATTTTAAGCCGGGAACGGTTTGAAATATAAAAAAATTTAGGAGGAATGTAGCTATGAACATGAAGAAGATCCTTGCATTGGCTCTTGCGCTGGTAATGGTGTTCGCTCTGGCCGCCTGTGGCGGCGAGAAGGAGCAGACCCCCGCCACCGACGCTCCCGCCACCGATACCCCTGCCACCGATACCCCCGCCACCGACGCCCCCGCCCCTGCTGGCAGCGCCGTTGAGGGCAAGACCGTGGCCTTCATCCCCAAGGTCTCCGGCAACGCTTTCTTTGAGGTCGCCAACACCGGCGCCCAGGAGTTCGCCAAGGACTGGGGCCTGACCGTTGACTACATCGGTTCCCCCAACGCCACTGTGGCCGATCAGGTCCAGTGCATCAACGACGCCATCTCCAAGGGCGTTGACGCCATCTGCATCTCCACCGTGGACGCCGCCGGCGTCTCTGACGCGCTGCAGCAGGCCATGGCCGCCGGCATCGCCGTCTCCACTTGGGACTCCGACTCCAAGGTCGCCGACCGCGCTCTGATGGTCTCCCAGGGCACCCCTGAGGTCCTGGGCCAGATGCTGGTGGACCTGTCCATCGAGGGCCTGAAGGCCCGCGGCGTGGATCCCGAGAAGGACCCCGTCAAGTACGCCTGGCACTATTCTCAGGCCACTGTGACCGACCAGAACTCCTGGCAGGTCGAGGGCGAGAAGATCATCAAGGAGAAGTATCCCAACTGGGAGAACGTCCAGCCCGACAACTACTACTCTGAGCAGGACGCTGAGAAGTCCGTCACCGTGGGCAAGGCCGTTCTGGACGCCCATCCCGACATCGACCTGATCATCTGCAACGACTCCACCGCCCTTCCCGGCCAGTTGGAGGCCGCTCAGCAGGCTGGTCTGACCAAGGACGACGTGACCATCACCGGCTTCGCTACCCCCAACGCCATTAAGCCCTACTGCACCGCCGGCGTGCTCCACAACTGGGGCCTGTGGGACTGCAAGGTCCAGGGCGCTCTGGGCTGCTATGTAGCCGCTTACATCGCCGCCGGTAACGACGTGAAGGTGGGCGACACCATCGACGTCCCCGGCATCGGCGCTGTTGAGGTCATGCCCAACAACTGCCTGAATCCCGATGACGCCACCGCCGACGTCAACAACGGCGTGGTGCTGCTCCCCGAGCGCGCCATCTTTAACGCCGAGACCATGGACAATTACGATTTCTAAAACCGAAGCGCGAGGGTAGGCACGCCGCCGGGCTTGGAGCCGCCCGCACGGCAAAAACAGGTTGGCCGTAGGCCAACGGCATTTTGCCAAGGGTGGCGAAAGAACCGGCGAAAGCGTGCCCAACCCGAGCGTGACAACCCAAGCGCGAATTATCGGGAGGCACGGCGCTACCGTGCCTCCCCTCCCAAGAGGACAGAGGGCCCATGCGGTCTCCCTGTCCTTTTGGGAGGGGAGCGAGGTCGCTCCCGCGCAGCGTGTGGAAGAAGGAGGAATCATAATTATGGCTGACTTAGAAGGATTGAAGGTCTCGAAGGACTATCACGTGGACGTGCCCTTTGCCAACCAGGAGGGCTTTTTCCTCAAGGGCATCAACTCCCTGGACTGGGGCATGAAAAAGCACATGGCCAACATCTTTGACCCAAGCAGCGGCAACACCGTCATGTTCGCCTTTGACCATGGCTACTTTATGGGCTCCACCGCCGGCCTGGAGCGGCTGGACCTGCTGCTGCCCAAGCTGGCTCCCTATGTGGACTGCTTTATGGGCACCCGGGGCGCTCTGCGGACCTGCGTGCCCCCTGAGATCGTCAAGAGCGTGGCATTGCGGGTCACCTCGGGTTCGTCCATGATCCAGGAGGATCTGAGCCATGAGGTGGTGGCGGTGGACATTGAGGACGCCATCCGCATGAACGCCGACTGCATGGCCGTTCAGACCTTTATCGGGGCCGACGGTCAGCTTTCCAGCATCGACAATCTGAGCCAGGTCATCAACGCCGGTATGCGCTACTCCATCCCCACCATGGGCGTGTGTGCCGTGGGCAAGGACATGGAGCGCACCGACCGGTTCTTTAAACTGGCCACCCGTATCATCGCCGAGATGGGCGTACAGGTGGTGAAGACCTATAACTGCGAGAAGTTTGAAGAAGTGGTGGCCGCCTGCCCGGTGCCCATCGTGGTGGCCGGAGGCAAAAAGCTCTCTGAGCCCGACGCGCTGAAGCTGGCCTACGAGGTCATCCAGAAAGGCGCCCACGGCGTGGACATGGGCCGCAACATCTTCCAGTCCACCCACCCCGTGGCCATGGCGCAGGCCGTCAGCATGATCGTCCACAAGGGCGCCACCGACAAAGAGGCCCTGGAGTTCTACGAGGATCAGGTCAAGTCCGGCAAGTAAGCGCTTATCTGAATGCGAAAACACGGAGACATTTTGTCTCCGTGTTTTACTAGGAGGAATCGACAATGGCATTACAAGTCATCGCCAAGGTCCTGCCTGTTGTGGTATTGCTGTTGCTGGGCGTTTTGTGCCGGTGGCGGAAGTTTTTTGGGGACAAGGGCCTGGCGGCGCTAAAGGCGGTGGTGTCCAACATCTGCCTGCCGGTGGTGCTTTTCAACGCCTTTTTTACCGCCAGCTACTCCCTGCGGGTGCTGCTGGTGTTCGCGGTGGTCTACGTGGGCTTTGGCCTGGCCATGGCCGCGGGCTTTGCCACCAAGCGTCTGGCCCGGCCCTATGACAAGTTTTACCCCTTCCTGCTCACCAGCGCCGAGGGCGGTATGCTGGGCTACGCCCTCTACGGCGTGTTGCTGGGCGAGTCCACAGGCTTTGCCACGGTGGACCTGGGCCAGACGGTGTTTGCCTACACGGCGTTTTTAGGCATGCTGGCCCTCACCGATGGCCGGGGCTTTTCTGTGCCCGCTTTGGCGAAGAATATGTTCACCAACAAGTGCTTTTTGGGTATGGCCCTGGGCATCCTGCTGGGGGCCACCGGCGTAGGCGCCTGGGTGCTGGCTTCCCCCGTGGCGGAGACGGTGACCGGGCTCATTCAGGCCATCACCGCGCCTACTACCTGCCTTGTGCTACTGGTGGTGGGCTATGAGCTGGACCTGGACAAGAAGCTCCTGCGGCCCGTGGCCGTCACGGTGCTGGCCAGGCTGGTGTTGATGGGGGCGCTGCTGGTGGTCTCCAACCTGGTCATTTTCTCCATCATTCCCTTTGACAAGTCCCTACAGATCGCCCTGATGATCCTTTACACCCTGCCCGCGCCCTTTATCATCCCTCTCTTCGCCAAGGTGGGCAAGGACGGCAAATATATCTCCACCGCCCTGTCGGTGGAGACCATCTGTACCATTTTGCTCTTCGTGGCCATCGCGGCGTATTCGTTGGCGTAGAAGCGCGAGGGTAGGCGGGCAGGTCCGGATGGACCGGAGCGAGGGACAAAACTTTGGCGGGCGGACCTTTGCCCGACAGAATTTCTGTCCCAAGTCGGAGGGAAGCCGGACCGTCAGCCCGCCCAACCCGAGCGTGACAGACCTGCTACCTGAGTCCTTTGCATAAAACCGCCCCGCTGTTTTGATAACAGCGGGGCATTCTTTTTTCTATATTACGATTTGGATTTCTCTTTGGCGTGCTTGAGGAGTTTTTCAAAGGTCTCGTCGGAGAGGTCGTGTTCCACCTTGCAGGCGTCTTGCTCGGCCACCTTGGGATCTACCCCCAGGCGGACAAAGAACTCTGTTAGGGTCCGATGCCGCTCCCAGGTCCGCATGGCCACCTCCCGCCCCGCGGGGGTCAGGGTGATGATCCCCGCCTCGTCCATCTGGACATAGCCGCTCTCCCGGAGCTTCTTCATGGCCACGCTGACGCTAGGCTTGGAGTAGCCCAGGTCGCTGACCACGTCGATGCTGCGCACCTGCTTACCCTGCTCTTCCAGCTTTAAAATGGACTCCAGATAGTCCTCGCCCGATTCGTGGATGGACATGAAAGCGACACCTTCTCTCTGGTAAGTATTTACAGCTTACCATAAAATAGGGCCCGGAGCAAGGAAAATCAAGAAAAATTTTGAAAAGGGGGTTGACAAAGAAAAACGGTTTGTGTATACTAACTGCGCTGAGGTTAGGAATGGCTAACCTCTTTTTTGAAGCTATGCGGTTAGTTATAACTAATAAGGGGGGCGACGTGCTATGCCGCTGTCGATGCTCGATCCCGGCCAGGAGGGAATGATCCGCCAGGTCAACGGAAAGGATGAGGTCCGCTCTCATCTGGCCCAGCTGGGCTTTGTGGTGGGGGCGCAGGTGCGGGTGGTCAATTCCCTGGGCGGGAACCTGATCCTCCAGGTGAAGGACAGCCGGGTGGCCCTGGACCGGGCCATGGCAAACCGCATTATCGTGTAAGGAGGAGACGAGATGACATTGAAGGACGTAAAGGTGGGCCAGACCGCCACGGTGGTCAAGGTCCACGGCGAGGGCGCTGTGAAGCGGCGCATCATGGATATGGGCCTGACCCGCGGGGTAGAGGTCTATGTGCGAAAGGTGGCCCCTCTGGGCGATCCCATGGAGCTAAACGTGCGGGGCTACGAATTGAGCGTTCGCAAGGCGGACGCTGAGATGGTGGAGGTAGAAGCGTCCGAGCCGTCGTGAGCAGCGCGGATGGAGGGGAGCGAGGGCGAGCGCAGGGGCCGTAGGCCCCGGAGACCAGCCCGAGACGGACCGAAGCCGCGCGTCGCGAACAGGCGAGGCGTGCCAAGGAAGGAGACTACTATATGGAACTGAAGATCGCCCTGGCGGGCAATCCCAACTGCGGGAAGACCACGCTCTTTAACGCTCTGACCGGTTCCAACCAGTATGTGGGCAACTGGCCCGGCGTCACCGTGGAGAAGAAGGAGGGCAAGCTGAAGGGGCACAAGGATGTGACCATTCAGGACCTGCCCGGTATTTACTCCCTGTCGCCTTACACCCTGGAAGAGGTGGTGGCCCGGAATTACTTAGTAGAGCAGCGGCCCAACGCCATTTTGAACATCGTGGACGGCACCAATATCGAGCGCAACCTCTACCTGACCACCCAGCTGCTGGAGCTGGGGTTGCCGGTGGTGGTGGCGGTCAATATGATGGACCTGACGGAGAAGAACGGCGACAAAATCGACCTTGCCAAGCTCTCGGAAGCTCTTTGCTGCCCGGTGGTGGGGCTGACGGCCCTTGGAGCCAAGGGCGTGGACAAGGTGGTGGCCCAGGCGCTGGCCACGGCCCAGGGCCAGACCGGCCAAACAGTCCCCCAGCCCCTGGCTCAGCTGCTGACCACGGCCCGGGCCGACACCGAGGATGCCGAGGAGGCTGAGGCCGCCGCCCGCTATGACTTTATCGCCCAGGTGGTATCCAAGGCTGTAAAAAAGGGCAAGCGCAAGGGGATGCTGACCCTGTCGGACAAGGTGGACCGCATCGTCACCAACCGTATTCTGGCCCTGCCTATTTTTGCTGCCATCATGTTCTGCATCTACGCTATCGCCATGGGCGGCTATCCCTTCTCCATCGGCACCATCGGCACCGACTGGGCCAACGATGTGCTCTTTGGCGAGTGGGTGCCCGGCTTCTTTGACAGCCTCTTGCTCAACTCCGCCGGCGAGCCGGTGGTTTGGGAGTGGCTCTACGGTCTGATCCAGGACGGCATTGTGGCCGGTGTGGGTGCGGTGCTGGGCTTTGTGCCCCAGATCCTGGTGCTGTGCCTGCTGCTTTCTATTTTGGAGGACATTGGCTACATGGCCCGGGTGGCCTTTATCATGGACCGCATCTTCCGCCGCTTCGGCCTCACCGGCAAGAGCTTTATCCCTCTGTTGGTGGCCACCGGCTGCGGCGTGCCCGGCATCATGGCCACCCGGACCATCGAGCAAGACAGAGACCGGAAGATGACCGTCATGACCACCGGCTTTATTCCCTGCGGGGCCAAGCTGCCCATCATCGGCCTGATCGCCGGGGCCATTTTCGGCGGCTCGGCCTGGGTGGCGGTCTCCGCCTTCTTTATCGGCATTGCCGCCGTGATTCTTTCGGGCATCATGCTCAAGAAGTTCAAGGCTTTTGCGGGAGAGCCCGCGCCCTTTGTCATGGAGCTGCCGCCCTACCATGTGCCCAGCGTGGGCAACGTGCTCCGCTCTACCTGGGAGCGGGGCTGGAGCTTCATCAAGCGGGCGGGCACGGTGGTGCTGATCTCCTCCATCGTGCTGTGGTTCCTCCAGGGCTACGGCTTTGTGGACGGCGCTTTTGGCGCTGTGGAGGACAACAGCGATTCCCTGCTGGCCGCCATCGGCAGCGCCATCGCCTGGCTCTTCTATCCCCTGGGATGGATGGGCGACATGGCCTGGAAGGCCACGGTGGCCACCTTCACCGGCCTCATCGCCAAGGAGGAGGTCATCAACACCTTCGGCGTGCTCTATAACTACGCCGGAGAGCTCAGCGAGGAGGGAGAGGAGATCTGGGCCGCTGTGGGCGGCGACTTCACCGCCATCACCGCTTACTCCTTTATGATCTTCAACCTGCTGTGCGCTCCCTGCTTTGCCGCCATGGGCGCCATCAAGCGGGAGATGAACAACTGGAAGTGGACCCTGGGCGCTATCGGCTATATGTGCGCCTTCGCCTATGTCATCGCCATGATCGTCTACCAGATCGGTGGACTGATCACCGGGGAGGCTCCCTTTGGTGTGTTCACCCTCCTGGGCTTCGCGGCGCTGGCGGGCCTTCTTTACCTGCTTTTGCGCAAGGGTGCGGATCCCGACCACTCCAGCGCCAGCCTCTCCAGCGTGGCCGCCGCGGCCAGGAGGTGAGCGCCATGGCAAACGTGATCACGCTGGCCATTGTGGCCGCTGTGGCGGCCCTGGCCGTCTGGTCTATATGGCGCGGCCACAGATCGGGCAAGAACTCCTGCGGCGGAGACTGCGCCCATTGCAACCACTGTCGGTAAAGTCACCTCCTGACTGAAGCCATATCACACACAGGAAAACCGCCCCACCGTTTCACGGCCGGGGCGGTTTTCGCCTGGTTTGCCTTGACATTGGCGTCGGTTTCCGATACAATTTTTTTATCCCAATAAACCCAAAGGAGGGCTTATCTATGCGCGTTTATCAAACTGCCGACTATGCCGCCATGTCCCGCCAAGCCGCCAATATCATCACCTCCTTGGTGGTCCTCAAGCCGGACTGCGTGCTGGGCCTGGCCACAGGCTCTACCCCTGTTGGCGCCTACAAGCAGCTCGTCGAGTGGAACAAGGAGGGCTATCTCAGCTTCAAGCAGGTCACCACGGTGAACCTGGACGAGTACCAGGGGCTGCCGGTGACCCACGACCAATCCTACCGCTACTTTATGAACGACAACCTCTTTGACCATGTGGACATCGACAAGGCTCGCACCAATGTGCCCAACGGCATGGCCAGCGACATTGACGCCGAGTGCAAGCGGTATGACGCACTGGTGAAGAGCCTGGGCGGCGCGGACCTGCAGCTTCTGGGCATGGGCCACGACGGCCACATTGCCTTTAACGAGCCTTGCGACCACTTCCCTGTGGGCACCCATCTGGTGGAGCTGGACCCCATCACCATCCAGGCCAACGCTCGGTTCTTTGACAACGACCCGGCCAAGGTGCCCACGAAGGCTCTGACCATGGGCATCGGCACCATCCTGTCGGCCAAGAAGATCCTGATGATCGTCAGCGGCGCGGATAAATCCGAGACGCTGGCAAAAGCGCTGCTGGGACCGGTGACGCCTATGGTGCCCGCCTCGGCGCTGCAGCTTCACCCGGACGTGACCGTGGTGGCGGACCAGGCGGCCCTGGCCGGCTACATCAAGCAGGGCGGAAAAGTCTGTTGAAAAGCCCCTGCGAGGTCTTTGAAGAACAGAACGAACCGGCATCCTGTTTTGGATGCCGGTTCGTTCTGTCATAAAAGCCCATTTTAGTCGGTCTCGGTGGGGGTAAAGAGCGTGTAAGGCCGCTGGGACCAGGCGGACATATTGCGGCGCAGGGCCTGGGCGGTGGCGCTGGAGTCATTGAGGGTGACCCGGGCCACCCTCCGGCTGGACACGTCCTGGGCCAGGTTTTCCGCCTGGGCGGAGACGCTGCGACCCCGAGGGGTCACATTGCCCGACCACACCCACCAGCTGCCCTCGCTCTGCCCGCCGCTGAGGAAAGCTACCTGGGTGGCCTCGGCACGGAGGATGTGGCTCAGGCGCTGGTTGCCCAGCTGGAAGTCGCCTGCCGGATCCTGGCTGCCCAGCAGCAGACCGATCTGGTGGCCCGCGGCGGCAGCGGCGCGGACGTCGGCGTCCCGGTCCAGAAGGTCATCGGGGGAGAATAAGAAAAGGGCCGAAAGCCGGGCGCTTTCAAAGGTGGTCAGCAAATGGTCAAAGCCGCTGCCGTCGGTGCAGGCCACGGCAAAGCAAATACTCACCGGGTCGGGCTGGGCACTGGGCGAGGGGGAGGGACCGCTTGAGGGTTGGGTCGGGGAGGGCGCGGGGGTGGCCAGGCTTGCCATGTATTGACTCACCGGCGCCGCCACCAGCTGGGCCGCCGAGGCGCCAAACTGGGTATCGCTCATGGAAGCCTGGTCGGTGCGGACGCGAGCGATGGGCACGGTGCCGTCGGGCAGGACGACGTTATAAAAGGAATAGGTCAACCCAAAATAGGAGGCCACAAAGCGGAGCGGGATAAAAACTACACCGTTTCGGGTGATGATGCGCCCGTCTTGCTCGTTGCCCTCCTTGTCTGTCGCCCCGGAGCCGCTAAGCTGAAAGATCAGGGTCTGCTTGCGGTTAAAAATGGTAAAGGTGCCGCCGGTGCGGTTGAGTGCGTAAGATAGGCCCAGCTCCTTATTGTCCAGCACGGAGTAGGGCACATAGATGGTGCCCGAGCGGAGAACGGGCATCTGGTCGGCGGTGATGAGCCGCAGCAGAACGGAGTCGTTGACGCCCACCAGGTAGACCCCGTCATAGGTCCCAGCCGCCGCTGTCCACGGCAGCGCCAGCACCAGGAGGGCCGCCAGAACGCAGCCGAGGGCGATAAGACGTTTTTTCACGGCTGGGGCCTCCTTTCTGAGGGTGGCTTCCCCTTTTCGGGGAAAGGCTCACGGGTCCTGCGTTTAAAAGTCCGCGTTGCCCACGGTGCGGGGATGGAGCTCCACGTCCCGGATATTGGTGATGCCGGTGAGGTACATGACCATCCGCTCAAAACCTAGGCCGAAGCCGGCGTGACGGCAGGAGCCGTAGCGGCGCAGGTCCAGATACCACCAATAGTCCTCCGGCTTCATGCCCAGCTCCCGGATGCGCCCTTCCAGCACGTCCAGCCGTTCTTCGCGCTGGGACCCGCCGATGATCTCCCCGATGCCGGGCACCAGGCAGTCGGCGGCGGCCACGGTCTTGCCGTCGTCGTTGAGGCGCATATAGAAGGCCTTGATCTCCTTGGG
>OLGB01000122.1_pt1 | contig 110219 bp, 84 predicted proteins | sample 1605691 | NCBI WGS metagenome assembly OLGB01 (sample SAMEA3888925, study PRJEB22519) | human gut metagenome | biome: human gut; feature: human-associated habitat; material: faeces | place: Denmark | collected 2010 | reverse complement strand
CCAAGAATAAGGAGAAGAAACGAGACCCGGATGCCCATCAGGTCAAGAAGGGTAACACATGGCACTTTGGATATAAGGCACATATCGGCGTGGACAAGGACAGCGGACTGGTACACACAGTGAAAGCCACAGCGGCAAATGTACACGACGTTTCGGAAACATCGAAATTACTGACCGGAGAAGAAGAGGCTGTCTACGGCGACAGCGGCTATCTGGGAGCCGGTAAGAGAGAAGATGCTGTCGTCAGGAACAAGTCGGGTCACAAAATCAAGTATAAAATCAACCGTCGTCCTTCACAGGTAAAGAAGCTGAGCAAAAGCGGACAGTACGCCGCCAAGAAAGCAGAGCACGCAAAGTCTTCTGTCCGAGCAAAAGTAGAGCACGTATTTGGTGTCGTTAAAAAGCAACTGCATTTCCGAAAAACACGATACCGAGGGCTTGAAAAGCAGCAAGCCAAATTCAATATCATGTTTGCACTGGCAAATCTGATTCTGGCTGACAGACCCTGTCTGGCAGCTTGAGTAAGTGCGCCTTTGCGGGCAAAAATTCAGAGGTTATCCACAGTTTTTATTTGGCACCTATTGTATAATGCGGATTTTGGTATTTATGCGGTGTTGCCTTAACAATTCAGTTAATTGTTAAATATTCTATTGGAGGTGAATTCCTTGGCGTTGCAGCAAACCCTAAAAGCCCTGTCCGACCCGACCCGGCGGGAAATTCTGAATCTGCTCAAGTCCGGCAGGCTGTCCGCCGGGGAAATTGCCGACCATTTTAGCATCACCCCCGCCGCCGTGTCCCGGCACCTGTCCGTTCTGAAGGATGCCGACCTGATCTGGGACACCCGGGAGGGAAAATTCATCTTTTACGAGCTGAACACCTCGGTCTTAGAGGAGATCATGCTCTGGCTCACGGATTTGAAAGGAGGCGCTGCCCCATGATGAAGCAGTACAAAAAAGAACTGATTGTCTCCACGCTGCTTGCCCTTCTCCCCATCGCCGCAGGGCTGCTTCTGTGGAACCGGCTTCCCGGCCAGCTTGCCACCCATTGGGGCATGCACGGCGCGGACAGATGGAGCGGCAAGGCCGCCGCCGTATTTCTCCAGCCGCTGTTGCTGCTGGCCGCCCATTATCTGGTGCTGTTTTTCGTTTTTCGGGACGCTAAAAACCGGAATCAGAGCAAAAAAGTGGTGGGTCTGCTGTTCTGGATGATTCCCGCCGTCTCCATTCTCGTCAGCGGTATCACCTACGCGGTGGCGCTGGGCTGGAAATTCCGGCTTGCCAGCCTTCTTTATGTGGGGCTGGGACTGATGTTCGCCGCCATCGGCAACTATTTCCCCAAATGCCGCCCCAACCGCACCGTGGGCATCCGGATTTCCTGGACGCTGGGCAGCGAGGAAAACTGGAATGCCACCCACCGCTTTGCCGGTAAGGTGTGGGTCATCGGCGGCTTTGCAATGGTTCTTGCCGCTCTGCTCCCGGAGGTGCCGGGGATCATCGTCACCATTCTCGCCGCGGCCGCTCTGTCCATCCTTCCCATCGCCTATTCTTACCGCTACCATCGGATCCACGGGACGAAAAGTGAACCCGACCCGCTGTCCAAGAAAATCTCCGTTGGCATGCTGATCTTCACGGCGGTGATTGTGGTGTTCGTCGCGGTCATGCTGTTCACCGGCAATCTCCATTACCGGTTCGACAGCGACAGCTTTACCGTGGAAGCCTCTTATTTCGACGACCTCACCGTAAAATACGACGCCATCGACGGCATCGAATACCGGGAGGGCAACGTGGACGGCACCCGAACCTACGGCGTAGGCAGCTTCCGGCTGCTGCTGGGGACGTTTGAAAATGAAGAATTCGGCACTTACACCCGCTACACCTACTACCGTCCGGAGGCCTGCGTCATTTTGTCCGCGAACGGGAAGACGCTGGTTCTCAGCGGCAGCAGCGCGGAAAGCACGCGAAGTCTCTACGACACTCTGGCCGCGAAAACCGGCTTATAATAAGGAGGTAAAGCCATGAATACCGTATCTTCCGCAAGCATTACCGGCATGGTCGTCAGTCTGATTCTCTGCGTAGCAGCGCCCGTGGCGCTGTGCGTCCTGCTGAAACGCAAAACCGGCGCAAAGCTTTCCGACATGCTCCTGGGCGCGGTGACCTTCGTCATCTTCGCTATGTTCTTAGAGCAGATGCTCCATCTGGCCATGAGCGCCGTCTTTGGGGAGAAACTGACGGGCAACCTGTGGCTGTCCGCCCTGTACGGCGGCGCGGCGGCTGCGGTTTTTGAGGAATTCGGGCGACTGGTCGCCATGAAGTATTTTCTGGGCAGCCAGCTGGAAAAGGAAAACGCCCTGATGTACGGCGTGGGTCACGGCGGCGTTGAAGCGCTGTTCGTCGGCGGATTGACCTGCGTTTCCAACCTCGCCACCGTTTCCATGGTCAACGGCGGCAAGCTGGAAAGCGCCCTCGCCGGGCTGGACGAAGCCGCCCGGGCGACTTCTCTGGAGACGATCTCCCAGCTGTGGACGCTTCCGGCTTACCTCTTTTACATGGTCGGCGTGGAGCGGCTCATTGCGTTTGCTCTGCAAATCTGCCTGTCGTATCTGGTGTACCGCGCCGTGCGGTATCACCGCCGGGGCTTCTTCCTTGCCGCCATGGGCATCCACTTCGCCGTGGACGCACTGGGCGCGTTGCTCAAGGACGCCGTTCCCATCCCCGCTCTGGAGGCCATTCTGGCGGTCATCGTCATCGTGACCGCGATCTTCACCGTCCGGCTGTATCGCGGGGAAACCGAAAAAGCCGTGAGTGACTGACTCCGCGCCATATTACCGTCCGCCCGTGGCTCCCCACGGGCGGACATTCTTTCGCCGAAAACCGCAAATAAAACTTGACTATGGGGCATAATTCTTCTATAATGTTTGGAGCTATGGATATTTTTATCTGAGAAAGGATTTTGAATATGGCAAAAGAATTTAAGATCACCAGTCTGCGTCTTGCCGACCTGGAAAAGGAACTGAATTACCTGAAAACCACCCGCGAGCGCGAAGTCGCCGCCATGATCGCCGAAGCCCGCTCCTACGGCGACTTGTCCGAAAACTCCGAGTACGACGCCGCCAAGAACGAGCAGGCCAAGCTCTATGGTCGTATCGCCGAGATCGAGGACGTTCTGTCCCACGCCGTCATCATCGAGGACGAAAACGAGGCCAGCGGCCGGGTGGGTCTTGGCTGCACCGTGGTAGTCGAGGACGAGAACGGCAAGCAGACCGAGTACCGCATCACCGGTTCTCAGGAAGCCAACCCCATGGAGTTCAAGCTCTCCGACGACTCCCCCTTCGGCCGCGCCGTCGTCGGCAAAGCCGCGGGCGAGACCTTCACCGTCAACGCCCCTGCCGGCTCCTTCACCATGAAGGTGGTCAGCGTTTCCCGCGAGGGCTGAGCCATGGCAAAGTTTGTACCGCAGCCGGAGCTGTCTCTGAATGACCAGATGCAGATCCGGCGGGAAAAGCTGGCGGCGCTTCAGGCCGAGGGGCGCGACCCCTTCGTCCAGACGAAATTCGATTTCAATGCCGATTCCGCTGCCATCAAGGCCGACTACGAAGCCTTCGAGGGCAAGACCGTCAAGGTCGCGGGACGTCTGATGAGCAAGCGCGGTCAGGGCAAGGTCATGTTCTGCGATCTGCAGGACCGCGCCGGCCGCATCCAGATCTTCGTGAAGATCGACGAGCTGGGCGAGGAAGAATACAACCGCTTCAAGAAGTACGACATCGGCGACATCGTCGGCGTGGAGGGCGAGGTCTTCAAGACGAAGACCGAGGAAATTTCCATCCGCGCCAAGATCGTCACCCTGCTGAGCAAGTCTCTGCTGCCCCTGCCCAACAAGTTCCACGGCCTGACCGACAAGGAAGCCCGTTTCCGTCAGCGCTATGTTGACCTGATGGTGAACCCGGAGGTCAAGCGGAATTTTGTCATCCGCTCCAAGTTCATCAAGCACCTGCGCAACTATCTGGACAGCATGGGCTACATTGAAGTGGAGACCCCCGTGCTGAACACCATTGCCGGCGGCGCTGCCGCCCGTCCCTTCGTCACTCACCACAACACGCTGGATATCGATATGTACATGCGCATCGCCACGGAGCTGCCCCTGAAGCGGCTGATCGTCGGCGGCATGGATCGGGTGTACGAGGTCGGCCGCATTTTCCGCAACGAAGGCATGGACCCCAAGCACAACCCGGAGTTCACCACCGTGGAGCTGTATCAGGCTTACGCCGATTTCCACGACATGATGGACATTGCCGAGGGCGTCTACACCACCTTTGCCAAGGAGGTTATGGGCAGCTACGAGCTGGAATGGATGGGCGAGAAGATCGACCTGACCCCCGGCTGGCCGCGGCTGACCATGGTCGAAGCCGTCAAGAAGTACGTAGGCGTTGACTTTGGCGTCATCACCGACGACGCGGAGGCCGTAGCCGCCGCCAAGGCCGTTGGCGTTGAGCTGGCCGACGCCGCCGAGAAGACATGGGGCAACGCCCTGTATGCCTGTTTCGACCAGAAGGTCGAGGAGCATCTGGTGCAGCCCACCTTCATCACCATGTACCCGGTGGAGGTCTCTCCCCTGACCAAGAAGTCCCCGGAAGATCCCCGCCTGACGGAGCGTTTCGAGTTCTTCATCAACCGCAGCGAAATGGGCAACGCCTATTCCGAGCTGAACGACCCCATTGACCAGCGGGAGCGCTTCATGAAGCAGGTCGAGCAGCGCGAGCGGGGCGACGACGAGACGGAGATGCTGGATGAGGATTTCCTCACCGCGCTGGAGTACGGCATGCCCCCCACGGGTGGCATGGGCATGGGCATCGACCGCGCCGTCATGCTCTTCACCGGCGCCGATACGATTCGGGAGGTTATCCTGTTCCCGACGATGAAGCCCCAAGACTAAAAAGTCATTGTACTGCAATAACTTTTGCCCTCATATTCTTCAGTTGACAACAAATTGACAACAATTTCGTATATCAATACGAAGTGATGTGACGCAGGATGAAGTTTTGTTAGACCCCAGCGCAAAACAGCACTTATCATTTGAGGACACTTTCTGTACGAATTTCCAGAAAGTGTCCTTTTCTTTTTGCAGGATGCAGCATCTGTCTTGACAAATTCCAATTTGAAAGGATTTTGAACGAATGATTAGTGGACAGACAAAAGAATACTTTGAACTTGGAAAGCGAAACGATGTTCGTGAGCATGCAAAGAGGCTGCGCCGGCAATTTCTAAGGTATAAAGACGCGGAGATTGTTTACAGCATCCACCATAAGAAGCTTCTGGAGATGGCCAACAAAGCAGGCGCTATTTATCGTATCGATGGCACTGTGCTGATTAACCGGGATATCTTCGATCAGTATCTGGAGCAGTTTCACGAGCCCAGTACCCTTACGCAAGCGGAGGAAAAACAATGAGCGGGAACCTGTGGATGTTTTCTGATAAGCTGGATGATGAGGATATTGAGATCATGAAGCATGAGTTTATCACCTACTATCAAGGCGCAGATTATTACGGTTTGGGCTTGAAGATGTTCACCAGATTGGCTCACGAAGCAGGCGCTGTCTACAAGATAGGCAAGAAGGTACTAATCCGCCGTACTATCTTTGATGAATACCTTCGGCAGCAGTATCATATTGAGCAAATGGCGTCGCTTGCCGCCGATGGAAAAGAGGCGTCCACAAGGCAGGGAACGCTTGTACTGGACACCGATAGCGGTCGCATGAACATTCGGTTTGGCTTAAATGACTACTACGGTTTTCTCTCCTGCGGAACGCGAATGGAAGTGCGGGTAGACGGAGAATGGATCCCGACACGGCTTGAGATGGCTGACAACTGGATCCTGATTGGTATTGAAACAAAAGATATCACCGGCCTGACAGTCAGAATCAAAAAGCGATGCAGCAACAAATGCAACTATGCATAGCTGTGTACTCCGGGAAGTCCGATTCTTAACTTCTCCCACATTGGAGGTGATAATTTCTCATTTGCTCGGAGCATCCGAATAGCTCCACATAATTTGATATAGCGCAACTTTCCAAATCCTGCCACACAGGATGGGACCCCGGACGGTTTCTGTCACACCGTTCGGGGCCTTTTAGCATAGTGACATATTCGGATTATGAAAATAGGAACATTGGTGCCGCAGCGAGACACAGGCCGGATGGACATTCGCTTCTCTCCCAATAACTATTACGGAGGATTGCATTGCGGTGAAACCTTAGATGTAAAGATCAATGGGAGATGGGTTTCCACTCGTATTGAAATGGGAAACGATTGGTATCTCGTCGGCGTCGATACGGATGATCTCGTCGGTTTGATCGTCCGAATCTAAAAGCATAACTGGCCAGTAGGAGCATCCTGCTGGCCTTTTCTATTTCACAGGGAGGAAAGCAACATGAAGTGTCTGCGCAAATATCAGTGGGTCAAGCTGCCCAGAGATATTCCGGATATGGGAAAAGGGCTGATGGCCTACTGGGCCATGCTTGCCTTCCGCGCAGCCTTCCGCAAGGGCAATGCCAGTTACTGCGGCCACAGCAATCCCGTAGCACCCGGAATGTGGGCGGGTGGTGTTGTCGGTCTCAAGAGTATTCTGGGTGTCAGGAGCCGTACCAAGGCGCTGCAGATACTCGGCGAGCTTTCCTCCCTTGGCTTTCTGAAATACTCTCTTGACAGCCAGACAAAAAAGCTGACCTATGAGATCACCGATTGGGTGGTTAAGTGTTCCGGGGCTGAATGTATGTCCGGGACCGTTTACGCTTCCACAGGGTATGGTTTTCTATGCCTGCCGCGGAACATTACGCAGCGGCTGGCAAACGCTAAGAGAGTTTTCGATGAAGCGGATGCATGGCTTGATCTGTGGTGTCATACCACCTATGAGGACTATGGGAACGCCTTCTCGTTTCTTGCACCTGTCGTGCAATACGGTAGATTCGGGAGCGTCCTGACTTTGGAAACGCTGGGAGAGCGTTGGGGCTGGGAGAAAACAAAGGTATGGAGGTTCTTCAAAAAGCATGGGGATGTCTTTTCTCTGTACCGGCTGCCCAGTTCCTATGGCTGTCTCGTGTTTAACGCTTCCTACCCGACCGGAGCTGATATTCAGCTTCCGGAGCAGGAGATAGTTATGCGTATTTTGCGTAAAATACTTATTTGCTCAGCTTATAAGTGCAAGGGCGGCAGTGAGAACCTACGTGTAAATCACATGGTTGCATGGTATAGCAGAGCGGTCATTTTGTCTCAGCAGATGCAACCTGTCCCTGAGATTTCAGAATGCCGCGTTGCGCTTTCTGACCCCATAACGCGCGCGTATCTTTCTCATGGTTGGAACTGTGAGCATTGTAGGAACTACCATTATGCCTGCCCGGGTATGTTAGAGGGAACCCCCTGCTTTTTCCGTTCTGGGCATGAAATCAGAGGACCATGTACACAAGTTGAAAACCACAATTACAACAACGAGGAGATTTTGCCATGAAAAGTAAAAAGCCGTCACTATACGATGCACAGGAGGAGCAGATTCAGCTGCAATCTGCCTCCTTTGTAGATTTCCTGACACGGAAAGGTGTCCTTGAAGATCATAACATCGACAACGAGCGTGTCCGGAAAGCCAAAAAGGATACTGCACAGAGAGCATATCACAATACCGAGGTCTTGCTGAGCCAGTATCGTCTGATTATCTGGGTATTGGAATGCATCCCCGGAGAACTGTCCGATGAGCTGGAAGTCCCTGTACATGACATCGATGCTCTGGCGGAGAAAATCGATATCCAGACCTCCCTTGAAAATGCGCGGATCGAAAGTCGGGTAAATGCCATGATGAAGACCCGATATCTGGTAGATCGCATCCATGAAGCTCTTGCGGTTATCCGGAAGAAACCCGGCAACGGAGAAGATCTGTACTCCGTCCTTTATACGACATATCTTGACCCTGTTGAGAGAAAACATGAAGAAATCCTCAAAGAGCTTCGCATGACGTCAAGAACCTATTACCGCTTACGAAGGGAAGCCATCACAATCATGTCCATTCGGCTGTGGTCTGCCCCTTCCGGGGAAACTGCCTCGTGGCTTGAAGTCCTCACTATCCTCGAAGAGATGTAAAAGATGGGATGACAAACGGGATGAAACATGCGAAAACATTTTGGCAGGTCTTTGCTGATGACTAGAGAATGGCAATGTGATATAATCTTATCGTCCAAAGTGGACGAAACGATCAGGCACTGTTTTGAGAGCTGATTCTGGCTCCTCAGAATGGTGCCTTTTGTCGTTTCATCACCAAGAAAGGAGGAAGTAGCACATGGTTAAACAGATTACCAGAGGCAAAGACATCGCCAGAAACACCTACTGGTCCGCAGTTGGTATGACCGCGGCTACCATGCTGGCAGTCCAGCCCGTTTTCGCAGACACCATCTGGGATCGTTTCTCTACGATCCTGAAGGATGTTTACGGTCAGGTCGTTGCCATCAGCACCATCGTTGCCGTCACAGTCGCAGCCATTGCACTGCTGATCCGCATGATTTCCCGCAATCAGCGAGCCGTTGAAGAAGCTACCAGCTGGCTGAAGCGCATCGTCGTGACCTGGATCATCCTGAACTCTCTGGGCTTCGTTGTAGCCTACCTGCAGCCCTTGATTCAGGGCGGCAGTTACTCCGGCTAGGCGAGGCATAGGGAATATCCAGACTTACCAAGGAGGTGATACCCATACTAGACTGGATATTCGAGGGTATCGTCAATTGGGTGGCAAGTGTCGTCTCCCAGCTGTTTGACGCGGTGTCCGGGCTGTTCCTTGAAGCGCTCGGTACCGATATGACGGCGATGGAAGAATACTTCCCCTTCGTCACCAAGGCCTACGATGTCATGCAGGTAACAGCATGGGCAATCTTAATTCTGATTACCATATGGCAGCTGTTTCGAGCATTCGGAGGGCCTATTACAGAAGCCGAAAACCCTTGGCATCTGCTGGTCCGGAGTTCTGTCTACGGCCTTCTGATTGGCTACGCCAAACCCATTTTCTCCCTGTGCCTGAACATTGCGCGGGCGCCCTATACAACCCTTATGGAGTTATCCATGACCGCAGAGGATTTCACCTTTGCGGGCGTGGAGCAAACCCTCACCAATGGCCTGTTGACGATTGTGTCAGCTGCAACCGTTGTCGGTCTGATCCTGATCCTCATTCTGGAAATCGCTCTGGGCTGGAACTACTTCAAGCTCCTGCTGGAAACTGTAGAACGGTACATCGTTGTTGGTGTTCTGTGCTATACCTCACCTCTCGCCTTTTCTATGGGCGGCTCCAAAACCACGAGTACCGTGTTCAAATCCTGGTGCAGAATGGTTGGTTCCCAACTGCTGCTCCTTGTCATGAACGTCTGGTTCCTTCGTGGTTTTGCCTCGTCCATGGGACAGTTCATCGCAAACGGTGGTGCGCTGACCACCGGTAAAGGAAGCATTTTCCTGTGGATGTTCTGCGCACTGGCTTATCTGAAGTGCGCCCAGCGATTCGACAGCTATCTGGCCTCCATCGGCTTGAATGTGGCGCAGACCGGGTCCAGCATGGGCATGGAACTGATGATGGCTGCCAGAGTCATCTCCGGGGCAGGCAGCAGTGTTCGCAGCGCGGGCAGTGTCTTCGGCCGGGGCGGAAATGCCGCTGCTACCGGAACCGGTGCTGCCGCAAATGGCTTTGCCTCCGGTTTCGCTTCCAGATTCAGCCCCAACTCCTATGTCCGTGATGCCGTTGTAGAAGGTGGCTCCCGCATGGGCTTCAATGGCGGTGCCGGATTCGTTGGCCGCGCCTTCGGTGGTATCGCCGCCCGGAATGGTGCTACCCTGAATGGGAACTCCATTTCCTCTGTAGCGGCCAGAGCGCCCAGCACTTCCGGCACGATTGCCGGTGATATAGCGGACAGGAGCCTTGGCAACTATATGCCCCAGATGCAGGGATTCCAGCTTCAGGGAACGCAAATCACAGGAGGCCATATCAGTACGACCGCAGTTTCCGCGGATGGCAAATCGGCTTCTGTGGATATGTTCAACGCCTCTCAGTTTGAAAAGCCAGAAGTTCCCCACAGCGTGGTTACTGCGGCGGATGGAAGCCAGTGGTATCAGATGGCCAGCGGCGAGGGCCGCGGCGCCTTTTACGATGTACCCACCTTCCATGGTGTTGGAGCAGATATCCCCAACACAGCAGCAGGTGATGGCGTGTCCGGAGCATCTCAGCCCGGCGAAAGCGGCCAGAGCTTCGGCGAGACGCTTACCCACGATGGCGTTGAAGGCCATCCCGGCATGGTGACTTACCCCGGCGCAGCAGACGGAATTGGTGCAGCGGATACCCCGGCTCCGGAGAGTACCCTGCTTACAGGAGTTGCCGCATCCCCTGTGGGCGGAGGAGATCAACCGCCCATTGGATACGGCAACGGCGCTCCCTCCGTGGATACCGTTTACGGCAACGCCCCCGAAGCACAACACTTTGGTGCTGCATATGCGGGTGGCTTTGGCGAGTCTCCCCAGAACGGCGCTCAATTTGCAGATCATGGAGAAAACGTTGGTCAGGGATTCTATTCCGAGGCGCCCCTTGTGGCAGCAACCTTCCCCAGCGCACCGGAGGGTACTTCCCTGCGCACCGTGGGCGACGGCGTTATCGAAGCCAGTTCCCCGGATGGAGGCAACACGCTCTGGTACAACAGCGCCTATTATCAGGAACCCGATGCGCCCCACAGCGTCATGCAGTCTTCCAACGGTGTGGATTGGTATGCCATGCAGCAGCAGGGCAACATTCCCCAGTTTGAAGTTGGCGAGGCCGCAGCTGCTTATAATCAGGCGGCATTCCAGAACTTTATGCCCGGTTATGATCTTCCTGTTTCTCAGGTTGATGGCACACACCGTCAGGACGGCTACTTTGAAGTCCGGCACGAGGATGGCTCTGGCACGAAGTTCTATGATATCGCCAGATATGCCGCACCTCGTGGTGACTATCAGGTCTTCGAGGATTCCCGCGGCAGTCAGTGGTACGCAATTCAGGGCGATGCCGCTGTCGACCGCAAACCCGTCTACGAGAACGGTAAGCCTGTCTATGACAACGGAAAACTCCGCACGACCAATGTGGAAACCATTCGTTACAAGCAGACGCCCACCCGATTCGCTGAGCCTGAAAAGCGCGGAGATATCGAACGAAAGCCCCCAAAAAGAAAAATGTAACCAGATGGCCATGGTTGTGAATCTCACGATCATGGCCTTTTTTCATTCCAAAACGGAGGTGATTCCATGGCCGAGCCGGAAAAAGATCAGATCGGCGATGGTCAAGACAATTTTGGTCAAGCTGCCGGGAAAGCAATTCAGGCAGCGAAGCAAATCTCTCATGATGCTGCCGCAGAGGCAGCCGTAAAAGGTGCGGAAGCAACAGCAAATGCGGCCGCTGCAGTGGTTCAAGCCGGTGCGGAAAGCGGCAAAGCCGTTGCTGAAATCGCCGCAGGTACTGCCGCCGGAGGCCCGTGGGGCGCAATTCTTTCCGCCGCGTGGGCAATGCGCCACAGCTTGTTCAAGGTTCTGGTCTGCATCTGCCTGTTCCTCCTGATTATCGTCATCCTTATCTGCTCCATCCCGAGTATCGTTCTGGACAGTGTGTTTGGCCTGAACGGGGTTCCTCCCGCAGAAGAAGTCACGCTGGAATCGTCCTACTCTGAAATGTCCAATGCGGTATCGGCAGTGATCGACGCAGGGTATGACCAGTCCCTTGCCAGAGTCGAGGAAATTATTCTGGATGGCGGTTATGACTATGACCTTTCCATGGATGCCCTTATCAACCATGCGCAATCGTCTGCCGGTTATGATGTTTGTTACATTCTGGCCGCCTATTCCGCTTCCTTACAGCAGAAAGGCATATCCGTGGAGGATATGGTGGCGAAGCTGGCCAGAATCTCCGATCAGATGTTTCCGGTATCCTACGTAGAACGGCAGCAGGAAAGGCTCGTACCTGTAAGTTATTCCACTTACAAGCCCGTGACAGTAACCGTTGTGACACACATTGAATCGGCAGGCATTGTCAATAACGTTCCCCGCTATAACTACACCACTGAACGGCGGCACTACTATCTTCCGGACGAGGCAAGGGAATCTGATGAAGAAATCACGGTTCCCAAGTACAAAGCAGTTTCCGTGACGGTACCGATCTATTCTGGCAGTAAGATTTCCGGCACCCGGACAGAGACCTATTATGAAGCAGACGGTGACGAAACGCTTGAACCAACCACCGAAATTATCAAGTATGTGGAATGTACCATTTCGCCCTTCGACAATTCGGTGATCCTGGAAGCCTTTGGCATTGACACCTCAGCACAATACCCCCAATTCAATCTGACCTACGGTGAGGTAATTCAGAATATGGCAAATGCCTTAAAGATGACCCTGTACGGCACTTTGGGAAGCGGCACGTCCGTTCCCCTCACAGATGCTGAGCTGATCGCATTTGTCAACAGCCTCAGCTGTAATGACACCAGAAAGCATATCGTCACAACCGCTCTGTCGCTGGTAGGAAAGGTTCCTTATTTCTGGGGCGGCAAAAGCGAAGCCGGATGGAATGACGAATGGAACACTCCCAAGCTGGTTACCGCTGCCGGATCAAGTTCCACGGGAACGATTCGTCCGTATGGGCTGGATTGCTCCGGGTTTACCGACTGGGTGTACAAAACCGCCCTTGGCATCAGCATTCAGGCCGGCTCTTGGGCGCAGTACACAAGCTCTACTCCCATTTCCGAAGCGGAGCTTCTTCCCGGTGATCTGGGTTTCCTCCTGAATGACGGCGGCACTACAGACCATGTTCTTATTTTCGCCGGTTACGATGAGGGCGGCAACCGGAAATGGGTGCATTCGGAGGGTGGCATTGGCGTCCATATCAACACCCCCGGCTATGACTCCAAACTGGTTCTGCGAAGACCTTCCGGGGTTAATTTCGAGCAGGATGTCAGCAGTCCAGCCTATGGCGAACCGCTTTACTCCCTTGAAGTCAATGTGACCCATTACTGTGCCTGCACCAAGTGCTGCGGCCCCAATGCCAAGGGCATTACTGCCAGCGGCAAAAGAGTCGCGGTCGGTATGGTTGCCATGTCCAGCTACTACCCATTCGGTACCCAAATTATGATCAACGGCATCATGTACACAGTTGAGGACCGGGGTGGCTCCGGTATCGAGAACAACATTGCCCGCGTCGATATCTTTGTCCCGGATCACAACGAAGCACTGCGGTTGGGACGCTTTAACACCACCGCTTACATTTACAGAATTGGAAGGTGAAGAAATGTATTTGCAGGAATTCAAAATCTATCTGATTGGCGGCCATGTGCTCAAGGCCGCCGAGGAAGTGACCATCCCCGCCGAGCATCGGCTCCTCAACCGGTTCAAGAAAGCCAAACCTGATGATATCCTTTCTGTCGGCAGTGAGGAAACCAGTCAGGCTTACATTCCTGTCCGGAACATTCTATACATCTCCACCGGCGATGTGATTCGGTGGTGAGCAGTATGGAAGAAAAGGAATACAGCAACGTGTATGCCATCCCGGCAAACTACACCGATTCCGGCAAGCTGCTGGGCGGTATGGTAGAACCCCGGAACGCGGTTGAGGCCGTTGCCCTCGTGATCATGGTGGGCTACCCGGAAGTCAAATGGATTCCGATGCCCACTACAATTCGCATTGTCATCATGACCGTAACCCTGATTCCGCTGGCAGTGGTCGCGTTCATGGGAATTGGCGGAGACTCTCTGCTCCAGTATCTGGGGCATATCCTCTCTTTCTGGGAAAACCGGCGGATATTACACTTCAGGAGGATCGGATACAAGTATGACCCAAAACAGCTCAAAAAGCCCGGGCGCAAAGGCAAGAAGAAAGAAGCCGGAAAAGCTTGAGTTTGTTCAGCCTTTCATCCCGGTCAAGGATATCCGCAACGGCATCGTGGAAACAACCGATGGCCGGTATGTAAAAATTCTTGAAATCGAACCCATCAACTTTATGCTCCGGTCTTCCGAGGAGCAGTACAACATCCTATCGTCCTTTGCCAGCTGGCTGAAGATATCGCCCATGAAGCTGCAGTTCAAATCCATTACCCGGAAAGCAGACTCTGACAAGCACATCGCTATGATCCGAAAAGAGCTTTCCATAGAGGACAACGCGCAGTGCAAGGCCATGGGGGAAGATTACATCCGGCTGATTAAGGATGTGGGCTCCAGAGAAGCGCTGACTCGGCGCTTCTTTTTGATTTACCAGTATGAAGCCATCGGCAGAAGTGAATCGGATGACTATTCCAAAATCTACAGCATGTTGGTCAGCGCGGAGCAAAATGCACGCGCTTATTTCATGCAGTGCGGAAATAACATCATCCAGCCCCAAAATCCCGATCAGGCGGTAGCGGAGATCTTGTATATGTTCTTCAATCGCCGCTCCTGCGTGGATGAACCGTTCACCGATCGCGTCAACCGGGTGATCATCGACACCATGGCCGCTAAGGGAAAAATTATTGGTATTGACCCCATCCCGCATATCTCTGTCCGTCACTTTATTGCCCCCAGAGGTCTGGATTTATCCCATTACAACTACATCGTCATGGATGGCAGATATTACTGCTTCCTCTACATCAAGGGGAACGGATACCCCAGCACCGTGCGTGGTGGTTGGATGTCCAGCCTCATCAATGCCGGTGAGGGTATCGATATTGATGTCCACCTCTCCCGGGAGAACCGAAGCAAAACCATCGACAAAGTAGCCCAGCGCATCCGCTTAAACCGCACCAAGCTCAAAGGTATGCAGGACACCAGTACCGATTACGAGGAACTGACCAACTCCATTCAGGCAGGCTATTACATTAAAAATGGCATTGCCAACCACAACGAGGATCTGTTCTACATGTCGGTGTTCGTGACCATTTCCGCCAAAACCTATGACGAGCTTCTATGGCGCAAGCAGCAGATGACCGATATGCTCAAGTCCATGGATATGTACCTCAGCGATTGCCGATTCCAGCAGGAGGATGCCTTGCGCAGCGTCATGCCTTTCCTCCAGATCAGCCCCAAGCTGCAAAAGAAAACCCAGAGGAATGTCCTGACCAGCGGCGCAGCATCCACCTATATGTTCACCAGTTTCGAGATGTCCGACGATTCCGGTGTGCTTCTGGGCGTCAACCGGCATAACAATTCTCTCTGCATTGTTGACCTCTTTAATACGAAGATCAACAAGAACGCGAACCTGACCATGTGCGGCACCAGCGGCACCGGTAAGACCTTTACGCTCCAGCTTTTGGCCCTGCGTATGCGAATGCGCGGTATTCAGTGTTATATTATCGCCCCCATCAAGGGTCATGAATTCAAGCGGGCCTGCAGCAAAATCGGCGGCGAGTTTATCAAGATCGCCCCCGGTTCTCCCCACTGCATCAATGTCATGGAGATCCGGCACACGATTTCTCCAGAAATGGAACTGATTGACGAGGTTGACTACAACGACATGGACTCCATGCTGGCCAGAAAAATTCAGCAGCTCATGATCTTCTTCTCCCTGCTGATTCCCGACATGACCAACGAGGAGGAGCAGATGCTGGATGAAGCGCTGATCAAAACATACAACGAGTTTGGCATTACCCATGACAACAACTCACTGTATGCCGACGCAACGTGCTTCCCTCCCAAGCTGAAGAAAATGCCCATTCTGGGTGATCTTCATAAGCATCTGCTGGAGAATCCCATGACCACGCGCATCGCCGCCATCGTCAGCCGTTTTGTGACGGGCTCCGCTCAGAGCTTCAACCGGCAGACCAATGTGGATCTGACCAACAAGTACATCGTTCTGGACCTTTCCGAGCTGAAAGGCAAGCTGCTCCCCGTAGGGATGATGATTGCGCTGGATTATGTCTGGGACAATATCAAGGCTGACCGGGTCAAGAAAAAGGCCATTATGATTGACGAGATCTGGCAGCTCATTGGTGCGTCTTCCAATAAACTGGCCGCCGAGTTTTGTCTGGAGATCTTCAAGGTCATCCGTGGTTATGGCGGTGCCGCCATAGCAGCGACGCAGGATCTCAGCGATTTCTTCAGTCTGGATGACGGCAAATACGGACGGGCCATCATCAACAACTCCAAGAACAAGATCATCCTGAATCTGGAGCAGGATGAGGCTCAGTACGTCAAAGACGTACTGAAGCTGACCCGCACCGAGGTGCGCTCCATTACCCAGTTTGAGCGTGGCGAGGCTCTGATCTACAGCAACAACAATAAGGTTCCTGTGGTTATCAAAGCCTCCGTGGAGGAAAAAGAAATGATTACCACCGACCGGGCAGAGCTGGAAGCGATTCTACGGAAGCGCCAGAAAGAAGCCACATAATCAACGGGCGTTGTACGCATTTTCCCGTTTATGCGTATAACGCCCAAAATAAGTACAAGGAGGAATATAAATCATGGCTCTTATGGAAGACGAACGCCTGATCCTACGGTGGCTCAGTCAGTACGGGCCTTTGCGTTGGCCGCAAATTCGCGGATTGCTCTACTACAGACCGCAGCGCTCTGTCAACAGGCTTGTGCAGAACATGAAGCATGCCCGCAGGATTGCCGCTATAGAAGATGGTGAATATCTGGCAGTCGATCAATACTGCGAGCCGAAGCAGCGAATGATTACCGCCGTCTGGGTATTGCTCCAGTTTATTGAGCAAATTGCTCCCGAAGCCCACTGGCAAGCAGATGCCCCGGCACAGATTTCCTTCCTGAAGGATAAAACAGCTTACGAAATCGTGGTTCTGTATGAAGACGAGGACCATTTGGTTCGACTTCTTCAGCCTCAAGAGGATACAAAGTACATTCTCGTTGTCCCGAATATGGAATTTGCGAATAAACTGATTCTCCCGGATGCGCCGTGCCTTTTCGCAACAGTCGATCAAACCGAATGTGAGGCTCCCAAAATCACTTTTTATTCCAGTTAGGAGGAAAGCAATATGCCCGAAGAAAATTCCATCTTTATGAAAACCTCCAGCAGAGCACTGGGCATTCTGACCCAGCTCCATAGCGAAACCGCTCAGGCAATGTACGCATACACAGTCGGACGGCAGCAGGGAGCAAACGAAATGGCTCTCAGCAATGCAATCCTTGCGGAAAGGCTGATTGGCTGTTACCGGGTGATTCCCTCTCTGCTGGGTTCTCCCCATGCAAGGAAGAACATCGAGCACATCATGCAGGATGAAATTCCCGTTGAGGTTGGCTTTACCGAGGATGGCTGGTTTTCCCTCCGGATTCCCCGACTGCTTCCCCGAAAGGAGCGTGGCAAAGGCTCCGTCGAATACATCCGGGGCTTTTTGGGGCCTGCCATGCAGCGCTTTTTCAATGAGGGATCTCCCGTCCGCTTTGACGACTGTGTAATCATCTACCGTCACATCTATGACCGGGAGGAACCGGAGCGCAGGCACCGGGATCACGACAACATTGAAACCAATTTCGTAACGGACATTGTAGCCCTGTATGTCATGACAGATGACGCGCCGCTGCGCTGTCGGCATTACTACTGCAGCGCTGCGGGCAGCACGGAACGCACCGAGGTTTATGTCGTACCTGAGCAGGACTTTATGCGTTGGTATGAAGCAGAAAAGAATTTCCCGGACGAGGGGGTGAAGCTCCATGCGCAAACCACTTTTTGGCAAGAAAAAGCTATCCCAAAACAGGGGTAAATTCCCGCAGCGACTTATCTACACGCCCCGAAATGCGAAAAAGCTCTGTGTCCCAAGGAAAATCCCGTCTCCGAATCGATCCGATTTAGCCAAGAGGAGCAGGCATGGGGACGAAAATGCTCCACTTCGAGGTAAGGAAACATGACCACCATAAAGCAGGATTCTCATGTGTACAGATTGCTCACGTTTCTTTCCTATGTTGGGGAGTACCCGCTGTGTTCTTTGCAGCTTTTCGGAAGCAAAGAGGTGTGGCGCAAATTGATCCACAAACATTCCCAACGGCAGGAGTATCGCATCCCCGGCCATGCCGACAAGATTATTTGCCGCCTTCTTCTGATTACAGGCAAAGGCAAAAGCAAATCTGTCCGCTTATCCAAGGGAGGGCAGAATATCCTTGAAATCGTCAATCCCAATGCCGCCCTTTACTATACCCAGAATTACCTTCGCCATAATCATGCCGGTGAGGCCAAACGGTTGGATCGTTTCCATCGGGTGGCCGAATCCGCTGCCCTAATCAATCTGGCCGGATTTGAGACCTGCCCCTATAGGCTGCCCCAGCTTCAAATGGTCACAATCCGCAAGGTCGTTACGGATGCGCCTTCGTTCTATATCAGCAAAGAACTCAAGTATGTGGGCGATGATGATGTCAACAAAACCAGCTTCTCCAGAATAACAGGGGCTCTGTTCTGCCCCGGCGGATGTTACGCCGTGTACAACAGCCGTGACTACCTGATGAACTGGAATGGCAGAGGCGAGGCAAAGGTCAGGCTCCACCTTACGGAGATTGCACGCATGAATGCAGATGTGGATGATGTACAGTCGGCTATTCTTTTGGGTACAGGGTACGAAATCGCTGAAATAACCTTGCGTACCCTATGGAAGACCAAACGGGCTGAAACAGAGTTTACCGTCATCTACGACCATCTCCATTTCATCCCTCTGAATGGATTCGGCGTGCGCCTTCTGAAAATACTGACCACCCCAGACTGGAATGAAACATTGCTGGATCTTCTGTTCGATCCGAATGACAGATCCTATGGTAAAGGCGTTTTCGAGTATGACGCCCGTGAGAACGGCATTTATTTGTTTTCATTTCTGGACAGCGACATCACCCGATTGAATCATTTCATAGATGGGACAAAAGGAATCGAACGGGAAACAGCCGTTATCTGTTTCCCGGAACAAACCGCTTTTGTCCGGAATGTCGTTGGGCCGAAAGTCAGCATTAAGACGGTAATAATGGATATGGTAGAAGATGCCCTCTGCCCGAAAGGCGGTGATGCAGATGAATGAAAAACAGCGCAAGGCCGCAATTATAGTCGCCTCCATCCTCGGATGCGGGGCGCTTTTCTATCTTGGCGGTCTGCTGGGGCAGGTGTTTACCAACTATACTATCTGGATGGAGTCCGGCGGTATGTGGGGGCAAACACAGATTGCTGCCCCAGACTGGAATCCGGCTGTGTGCCTTCTGAATGCCTTCAGTTGGAACGGCGTCAAAGCGATCTTCCTGATCGTGGTCATCGGAGCCGGTATTGTGATCTATGTAAAGGTTCACGAGAAGTTCTCCCAAAACCAGTATGACGACCGGGGCTTCACCAAGAGCAAGGCCGGCACTTACGGTACCGCGGATTGGATGACAGAGAAGGAACTGAAATCCGTTTTGGAACTATCCACACCGGAAAGGGCTACCGGTATGATTCTTGGTGAGCGAAAAGGCCAGCTGGTATGTTTGCCGGAGAACACCCGCCTCAACCGTCACTGCGCCATCTTCGGCGCATCCGGCACCATGAAGTCCAGAGCCGTCATTCGCAATGCACTCTTTTCCATCATACGCCGAGGCGAGTCCGCTCTGATTGCGGATCCGAAATCAGAGATGTACAGCGATACTTCCGAGCTATTCCGAAAAAACGGGTATGAGGTCAAGGTGCTGAACTTGGTTGACCCCCTGCACGGTGACTCATGGAACTGCATGTCCGACCTGAACGGAAACACCATGATGGCTCAGGTCCTCACAAACGTCATTATCGGCAACACAAGCAACGGCAAAAGCGATCATTTCTGGGATAACGGCGAGGCGAACCTGCTGAAAGCGCTGGTTCTCTACACCGATTTGGACAAGACGCTCCCGCCGGAGCGGAAGAATCTGGCCTATGTCTACCAGCTGCTGACCCACAATTCCGAGAAAACGCTGACCATCATGTTCGAGAAACTGCCGCCGGATCATCCGGCCCGGGCGCCTTTCAATCTGTTTTCCCAGTCCAGTGATACGGTCAAATCCGGCATCATTCTCGGTCTGGGTACCAGATTGCAGGTACTCCAGAACGAAGCTGTGAAGCAGCTTGTCTCTTTCTCCGACATTGACCTTACCGCACCGGGCAGTCACAAATGCGCCTACTACATCATTCTCAGCGATCAGGAAACATCCATGGCATTCCTTTCCTCGCTTTTCTTTTCATTCCTGTTTATCAAGCTAACCCGCTTTGCAGACCTTTCCCCCGGCGGACGGTGTCCTGTACCCGTGAATCTGATTCTGGACGAGTTCAACAACATCGGCCGGATCGGCGGCGCACCGGACGGCTCAGATTTCTGCCGTTCCCTGAGCGTCATCCGCTCCCGGGATATTCGGGTCATGCTCGCCGTTCAGAGCCTTGGTCAGCTTCAGAACCGGTATCCCAACAACCTTTGGTCCGAAATCATCGGCAACTGCGACATCCAGCTTATGCTCGGCTGTACGGATGACGTCACTGCGGATTACATATCTGACCGCAGCGGCGAAATGTGCATCGTTGTGGATTCTACCATGACCGTGAAGAAAACCGTTGCCGTCACGCAGGTGATTCCCCAGTACCGGGAAACACAGGGTCAGGGGAAGCGCAAGCTTCTCACCCCGGATGAAGTTCTTCGGCTTCCGCATGAACAAATGCTGGTCATTATCCGCGGTCAGAATCTACTGCTGCTGAACAAGTTTGACTATACCCGCCATCCCATGTCCAAGGAAATGGTCCGGGCTTCCATCATGGATTACTGCCCGAGAACCAGTTATGCGCCCACACCCCAGACCGGTTCTGAAAATGAGCCGGACAAAAAGCCACAACGGGAGTCACGCGGCAGGAAACTCAGTCGCTCTGATACGCCACCCGTCGAGTTTTAATTTATCAAAAGGAGGAAAACCTATGTCCACAACCGAAAACAGCCTACCGCCCGACGATATGCCCGTAACCCCAAACAGTGAACCGTCCCAGACCGATTCTGTCCTGAAAGTTCCGCCCCGGCATCAAGCATCCACCGGCGAGATCGCCGGAAATCCCGAAGGCAGCAACGAAGCTCCTCATTCCACCATATCTCCCCGGCAGGCAAGGCAACGGCTCAATGTTCCCATGCCCAATATGGAAGTTTTGGCGATTGATGACGCGCTCGGCATCCAAACTGAGATCGATAAGGCCAGAGATAAGTTTCTGGATCTGGTCGAGTCTCTGAAAACCGGCCGCTACCTTACCGATAAGATTCAGGGCGTTGAAAAGCACTCTGGCTTGGGGGAACCCCGCGCCGTGATTTTCCACGGCGATTATAAGGTCATCATTATGGCTTCCATGATCGTCGATCTGCCCAAGGATTTACGGGGACAGGATCCCTATGAAGTCTACCATTACCTGCTTACCAAGCGACTCGGATCTGAAATCGATTATGTTGTCAAAGGCATTGACCGCAATACCGGTCTGGCAGTCGGCAGCCGGAAGGATGCTATGGCCACGAAGCGCCGGCATTACTACCTGAATCAGACCCGTGACGGCACATACCGGATCTACGAAGGACTCTGCTGCGAAGCGAGAGTCATGTCCGTCATTCCATATGGCATTTTCGTGGATCTGTTTGGTATCGACGTTTACATTCCCTTGCGGGAGCTGAGCTATGTACGGCTTACCGATGCCATGGGCTACTATGAACCCGGCGACCGGGTACTGGTGAAAGTCACCCAACTCAATCGGGATGACCCGGATGACATCCGTGTAGCTGCTTCCGTAAAACAAGTTGCTGCCAATCCTGTGGATAAAGCTCTCGAAAAAATCGAGGTGAACAGCAACTATGCCGGTACCGTTACGCTGACGGACAGCACCGGTATCTTCGTGCGTCTGGATATGGGTGCTGAATGCAGATGTAGGTTCCCATATCGCGCAAGGCCGCCCAAGGGCGCCCGCGTAGTCGTGAAAATCGCAGGTGTCGATATGGAGCAGAAGACTGTTTGGGGAAATATCACCTATGTCACCATTCCCAAATAACTCTGAAAGAAGGTATCCTTATGACCCAATGCGAACTGCCGAAAGAGGAATTGGTTCGCCGAAAGGAGCTGTCTGATAATACCCGGAAAATGATTTACAGCTTGCTGGATGTTGCTGCCGAGGATGAAACCTCGCTCATGACGACCTACCGTGACTTTTACCTCCAGATCAGCTTCTCGGAGCTGCATCCGCTGATGGTTTTTTACCTCGCACGGCCTCTGGACGGAGAGAAAGCCATGCTGGCAGATCGTTCCAACGAGATGAATCTGCGCAGCGTTCTGGGCAGTCATTCCGTCAACGAAAACTTCAGCTGCTATAACTATCGTGCGACGCACTGGCTTGATGCTCAGATGACCAAAACCAGATTTTTTGAAATTCTTGACCGGTGTGTTGATGAAGCTGTACGCGGGTATTATCAGCTCGCACACTGAGCACTGCAATTCCCTGCAATTTTGATTAGATCATGCAAGCAGGAGGAAATGTACATGTAAAAAAGCGATTGCTGCTCTATCCGCTGCCGTAATACTGGTTTTGGCCGTCTGCCGGTATCCCAGACTGATTCCGAAACGACCGCAGGCGCCTCAGCCTTCCGTGAAGAGGGTCCTGAATTCCCGCAGATAAAGCCCGTACACCAGACTGATTCTGACAGAACGCTCAGCGGAAAAGCCGGCCCGCCAAGCCAAGGCAGTCACTCAGGCAGTGACACCAATTCCACATTTGAAGTCAATGCCTCAGTTCTTTGGACTGGGGCCTTTTTCTACCCCAACTTGAGAAAGGATGACAACCACATGAAAACACCTTGTCAGCGGCTGCTTTCGTTGCTGCTGGTATTTGTGCTGGTGCTAAGCCTCATCCCGTCGGTTTATGCAGCCGACAATGATGAAAGTACCCCCACAGAACCGGAAGCCACGGAAACAACTGCATCCACCGAATCCCCCACGACCACACCCCCTCAGTCAGATCCTTCTGAAGAAACAGAAGGCAGCTCCGCAGGCGCACCTGATTCCCAGCCTGACAATGAATACGGGATTGCGACAACCGCCAGCACATCTGCAGGCGTCCTGCTGTTTGACTATGCCGACCACGGCAACTACACAACGGTGCTGAACAGTCAGGTCTCGGTTACTTATAAGCCCAACGGAACCGGTTCCGCGAAAACGGCATATATCAAAAATCTGGGCTGGCATTTCGCCCGGTACAATAACATTGCCTATGCAGACGATCCGCTGTACTGTATTGAGCCTTACAAAAACTATGCCGCAAGTACATCCGGCAACTCTGTCGACCGGGATGTCACACTTACCGGCAGCGGCAGCACCGCCGGTGCAACCGCATGGTATTCCCTGCCGGAAGCAAGGCGAAAGGCCATTGGTCTGATTCTTCTTTACAGCGACGAAATGTGGGATCACTCCATCAGCGTCACCACGACGTACAAAGACGACAATCCCAACGTCCCGCTCAGAATCGCAACGCAGTTCCTCATTTACGAAATTGTGTGCGGCCTCCGGGATCCGGAAACATTCGTCCTGAATTCTGCCAACGAAAGCGGAACTGCAGGCAACATTTTCTACAACGCCGGTGCTGCCTCCGTATCTTACTTTGCTCCGAACTATAACACTCTGGTCAGCTGCGTTCAGGCTGCCCTGAAGATTCCGAGCTTCACCTCCAGCTCCAGCAGCTCCGCACCCACCATTACGCTGACCGGAGATGAAACCAGTGTCTATGACTCCAATGGAGTTCTGTCCGGGTTCAGCTTCACGAACGGCAATGGCGCAGAGTTCCGTAAATCCGGCAACACACTTTATATCTCCCAGACTGGCACCATCTCCGAGTCTACTGTCTTCAAAGCGACGAAGACGATTCCTTCTGCTGAAAACTCGGCCTATTCTCTTTGGTACATGTCCGGCTCCTCTTACCAGACAACGATCAACCTGTACCGTCCTGAGTCCGGTACGCTGAACGCCTATTTCAAATTAAAAGGTCAGGCGATTGGCAATCTGAGCCTGACGAAAACCACGGAAGATGGTAAGAACTTATCCGGATGGAAGTTTGGGATCTATTCCAACTCCGCCTGCACCAGCCTCGTTTCCGGCCCTCACACGACAGATTCCAGCGGCAGGATCTCCGTTACCGGTCTTACCGCTGGCACCTATTATGTCAAAGAATTGGGGCATACCAATTCCGGTATTGAGGGCCTGTACGTATGCTCCAGCACAAATCCTCAGAAGGTTACGATTATCAACGGCAGCACGGCATCTGTCAGCTTCGTGAACAAGCTCAATACCGGCAGGCTGGCTTTGACAAAGAAAACGGATGACGGGTCGAATCTTTCCGGCTGGCGATTTGGCATTTATTCCGATTCCGGCTGCACGACTCTGGTTTCCGGCCCTCATACAACGGATGCCAACGGCAGCATTTCGGTCGACGGCATCACCCCGGGTACCTACTATGTGAAAGAAATCGGCCACACGGATTCCTCTGTAAACGAGAAGTATGTGTGTTCCGGCACCAATCCGCAGAAAGTAACCATCGCCGGGGGTGCAGCAGCCTCTGTTACCTTCATCAATAAGATCAAAACCGGAAACTTCAGTCTGACCAAAACGACCAGCGACGGGCTGAATCTGGCAGGCTGGGAATTTGGAATCTACTCCGATTCCGGTTGCACCACATTGGTGTCCGGCCCCCATACAACGGATTCCAAGGGTGCCATCTCCGTTACCGGTCTGGAAATCGGCACCTACTATGTCAAGGAGCTTGGACACCGTGACGATGATATTGAGGCAATGTACAGCTGTGCAAGCGACAACCCCCAAAAGGTGACGATTACCTACGGTACCACCGCCTCTGTCAGCTTCCATAACTCTCTGGAACCCGGTTCCGTCAGACTGATCAAGCAGACCAATACAGGAAAGAACCTCTCCGGCTGGCAGATTGGGATCTATACGGATGTCGCCTGCACGCAACCAATCGAAGGTTCCCCCTTTACAACAGGCAAAGACGGCACCATTGTGATAGATGGCTTGTCTCCCCAGAAGCTGTATGCAAAGGAAATTGCGGTGGATGATCCCTACTGGGTCTGTGATTCTTCTGTCAAGGCCATCACCGTCAAAGCGAATGCGACGGTATCTGTGACCTTCAGCAATACCCACAATGGCGATCTTCGCGTAAAAAAGAATGCCGTTGACGGAAGCCCCGAAGGATGGAATTTCCAGATTTTGGATGCAGACCGGGAGCTGGTAGAAACCATTACAACCGGTGAGGACGGCTATGCAGCATCCAGTAAGCTCGAACCCGGCACGTATTACGTCGTTGAGATTCACGACAGAGATGAAACATACTGGACTTACGATGCTGTTGTCGAAAAGCAGGTTACGATTACTGCCGGTACACAGTCCGAAGTCGAATACACCAACGAACAATTTGGCATTCTGGTTTTCTGTAAGACGACGAACACTGGCAATCAGCTCGGCGGCTGGACGTTCCGCGTTCAGGATTCGGACGGGAATGTCGTGGGCGACTATACCACCGACGAAACGGGGTATGCCAGCACCGGCAAACTCAAGCCCGGCAGCTATACCGTTCTGGAGCTTTCCAACGGTGACGACTACTGGAACTGCGAGCTGGGATACCACTCCGTCACGATCATTGCAGGCAAGGCCACAGAAGATGCATGGCATAACCGTGAGCAGGGATTGGGCTGGTTCCATAAGTCTACCAACACCGGCGAGTCCCTTGAAGGCTGGGAGATCACCATTTACTCCGATAAAGAATGTACCCAAAAGGTGACTACCGTTACCACAAATGCCGACGGCAAGGTCGGTATATATCTTGACCCCGGCATCTATTATGCCAGAGAATCCGGAGACACCGAAGGCCGCTTTGAAAATGAGTACTGGCTTGTGGATGAGTCCATTAAAGAGTTTGAAATTCTGCCCCACAAAGATGTGGATATCACCTTTGTCAACACCCAGTACGGCAAAATCAAAGTCATAAAGTCCATGCCCTCCAGCGGCTCTCTTGAGGGATGGACCTTCATCGTCAGAGACATCAACGGTGACGAAATAAAAGGCTCGCCCTTCATCACAGACGCATCCGGTCTCATTGTCAGTGAGAACCTCTATCCTGGTACTTATGCCGTTGAAGAGGTAATCCCCGATGACAGTCCTTACATCTGCGTTTCGGAAAATCCCCAATCCGTCACTGTCGTCCAAGGGAGGACTGCTGAGGTACGCTTCACAAATTCTCTCCGCTCCGGCAAGATTGCAATTCGGAAGGTCGATACCACAGGTGAGCCTCTGGCTGGCGCTGAGTTCCTGCTGGAATGGTCCGTGGACGGTACCTCTTGGCTACCCGTTGTTTATTCCAACTCCGGTTATGCGAAAGAAGGCACCTGCTCCAGCGAGGGCCTCACAGATGGCCGCCTCATCTCGGATAAAACCGGTCTGGTAGAATTCACCGGTCTGCATCCGGAACGCCTTTACCGTCTGACCGAAACTGCCGCACCCGATGGTTTCCAGCTGCTTGCGGATACCGCCTATGAAGGCGGGCTGCCCGACGATAAGGAGTACACCGTTGATTTGACCGTCGTAAATGTACGTACCTATGAGCTTCCCGAAACCGGCTCCAAGTCTCTGGTACTCATGCCCATCGCATTGATTCTGGCCTGCAGCCTGTGCGGTGCGATTCTGTTCGTAACCAAGCGTAAGAAGCAGTAACGGGAGAAAATGAATATGCGTTTTTTCTACTGGCGCCGAGGTCCCCCCGGCGCCTTTTCTTTTTCCAAAATGGATGCCAACCAACAAACTACTTTTTCAACACTGAAAGGATGTATTAACCATTATGAAGTCTGTCAAAAAGATTCTGGCCATGTGCCTTGCGATCATGATGATCGTTTCCTGTATCCCCGCCGCCCATGCTGCTGATGTCCCCAACACAGCCATTGACCTCGATGCCAAGGGCAGCCTTACTCTGTATAAATACGACCTTACAAACGCGGAAAAGGATGGTGTGTGGGATTCCTCCTACGTCTCCACCGGCGTATACGACGAGAACGTCAACAAAACTCTGGGCGAGTCCAAACGTGCCGGCGATAATGATAACAGCGCTGATCTTGGCAATGGCGAGGTTAGCTACGGTTATGCCGTGAAGGGCGTCGAGTTCACATACCTGCGCGTCGGTGACATTGTTCAGTACACCGAGTCCGCCAACGATGGTGATGCCGATAACCATATTGAAATTCTGTATGGCATCGACAAGGCTGTCGGTGCAGACCTGCTGACTGTTTTGGGGCTGGAAAATGGCGCTGATCGTTATACCAATGCTGACCATCTGGATAACGCGAAATACTACTATCAGAGCGACGTTCTGATTGACGCTCTGGCACAGGCTCTGCAGAACAATTCCACCACCGTTAAGAATGCACTGGAAACCTACGTTGCCAACAATGGCGGTACCGCAATGCCCCTGACCGGTGCCTACGGTAAGTCTCAGGCCAACAATCTGGATCTTGGCCTTTATATCATTGCCGAGACCAAGTGTCCTGAAATGGTCACTTCCACCTGCGCCCCCTTCTTCCTCAGCATCCCAATGAGTCCCGTTTCCGGTAGCAATGCCACCGATGGCAATACCCGTTGGCTCTACGATGTGACCATTTATCCGAAAAACCTGACCGGCATTCCTACCCTCACCAAAAGCCTGCGGGAAAATGTGAACGACACCGGCAAACACAAGGGCGCCACCAATGACGTCACCGATGGCTATGCCAACACCGGAACCGCTTCTGACGGCGACGTCATCGACTACCAGATCCTCTCCACGCTCGCCTCCATTACCAGCAAAAGTACCTACTACAGCGAGCTGGCGTTTATTGATACATTGTCTCCCGGTCTGAGCTATAACAAGAACGATATTCTCATTGAGTTCTTCTCCGATGCCGCCTGCACCAATTTGCTGGATAGCTGGGATGAGTCTAAGGGCTACTTCAAGGTATCCTATTCCAGCACCTCCAAGAACGAGTCCGTTATGACCATTGAAATGACCGCTCAGGGCCTGAATGAAATCAACACCAACAAGCGCGTTTACACCGGTGCCTCCATGATAAACTCCGGTTACTCCGACTGCACCGTCCGTATCACTTACAAGGCTACCATGCACTCTGATGATTCCGTTGTTTACGGCAATTCCGGTAATCCCAACGAGGTCGTCATGCTTTGGAAGCGTTCCTCCCAGGATTACTACGACACGCTGGTTGACGATGCGCACATTTTCACCTATGCCGTAGAGCTGGTAAAGCTCTTCTCCGACGCCAAGGGCGACTATGCCAACGTTGAATTCATCATGCAGAATGATTCCGATAAGTACTATGTCAAGGCGGAGCTGAACAAAGACGAGGGTGTCTACTATGTGGTCGGCCATGTAGCCGACAAGAAAGACGCTACGCACTTCATTCCCGTCAAGAACGCTGACGGTGAGGGGCTGGTCATTGTCAAGGGATTGGAGGACGATGCTTATACTGTAACTGAAGTCCGAACCGATAATGGCTATACGCTGCTCAAGGACAACATCAAAATCGTCATTTCTCAGGTCGAAGCCACGGAACTGTGTGACATCTACTCCTCCGACCTGCTGGGGCTGGTTCAGAACGATCCCCGGTATGCAGCCATTATCAAAGACACCGGCAACCTCAAGAATATGCCTCAGCCCCATCTGGAGCACCACCTGCTGACCGCATCCGCCACTGTCGACAGCAAGAATGTCAACATGCTGGACGATGACGGCAGTGCAAATGCCATCGTTCCTCTGAAAGTCATCAATACCCGCGGTTTTGATTTGCCGCAGACCGGCGATTCCGGCACTATGGCATTCAGTATCATCGGCATCCTGCTGATGGCCTGCGCAGCCGTTGTCATCGTGATGGTTTTCCGGAAGAAGTGTAATTCCAACTAAGCGCAGATAACGGAGGGGAACCAGCGTCCCCTCCGTTTCCGTCCTATGGTTCATAAGCTATAACTGATGAACTGGCTTTTCCTTCCCGTCTCTACACCTATAAAGGAAAGGATTTTGACATCTTTATGCCGAAAAAAGTTCCGAAATCCATCCGTCTCTCTTCCAAAGCGCGTAAGAAGCTCACAATCGCCTGCGCCATACTGGTATTTTTGTTTGCCCTCGGGATCACTTTGTATCCGCTGATCAGCAACTGGTATAACAGCCGGCACCAGTCTGAGATCCATACACAGTATCTGGAAGTGCTGCGGCAGGTCGACAACTCTGAGATCATTCTGGCCGAACGTTATGCAAATGAGTATAACACAGCCATCGCCCCCGGCACACAGCTCAGTGATGCATTCTCCAAAGAGGCACTGCTGTGGGCATCTGAGGACTACGAGAACCTGTTGAATCTGGCAGGTGATGGGATCATGGGCTATATTGAAATTCCCATGATTCAGGTAAATCTGCCAATCTATCATGGTACTGATTCAAAAACTCTGGATATCGGCGTTGGCCATCTTCTTGGCAGTTCTCTGCCGGTCGGCGGCAAAGGTACGCACACCGTCCTGACGGGGCATTCCGGTATGGCCACACAGAAGATGTTTTCCGATCTGGACAAACTGGAGCTGGGCGATGTGTTCTACCTGCAGGTATTGGACGAAACCCTTGCTTATCAGGTGGATGCCATCCATACCGTCCTGCCTTACGATACCTCTTTCCTCGGAATCACCGAGGGTGAGGACTATTGCACGCTGGTCACCTGCACCCCCTTTGGCATCAATACCCACCGCCTGCTCGTTCGCGGGACACGCATCCCCTACGAGGAGGCCGAAGTCATCACCGCAGAGAAACTGCAGGTGGAAGATACCCCCGCATCCACTTGGGAACAGCAGTATATCAAAGGCATCCTGCTTGGCATCGCAACTGTTGCTGTAATTTTAGTCTTCTGCATCTGGGGCAGCCATTGCCAGAAGCGCAGACGCCGTAGAAAAACACGTCAGCGTGAGCAATTCCGGCCGAGAAAGCGAGGCAAGTATGAAAAAGCTTAAATACCTTGTACTTATCCTTATGATCCTTGTTTTTCTTTCCGGTCTGGGAGTTCTCCTATACCCATATATTCGAGGATATCTGGTCGACCGGCAAATCGAACGGACCGCTGAGGAATTCCTGAGTCGCGTTGAAACTGACCCAATTTCACCATACCCATCTGAAAGTCAGTTGGATCAGGATACGCCTTCAGATTCGCCGGAACCTACCGAGCCGGATACCTATACTGACTTATGGCGGGATATGGTCGATTACAATAAAGAAATCTATATCAATGGCCAAAAAGGGCTGGATTGCAAACTTGCGTATGAAGACCCCAGTTTCGTTCTGGCTGACTACGGTCTGGAAAGCGAAGTCTTTGCCGTGATTTCTATCCCCGCCTTGGAGCTGGAGATGCCGGTGTTTCTGGGCGCAAACTACCGTCACATGGCCGATGGTGCTGCTCTTTTAGGTCAAACCAGTATCCCCATCGGAGGAAAGAACACAAATTGTATCATTGCCGGCCATCGGGGATGGGGCGGCGCCTCTTACTTCCGGTATGTGGATAAGCTGCAGCCCGGCGACGAGGTCATCATTACGAACCTCTGGGAAACGCTCCAGTATAGGGTGGCCGAAATCCAGATTATTCAGCCAAACGAAGTTGAGCAGATCCTGATCAAGCCCGGTCAGGAACTTGTCACACTGTTGACCTGCCACCCTTACGCATCCGGAGGCAGGCAGCGATATCTTGTGATCTGTGAAAGGGTAAATGAAAATAATTAAAAAACATCACATTTTTTACTGACTACAAATAACGGAGGTACTTACATGAAAACGAAAATTATGAAATGTCTGGCGCTTGTTCTGGCAATGACCTGCATCCTGTGCTTTCCCACCCCTGCATCTGCGGCCGCCCAAGGTACTGACGGTACCGAGCTGGAAGTGGTTCAGCCTGAACAGCTGGAGATTCAGCTGGGCGAAAGCTGGGCCGGTGTTGCGTTTGAACTGAAAACCGATGCCGGCATGTACCCTGGGGTGATTCTCGTTGGCGAAGATGGCATCCTGCGTCTGGAAATCGGCGGCAGCACCAGCTACATTCTCACCTGCATGAACTCTGAAGTCGAAATACCCGAGCCTGATGCAGCACAGCGTACAGAAGGAGTTTCTGAAGCGGAAGATACAGCTGATACCTTACCCACCGAGGATACGGAAGCAGCTGCGTATCCTGAGGAGAGTACAGCTCCTGTCGAAGCAGATATGGCTGATGGCACCGTCTCCGGCATTCCCATCGCACATCTAGCACTGTTTGGCGGCGGTCTGATCGTTGCTGTTGGTGTCCTTATCGGCATCCATATCTTCCAAAAGCGCCGTGAGGGTAGCTGCGCTGAGGACGATGATGAAAATGACGAAATCTGAGCCTGAAATGGGTATGGGAAGCAGGAAATTGTGCGATAAGTAGAACTTTTTTCATTCGTTTCCCAAACCATTGACTATCTGAAACCCGGGTGCTACAATGCAAGTGTGGCAGGGGCTTGCACCCAGGCTTTCGATCCGCCGGAAGAGCTCCCGGCGTTTGACGCACCCGGGTGGGTAGCGGAATCGTTACGGACTTAGCGTTGTTATAGCGGTCCCCAATGGTGCAAGTCAATTGAACATGATTACCGGAAGGTTGCTTACTTTAGGCCTCGGTCGGATCCGACCCCATCGAGCGTGCTTTAGTATTGCTTCCTTCCGGTATTTTTTAATTTTACGGAGGTATATCACAATGAAACCTAAAAACAAACGAAAGGGAATCGACAGAACCGCCCCTCGCTGTCCCTACTGCGGCAGTCATACCATTCTAAGAAGTGCCGATGGCATCTACCGGGAAAATGCGCGCAACGACATGCTCTACGTGTGCAAGAACTACCCTGTGTGCGACTCCTATGTCCGTGTCCAGCGCGGCACCAAGATACCCCTTGGAACTGTGGCGAACCGGGAACTGCGGGAGCTGCGGGCGGAAGCGCACCGCCAGTTCGACAAATTATACAAGCACGGCTATATGAGCAAGCACGATGCCTACCAGTGGCTCGGAGGTATCCTTAGTGTTCCCGCGAAACAGGCACACATTGCCCAGCTCAGTCTATTGTCCTGTAATCTGGTCATTCGGGAAGCCAAGAAGCAGGTCAATTGGTACCATATGCGTAAAATGGCCGCTCTACAGCAGACTCAGGAAGGGGATGTGAAGGCGTCATGACACCGGAGCAGCAGAAAATCGTGGAAGCGAATATGGGTCTGGTGGGAAAGGTCATCAAGGAGAAGGTCCGTCGACTCGGTCAGCCCGGGACCCCCAGTTATGAGGATCTGTTCCAAACCGGTTGTGTCGGTCTGTGCAAAGCTGCCATGACAGACAAGGGCGGCTGCTTCTCGACCTATGCGTATAGACTGATCTGGAACGAGATCTGCGATGAATTGATCCGAAACACCAGACTGGTTCTGAACGAGCAGTCTACAGATGCAGTCGACGTTCTTTCCGAAGCAGCGTCGGCGCATCCGGATCCTTTGACGACCTCCGACCTGCGTCATACCATTGGGCAGGCAAAAGTGAAGGCTCAGGGAGGAACCGCAAGAGGCATCCAGTGCCTTGAGTTGACGGTTCAGGGATACACCAGCAAGGAGATCGGCGCCATTGTCGGCGCCGATCCCGGTACTGTCCGGATGTGGATGACCAGAGCAAGGAAGTACCTCAAGGGTCTTCCAGAACTGCGGGCATTGGGATACCCGGAGGCCGTATGAGAAAATCAATACGGCAGAGGGCCAAGCCATGGTGTGTACCACTGGGCTTGACCCTCTTAATATATATTCTGCTGCGCTCTGTTTTTCTGATTGGCTATGTTCCTTCCGCTTCTATGGAACCCACTTTGCATGAGGGGAGCTTCATCCTCGGCCTGAGGCTATATAGCGAGCCGAAAGTGGGGGACATCATCATTTTTGAGAAAGATGGTGTTTTGCTGGTAAAGCGAATTGCTGCTTGCCCGGGAGATCCGGTAGATCTGTCACAGCTGGAGTATGTGACGGCTATCCCAATCCCGGTATGGGAGGAAACAGTGTTGACCGTACCGGAGGGGTGCTATTTCGTTCTCGGCGACAATGCCCAGAATTCCTGGGACTCACGCTATTGGGCGCAGCCATTTGTTTCTAGGCAGCAGATCGTTGCAAAGCTGATAAATTCATTTTGCCACTGTTTGGACAAATAGCAGCGGGAGTTTTACGCATCATTTATACTGTTAAGAGCGTAGTATAGTTTCCCATCAAAATTCTTTAATTCAAAACTCTGAAACATCTCATTACCATCAACATCTTCGTAGTTGATATTGAACCATGTAGGAACACCTTGATCATTACGCTCGTATTCGTCAGTCAACACTGCCATCTGCTTTGGCCATTTCTTCGCATCAACTGAGTCGTAATATGCGCAGTGAACATATTGTATCTCATTGCACTTCAGAAGTGGAGTGATGTATTTATCAAATACAATCATATGCTTAATGGGAAATCTATTAACATTCTCAACACTAATTTCCACATTTTTGTGGATGGGGTTTGTAGCTTTATCATATAAGCTAAATGCCTCAGCCGTCCCATCCAGCTGCATATCTATAGAAACTATTTTAACAGAGAAAATTGGCTGTATCTCTTTCTTCCTACTTTCAGCATCCTTCCTTTCATTCAATTCGCTATAATAAATGCTCTGAAATATCGCAATCAAGCTTATAATTACAGTACCAATAAATGACAGATAAGCTCCTAAAAATGAGAGCCAATCACTCTTTTCTAGGCCTGTCCCAACAGGGAAAATACCATTTCCCTTGAATACAAAATAAATAATGACATAGGCGATAGCAGAAAAAGCAACTATAGCAATAATAGGCATCTTGTATTTTGACCAAAATGTTAGCTTTTTACTTTTTTGTTTACTCATAACAAATTACCTCTCACGCCTTAATATATCGTGCTGCCCGCCCCGCACCGATCCGCTTTACTGATCCAGTTTTGACCATGGCACCGAGTACGGCCTCGACGGTTGTGGGACTGACATCGGGGAGAATCTTGCAAATTTCGGCTTTAGAAATTGGAGTAAGGTTATTCAGAACAGTCGCTTCCACACGAGCCTTCTTCGTGACCTTCTTGCCGTGTACCACTGCAAACCGCTTGTCCAGTTCCTTATAGCACATATAGAGCGTGGACAGGAAATTCTCAACAAATGGGAAATAGGAGTTCTCTCCCGCTTCCCACCCAACCGAGGATTGCCGCAGAGCCTCGTAATAATATGCTTTGTAGTTGCTGATCTGCTCCTCAAAGGACACATATTTTCCTGCGTCAAAGCCGTTTTTATATAACAGCAGCAGCGAGAGCAAACGGGACATTCTGCCGTTGCCATCCCGGAACGGGTGGATACAGAGGAAGTCCAGAATCACGCAGGGGATCAAAAGAAGCTGATTGATATTCGCATCGCTTCGAGCATCCAGATAGGCAAGCTCCAACTGTTCCATTGCTTTCGGCGTTTCGCTCGCAGGGGTAGGACGGAAACGGACTCGACGATTTCCGTCTGTGTCAATTTCCAAAATCACATTGTCGTCCGTCTTGTACTGCCCGCCGTACTCATAGCCCGCAAAGCTCATCATCATTTCGTGCAGCCGCAGAATATCGCTCTGCCGGAAGTCAATATGCTCATAGCCCAAGTGGATCTCATTCAGCGCATCACGGTATCCGGCGATCTCCGCCTCGTTGTGGTTCAGCGGGGCGCTGTTCTGATTGACAATGGCGGCGATACGCTCGTCGCTGGTCACAATACCCTCAAGAGCATTAGAACTTTTGATAGATTGCACCTTTGCAACAGCTTCCAGTTCCGTAAAAATCTGCGTATATTCGCCCTTACGCACCCCCGCCATTGTTTTCAGTGCCGCAATGTTGGAAGTGAGGTTCACAAGATTTGCTGGCAGCAAACCATTATTCAAAAAAGAGTAATCAAATTTTCTCATACAGCACCAGCCTTTCTGCATATAATTATATCATATTATATGCAGAATAGCAAGGTTCTGTCCCGGATTATCTGCATATACATTTTCAAAATATGTGCAGATATAGGTTCGGAATAGGCAACAATATAAGAAAACAGTGCAATTCTACCGTACTGGCTACACTAGATTGCTTTGACTTATGATATAATCCTCGCCCGGCTCCGCGCCAAGCGGGCTAACGGCAGAGTCCCGACTTAGTACTCCGCCGAAATTTGTTTTGGGGTATCTTATCACACTTTTTCAACAGATGGAAGCTCGTACATCCAAGATGCCCCATGTTCAGGAAAATGTAAGACGGTAAACTCCGATATCTACTTAAACTGCCGTCTAGACTAAACAGCAAATTCTAGTTACTGAGGTTGTTAATTTGCCCGAATAGGTGGTCGTTGAGCGCTTATACTTTGCGTGAAAATGGGTTTGAACAACCATACCTTCCTTCATCGATGTCGTGTTTGACATCTTCTAAGGAATCATAGATTCGCTCGCCATACATACAATGGAAATTACCATTTGCAACGATTGAAGTAACGACAATCTGTTTGGGGCGCTCATTTTGCTTGGAATAACTATCTTGCACGGGACGCTCATTGTATTGAATCATGTATTCTTTGTAAAATGTAATCATGTGAAAAACTCCTTTTGTCATTAGATCGTTAATCAAAGTCGCATCCGAAATCACGGATGGTTTTCAGGGCGGGCAGAGCGTTCCCGTCGTAGTCGAACAATGCCTGATTGGCCCATTCGTTGCCGCCGGGGCCTTGTTCTCCGGTGTAGGCCAGTGCGGCTTCGTTCGCCCAGCCGCAGCGGGGGACGGGCAGCCACGCAGGCTCCCAATAGACGAAGCCCTTGCCCCGGTTTTCGGGAACGTCCCGGATCAACTTCATGATGTCAAGCATGAATGTGCTCTGCCCCTCCGGGGTCATGGGATAGGGAACCTTTTCCGCCAGCTCCCGCTTGGTGGCCATGCCCTTCCGCTCCTCCGACGCCAGCTTTTCGTAGGAGGCGTAATCCTCCAGCGTAAAGCCCGTGGATACCTCGGCCACGATCATGTCCTTGTGATACCGCAGCGCAAGATCCTGCATGTTGTTTCGCAGGTCGTCCATGGTGCCGTGCCAGAAGGGGTAGTAGCTCAGCCCGATATAATCAAAATCCTTGCCGCCGCTGGCAAAATAGCTGTCGAACCACGTCCGGTACAGCGTATTGTTGCCGCCGTTGTCCAGATGCAGCATGATCTTTACCCCCGGCGCGGCGTCCCGGACGGCCTGAATGCCCGCGTTCAGGAACAGCACGATGTTTTCAAAATTGGGCGTCCTGCCGTAAGGCCACAGCAGCCCGTTGGACAGCTCATTCCCCACCGCCGTGATGGTGGGAAGCAGGCCGCTGCTTGCCAACGTGGTCATTACGGAAAATGTAAAATCATAGACGGCTCCGGCCAGCGCCTTCGGCTCCATTCCCCGCCAGCTTTTGGGAATGGTCTGCTTGCCGGGGTCTGCCCAGAAATCGCTGTAGTGGAGATCCAGCATCCAATCGACCCCGGCGGCTTTTAAGCGCTTTGCCATCGCCACGGTTCGCGGCAGGTCGTTGGTGCCTGCGCCGTAGGGAACGCCGTCTTCGCTGTAGGGGTCGTTCCACAGCCGCAGCCGTACCAGATTCATGCCGTAGCTTTTCAGAATGGAAACGGCGTCGCCGGGCTTGCCGTTATCATAGAATTTCCCGCCGCAGCGTTCCACTTCTGGCAGCGTGGACAAATCCATTCCTTTGATAAATGTATTCATAGGCGAACCTCGTTTTATATCTGCTCTGCCATATGAACTGGCAGAGGAATCTTCTTTTTCAGGAAAAGCAGCGGCTGACAGCGTCAGCCGCTGCTCTGCGGTGGATGGTTATTCGGAAAAATCCTCGAAATCGGTAAAGCGCTTCATCATGTCCTTATAACGGACGCGAACCATTTCGTTCATTTTAAGAACCTGTTCCTCCGTGCCGAAAAACTGGCAGCGGATGCAGTAGAACTCCTGTTTCTCGCTGTCATAGAACATGTCAATGTCCAAATCCCGCATAAAGCAGGAGGGGCAGCGGTAGTTCAGTCTGCCTTTCGTAGATTGAGCCATGTGGTGAAGACCTCCTTCTGCTGAAGTTTTCCGGTATAGCTCAGGGTAAACATGGGGCTGAAGGCGTAGCCCTCTTTGATATAGCCCTTCTTCTCCCGGCCGTCGCAGGTCATGCTGACCAGCGTGTCGATGGGAGGCAGCTTGCACCAGACCTCGCCGGCATTGTCCGCAGCCAGTTCCCGGCACTTGTACTCGTAGGGGATGGCCTGCCCATCCACGCCCAGAGTCAGGCTGGACATATCCTCGGTGTACTCAGTGGTGCCGTAGCAGCCGACCATGTATTCGTTGATGGTCACATCCGCGTCAGGGTCGGACATGGAAAGAATGTTCCGGTCGATGCGGATATTGCTTTCGCCCTCGGCAAAGGTGATGACCGTCTGGAGCTTCACCGTCAGGTCGGAGAATACGATCTCCACCGGATCCAGCGTCAGGATGCGGCTTCTGCCCTCCTGAGAGAAATGCGCCTTGGTGCGGCACAGGCACAGATCCACTTCCTCGCCGTTGTGGCAGATTTTGGCACTGCGGATGGTTCCTTCCCCAGCGTAATGGGTAAAGTAACCGGCGCGGTACTTTTCCTGCATCAGGAAGGGGTAGCTCGCGTCCTGCACATGAGGCGTGCCAATGCCCACAGGCCAATGCAGCTTTGCCACATATGGCCGCAGATCAAAAATCGCGCCGCCCTGATCCATGTTCACGCCTGCGCGCATATAGGGGTCGCAGTACCAGAACAGCTGCTTGTTGCTGCCGTAGAGAATATCCCGCCACAGCGCGCACTCCGGCTCGGTGTAGGTCTTCTTTTCCCGGTAGTAATCGGCAAATTCGGACATGGTCATATCCACCAGCTTGCCCTCTTTTTTCAGCTGGCCGTAGTAAGCGCAGCCATCCCAATAGGACTTTTTCAGCAGCTCATAGGGCGCTTCCCAGCGTCCCATTTTGTTCATCCAGCCGGGGCCGACAAACATCATGTTGTAGGCGTAGCCGTTGTTGTACTTGGACAGACTGCGGTACTGGTCGATCAGATTGTACAGGTAGGGATATTCCCATGTTTTCGTATCATAGATCATACCGCGAAGCACATTCTGGGGGTGGGTGCCGAAGTTGGAGCCGTTGCCGTCATAGCAGGCCAGCAGGTCGCGGCTCAGGTGCGGAATGGCGACAATGCCGGAATCCTCGTCCTCGTTGGCCGCTGGCGCGTGGGTGTTGGCCTTGGAGGGGATCCATGGCGCCCATGGGCCGCCGTCCATGAAAGTATACCATGAATTATTGCAGGTGTGGTAGGCTTTGGGGCCTTCCTCCCAGCAGGTGGCAACGGCGCATTTTACGCTGGGGTATTCCGCCTTGATGAAGTTGATCAGATCGGCGTCCAGATAGTAAGAGCCCGTGGATTCCGGGTAAAATCCGAACTTCTCATAGAATTTGCCGAACACATCCCGGACGATGGCCTTCTTGTCCTCCATGGAGAACATCCAGATGCAGAAATCCTTCGTCTTGTATTTCTCCCGGAACTGCTCGCAGGGCAACCCCAGCAGGCTCAGGGCGATCTCGTCGCCATAGACCGCATGATGCTCCTTGGCCAGCGCCACAGCCTCGTCATTGAACAGGCTGGCGTAGGTCATCTGAATGGTGGTTTTCAGGCCGTTTTCATGGGCGCACTGTTGCTGGAGCTTGAAAATGTCCAGACTTTCGGTCAGCAGCGCCTTACGGCCGATATTCTCCGTCTGACCGTGCCCTGTGACCTTTTCGGCATACTCAGGCACCATTTCAGGCCGGTGGATGATATTTATAACAAACGTCGACATATAGCTGATCCTTTCATCATAGATTTCTCCCTGCGCCCTGTTCCACGTTCATATTGCATTTTACAGAATTTCCGGCTTAATTGGAGAAATGACTGCTCTCTGTCACTCAACTTTTCTCAGAATAGCCATATCGAGGTTGCACCAATCATCAGCACCGGCAACAGTATAGACCCCGATTTCCAAAGTGTTGTTGGTAACAACTATTTCATCGATGGTAAAGATGTTCCAGTTAATATCACTTGTAGTAATAGTAGTGGTCAGTTCATCCCCTCCATAATTCTTCGCATACAACTGGAGCACATCCTGATCCCCATTGGTCTTTGCCCAAATTGAGAATTGATACGTACCGTTGGGAAGATTTGTAAATGTCTTATATACAGAGCAGGAGTAGGCAGAATCATCCCAGAATGTCAGCTTATAATCACCATCATATGCATAACCATATTCCGTCTTTACAGTCCCCGTATCTGAGGAGTCGCTAAGCCATACATTCCAGTCGGCGGGAGTGGTTGTAACGCCATCATTTTCAAAACTGATATTTGATAGCAGATTCTCCGCAGGTTGATTCAGCACCTTGATAGAAGACAATGCATTGCCATTAAAATCGAACAACGTCATATTGTCCCAGGTATTACATGGGGTGTAGGTATCATTCTTGTATGCAACGCCTGCATCCGTTGCATAAGTTCCATTCTCTACCGGCAGCCATTCGGGTTCCCAGTAAAAATAACCAAGCCCCTTATCATTAGGAACATTAAGAATGACGGATTCCAGATCGTTCATGAAAGCAAATTGTCCTTCAACCGTTGCAGGATATCCACCGACTTCTTCATCTCCACTGATAAATACATTGCCGACACCATCACCATCTTCTGTTGTCCATGCATATGCAGTTTCAACAATACATACCTCTTTGCCATAAGTGGAAGCCAAATAGTTTATGTTATACTGCAAGCCCTCCATGGTCCCGTGCCACATCGGATAATAGGAAAGGCCAAACACATCAAAGTCCAGATTGGGGGAGGCCGTCAGCAATCCGCCAAAGAACCATGTATAGAGAGAGTTCTGACCTCCCATATCCAAATGCAGGATGATTTTGGTATTGGATGCAGAGGATGCTCTAACACCAGCAATCGCAGATTCCAGGAGTCCGGCAAGATTGGAAAAATCCTCATTTCCGTTGCCAACCTTGCCATCATCATGAAGTATGCCCGTGGATATCTCATTGCCAACCTGAACCATTTCAGGAACAATGCCTGCCGCCGCAAAGTTGTTCAGCGTGTCTTTCATGTAGTTGTACAATGTAGTCTTCAGTTCGGAGTAAGACAGATCTTTCCATGCCTTGGGTTTAATCTGGTTGGCAGGGTCTGTCCAGAAGTCACTCAGGTGGAAATCAATCAACACTCCCATTCCGAGGTTTTTTGCCCGCCTTGCCAGCGCCAAAGTGGTTGCATAATCATTATTACCACCACCATAAGGATTTCCGTTTTCGTCGTATGGATCTACCCATAATTTCAGCCGCACATAGTTAGCGCCATTATTTTTCAAAATCGTGAGGGCATCGCTCTCTACGTTATTTTGATAATAACGTGCGCCAAGGTCTTCCAGCATATCGAGAGTGGATACATCTACGCCTCGGACAAAGTTGTCAGTGTCAACTGCTCCCGTAATTGTGGTCGCAAACACCGTCAAGCCAGAGCAAATCATGGAAAGAATCAGAACACATGAAATTACAGATGCGAATAATCTCTTCATTTTCGTAATAGCCCCTTTCAAATAGTTGGTTTGTCTACTTATCATCCTTTGACGCCTCCGGAAACGAGTCCACTCTGGATATATTTCTGCAAGCACATAAAGACGATCATTATGGGGATAGACGACAGAACCGCCGCGGCAGAAAATGTTGTCCAATGTGCGGCAAACTGGTCACTGATAAACGTCTGGAGTCCCAGTGCGAGGGTCATCTTGCCCGGAGTCTGCAGAAAGATCGACGTTATCACATACTCGCTGTAAGTTGCGATAAAGGAGAACAGGAAAATAACTGCCAGCTGCGGCGCTGCCAACGGCAGAATGATTTTCCGAAACACCTGAAAATGCGTTGCGCCATCTACCATGGCCGCCTCGTCAAGTTCCTTCGGCAAGCCATCTATGTAGGACTTCAGCAGCCAGATATTATATGCACTTCCTCCGGCAAGCACAAAAATAAGCGCCGCATTGCTGTCCACCAATCCAAATTCGTATATGAGAATGTAATAGCCGGCCACAGCCATGCTGCTCGGAAAAACCTGAAGAACAAGCAGGGACATCAGCCCGTACTTTCTTCCCGTGAAGCGAAGCCGCGAGAAAGCATATGCCGCAAGAGACGTCATAGCCAGCTGGATCGCCGCCACGATCAGGCACAGCTTCACAGAATTCCACGTCCAGAGCATGAAATTCGTTTCCTGAAAAAGGCTGGTATAATGTTCAATACTGAATTTCTTGGGAAACAACGATGACAGGAAGAAACTGTCTCCCGCTGAAAAGGAGGACATGACGATCCACAGAACCGGGAACAGAACAATTATAATGGTGACCCAAATCACCACCCTGCCCATCCACAGCTTTCTTGTTTCGTGAGGTGACATTTTTCTATTCATATCAGTCAACCTCCTTGAATGCACCCGACATGTGCATATTGACCAGCGTAAATGTTCCCACAATGAGGAATATCAGCACGCTGAAGGTTGCGGACAGTTCATATCGGTTTGACCAGGTCGTCATCTTGTACGTTGTGCTTGCCAATATATCCGTATAACCCGCAAACTGATTGTCCACACGTGCCGGACCACCCTGCGTGATCATGTAGATATTTCCAAAGTTATTAAAATTAGCAGCAAACGTTGAGATGACCAATGGGATCGACAGCTTGGTCACCAGCGGGAGTGTGATCGTTCTGAAACACTGGAATCTGGATGCACCATCAATTTTGGCTGCCTCATAGTAGTCATTCGAGATCGCCTGAAGTCCGCCGAGGCAAACATTCATCATATAAGGAAACCCGAGCCAGACATTCACAATGATGATGCCGATCCGTGCCCAGAGTGCGTCCGTCATCCATGGGATATTGGCTGTAATACCGAGCGCATGAAGCAGATTATTGATACCGCCATACTGCTCGTTCAAAAGCCCCTGCCATGCCAGAATCGCAATGGTAGAGGGAAGCGCCCATGGAACGATCAGGATGGTTTTGTAGACCTTTGATTCCTTCATTTTTGGATTATTCAAAAGAATCGCAAGACCGAGTCCCATAGTATAGGACCCCAGTGTACTGAGCACAGCAAAACACACCGTCCATCCCAGCACCGGGAAAAAGACATCCTTCAGGCTTCCGGAAAAGACCGTGAGGTAATTCTGAAACGCAATGAACGTAAAATCGTTCAGGTGATACATGTTGTAATTGGTAAAAGAAATTACGATCGTATAAATGATCGGAATGCAGGTCACGATCAGAATGGAAACCAGAGCCGGTAACAGGTATGGAATTGCTTTTGTGTTGTCTTTTCCCCTCATGGTATCACTACTTTCCGGAGTTCATCAGGTCAACAGCTTCCTTCAGCTGCTTTACCATATTTTCGGCAGCAGCCTCAGGAGACAGTTCCCCAGTCCACATTGAGCGGATGTTGTTGGTGTGAATAGACCATAGCTGACCCATTTCAGACACGGTGGGCATTGGTTCACCATTCTGTATCTGCGCTATAAACGATTTAGAATAGGCGTTGCTCTGGATGGTTTCCTCCGCCTGATCGGTCAGTTTTGCGGGAATCCGGTCTCCGGACTCATACATTCCTATCGCGCCGTGATCAATCAGGTACATGATAAATTCCCATGCCTTCTCCTGACTGTCGCTTTCGTTGCTCACAAAGCAAACCTGTGTCCCCACGGGAGTAATAAACGGTTGGCCATGAAAGGTGGGCATCTGTGCAACGGCAAAGGGCGTTCCTGCGGAGGTAAATCCGTCGATATCCCAAGGGCCGCCAATATAATAAGCAGTCTGACCGTTCTGGAAATTACTTCTGGCAATGTCTGCGGTAACATCCGCAGATACAAGGCCATATTCATTACAGAGCGCATTTATAAATTCATACGCCTGAACGGCGCCTTCGTTTGCCAAACCAATGTCCGTAACGTCATAGGAACCATTTTCGTACTTAAAAATATAGCCGCCGCACGCCCGTACAAATCCGAGATCATAGTAAATGCTGGTAGCATCGAACTGAACTCCGCCAACCTCCGCCGCACCTGCAACCAGTTCTTCCCACGTTGCCGGTACCTGATCTACCAGATCGGTATTGTAGAAGAGGGCGGTCGTTTCAACAGAAAGCGGCGCGGCATAGCGGACACCGCTGACGTAGCACGCCTGAATTGCCGCATCAGCAAAATCCTCGTCTGCGTAAAGGTCTGCGGGAACTTCTGCCGCCAGACCTGCGTTGACATAATCGGCAAGCTGGTCATTGGGGATTCCCACAACCGCATCGGGACCATCCTCGCTCTTGATTGCCTGCGCAAATTTCTGGACGGACGGAGACTGATGAATCACTTCCACCTGATATCCATTGGCAGTCCCCCACTCGTCCGCATAGGACTGAATGGTTTCTGCCTCTACACTCATGTTGGTCCAGATGGTCAGCTTCGTATCCGGTTCTTTGGAGGAACCGCATCCGGATAACGCCAGCGCCATGACCAGAGCCGTCAGAACAGACGCTATTGTCCTTTTCATTCCTTTACCTCCTACATTTGTTTTAAGTTCAGCAATGCCGCATTCGCATTCCCGTCCCGGTCAAAAAGCGCTTGATTTGCCATCGAATTGCCCGCCTCAACCTGATCGTTCATATAGGCGCAGCCATTCGCATTCGCCCATGTACAGGCCGGGATGGGCAGCCATGCAGGCTCCCAGTAAAATACCCCTATTCCGTGTCCCCCGGACACACTCCGGACGGTTTCAAACAAATCACGGAGGAATTGCATCTGACCCGCTTCTGTCGCAGGATATCCGGTATTTTTTTCAAGCTCCTGTGTGAACACGAGCCCCGTACAGCCAAGCGTGTCCGTTGTGTACCCAATGGAGGTTTCGGCGATCATGACATCCTTACCATATTTTTGACTTACCCGATTCATATTGTCAAGAAGAAGGTTGAGTCCTCCGTTCCAGTGTGGATAGTAAGACATACCGATGATGTCATAGTCAATGTCAAACGGCTCAATAGCGTCAAACCACCGTTCATACAGCTCGGCGTCTGTTCCGAAATCCAGATGCAGCACAATTCTTGCTTCAGGACATTCTTCTTTCACTGCGTAAATTCCGGCTTGTAAAAGACCTGCCATTGCCGCCAAGTTTTTGACATGTCCATCCGGCCATAGAAAACCGTTTGTGATCTCGTTCCCGACCTGAACCATTGCAGGAATGATACCGCGGTTTTTCAGATACTTGAGTGTCTCACGGGTATGCAGATATACCGCTGCCTCAAGCTCTTTTCCAGTGAGAGATTTCCACGCCTTTGGCTTGATCTGCTTCGCGGGGTCTGCCCAGAAATCGCTGTACTGAAAGTCCAGAAGCACTTCCATCCCGCTGCTCTTTGCCCGCTGTGCCAGCTCCACTGTAGTCTGCAAATCATTATTTCCGCCGCCATAAGGTGCTCCGGACGCGTCATAGGGATCCGGCCAGATCCTGAGGCGTATCATGTCTGTTCCGCATTTTTTCAGGATGCGGAACAGATCATCCTGTTTTCCATCCAAATAGTAGGATGCACCGTGTGCCTCCAGCGCCTTTGCCATGGATACATCCATACCTTTGACAAAGCCCATAGATCACTCCTTGACCAAAGTGATGTTATCGATCGTACCCCAACCGCCGGGAGCAGTGGTCACACTCACGCCAATGGTAATTTCTCCATTCGCAACATCCAGATTGTCCAGTTCCGCGGCGTACCAATTAACGTAGCCATTCAATTCCGCGTCAGCCTTGTATGTCTTGCCGTTGATTACTGCGTAGAAGAAGACCTCTGCGTTCTCGTCCCCAGCGGCCTCGCCCTGAATATAACCGGTCAGCTTGTAGCTTCCTTTTTCCAGACCGGAAATGGTCTGTTCCGCAGTAAAGTTAACATTGCTGGAGCCTGAATAGAAGTGCAGAGACTGAACACCGTCGCAGCAATCCGTTTCACGGGTATAGATATCCAGTTCCTCAGTGGAATCGTCGATATTGGTAACAGTCCACCCTGTGAAATCCGCATCCTCAAAACTTCCATTCACAACATAGTTTCCATTTTCATCCGGTTCCGCTTTGGGGGCGCTGCCACAGGCAGCAAGAGACAGGATCATGCACAGGATAACCAAAATGGACAACAGCTTCTTTTTCATGACATATTCTCCTTTGTTGATGATAGTTAAACAATTTATCTCATTACAAGTAAATTATTTACTATTCAGAATATATCACTCATAACTCGTCTTGTCAATACAGCCGCGGCAGCCACAATAAAATTCGGCGGTTTACATTATAAGAGAAACTGTAATTTGTGCAAAACAGAAAAGGAGATGCAAAAACGCACCTCCTGCTATCCTGTTATATCAGCAGCTTTTCCGGAACACAGGCGTTCCATTTACGAAAATAGATTTCGTTATTTTTCCTCCGCTCAGGACTCTGTTCCGCAGCAGATCCAATGCGGTTTCGCAAATGATAGGAATGTCAATGTGAATTGTGGTCAGCGGCGGTGACAGATACTTTGCGATATTTACATCGTTAATGCTGAACACCGCCACTTGTTCCGGTACCTGAACGCCTGCCTCATTCAATGCCTGAAGGACGCCTACGGCCAGAGTATCGCTTGCAACACATAACGATGTGGGAATCGTCTCCTTGGTCAGAAGCTCTTTGCCCAAACGATAGCCTTCTTCCACAGTAAATTTGTCGGATATCAGAATATAATCTTCATTCAGGCAATTATAATAGCTGGCGCTTTGCCGGAAGGACCACTCACGGATATCCATAGAGGGCAACCCGGTATCAATGTTTCTGTCCGGGCCGCCAATAAAGCCTATTGTGCGGTGTCCCTTCTCCATAAAGTAGTCTACGATCTGGGTCACAAAAGAATCCATGTTGGGTCTTACCGCATCAAACAGCTTCTCGTCCGGAGAAGTTCCTATAAACACGCCTCTCTTGCATATTCTGTACAGCCTGTTGATTTCCTTCCTGTTCAGCCAACCCACCGCAACAAATGCGTTCAGATCCTTGGGTATGGCGTCCATCCCATCCTTTTTACTGTATACCGTAAGGTGAATATTCATTTTCCGCGCCTGCTTCAGAAGCTCATCCTTAACATTCTGGTAGAAGATATCCTCCAGCTCATCTTCCGCTTCTGTGAAGTACAGAAGCGCGACATTTTCTATTTTGGGAAAAATGATTCTCTTTTTATATCCCACTTTTTCAGCCGCGGCAAAAATTGCCGCCCGCGTTTCCGCACTGACAGAAATCCCTTCGTCATAGTTCAGCACTCTGGATACAGCAGCACTGGATACACCGACAATTTCCGCGATCTCCTTTATAGTAGCCATAAATACCTCCATTTCTGTTAATATATTTACATAAATTATTTACTTTGTCAAATACTTTGTTTTTTCTTTCCTGATTTGGTGGTATACACCAGCTTAGGGTGGCTCTGACGAGCCTCGCAAGCATGGAAACCTAGCCTAAAAAACGCCCATTTCTGCTATGAAGCTACAGCTCATGCAGAAATGGGTGTTCTTTCATTAGCGAGTCTTAAATCTACCCGCGACTCAAAGTAGCCTGTTTGACCTACAGGATAGTACGCATGGTTCCCAAGCTCTTTTCGGTATTTTCGTTTACAGTAGCCCCGTAAATCAGAAAATATCCGCCACTATTTCAGTAGCCGCACCTTGACGAATCGCATCTACATCCACCATAGATCGAATACGAATACTGTAGTTTCCGGGGAAATAGTCCCGGCACTCCGCAAAGTGGTAGAGCACGGTGCTGTTCTCCAGGAATGCCGCCTGGATCGTGCGGCCTTCATCTATCAAATATGCCGGAATGCAAGGCTGCAGATTTATTTGCACGCCGCTTTCTGTACGCAGGAACGGTTTTCGGCCGAACATCATGATTTGCCATATGCTCATAAATTCCGCCGTAGAACCGCTTAGCCGCGCCACATATCCACGTCCGTGAAGCGCCTCCTCCGGGTTCACACTGCTCACCAGGAAGGAGCTGTTTTCCAATGTACTTCTTCCGTAAACAGCCGGATCTAGGAACGGAATCGCAGCCTGCCGCATTGTTTCCGAAAACTGTTCATACAATCCGCCGCGCAGCAATTCCAACAAATATTTATATTCCATGTGCAGCCAGATGGAACCATTTTCCAGCCATCCCGGTGTAAACGCAGCCGCACGCCCCAGCTCCAGCTCGGATATATCCAGTGCCTGATTGACGCGGTACATCCCAAGCTTGCCGTCAAACAGTTCGCTCCGGTGCACTGCCTCAAACAGTTCTTTGCGTTTTTGCTTGCTTTCACATAGGCGCATATCCCGCACACTGGATTCCAGGAACAACGGCATATCACACTTTTCAAACGAAGGCGTTCCTTGCTCCATTTTCACACGGTATCGGCAATAGGTCGGCATCAACCCGTTTTCTCCGCGGCACAGAGCAAGCCGTTGACCAAGGAAATTTGCCCATGCGTCCAGCATTTCAGCCAGCTGTTCCGCCTGGCAATCTGCATAGTCCCATGCTCCCTGCGTATAGACTTCTTCCCGGCAGTGCTCCAGCGCGGATTTGCTGCTGTTCCAAAAATCAACCAGCACCGTATTTCCCGTATACTCCGGAATATCCTCGACGCTCTGCTTTAGGCGCATCAGTAACATGTAATGGGGTTCCGGCAAAGAAACCTTTCCTCCATAGCGCCGAAGAGAAGCTTTCAGAAACCGCAAATGCCGCAGCAGCTCCATGGCATCCGTAACACTGGAACCAAACAGTGCGGGCAATCCGTTCAGCGCGTCATACCAGCCGGGTCTTCCGCCTTCCATTTCAATGCCGCAGCCCCAGGCATCCAATGCCGCAAATTTCATTGCGCACATACAGACCAGCTTTTCCAGCAAAGTAGCCTTTACCAGATTCCCGTACCCATCCCTGCACCATTTTTCTCCCGGTCTCTCTTCCAGAAAGTGATACTGCCGCAGTTCTCCACCCGACACACTATAGCGTTTTTCTCTGGGCAGTATTTGCGCCTGCGGCCGGTACCAGGGCAGTTCCATTTGCATCAGTTCCTGCTCCCGTTCCGGCCAGATACGCAGGAAGTCTTCAATCAGATCCAGGCCATAGCTCCAATGGTCTGTCCAATATCCCTCTCCGAAGTCCGCATCTGCTTTTACCGTTCCTTGCGCTATGCGGGCCATTCCCTCCTGTCTCCCATAGCGCAGCACATACTGCCCCGGTGTCATTGTCTCTCCACTGGCGCTCTGTACCAGATCCGGTTTGATGACCAGGGGGTTATATCCGTCCGGCTGGATCAGGGAATAGAAGTCGGCAACATTTTTTCCGCCTACGAAAGGCGCAAACGATACATCACATCGTCTGTTTTGCCACACGTCCCGGAAATTCCCGTTTCCCTGGGAGAGCGGCTCCTGTGTCAGGGAGAAGTAATTGTAGTCCCGTTCCAGATCCCCATGCTTACGGCTGTACAGGTGAAAGGTATGTCCAGCCAAGCGTACCGGCTTGCCGCCGCGCAGGAAATTATCCAAATACGTCCTCTTGCAGTACTCATCAAATCGGGGATCTGCCGTGTCGCATGCAATTGGCGCACACAGTGTATCCACCATTGTTTCCGCTTCCGCAAGCTTTCTTGCAAACCATTCGGGCGATACCGCCTCTTCCAGCAGTTTCCCGCAGCCGCTGCCGGTTTTTCCGTGCCCCAGCAGTGTATAAACCGTTTTCTTCTCTCCCGGATTCAGTCGGAGCCGCGCACCAGAAAAGAAACACGGGAATAGATTTTGGCAGCGCTGGTGTGCCGAAATCAACTCCGGCAAATCCATCCGCGCAAATCCATGCGGATGGACAAAGGAAGTATCCTGTCCAAAAACGGCTTCCGGGTCCCACAGGACAGGCAGTCGTTTTCCTTCCTCCACACAAGAAAATCCAAACGCAAAACCGGTGATCGGCTCGACCCGGGCACTATCCTCCAGGCTTGCCCGTACCCTGTATCGGGGGACGCCTGTTTTGCCTCCTACCGTTTCCATCCAGGCCCTTGCGGTCTGGGTCATGCATTTCAAATGCCAGTCTCCGATCCCATGGGGAACAATTGCCGGAAGTCCATCCAGTACCTCCAAGTCCAATACGCCGTTGCCAGTATTTTCAATTGTCAGCGTCCTTGCCAGCGCTCCAACGCACGCATTCGGTAAAATAAAATACTGGACCTGGGCACGAACCGGGGCATCTGTTTCCCGGCACTGAAGCGTCAAGCTGTTTGCCCCAAGCAGCATCTGTTTGTCCCGTGCATTCACAAACAACTCCGACACATGCCCATGGTACTTCAAGAAAGTACGGAAGCCCTTCGTCTGGACATCCTGCCACGCTGTGTGCGCCGGCCGAAATTCCATGATCGGGTGATCCTTATCCTGCGTGCCAAAACTCGCAACGCCTTGCCCCCGATTTACGAAAAAGCACCATGCGGGGATACCATTCTCCCCCGCAATTCCTGGTAAAAAATCGGCAAATGCCGGTTGACTGTCATAGTCTTTTATGATATCGATCATTGTACTTTTCTCCCGAGCCAAGCTTCCACAATATGTATTTTCTCTTTGTCCAATGCTCCCATTTCAGAAGGCAGGATACGTCCATCCGCTATTGGCATATTGTCCAGCTCTGCCTTCACAATTGTATATTCGGAAGGCTCCAGGCGTTCCAACAATGTGTATACAATCTTGAATGCCTTTCCGCCAAACTTCAAAATAATGCTGGTTCGATTCCGCACGTCAAACTGTTCCGGCAGCAGCTGAGGCCGCAGACACAGCGCTCCATTTTCCCCGCGGATGCCAAACATTTCCTGCACCACGCACAGCATCATCCAGGCTGCGGAACCCGTCAGATACGGGTACATACCCCGGCCATCCGGGGCAAAGTATTCCGGGATCCCCGGATAGATTCTGCTCTTTTTAGAATCCAGCACAAGTCTCCAAATTGGCTCTATGGCCGAAAAGCCCTCTCTGGCATACCCCCGGCTGTACAGCGCATATGCAAACATGACACTCATATGGCTGAACACCGCGCCGTTTTCCTTGTGCCCGTAGGCAAAGGCCAGCATTCTGCCAATTTGGAAATCTTCTGGATTTAGCCGCGTATTCAGTCTGAATCCGCCTGCCTGCCGCGCATACAGCAGCCGCCTGGCCGCATGATAGATTTGAGGTATCTCAGATTTCGCTGCTACTCCGCCCAGGGTCGCAAATACCTGTCCCGTCAGCATCATACGTTCTTGCCCCGGCGTCCCGCATTCCAGTGGAGTACCGTAATTATCATAGTAGCTGTTGAACCATCCGTCCTGCTCCGTCTGAATCCATGCCCTTTCCCGTATGATTGCTTTCAGCGTGTCCGCACACAAGTCCAAATGCCGTACAATTTTGTCCAACGGGATCTGAATCCGGTCATCATCAGGAATTTGGATACACTGCGCGCAGAACCGATTCAGCTTCTCTCTACGCGATGCGATGGAAGCCCAATTGTCCTCTTCCCCCAGCAGGATTTCAAAACGCTTTGGCAGGTCAATACTGCTGCATTTTCCGGTCTGCCGTAAAGTTTCCAGCATTTTCGCCAACAGCTCCATACTTCCGGCATAAGCGGATGTAAACGCACCGCTCTCCCCGCGTTGAGGTGCCATATCCAAAGCGTCGTTCCAATCCGCATCCCGAAGCCGAAGCAGGCCATGTTCTCCCGCTTCACAGAATGCGGTCAGCTGTTCCAGCAGCATATGCTCCGCAACGGTCCCTGTGCAGCTCCTGTCTGCCTGGATGGAATTCCTCTGAGTCCCCCGCATTCCGAGACCATCCTGAAAAAACGGTGCCACTCTCAGAAGGATCTCAATATCGCCTGTTTGTTGGATGTATTGCCAGATAGTCAGTACCGGCCAGTAACCGTGATCCATCCAGACTCGCTGAATTCCATTGCGATCCGCCTTGAATTCTCCCGGACGATTTCCAATGATGGTGGCATTCGTCCCGTCCAAACGGACTCCGCCAAAATAGGCGACCAGGTCATCCGCCACTGTCTCAGGCTCGCTCAAAAGCAGTCCCAGAGAATCCTGCCACAAGTCACGCCAGCCTCGTCCGCCCTTTCCGTAATCGTGATGAGGCAGGAACGAGCAGCCATAAATTCTACGCAGCGTTGGCTGAATTCCGATCCAGCGCAGAATATTGTCAAAGTCTGAATCACCCGTATGGGTGCGGATTGGATTCACCTGATCCCACCAGAGCTTTGTCTCTTCCAGGGAAATCCGGATTCTGTACGGGGAAAGCCAGACGGCGGCAATTTGCTCCGCAGCTGCCTTATCTTCCGCTGTACCCACAAGAATATCGTATTCCCGCTTTTCTCCCGGGCATAACTCCGTCTCCGGGAAACGCAGCGCACCAATTGTTTCTTTTCCTGCCGTTTCACCACCAAGGGAATCACCTGGCAGCTCTTTGGCAACCCACTCCGGCATGATCAGGCTTCCTTCGCCTGTGTAACGATCCAGGTTCGCACAGACCGCTTCCGCAGATTTCCCGTCTTCCGTTATGCCAAATACAAAATAGCTTCGCTGATTGGGTGTGTGCCCACGCTCATCGAAGGAATAGGTCGGTGTGAGGATTACGCCTTCCTTCCGGCTTTCCGCTCGATTCAGCAGAGAGGTCACATGGCGGTGATCCCTCAGATTATCCGCACTGCGCCCATAGAGTGGGATTGCAGCTGTCGGTGTCAGGCGGAGCGTTTCTTCGCCGCAATTCTCCAACATTACCTGCATGATCTCCACCGTTCCGTTTGCGCTGGGGACCCAGCTGGTCACAGCTGCCCGCAATTGACGCGTCCGGTTTTCCCGCACAGTCCTATGCCACAGCAGTCCTGCTTCCACTATGCACTTCTCTTCCGCGGGCGTAAATTCCTCCGCGATCTGCACGGCGCTCATTCCTGCTGCCGACCACAATTCGCCGTTTTCAAATCTGCACCAAAAATTTCTCCCCGCCATGCCGGAACGCAGATCCTCTTCACTGGCCGGCGGCAGCACATAACTGTTTTGGTCCCGCTTCAAGTCACCCTTTAATTCCGGCGTTATGCTTGCCATAACGCCGTTTTCTGCGGCAAGGGGGAAATAATTCAGCCTGTTTTTCTCCCCATGCTCTATCCGAAAGGACCCCATATCGTCCAGGAATCCGCTTTCCATTCCATACACCCCTTACTGGCAACTGTTTTCATCTTCTCTGTGGATCCTGTATTTCTTTTGCTGGTATTCCACAGGTGTTGTACCTACCGCGTCCTTGAACGCCCGATAAAAGCTCTTATAGTTTTCATATCCAACCTGTGCGGCCACCTCGGCAATTGAGATGTCCGGTTGACGAAGCAGCTCTTTGGCCTTCTCCATCCGCGTATTCCGCAAATACTCAGAGAACGTTTTTCCTGTGTATTTGCTGAACATGGTAGAGAAATATGCATAATTCAGGGAAACCTCATTGGAAACCATTGCTAATGTAATAGGCTTCGGATAGTTTCTCCGGATATATTGAATTGCCAGCTCCATGACATATGTATCATTTCGGCTCTGCATATAGGTGTGTGCCAATTGATTCAGGGACAATAAACGCTCATTTACATTTACGAGATATTCCCGCATGGTTGCGAATGTAAGCGGTGACTTTACCCGTTCCAAGTCCACTGCTTCGCCGCCCGGAATGGAGAGCGCCGTCTGGCGCATTGCCCTATAGACGGTGTCGCAGAGCGCAAGCGTATAGCCAATACTGTATTGTACCAGCTTCTGACGGTCAAACAGCTCCGACAGCCGCTTTGTCAGCGCCTCGTCCGCCGCTGTTCCCGTCAGCTCCGTCATCTGTTCGATCTTCCGGTGCGGAACCGTGAAATCGGTTCGCATTCCCGCAATATCTTCCTGGCAGAGTACGTTCTTCCCGGGGTAAAGCAGCCTGTGAACATAGATATTCCGCACCTGCTGATACGCCGTTTTGAACGCATCCGCTTCTCTGCCCACCATTGTATACGCAATACATATTCCGTGAAAATCCTGCTCCAAATTCGGATAATACTTCCGAATATCCACAGGATACGGTGCCAAAACGATTATTTCTGACCTGTCCTCCATACAAAGGAATGGTCTTCCCAGCCTATTGCACAGAAGCGACGCATTCCGATTTTGCTCTTCCCCAATATATCCGGTTCCCGGGAAGCCAATCAACATCAGCGCACACGCCCCGGACAGGAACGGATACGTTCGCTTCATCTGCTCCAATATTCCCGCGTTTGACGATTCTCCCCGCAAGTAATTCACAAACAGAGAGTACGAGGTATTCACAATGGTCGCCCGCCTTGCGTTGGCAGACTGCCAGGCCTTCTCCACAACCCGGTACAGCTCCTGCTTATCCACCGGCTTCAAAAGGTAGGCGCTTGCGCCGTATTCTATCGCCTGCTGGGCATACTTGAAGTCGTCATATCCAGAGATTACGACAATGGATGTATTGGCCCACTGTAACCGGCATTGCCTCATCAATTCGATTCCATCCACATCAGGCATCCGGATATCCGTGATCAGAAGGTCCACAGGATGCTCCCGCATAAGACTCAGCGCCTCCGCACCGTTGCATGCCGTTCGGATCTCCGGGCATATTGCCGGATTCGGCAGCTGAAGCAGCATACTCTTCAGTCCTTCCCGAATCAGCTCCGTATCATCCGCAAGCAAAATTTTCATGCTACCATCCTCCCAGAGCATCCTGCCGTGCCGGTATCCGAACTTCGACGCTCGTTCCCAGGCCTTCACAGCTGATAAACCGCAGCCCACAGGCTTCGCCGTACATCAGCTGGATTCGCTGATGCACATTCACAACCCCAATGCCGTTCTTTCCGGAGCGGATATTCCCAGTCCCGCTTCCATTCAGAGCACACTGAATCTCATGAAGCCGCTCCGGGGCAATTCCGATACCGTTGTCCGTAACGGACAAAATCAGTAGGCCATCCTCCTGGCGGCATTTCAATGTGATGACAATACGCCTGCTGTCCGCCGGCATTCCATGAACGATTGCATTTTCCACCAGTGGCTGGATACTCAGTTTGGGAATTTCTGTATACAAAACTTCCCGCGGAAGCGTAGATTCCAGGCGGATTTCTGTGCCATTTGACGCGGACATGAAGAAGATGTAGCGATCAATACAGTCCAGTTCTTCGGAAAGCGTGACGGTTTTTGTTTTCCACTTCATATGATACCGCATCAGGCTCCCCAGAGAAAAAACGGTTTCCGCAACCTCCGTATCCCCATGTACTTCTGACAGCATACGGATGCTCTCCAGTGCGTTATATAGGAAATGGCTGTTGATCTGGCTCTGCAATGCGTCCAACTCCGCCTGCTTTACCGCAAGTCCACGCTGAATATTCTCATCCACCAGCTGCTGCATTCGGTCCAGCATACCGTTAAAGCTTTTGCTGAGCGTATCCAGTTCATCCCCGCCGTTTTCTCTTTCGGGAATCCGAATATCCAAATTACCGGACTGCACCGCCAGCATTTTCTTCTCCAATAGCGCAAGCCGTTTCAGCATCGACTGGCAGACGTATTGAACCAGGACCCAAATCACGCACATTCCCAGCAGCATAACCGCCAGCACGCTTGCCCCCATTTGATATACGGGCTGCAGCAAATCCGCCTGATCCTCATAAACAACTGCCCACGCGTTCAGCAGCTCCAACCAGCTGTAACGTACCAGGTAGCTTCTTCCGTCCTTTTCCAATACGGCCTGATAGGTTGATCTGGAGGGCGTATCCGGCGAATCCGTCAGCACCGCCTGCAACTCTTCCGCTGAAAACAGATTCTCTTCATTTGAAAACAGCTCTCCATTCGCCGCAAGCAAACAGGATGCAGCATTTGCATTCGAGAAGCCTGAAAAGAATTTGTCTGAATCCAAGCGAAGCCGCAGCAACCCCACAGGGGTAATGTCCAGGTAAATACGATAGCACCCGTATACCTCTCCATCCTCTACAGCGTATACGGCACTTTGTCCGGAGGGGATGATCTCATCAAAAGGCGTATTTTTCAGCCTGTCCAGTCTATAAATTGTCGGCCAGATTTCGTGAATCTGCGGATTATCAAAGAAAAAACTTGCCTCTTCAATGATGTCATTGCTCTGAAAAATGCTCCGGATCGTCTTGAGTTCGTTTTGAGAAAACTTTACCAGCTGCAAACCATCCGCATCCATATCGGACGTACAAAAGCGAACAAATTCCCTCTGGCTGAGCGCTGAAGACGCGCTAGTATCAATTCTGGCCGCATTGGACGCTGTCTCTATGCGCAAATTCTGGAGCGCTGCGGCAGAATCCTTTTCAAAGCTGTCATAGACAAACTCGATCCTACCCTTGATCCACAGTGCGGCAATGATTACGCATGGAATGATCCATATTAGCGACAACATTTTAATGATTTTCGCTGCCAATCTGGTTTTCCCTGGAAGCATACTCTTTTTGGGCACGATACAACACCTCCTGCGTAAATCATTATAGCATGTTGACACTTGTTTCGACAAGGGAAAGGCGGTGGGCAAGTGCCCACCGCCCAAAATTCTACTTACTGAAAGAGCGCCTTCCGCACATCCAGCAGGTTCTGCTCATAGCTGACAACCTTTTCGTAGCCATAGCTGTCCCGTGCTGCCAGGAAGTCAGACAGAATCTTGTCAAACTCCTCGTCACTTGCAGCCGTGATCAGTTCAGGAACTACCTCCTGCCAGCGCTGATTGATTCTGGTCGCCGCAATGGCCTCTTCGCTGTCACCAGTCGGCTCCAGATTGTTATAAATACCGCCGTTCACAAATGCGTTCTTGTCTGCCCAATCGCTCATTGCCGTGATGTAGTAGGGACTTGCCGGACGCCACTGGTCCACAATGACGCTATTGCGGAGCATCCAGTAGGTATCTACCAGGCCATACTGCGTAGCAAAGGTATTGGGGTCACTGTTCATCAGCTCGATCATTTCATCCGTCAGCTGGGGCTTGCCGTCTACAACTTCGTAGGTTTCACCCTCAACTCCCAGGAAAATATCCTTCTGACCCTCCTCACTGAGCATATAGGTCAGGAAAGCGATTGCTCTGGCGGGGTCCTTGCAGTCCTTGCTGATGAAGGTGCTCATCCAGCCATCCAGAGAGCCCGGGAAAATCAGAGGAGCATCGCCGTTAGAATTTGCGGGGCCATCGATTGCAATATAGTAGCTGTCCGGATTTTCGCTGGAGGCCAGGATTGCATTCGCTTCCTGCATTCCGCTCCACTCACGCAACATGCAGAAGTAAGCGCCGTTGTTGCTCTTTTCCGTAACCTGATCGTCAGAGTCAACCAGGTAATCAATCCCGATCAGGCCTTCCTGATAAGCCTGCCGGAAGGTTTTCAGCCACTCGATGTAGTCCGGGTTAGAGATCCGGTCATAGATCTTGCCGTCTTCCTCATAGGGAACAGCCAGGAAGTTCTGCAAGTAGCTGGTCAGACCGTAGCCGCTACCGCCCTGTGCATAGAAGGGGGTAATATCCACACCCTTATAGGTTGCGTACTCATTCTTCAGCGTCCGAAGCGTATTCAGGAAGCCCTCCGGCGTGGACATATCCGGGCTGCCCATATCTTCATACAGATCCTTGCGCACCAGGAAAGTCTGAACAGCCGCCGTCATACCGGTTTCGGCCATCTGTTCGGCACCGTAGGCATCATTGGGAACACAGTAGAGGTTGCCATCGGACTTGGTATGCCATGCGACAACGCTGCCATCCACGACCTTCCAGAAGTAAGGATCGTACTGGTCAGCCAATTCATTCAGCGCGTAAGTATAACCCTGCTCATAGAGCGTATTGTAGCAGGTTTCCCAGGAACCCAGAGAAATCAGATCCGGCAGCGTTCCACTGATCATCATCAGGTTCAGCTCCTCAGACACATCTCCGGTAGGCGTAACAATATTGATGTTCACGCCCGTTTTCTCCGTGATATGCTTTGTGGACAGGCTGTCGCCCCAGGTATAGCCATACCAGGACGCGCCTACAAACCACTCCATATCGATGGGGCTGGTATCCTTTTCCCAAGCGGGGGCATCTGCGCTTGCCGTCGTTTCTGCCGCTTCCGTATTCTCGGTCTTTGCGGCCTCTGTCTGAGCAGGCGCTGCGGATGTGGTTTCCGTTCCGCCTCCCTTTGCGCAGGCAGCAAGTGAGAAGATCATAATTGCCGCCAATAGGACACTGACTATTTTTTTCATTGTTCGCACTCCTTGTTTCATATTTTAAGCAGCTCCAGCCGCTTTGGTTACCCTTTGATTGCGCCAAGCATAACGCCTTTTACCAGGTACTTCTGGATAAACGGGTACAGGCACAGGATCGGCAATGCTCCCACGAACATTGCGGCGTACTTTACGGTAGCCGATGTCGTTGTCCCGCCCAGCGCAAGCATTGCCTGCTGCTGCTGCGCCGTCATACTGGTTTCCGCCAAAAGCTTGTAGAGGATCGTCTGCAACGGTTCCAACGTCTTATCCCGAATATAAACAACGCCCTGGTAATAATCGTTCCAGTGGTAGACCGCCGTAAACAGTCCAATCGTTGCAATGACCGGCTTGGCATTTGGCATGACAATTTTCCAATAAACCGTGAATTCCGATGCGCCATCCAACCGGGCACTCTCTATCAGCGATTCCGGAATAGAACGGAAGAAGCTCATGAAAATGACCATGTTGTAGAAGGTAAACATTCCGGGGAGGATATACACCCAGAAAGTGTTGTACAGCTTGAGCTTGATCATCAGAATAAAGTTGGGGATCAGCCCGCCGTTAAAAAACATGGTGATCATTGCAATCTTCAAGTAGAACTTTTTCCCGATCAGGTCCTTCCGGGACATTCCGTAGGCGACCATGGAGGTGAAAAAGACGTGCGTAAATGTGGCAACAACAGTTCGAAGAATTGTGATTTTGAAACCGCTGAGGATGTATTCATTCTGAAAGACAACCTTATAGGCATCCAGGCTCAAAGCCTTTGGCCACCACGCAACCGGCCCCCGGTTCGCAATTTCCGGCGCTGCCAGTGAATTCGCCAGAATATACCACATCGGGTACACGCAGGCAAAGCAAATAAGCACCATGATAATCGCCAGGATAACATCGAATGCCGTAACAGAATGCAGTTTCTTGCGCATTTTTTGTCCCTCCTAAATGATACTCTCTCCTGTCAATTTCACAGAGGTGAAATTGCACAGGCGGAGAAGTCCATAGGCAATGATACTGCGGAAAAACAGCACGGCCGTCGAAAAAGAGAACCGACCGGACACAATGCCCATATTGTAAATATACAAATCGATGGTCTCGCTGCGTGCCATGTTGGCAGAATTGCTCAGGAAGAAGATCTGGTCAAAATTGCTGGTCAGGCAGCCGCTTACGGCAAGAATGAACAGCAGCGCAATGGTCGGACGGATACACTGAATGGTGATATTCCACATTTTGCTCCAGCGCCCGGCCCCGTCCAATTCAGCCGCTTCGTACAGCCCCGGGTCAATACCCGAGATCGCAGCCAGATAAATAATGGCGCTCCATCCCATTTCTTTCAATGTATCGGAGAGGAACGCGATCCACCAGAACTTCTTTGGGTCGCCGTTATACAGGATCGGTTTGTCCTGCAGACCCAAAGCCATCATAAGCTGATTGATAATTCCGGACTGGGACAGCCAGGTAAGCAGGATACCGCCGAAAATTGCCCAGGAGATGAAATGCGGCATATAAGACAGCGTTTGAACCAATCTCTTAAACTTAGCATTCTTGATCTCATTGAGCATAAGCGCAAAGAAAATCGGAATACAAAATCCCAGCGTGATCCGTAACGCGCTCATTCCCAGCGTGTTGTACACACTGCGCCAAAAGCGGTCATCCGATAAAAACGCCGCAAAGTGCTTCAGTCCGACGAAATTGTTCTCAAACAGCGGTGTGCTGATACGGTAGTCCGTAAAAGCAATATACAGGAACACCAACGGAACATAGCTGAAAACTGCCATCCAAATCAATCCGGGCCATACCATCGCCTGCAGTTCCCGCTGTTTCCAGAGGCTTCTTATCCCTCGCTGGAATCGACTGGAGTTTGACATTTTCTTCTCTGCTTTTTGCTGATTCACGTTGCTCCCCCTCCTTCTGTCTACATGATAGCAGAGCTGCCAGTCAGAAACAACGCATCAATTTTGGATTATATCCCAATTTTTTGGATTTGGTTGACATTATCCTTTGTATTATTTACACTAATTCCACATGCAATATCAGGAGGTTCGCAGCATATGTACGAAACACTCATTTGGGAAGAAACCTTTCCCGGATGTTCGCTGAATGAACATAATTGGAATCGACGGGTAGGTAACTGGCAGTTGTCTTCGGATGGGCAGCCTGTTGTGCCGGGCTGGGGAAACAGAGAGCAGCAATACTACACGCCACACAATCTGGAGGTCAGCGACGGCACCTTAAAAATCATCGCCCGTCAAGAGGAGGCACCCGAACAGTTTGGGATCCGCTGTCCATATACCTCAGCCCGAATCGATACCCATGGGAAATTTTCCTTTCAGTACGGGAGGGTCGTATTCCGCGCCAGATGTTCTGTGGGAAACGGGCTTTGGCCGGCAGTCTGGATGCTGCCGGAGGATAGCGTCTACGGCCCCTGGGCAGCCTCCGGAGAGATCGATATCTATGAAGCAAAAGGGCGTCTGCCCCAAAGCGTTTTCGGCACGATCCACTTTGGAGGTGTCTGTCCGCAGAACACCCACACAGAAAACCAGGCTCAGTTACCGGACGGGCAAGGGATCGATCAATTTCATATCTACGAGCTGATCTGGGAACCAGATTCCATTTCCTGGCTGATAGATGGCGTCCCTTACGCCAAAGTAAACCAGTGGGACTCAATAGACCAGAGGATAAAATACCCGGCCCCATTTGACCAGCCATTTTACCTTCTGGTAAATCTCGCCATTGGTGGGTCTTTCGATCTGGAGTCGGCGCAGAATATAACCCCGCAATTTCCCGCCATCTTTGAAATAGACTATATTCGGGTCTATCAGTGAACAAAAACCGGAGAGGATTCTTGATCCCCTCCGGTAATTTTCAGGAAACTTTATACAAGGAAATGTCGTCAATGGATATCGTATGAGCCATATTTTCTGTTGTGCCAACATTTCCAAGCATAAATACAAGCTTTACGCCCGAAGCAGCAGAACTAACAGTGAAATCATAGGAATAATTCGTCCAATCAGCACTCACAGACATAGTTTCGTCCATCAAGGGCGATTGGCCATCTTTTTCCAGAGCCAACCGGATTTCTCTATTCATAGACGCTTTTGCCTTAAATGTTACACGATAGCTCCCAGAAGCTGGCACATCAATCACCTGATAAAGCTGCGCCGACCAAGCATTGGGAAGTGTAGTAGGAATATTGGCAACAAAGCACTGTTCTCCAGCATCAACGGAATATGTACTCCCGTTTTCTGTCCAAGTAGACCAGCTTGTAAGATCGTTCACGAAATTGCCATTTGTTACAATATCATCAGGAAGCGGAATGAGTGTTATATCATCAAAAGATACCGTATGCTCCACGTTCTGACTTCCTTCTACATTGCCCAGGAAAAAGAGCAGTTTTGCACCGCCGCAGGAAACAGACGGTGCAAAATCATAAGTGTACGTCTGCCATTCTGGTGTCGCGGTAAAAGTGCTATTAAACAGAGCCGCATTGTTGACTCCCTCTACGCCAATTGTAATCGGTCTACTCACAGAACTCTTTGCACGGAAAGAAATGCGGTAGGTCGTAGAGCTGTAAACATCAACATTTTGATAGAATTGGGTAGACCATGTGTTTGGAAGCGTCGTGTAAATATCTGCCTTCAAAGTAGAATCAGCAACAGAAAAGACAGCGCCATTTTCACTCCATGTCGTCCAGCCTGCATAGTCCGTCGTAAAGTCGGAGTTTTGAAGCAGATTCACATTGGGCGTTTGCGTAGAAGAGCTTCCAGAATCAGGCGTCAAATCGCCACCATACTCGTACACCCGAACATAGTCAATGTAGAATTTGGTTGATGTCCAATCTGCCGGATTCGGATCTCCCGGGAAGAACCCGCCAACGGCTAAGTTCAGCATTAAATAGAATTCCTGATCAAATGGTGCAGGATAACTATACGTTCCACTCGAATCAGCACTGTACCAGTCCTGTTGAATCTGGTAAAGATTTCCATCTACATACCAGCGGAATTCACCCGGAAGCCACTCCAGAACGAAATCATGGAAATCGTCCTCAAACGATCCGTTTATGTCATAGTATCCGGTATTGTAAACCCAGGGATTTCCATAATGCAAAGTTCCAAGGACAGTATCCCGATCGCTGCCCATATACTCCATGATGTCAATTTCTCCACAAATTGGCCACTCGCCGCCATAGACATTGATATTCTTCGGCAGCATCCAGATTGCCGGCCACAGGCCCGTGCCACCGGGCAGCTTTGCGCGGAATTCATACCGTCCATATGTCCAACTTGAGGTAGAGGACAGCTTTGCAGATGTGTAATTTTCCTCTCCGTTGGATTCCTGGATCGCATTCAGGACAAGGCAGCCATTTTCGATATACGCATTTTCCGTTGAATCTGTGTAGTACTGCTGCTCGTTGTTTCCAAATCCACCGCCACCAATTGTAAAACTCCATTTGTTTGTGTCGACGGAATCCCCAGGAAACTCATCTGACCAAACCAAGTTCCATTTGGAACTGTCCAAGTTGCTGTATTTTGTGTTTGATGTACTTGTTGCAAACACTTCAAGTCGTGCACAGCTTGCAACAAGTACAATGCAGCAGATGACTGCAACAAGGGCCCTTGTAAATCTGGTATGCATTTTGTAAATCCTCCTTCAATTTTTTGTGCGTTTTGCACATTCATATTGTATCAAAGAGGTCCTTAACTTGTATATACCATAATTTTGGATTTGATGGCATCTTTTTGGATTTGCTAACGGGACACCCCAGAAATTATTATCCAAGGTTTTCAAGGCACTCGCTTGAACAGTAAAACAAAGAAAGTGAACTTCAGCCTACCTTCCCATTCTCGTCACCAGTCCAACTCAGAACTTTTGCCCTTGAGAATGCACCCTCACCATGCACGCATAAGCCAAGACCCGGTTCACGTAAGAACCATGTCTTGTATTTTTCGAGGCAGCCTCCCAACGAGACTGCCCCTTAGTCCGTTTTGTTCTAGCTAGAATATTTTTAGAAAGGAATGTGCATAACTATCTCGACCAACATGCAAGCCTATGATTTCGGGTTTGGCTATTTTGCATATGGGTAGTTATTAAGTGCTAGCACATTTTCAAACAGGAATATACTGCTATTTGTTCATAATTTTGAGTCTACATCAGCTCATTATGTCAATTATATCACACCGCCGGTATTTTTTATCAGTTCTTTAACACTATCATTAGCTCTGATATTTGAGAAATCGCAGCCAGCCAATGCCAGTCCAGGCTCATATTCAACCGGAACCGATAGCTCTCCTATATCCCGGTCTATCAGCGTGACATGGAATGTTTCAAAGCATCCAATCATCTTATTGTTTTGCCACGGTGCAACATAGTTCCAACTATAATACCCCTTGTCGTTCCCAATATGACGATCAAACACTCCCCATAGTATTTCGTAAGTCGCACTACTCAAATTAGATACCCATGCAAGGTCAGCACTATCACGAGCCAGAATTGCCTCTCCCATTTTTTCATCCAGATACATATAGGTTATGAGATTCTCCATTCCTTTTTGTGAAGCCAATGCCTTCTTGTGTCGTACACATATCATCTCAAGTTTGCCAAAGTGAAAACATAATGGTGTAACGGAGTCACCGTCCACCTGATAACATTCAGGGTTCAATATCCGTGCAAATTCAGGCCTGTCTTCCAAAAAGAAACCGCGCGTGAGTCTGTACCTCTGAATCCCATTTTCGTCATGGGGTCCCTCTTTACCGATATCGCCATTTCCGTGCACATAATATGTATACAGCTCTTCCGGTAAATATGGAACAATGTAGTACCATTCCTTGCTGAACTCGAAACCTGCATATTTCGCTACCTTGGAATAGAACTCACACCGGGTTGGCAGTCCTTCCTCTGATCCTTCAGTAACTGTTACTTCAATCCATTTTCCCGAGTAGTTACCGTACAAAAAGCGTTCCTGCCCAGCTGACCGAGCTACAATCATTTCTTCACCTGTAATCAGGTTGAATTCTACGCACTTATACTGCGTTGTAATAAGGACGTAATCCCCATTGTGGCTAAAAGACAAGTCAACTACTGTTTCTGAAGGCATGATTGTAGAAAAAATAGTTTTCTCTTCATAGGTCTCCAGATTCATTACGATAACTTTTTCATGTCCAAGGTCAGCAAACGCAAGTGCTATCCGGTTGTTCGTTTCATCAGAAGCAGTAACGTTGACAGTATAGTCGTGCTCCTGATAGCAATACTGATATTCCAGTTTAAGCGGCTCACTTGAAAACTGTGAAATACCATTATAGGCGTGTACGAGGAAAGCATTGGATCTGTCAGAGCTTACATACAAATAGGCCGTGTCATAATAGGCTTCATTGTACTTAGCACGTATTGTGTCATTTTCTGAATCCCACTCATAAGTTTTTGCATTGTTATCGAACGCAAGAAACTGTGTGCTAGACGGCGCTACATTTGTTGAAAAATGAAGCTGCGTATCCACGCCCTTTTCTTTCAGCTTTTTTTCTATGCCTTTAATAGTAAAACACTTCAGAACACCGTTATTCCCGTTGATCTCTGATTCAATGTTTACTAAGTAGCAACAATCTGAATACATAATCATACACATCGCTGGCATCTCCGCATAATGATGAAATGCTGCAGGCGGATCTTGGTTCTCTCTTGTAATTGGCACAAAAACCGCTTTTTCCATTAAAGTGTTGCAATTCAAGTATTTAATTTGATTATTGTCACCATCATGTATCAAAAAAGCGCCTTTTCCGGTCAGATATGTAGCAGTCGGATGCATATGAGCTGCACCGAGAAAACAATAAAGTACTGCAAGTTCACCTGTTTCCATATTCCATTTCCAAATTGAACATGGAACCCCAAGATTAGCTGCTATGTCATCGCAGTCCTCGTCTGCACCTCCGTCATACTCCTCATCGTCAAAATCCAAGTCCGCACATGGGTCAAATTCATAGGAGAAGATAAAAGCAAGTGCCCCCGCTGTCGAAAAATACACTTCATTATTCCTATAGATACCGTGAAAAACCTTCTTATAGAGCAAATTTCCGGACAGCTCATAACAAAATGCTTGGTTTGCATCACAAATTAGGGCAATAGATTTACTATCATCGGAAAAAGCAAAAAAAGACAGAACGCTGTGTATCCCTTCAGGAATAATGCAAATGGGAGGTTTCTGTGGATAATCCAAATCAAATATATTTAGTTTAATCGACATTCCACTACTTAATGATTCCTGCACTTTCACCCCCAACCATCTTTTGTTTCGAGAAATTTTCATATATCCTCTGGTTGAGTTATCCCTGTTACCAACCGGATCCCCTGAATAGATTTCATATTCAAATTTACCGGAAACAATATCCCAGCATTTAATCAGTCCGGAATCATCTAGAGTAAGGCACTTTTTTCATAATAGATATACTCGATGATATTGTCCTGATGATTCTGAGGATGGAAGCAATCTTCGTGCAGTACTGCCCCACTAAAATTCGTGCCTACTTTACCAAAGCAGCTCTTTCTGCTGCAAATCACATTAAAGAAATTGCTATGAGACAGATCCAGGCCATGCAAATCTACATATGTTAGTTCCTTTCTTCCATAGAGTATGGACGACAGCAAATTCTCCTGCAAATAATGAATGTCTGTCTTCTCGCAAAGCTTGCGGCACGCATCTAAAGCCTCTGCCAAAACAGCCTGCTCATCATTATCCGGTTTGGGTGTATACCAATTGCCAATCTGTTTCTCTAAGTAGGGCTTGTTTCGATGCTCCATGAGGATTTCACTAATCAGTGCGACCTTTTCCAAAGACCAGAAGCTGGTATTCAGTGTTTTACCGTAAGATGCATCCGATTCTTCAGATTTTATTATAAATTTGCTTGGATTCACTTGCGGAAGCATTCTGAGTAACTGCACAGTCCATATTGCAGAGAAATAATCCCTGAAACTGTGATGACAGAAAGCGTATCTTACTCGTTCAACGTAACTGCCTTCATTGATCTGATACTGATAGATAATTCCAAGGTAATCAAATACACACTTAATAACATCAGTGGTCTTGACAATATCTCCTTCAACTAAAGAATCCAGTGTGGATTGCAAGCAATTCTTGGAATAATGAAAATCCACAAAAGGGTTGCTCCCAGCATCTAAGAAAAGTTCTCGAACCGCTTCTACTGATTTCAATATCATGTGCCCGAAGTTGCCAGCGTTGACAGAGAAAATATCCTCACTTTCAAAGCAAGCTCCAATATATGGAAGAATAAAATCCAATACCAGCTGCGTCTGCAATTCATTTAAAGGGTTTGTTCGAGTTTCTACAGCTCTTTTTCGGATATTATAAAAAGAAGAGTTACGGTGAAAGAAGAAATAAAGGATTTCTCCCTGCGTTTCAGGAAGAAGTGTATTCTCTCCACTAGATGCGAACATACACAAATACAGAGGGGTTCTTAAGCACTCCACCAAATGTTTATTATTCATCACCTCTGCAATGAAATATTCTTGTTTCCCACACCCGCGAAGATGCTCAATAATAACCGAATCATCAAGTCCGGTTACACGAATATTGGTAAAGCCCGCTGCATAGTATGCTGCCTGAGTCTCACGACTAGTTGTGATAATCCTGACATTGTCATATTTTTTTATTGTGGATATCTCATTGCTAAGCAAACTGCGGATACTATATCCCTCATCAATTTTCACCTCATTGAATCCATCCAGCAACAATACATATTGTGGCTTTCCACCGTCAGGCCTCTTCTGAAGTTCTTTTTCCACGTATTCCAAAATCCTATCATCAACCGTATCGAGAGAAGCATGATTTTCAAGAAGTGCACCAATGTATCTCGTAATAAATTTTGTTTTCCGTGAAGGATCGTTGTGCCAATGCACGATATCTGTAGGACACCGGTTAAGTTCAATAAAAATGTAAACAGGCAAATCGGAGAATTTCTCGGGACTTTGTGCAAATGATTGCTCAATTAAGTAGTGCAAGAAAGTAGTCTTTCCCGTTCCCCCATTGCCTATTATCGCTACATGGTCATTTATGGCTTTGCATAGCTCTGCTAATGGCGCAGACTGGCCGCCTTCTGTTTTTCCTTCTATCGGCACAGTCAGCTTAGGTATATATCCATTCGGTAGTAGGCGGTCAATAATATCATAGGCAAAGCGCTGCCCTTCTTGTTTTGAAATCTCATAGACGGACTTTGATGCTTCCCATAGCAGTTCTCTGGGATTACTCCTTAATATCTCCTCGATCTTCGGATTTATTGGTTTTTCCAATTTGGATATCCGATCTTCAAGTGTTCCCATTCTCCCCCAAAACAAATTGCACACCTCATTGAATCTCTGATCCAGAGATTCAATCTGCTGCATTTCATACCAGTCAGCAAGCCCTTGGTGTTTGAGAAGTTCTTCTTTAAATAACACCATGAATAAATCATCAATACTACGGATATCTAACTCCGTCAGATACATTTCACGGTTCGCCTCTCCAGTGTTAGTCCATTCAAGGAATAGGTCCTCGATGTCATCCGCTGGAACTCCCTTAACGCAACTCCCCCGCCAGGACTCATATCGAGGAATCACGTAATTTTCCATCAGTTTCCTGTGGGTATCGGATAGTCTACCGCCTTGTATACGAGCAAGCACATTCGCTATGCACTCTTTCAACTGACCATCGATACTGTCATCTTTTTCCCCTTTTAATAGGCCAACCGATTTAACCACAGACAGCACAACATCGACACCAGCACTAGCAAGACTTGCCTGCGAACCAGTCTGTGGATAGGCAACTGACATAACAGCTAATCCTAATTTTACCAGCACAGAACACAAGTCTGCCTTGTTTTCTTTTTCCATTGTGAACCCCCTAACCCATAATGATACAATATTGTTATAATCCTTCATAAGGTACCTTGTCTTTATTATAATTATACAGATTGCCAGACTATAAAGCAAGATTCGTGTTAGAAAATAGATTGTTTTTTAATTAAAGCACCCGAGCAAAAGCGAGTTATCGTCAAAAATGAAGAATGGCTGCAAGTGGAATGGTTGCACATTCGCAGATCGCTGGAGCATTCGAGTATGTAGCGAGTTTTCTAGCTGACCTCTTGTACCGCCGCACGTATCGTCTGGCACGCAGCAATTCAATCACATAAAGTGCAAAGGCTCGTAGCTACTCAGGCTCTCAAAATATCCGGATGCTACGAGTCTTTTAATTCGCGATGGTCATAGTGAGAGTATTGTCAAAATTGCAATTGCACCCAGTTCAGCACAATAGTGAAAAGCTTTTCTCTGTTCATGCAATTCTCCTTGCTTTATTGAACCGATACTCCGTCCAAAGCTCCAGCCCAAGGGGCAGCAGGCAGAGCGCCAGATAACCAATGGCCGCTGTCATGCCAATTCCGTTTAATGGCCGCCAGATAATTCTGGGGTTGTACCACATCTTGCTGGCTCCCAGAATCACGCCCATGACCGTCAGGGTGATGCAGGTGAACAGGGTAATCACAAACGCCCTGTCCCGGTTATCGAAGCGGTAGATGGAGAAAGCCGTCCTTCCCCGGAGCAGACTGCCACGGGAGCGCATGGAATCGGATTCCAGCGCTAAAGCCGAGATCATCCAGGTTATCAGCATGGAAAATATCCGCAGGCAGTTGATGAACCGCTGGAAGACATTTCCTTGATTGCTGCCCCGGCCAATGCCCTTTTGGGCGAGGTTGATTTTCCTCGCCTCCCGGCCAACTCTGGGAATGAACCGCAGCAGGATCGTGAGGAAAAGCGACAGCCTCGGGCTGACCCTGCCAAAGAGGTATACAACTTTGTCCGAAGTCACCACGCGGAATATGGCTTCCAGCCACATGCACAATGTTGCAAACCGCAAGCCGATCACCAGCCCGTAGACGAAGCTTTCCACCGTCAGATTGTTGCCGATGAAGTTCTGTCTCAGCACTGTGACACCGAAATGGTGATAGGAGCTGTAGTACAGCGCAAATGCCAGAATCAGCGGCAACAGACATAAGCTGAAGATCACCGCCCGCTTGCCGCAGCGCTTGATGCTGTAGACAAAAGCGCAGACATAGGCGATAGCCAGAAATACCGGATGCTTGAAGCTCACAGCTCCGTAGATGGCAGCGGCGAAGAAGATGAAATTTACCGCCGGATGGCAGGCTTCAAACCCCATCGTCGTCCTCCGTCATGCCGTATTGCAGCTTTACCCGCTCCAGCTTCTCCAGCAGCGCGGGGCCGAACAACACCATGGTCAGAGCCGTGCAGACGCCTTGGCTGATATTCACCGGGAAGCCGGAGATATAAAGCGGCCATGCCGTTTGAGCGTTGATAATGGGCAGGGTCAGAAATACCGTGCAGGTGTCCAGCAGTGGGCCGACAAACAGGACACAGGCCAGAAAGCCGAACGCGGCCATGACCCAGCGCTTTTGCGGCAGCCTGCCCTTGGCGAACAGGAAGCCCGCCAGCATTCCCCCCGCGCCGTAGGCGAACATCTGCCATGGGGTATAGGCTCCCTGCCCATAAAAGAAGTTGCTGGCAAAGGCGGATACCGCGCCCACCAGAAAGCCCGCCTCCGGGCCAAAGGCGATACCCGAAAGCATAATGATGGCAAAGATCGCCTTGAAATTGGGAATCGGTATAGCCACCCGCGCGGCCACAGCCAGAGCCGAGAGTACGGCAATGACCACTAGTTCCCGCGCCTGTGGTCTGCGGCTTTCAAAGGCCAGCAGGAACGGGATGATGATTTCGATAATGACCAAAGTGCTGGTCAGGTAGTAAGCTCTGCCAGTCAACCGCAGGCCAAAGTACAGCGTGGCCGGGATAACCAGCAGAAATATCAGGAGCGTGGCAATGTGAGATTTCTTCATTTTGCTGCCTCCTTGTTTTCTTTATAGAGATAAATGACATCCTCCGCAGTTATGGCACCGTCAAAGATATGACGGCTCATGCGGTGGGCGGTGGTGCAGAAGCTGTTGGAGCCGAAGAAGCGGCGTAATATATGTGTCACTGTATGACCTTCTTTCATCCCATCCAGAATTCACCCACATCCGCCCCCAGACCGTTGCAGGTGTAGCACCAGACGATATCCTGACCGTCCTGCAGCTTGTAGGCGGAGCAGCCGTAGTTGGGGAACCATTCATCCACCTTGTACATCCAGCCGGATTCCGGTCCCACGTCAAATTCATACAGGTGGTTGATGCCCTCGATATAGTAGCTGTTGTACATGGGCGTCCAGCTGTATTCGATCTGGATGTCCGCGGCCTTACAGACCTTGTTCAGCACCTCGAACACTGTATCCCCCTCCGCGAAGCTGACCCTTGTCTTGGGGAGGATCGTTCCGTTTCTGGGGACGAAGGGTGCCTTTTCCTCGTTCAGATTATTGGTGTTGTCCAGAATGGTGTCGCAGACGATGGTGATTGTGCAGACATGATCCTCCTGACCGGGGGTAATGACGGCGTTGTCCTTCAGCTCCCGGATCTGATACTGGCTGCCCAGACCATCGCCGGTACTGGTTTTCAGCATAAACGCAGTCACCACACCGGCAATGGCGATGGCGGCGATAATCAGAACCATAATCAGGTTCGCGGTTTTCTTCTTTTTCATGTTCCACCTCATTGGCACAAAAACCGGCCATCCGTCGCTGGGCAAACTCAGAGGGGGAATCCTGAGCAGCGTGGGATGATCCGGCTTTCGTTAGGTTAGTTGGTTTCTGCCACACAGGCAGAGCTGCCGCCAGCGGTAGGGGGTAAGCTAATCAGCAGCACTTCTTTCTTTGCTGGGGGCAGGATAACCCACCCCCAGCGGGGTCAAATCAGTCTTTCTTCTTGAACTTGGGAATGATGACGATTGCGATAACCATACCCAGACCGCAGCCGCCGACAACGCAGATCACAAGGATCCACCATGGGAAGTTGGTCTTGGCAGGCTCCACTTCCGCAGGCTCGGTGGTGGCAGGAACGGTAGGTTCTACCTCTACAGGATCGCCGCCCTTGTTGATGGTATCGGTCATGTCATAGAGGTCGGTCTTTCCGGTGAGGAAGCGGTAGTATGCCGTCAGGGCGTAGTACGCCTGTTCGGTGGCCATGCCGTCCAGTTCACCGTCCATGACGTGCTTGAAGCCGCCGCCATTTACATAGTAGCGCAGCAGCGCGTCAATGACAGAGTTACCGTTCTTGACGAACCGGGGGTCGGTATCCGCATTGATGCCCAGAGCGGACAGTGCGGTAACGACCTGAGAAATGGATTCGCTGGTGGCAATCTTCGTCGTGCCGTCGTAGGAGGTGGAGTAGCCGCCGTCCTCGCCCTGCATCTCGGAGAGCCGCGCGACAGCCTTGTCGATGGCCTCCTGTACCTTCAGATCCTTCGTGTAATAGGGAGCCAGAGCGGTCAGCGCCATGCCGGTCATGTCGGAATCGGCCTTGTCGCCGGAGACAGTCCAGCCGCCGTCGGAGGTCTGCACACGCAGAATTTCATCAATGAGCGCCTGACGGGTGACGGTGCCGCCGGTGGGTACGGGGTAGTTGCCGGAATCCAGCGCCAGCAGCGCCCAGATGGGGCCGTTGTTGCCCTGGTACTTCACGAAGTCCAGATCGCTCAAGCCTTGCAGCAGGTCATAGCCGCCCACGTTGGTCACGTCGCGGCCAATGGCCGTCAGCGCCAGAATGATCCGGGAGTTATCCGTGGATTTCGCCTTGTGGAGCCGTCCGGTTTCGGTGTCGATGTTCTCGGCCACGTACTCCAGAACCTTCTTGTAGTAGTCCTCCACGCCGGGGACGTTCCGGTCGGAACGGGCCAAACCGATGACCATCCACTCGCCGCCGATGGAGCCGACGCTGGGCGTACCCAGAGCCTCCATGTAGTCGCCGGTGGTGATGTAGGGATCGCTGACCTTGCCCATGGCCTTCAGCATGGCAAGCTTGGTCTCGGCGGTGGTCAGAACATCGTAGTTGTCAACCAGCTTCTTCTGCAGGTCGGTCAGGGCATCGTAAGCCTTGCGGGCGGCCTCGATATCCTTTTCGGAATCCGGGGTCACGTCCTTCAGCTTGTCAATGAGGTCGATGACCTCCTGCGCCTTTTCCTTGTCCTCTTCCGAAGCCGTGAGCTTCGCATAGGCGGTCTCGGCGTCGGTGAGCTTCTTGACGTTCGTGACCAGATTCTTCTGATCCTTGGTCAGAGCGTCATAAGCCTTGCGGGCAGCTTCAATACTGGTCTTGCTCTTTTCCGTGACGGGGTCTTCGATCTTGTCAATAAGCTTGATAACCTCGTCGGCCTTGAGCTGGTTCCACTTCCGGGTGGCTTCCTGGAGGGTGGAGAGCTTCGTGACCAGTTCCTTCTGCTCAGCAGTCAGCTTGTTGTAGCCGTCCCATGCGGCGTTGATGGCCGCGCCGCTGTTGATCGTGACCGTGCCGATCTTGGAAATGAGGTCGTCTACCGCTTTGGCTTTGGCCTTGTCGTCCGCCTCTTTCAGCTTTTTGTACTGATCCTCGGCGTCAGTGAGCTTCTTGTAGTTTGTGACCTTTTCCTTTTCTTCCGTACTCAGAGCGTCATAGGCTTTCCGTGCCGCGTCGATTTTCGCCTTGCAGGCGTCGGTGAAGGACACGGTGCCGATCTTATCGATCAGGTCGATGACATCCTTGGCTGTGCCGGGTTTCTCAATAGGAGTCATTCCACCCTCTTCTTTGGTGTAGTCATCGGTATAGTGCAGGATGATTTCATCACCTTGCTTCAAATACCGAGCCGATACGCCAACATCCGGATGGGTTCCGTTAACGGTGTACATCCAGCCGGAGAGCTTGCCATTGTCAAATTCTCCAAGGCCGTTGATGGACGCAATGTAAATGGTATTATATTGATTATTATCGCTTGCGTCAACACTCATGCTGTGCTTCGAGAATACACGCTTCAAGACATCCCATACCGTTTCCGTTGTGTCCGCTTCCATATTGGGTTCGCTGGCCCATAGACTTAATCCGCCCATAGCGAGTCCATGAACTCCACCGGATGCACCGTGCTTGCTGTCTCCATAGATAGACACGGAAACTGTAATCTTTGTTGACTTGGGTATTACGACAATAGAAATTTCGCAAGCTGCCGTTTTATACGTCAGAAAAACTGTTTGCTTACCCGATTCATTCTTGTCGTATCCGCTGATTTCTACATCGCTTAGATCAACTTGACTTGTCTTTCCGTCTGTCCAATACGCCGTCAATTTAATTCCGTTCAAATCCAAATCTTCGCCAACTGCGTATTGGGTCTTGTATTGACCGGAGGCAACGAGTTTATAGCATACAGCTTCAGCGTCACCGCCGATTGCTCTTGCTAACTTGTCCGCATCCTTTCCGAGAGGATCATCAGTACGATTGTGATTCTTCTGCCAGATACAGCCGTTTACGGCTGGGGCGCCACTGACATCCGTCTCAGTGTTAAACACAATCGTTCCACTTGGATGCGTGGGATTCTTATAATTTGTATCCACGTAATGTACAAATCCGATTCCCGATTTTACGTCTCCACCGGCAGAATATGTATTGCTCTGGATGTTATCGAACTTATTCAAGCTCTCATAATATCCAATAATTCCTCCTACATACTCGTCGCCAGTTGCCGTTCCCGAGAATGTGTTGCCGATGATAGAGTAGCTATTCCATGCCTGAGCTACCTTTGTATCACCACCAATGATACCGCCCACGTATTTTTTCCCGGATACTGTGCCGTCCACTTTACATCCTGCTATTGTCAAACGGTACGCATTCGGCGCGGCAGCACCCCAATACGGGCCTCCCGCAACACCGCCTACATAGGAATCTCCTTCAACACTACCATGGAAATCAGAATTCGTAACTTCGCAGGTACCCATTGCATTATCTTTCGCACCTACGAGACCGCCTACATAATTGGCCCCTCGCACGGTTGCGTAACTAACACAGTTCTCGATGGTACCTTGCAGTTTTCCGGCAAACGAACCAATTTGATTTTCTGTTCCCGTGTATCCGATTACGGCTCCACGCTCAACTACACAGTTGCGGATTGTAGTCATAAACCCTGCACTACAGCCAGCAAACCCATTTTCGCTGGACAAAACCGAACCGACGAGACCCGATTTTAACGTCTGTGTTCCACTTTTAAGTGTTACATGGTCAATAACAATACAGCTGCCGGACAAGCCCACACCTTGGCAATTATTAACCAGTCCATAACCGGCAATTTTTTCACCATAGATGTTTAAGTCTTTAATGGATGCTTCCCTTACATATCCCAGCAGGGGAAGACCATCGACAGGTACTGTCAAAGTCTTGCCATTTCCGTCTATGTTCCCAGAAAATGCGTTCAGATTATTGCCTGCATCAATTTTGTCGCTTCCATCTTTCGTGCATCCAATGGGTGTCCACCCCTCTGGAAGCGTAACATTGTCTGCAAACTGGAAATAAATACCTGCAAAAGAATTACCATTTGCAACACTTGAGCGAATCGCTTCGAGGTCATCAGCCGTTACGATGATATATGGGTTTTTCTCCGATCCCTCTCCCTTCAACGGCCATTCCAGCGCTTTGACTGTATATTCAGCGCAGGCCGACGTTACCTTTTCTCCAACAATTCCTTGGTAAGTAAGATAAATTTCACAGTAATACCATCTCGTACCAACTTTTGTTGAGTCAGGGATATAAGCGCTTCTTATTCCGGTCTCTTCGGATGTCCATGTACCAGACCCCTCAATGGGCTTTCCGTTCGTTCCTTCACTGTCTTCGCATTCATACCATAAGAATTTAGGCACGCCTTCATTCGCTTTTTTAATAACCACAGATATGGGGCTTTCCGTGCCAACAAAGACATCTCCTCCAACTGGCTGTTGAACGATCTCCGGCTTTGGCAATTCCACCGCATTGATTTTTGATACCCTAATCCTAGGTAAGCTAATCGTTTGTCCTTTACAGGTGACTTTTCCATCTATGATATACGTAAACACATTGGTAGAACTGGTGTCAACACTTACCTCATTTGTAGTAGCGCCATCTATCACAGTTCGATTGGCACCCATACCCCGTGTCCATTCATACACTGCTGTATCATCTGTGTTCTTAACAGCAGCTTTAAATGTAAACTTATCATATTGGGTTAGCTGCGGAATCACCCACGCCTTGAGCTTTTCATTGTACGTCACCTGAATTTCTTCATCGTTTACGAAAAATTGATATGCCTCGAACTCTACCTTTTCCTCCGGAGGATCCTCCACCACCACATGCAGTTTATAGGTCCGGTCCGCTATATTATAGGTTGGTTCTTCATTCGTAATCCGAATAGTAAAGTCGGTTTCTGCTTCAGAGCCAGGCGTATACTCAACAGTGGTAGCCGTTTCGCCGGCTGCATCAGCTTTTGAGAAATAGGAAATACTATTGGTGAAATTTGTTTTTCGAATACCTCCAGATGCCCAAATTGCGTATTTAATTCCTCTTGTCAGTACGACCTCGTATGTCCCGTCCGAAATTTTTTTGATGACTCGTTCAGGTTCAACAATATCACTTTTATTCGTAACAGAAATCCGTTTCAGATCATTATAAAGAGACAAACAAGCCCTATACGTGTAGTCGCTTCCTTCAACCTTAAAAACGAAATCGGAATACTCTAGATTATGAAAAAAGCCTGTTACTTCATCATATCGTGTATAATCCGGCTTTCCTGTGCGGCTATAGTAACCATCCAGTAAAACCTGTCCATTTTCGGATGTAACCGTCTTTTCGCCAAGGCTCTCCCCCGAAGCAGAATCATACGCATTATATGTAACCGTGTATATTTTACCTACTTCTTCTGGAGCTTTTACAGTGATCGTGGGTAAATTTCGATAATCTTGAATACCACCAATCACATAAGTTGGAGCCAGCAGCACAAACGTTCCATCATCCTGCTTTGTTATAGGGAGATCCGTATACTGAAACCGTTCGTCAGACATTTCGGAATAGCTGAGGGTAAAAACAAATGTACTCAGATCGATTTCCGGATCCGGATTGGCTACTGTTACCTCGCAGTTGGCCGTAAATCCGCCGTCAACCGTTGTAGCAGTGATTTTGGCTGTACCTTCGCCAACCGCTGTCACTTTCCCGAATGGATCAACACTGGCTACTTCTTCATTATCTGAACTCCAAGTGACCTCTTTATTGTCCGCGTCTTCCGGAAGCACTGTTGCAATAAGTGTTTCTATGCTTCCGCCCAAAGTCATTTTCAGTTCCTGTTTATCTAAAGAAATACCAGTTACAGCGACAATATGCCGACCCATCAGTGCAATAAGCGGCTCATTGTTTTCTCCAACCGATACCAATTCCCACTGTTGCTTTGTCCCTGAATAATTTACTTTGCTAAGAGCCTCACATCTGTCAAGTGCGTAATCCCCAACTTGTTTAAGAGTTAGCGGAAGCGATATCTCCTCCAAAGCGATATCTCCGCTAAAGCATCCCTTCGGAAGATATGTAATGCCTTCATCAACAGATACATTTTTCAGGTTTTCACATCCGGAAAAGATGTAAATTCCTATTGTCTCTACCGTACCGGGGATTTTCACTGATTCAACAGCTGTTTTGGAAAAGGCAGACTGCCCGATCGATACCAGTCCATCGCCCACGGTGATTACTTTAAGTTCAGCCGACTTGTTAAACGCATATTGCCCAATGGTTTTTACTCCATCAAGGTTAACGCTTTCAAGTTTGCTTTCCTCAAACGAATATTCACCCACCTCGTCAACATGAGATAGGTCAATACTCTTAAGATTCGTGCAGATATTAAATGCTCTTTTCCCAATTTTCGTCACGCGATGCTCGGCGCTTCCCAGCATCACGTTTTCCAGCCCCGTACATTTCAGGAAAGCGCTTTCCCCAATGCTGTCCGCGTTGGGCAAATTTATAGAGGTAAAACCGGAACATTCCAAAAAAGCATTATCGCCAATGGTCTTTACATTTGCTAAGTCTATTTCACTCAGTCCAACATTCGTAGCAAACGAATACGTTCCAATCTTTGTAACGGTACTGGCTAAGATTACATCGGTAAGGTTTGGATACTCCCGAAAAGCATTGTTGCCAACAGACTCGACACTGTCAGAAATTACAATCTTTTTAATTTGACTTTTTAATGCATACCAAGGAGCCCCGCTTGCGGAAGTATAGTCTGACATCTGTCCGGAACCCGATACTGTCAAAACACCGGTTTCAACATCAAAATGCCATGTGGCATTGGTTCCGCATTTCCCGTTGTAAGGATCCGCCGTATACTCGATCTCCTGCCCCGTCTCGTCTAAAACGTAAACTTTCTTTTTTCCTGTATAATTAAGTGCCTCCCACTCAGACGCAGTTCCACCAAAATGAATATTTTTACTTGCAATGTTCGTATCGCCAATTTTGTTTAAGGTATTCGGCAAATAAATTTCTGTGAGTTTTGCCGTGGCCATAAAGGCATTTGCCGCAATCTCCGTCAACGTACTGTCTTCTGAGATTTCAAAGCTCTCCAGTTTAGAGAACATCGCAAATGCGTATTTGCCAATAACCGTGATGCCGCTTCCGATTTGAACCGTCGTAATTTTTGCTTTAACGCTTGCCCATGGCTGTTTTACTGCACTTGCGGAGTCACTGATAGCGCCTTCACCCGCAATAATGAGCGTCGAGGTATTTTCAACCCGCCACTTTGCGTCATCCCCGCAGCTATTCCAAACCGTTACCTCGCATACATCCTCATAAACTTCATCTGCGGTCTTCACAGAAATACTGGCAACGCCCATCCCCACTGCAGTCACAACACCGTCTTCTACAGTTGCGACCGAAGGATCGGACGATTCCCATATTACAGTAGTATCCGAAGCATTGGAGGGCGATACTTCTACCGTCAACGTTTCCGCTTGGCCACCCACCAGCATATCAAGTTTTTTCGTATTTAACGCAATTCCGGTAACCGCAACAAGTTCGTCACCGTTACTTTCAACCGCCGGCACTTCGTCATCTGCCTCAACGGTGACAACACAGGTCGCCTTATATTGTCCGTCCGCCGCAGTAACCGTAATCTCGCAAGTGCCAAGAGTATTGAAAGTAACAATCCCTTGATCAATTGAAGCAATCTCAGGATCGGAACTTTCCCATTGCAAACTAGAATCTGAAGCATTCTCCGGTTCAACCACTGCATTCAATGTAACAGCAGCGTCCCCCAGCTTCACTTTTAATTCGCTTCTATCTAAATAAACTCCCGTTACGGGAATATTGACTTCTTCATCAAATATTTCATCGTTGCTGACATATCCATCGGTTCTTTTTAATGCCCTTATATCATCGCTGCTGTCGTCAAGAACCAATTCCGCATCTTGCGAACGTGAATTGGCTTCCTGAATAACTTCCGCTTTGCCTACTTCCTCCGCCTGTATCGCGATTGAAAAATTAGGCAGCATCAGTGCAATTGCAAGGAGAATGGAAAGGGCGCGTTTCAATCCACTTTTCATGTAGGATACCCCCCTGACAGTAAAAACTGGGAGGGGCTGCCGCCCCTCCCAGTCAGATTAGGAATTACTCGTAGATAACGTAATCGCTCAGGTCAAACACGATCGTCATGCCATCCTCAATGTTGTAGGATGTGCCATACAGCGCCGGGGTAGTAAACACGCCGTTCTGCCCAATCGCAATCCGCCAGCCGTTACCATAGTACTTTGTGTATTCAACGCCGTTGATTGTTTCGGTAGTCGCCCCGCCAGTGGGAATTCCGCCAGGGGTAACACTGTGAACATAACCACCATTAGGAACATTTACGCTGTCCCAACCGCCCGTGGCCTCCAGACCGTTTGCCATCAATGCGCAAATAATCGCGTCAAGCACATTCGCATTTTCGCTATAATTTGCTTCTTTTCCATATACTGGCCGGGTAAACTCGAACATAGCCGCAATCGTTACACCATCAAGTTCGGCAGCTTCGCAGCCATTGAACAGGTGATCACTGAGAGTTTCTTGGTTTCTAAATTCCTGCTCCAGAAAAGTGCCATGGTCAGGGTCATATCCGCCCGGCGTGAACATTCCCGTCGTAACATAAACCGTTACGGTTGCGGTATCCGTATCGGCCGCAAAGGCAGGCACAGCAAAGCAGATAATCATTGCGAGTGCCAGGAACAGGGACAGTGCTTTTCTCATGTGCTTCATAATTTTTCCATCCTTTCAGATTTTTATTTATGCTCACGACATTTCTGCCGGTAGCATCAAAATGATGTAGGTCGCACCCATCCAGCGCTCCTATCATGTGGGGCAATCATTGGAGGTTACACATCCAAAAAGACACGCTCATATCATCGCACATTCAGTTTTGATTGTGTTGCCAGAATCGGATTAACCTGTATATGTCTCCGGGGGATTCCCCGGTTGACACCCATTTTTCCTCGCCAGAAACGCCAATTTCTGTTCCCGTCTCGGCTTCTGGATTCCCTTCGGCAGCGGCAGCTTTGCCTCGGTCAATGCGATCGACCAGCTGACAAACCGCTCCGCAATGTACCGCCCGCCCTCTACCTCGTAGGAATAAGGGGCGTGACCCAGCGCTTCCGCGCAGGTGCGAAGGTATTCCAGAATTTCATCGTCAGTCATATCCCCGTGGGCTTCTCCCCACCGGGCGTCCCGCTCTATGCGGGCCTGTTTCTCGGCCTGCACCGCCGCGTTTCTCTCCGCGCTCGCGGCCTGAACCGTTTCCATTTTTTCAGCCCGCAGTTTATCAAAAACGCGAACCTGTTCTTTCATCGTCTGACGATAGATGCGGCAGCCTCTCTCGCTGACCTTGTGCGTCGGATAGGGCAGCCCAGCGGCATTCAGCACCTTTGACCATGTGCCGAAGCGCTCGTAAATCATAGCGCCCCCGAAGATCTCTCTCGGGTAGGGCGTGTGTCCCAGCTCCTGAGCTGATTGCCGGACGTAGGCAATCAGCTGCTCGTCCGTGTCGCTCCGGTGCGCTGCCACAAATGCGGCGTTCTTTTGCCGCACGGCAGCGTCCGTCATGGCTTCCAGCTTCTGCTGTTTCCACTTCTGCGGGTCAAAATAATGGGGCTTGTCCTTTTTGCTCACACCGTATCCCTCCATCGTCAAGGCGCAGTGCCTCCGTTTGGGTGGGATCTTGCGGTGTACCTCGCGTCCAAAGATCGTCCTTGGTTTTGTAGGTCTCCTGGCTTCGTCAGCTTTGCGCCTTCTCGCTTTCGCAATGGCATGAATGCAAAGCCCATATCAACTTTCACAGTAGCGCGTCTGCGCCGGATTCACACCGGCTTCCCTTGTTCAGCCCGCGGCAAAGCGGGCCACAAAACCTATTCAGCTGTCCGGCAAAAGAAAAAGCCACACGGGCAGACTTCTGCCAGCGTGACCGATTGTTCTCACATCCTGCCTTCCTTCATCCCATTTCAGGGACGCGCTCCGGGTTCTCACACGGTCGGTATTCTGGCTCGCGCATCACAGCGGGCAACTCCGCCAGCGCCCGCACCCAGCCTTCTCAGGTTTCCCCAATGACCGGATCACTCCGTTAAGGGTGCGAACATTCTGCGCTTACAGCTACGGGTATAGCACCGGGATTTCACCGGATTCCCTGATCTCCACATCTGTGAACCACAGACGCGTGACACCGTGCAGCATTTACTTGTTAAATAGAAAATTTCTGTGCCATACTATGTACGACGGACAGAATGACAGAGAAAGGCTGATCGTTTCGCTAAGTAACTAACTTGACGAAAGCTTCGACTGACCTTTTCCACCCATCTATTCGCTTACAATGTACCATCAATCCCAATAAATGTCAATTAGATTTACTTCCGATTGTAAAATTTTGTGTAATATTGTTAATTATCGGAAGCTGTAGGCAAAGAGAATATAAAATTTAATGCTTATCGACTTAACGCAGCAAGCCACAATATCTTGACAAAGTCCGATTTGTTGGACAGATAGGATGCTACAATGTTCCCAAAAGCAAAAAGGGGAACATCATCATGGCACGTACAGCTGAGATTACTTTCAAAGAGTTTCGCCGTCGCTACAATACTGAGGACGCTTGCAGAGCAGAACTATTCCGCCTGCGCTTTCCCAATGGGTTTGTCTGCCCTAAGTGCGGCTGCGTGGAATACTTTCCCGTTCATGGCCGCAACATTTATCAGTGCCGTTCCTGCCGGCACCAGACTTCTGTTACCGCAGGGACGGTTATGCACCGTACCCATTTGCCTCTGACACTCTGGTTCTGGGCGATCTATCTGTGCGCAACGGACAAAAGAGGGATTTCCGCTGTTCAGCTAAGCCGCACACTGGGGATCTGTTATGACTCCGCGTGGCACCTATTGGATCAAATTCGTACCGCTATGGGTCAAAGAGACGAAAAATACTTGCTTTCCGGCATTGTAGAGTTGGATGACGGCTATGTTGGCGGACCTTCCCATAACGGCAAACGAGGTCGTGGTACGGATAAGGCCAAGATTGTGGTGGCCGTATCCAAAACAGCAAACAGTGCACCACTGTTTGCCAGGATGAAGGCAGTAGATAACGTACAGGGAAAGACTTTGCAGGAAATCATCGACCAGTATTTTGTGCCTAAAACGAAGGTAGAATGCGACGGTTACAGAAGCTACCTGAATCTGGAAGGTGTGGAACTGAACGCAAAGAAATACGAAACAGATGATCTGCATTGGGTACACAAGGCAATCAGTAATCTGAAAGCATTCCTTCAGGGAACATATCACGGAAGGTGCACCAAGCTCCAGGCATATCTGGACGAGTACTGTTTCCGTTTCAACCGCCGCATGACGGGCAATCAGATATTCCTGCGCTTGACCAGAGCTGTTGCTACATCTTGTAGCGTGCTGAGTTAAGTCGATGAGCATTAAATCTTTTTTAAAAATTTTAATTGGAGTTCAGTATGAACAGCAGGACGCCTTCGGCGTCGGCGCGCCCAATGACGCCTATGCCCGGTACTTTACCGGCCAGTCCTACCTCAAGCCCCTGACCGTTCCCGGCCAATGCCCCGTGTTCTTGGCCAATGTGACCTTCGAGCCGGGATGCCGGAACAACTGGCACATCCACCATGCCACCAAAGGCGGCGGGCAGCTGCTGATCTGCACCGCGGGCGAGGGCTGGTATCAGGAGGAGGGCAAAGAGGCCGTCTCCCTGACGCCGGGTACGGTCATCACCATTCCGGCAGATGTCAAGCACTGGCATGGGGCGAAGGCCGATTCGTGGTTCAGCCACATTGCCGTGGAGGTTCCCGGCGAGAATACCCGCAACGAATGGTGCGAGCCGGTTACCGACGAGGAATACGCCAAACTCAAATAAGGATTTTGACAGTAAGGAAGCGCAAGCCCGATGGGGCTTGCGCTTCACTGCTTTATAGAGTTACTTCTTGTGCTTTTTCCTGTACAAAACGACCAGCACTATGATACCGGCCAGGGACACGCAGAGGATGCCTGCCCACATGCCGATGTGGCTGTCGTCGCCGGTCTTCGCCGGGGAGCCGGTGGCTTGGATTGTCGCCTTCTCCACGTATTCGCAGACCTCACAGGTGCGGGTCTTTTCTCCGTCCTTTCTGAACGTCGCCTTTTTGGTGATGACCCATTTGCCGAAGGTGTGGGACTCCTTGGCTACGACCACTTCGCCGCAGCACGACCATTTCTGCTCGTGGGTGGTCTTGGTGGTCGTCCATTCCTTCTTGCCGGTGTGGTTGTCGGAATCCTTTTCGCCGTATTTGCCGCCGCAGCCGGCGCAGGTTGCTTTCTCCGTGCAGGTGGCGGTTCCGCCGGAGCAGCTGACCGTCTCCGTGTGAGTCTTGTCACGTTTGCAGACGTGGGTGTGCGTACCGTCGCCGTTGGACGTCCACTTGCCCCAGTCGTGGCCGAGGGCGGGGATGGACACGTCTTTGGATGCGTCCTTTGCCCAGTCGGCTTTAAAGGAAACCTGATATCTCCCCAGGCCAGCCGCAAGGCAGGTCGGCTCGGTGATGACGGAATAGTCTCCCGTGACGGTTTCGGATTCCACGTGGGCAGCGTCATTCTCGCAGACGCGCTTCGCGGTACAGGTATAGCCGGTTTCGGTCTGCGTCCATGTATACGTTGCCGTACCCCAGGTATGGCCGATGGCGGGAAGGAGAACGTCCTTGGTCTGCGCGGGGAAGCCATACGCAGCAGAGAACGTTGCCGTATATGTGCCGGTACCTGCATTCAGGCAGGTCGGTGCCTTTTTCACAGCGTAGGTCACGGTCGCAATATCGGAGACATCGGCATCGCAGTTTTTGCACTTGCCGGATGCCACGCACATATAGCCGTCCGTAACGGCTGTCCATGTATAGCTCGGTTCATCCCAGTCATGGTCGAGAACATTGCCGGTCTCGAAGGTTTCCGTTCCCTTTTCGCCGCAGAAAGTACAGGACTTGTAGTAGACCGCCTTTGCCGTGCAGGTGGCGGCGGATTTCAGGTATTGTTCTGCGACTTTCTCTGTAAAGCTGTGTGCGCCCAGCCCGCCGTATGCGGCGCCGCAGGTCGTACAGACTGCCCTGTCCTTGCAGGTGGCCTTGCCGCCGACGTGCGCGGCTTTGTTTATGATGGCATTGCAGCAAGAATACACCTTGCCAGTGCTCCTTGTCGTCTCCCTGCCACTCGTTCGGCTTAGGGGCACTGTGGTTGGTGGGATCGAGGTTACCATACTCTTTGTCGCAGGTCGTACAGACGGCTTTTTTGTTGCAATAGGCCGTGCCGCCGGTATGGACATGGGCTGCACCGGATTTCAACTCCAGCTTTTTGTCCGCATTGTATTCCACATGGTAGCCGGTGTCATCGGAGGAGAAATAACCCGAATAGTCCGTATCGCTCGCAGTGGAAAATACCGTTTTTTTGGCTGAAATGCCAATATTTGCACCGCTGGCAACTGTGCCGAGCGTAATGATTGGCAAATCGCCGCTATTGGTAAATCCATATCCTAAGTACAGGTTTTCGGTGGTCGTGGCTGAATCAGGCGTATATGTCCGGGTATTCCCGGTAATAACGGGGGAACCGGAGATGCTGATCTTGCCGACACCGGACCATAGGTTGCTTTCCACGTATACACCGCCGCCGTGGTGGGCCTCATTTGTGTTGACTTTGTTTCCGGTGATGGTGCCGCCGTACAGATTCAATGCGCCTTTTGTGCCCACATAGATGCCGCCGCCGTCACTGGTGGCTGTGTTCTCCGTGATCGTGCCGCCGTACATGTTCATCGTGCCGTTTACTATCTCAACGCCGCCGCCACAGCCTGTTCTATTGCCGCCTCTCAGCGTGCCGCTGTACATGTTAAAAGTGGCATTATAATTGCCAGCATCGTCAACACTGACGCAGCCTTTTGAACCGCCGGAAACCGTCCCCGTCTTTTGGGCGCTGCAATCGCACAGATAAAGCGTGCAATCCATATAGCCAACCCAAATAAAGTATTGTCCCAAATTGAGCGTATGCCCGTTCAGGCAGAGATAGAGCGTCTTTCCTCGCTGGTCGCTATCTCCCAGGATTCTCAAATCGTCGTCTAGCGTTATGTCATTCTCCAGATAAGCGTAGGCTACGTTGACTTTTTCGATGTTGAAAATCTGGCGAAGGGAGTTTGCCCTTGTGCACGCCGTATAGGTCACGTCCTGGTGGCTGGTATGATCGCCCGCGTTGACGCTGCCGCCGCAGAAGCAGTGGGTATGCGCCGCCCTCCGCGAGCTGCGGAGCAAGGGCGGACGCTTCGCCGCCTTCAGGCGTCCCGTCCTCTTCAAACGCTTCGTCGTCCTCGTCTTCGGGCGCGGGATCGTCCATATCCGGCACTTTGGTATACAGAGCGCAGTTTTCCGGCTGCGCGCCCTCTGCGCCGCAGCCGGGGCAGTCTATGTTCATTTCTTCCGCTGTGCAGGCCGTTTCGCAGATGCACGCGGGCAGGTTTTCCCCGCCGTCCTCGGCAAAGGCTGCGGTGGGCAGCACCGACAGTGCCATGATGAGCACAAGCAGAATACTGAGCAGTCGTTTCTCCATGGTGATTCCTCGCTTTCTTCCGGCGTCTCCCGTCCCCCATGGGAGGCGCGTTGACAGAAGGGCATTGCATCGGGATATATCACGATGCAAGAGAGTACTCCCTTGCAATACGTATCGGCTTATTTCTTCACAGGCTCTGTCAGCCCGGTGAGGGAAAATTCGTAGCGCATGGCCAGCGCCTTGAACAGCTTCTGCATCACCTGTTCGGCAATTTCCCGGATGTCCAGCCCCTCGACGAAGCGGATGACCTGCTCCACTTCCTCCTTGGGGACGCTGTACGCCCGCAGGCTCATGGTGAGAAACAGCCTTAGCTTCTTTTCCAGCGTCAGCTCCCCGTCGCAGGGGTGTGCCATATAGCCGCGCATGATGCTGGCCGAGCCGATCTCCATATCGTAAAAGTCCCGCTCTGTGGCGTCCGGCAGGTAGCTGCCAAAAATGCCGTGCAGCTCCTTCGCCGTCTCCCGGAGAATATATTCGGAGGCCTCCTTCTCGGTGTAGGCTTCGATGTAGATTTCCCGGAGATTTTCGTTCAGCTCCGTCAGGGTCATCTGGATGGCCGTCTCCACCGCGTAGACGTACACCGGCGGCAGCTTCGCCCCCGCCTCCCCCCGCGCCATGGCGAACTGGTTGGAGAACATGAATTCCACCAACTCTGTCAGGACGCCGTCCTTGGCACGGAAAATATTCTGGAAGGTGCTGTAGGAAACGTCGGCTTTTTCAATGATCTCCGCCAGCGTCGAACGTTTGTAGCCCTTTTCCAGAAAGAGCCGAACACAGACGGTGAGAATCCGTTTTTTCGCGGGCAGACTTGCGCTTGTAATGGCCATAGGGGTCACTCCTCTTATTGGATGGTATATATACCATCAGTATATCACGCTTCCTTAAGAATCGCAATCCCTTTTTGGGCGCAAATCGGGGAAACTTTTCCCGAAATGGAATCTTAAGAAACGCCGGCATCGACTTTCTTTGGCGCATGTGCTATGATGGGACAAAAAAGGCAGGTGCGTGATATGCGGGAGATCTTATTGCTGGAAGACGACACGACGCTGGGCAGGGGCATTCAGCTGGTGCTGCAAGACCCGGATGTGACGATCGCCCTGACCGGGACGCTTTCTCAGGCGCGGGAAATGCTGGCGCAGAAGAAATTTGACCTGCTGATTCTGGACGTGAATCTCCCGGACGGCAGCGCTCTGGATTTGCTGCGGGAGGTGCGGCAGGGGGAAGCCGTTCCCGTGATCCTCCTGACGGCAAATGACCTGGAGATGGACGTGGTCACCGGGCTGGAATCCGGGGCGGACGACTACATCACGAAGCCCTTTTCCCTGGCAATTCTCCGGGCGCGGGTGAACGCCCAGCTTCGCCGGAGAGTGAAATTCTCCTGCGTGGAACTGGACGGCTTCCGGTTCGATTTTGAGCGGATGGCGTTCTGGAAGAACGGCGAACCCATTGAGCTGAGCAAGACGGAGCAGAAGCTCCTGCGGCTGCTGGTGGAGAACCGTGGGCAGACCGTGTCCCGGGGCGTTCTTGTTGACCGCATCTGGACGGACGGGGCGGATTTTGTGGACGAAAACGCCCTGTCCGTCACGGTGAAGCGTCTGCGGGTCAAGCTGGAGGACGACCCGTCCAGCCCCCAATACCTGAAAACGGTGTACGGCCTCGGCTACACATGGGCGGTGAAGTGATATGACATCATGGGAATACGGGATTCTCGCGGCGGCAATCGTCCTCTGCTCCGCCGCAGTCTGGTGTGAGCGCCGGAAGACCCGCCGGACACTGGAAAAGCTGAATGAGATGCTTACCGATGCCATGCGGGGGGACTTTACGGAGGACAGCTTCGACGAGACGCTGCTTTCCGCGCTGGAAAGCAAGTTGGCGCACTACCTCGCGGCGTCCACGGTATCCGCCCGGAACGTCAGCACGGAAAAGGAAAAGCTGAAAACCCTGATCGGGGACATTTCCCACCAGACGAAAACACCCATTGCCAACATTCTGCTCTACGCCCAGCTCCTGCGGGAGCAGCCGGGGAACACGGTGTGTCTGGACGCGCTGGACGCCCAGACGAGGAAGCTGCAAAGTCTCATTGAAGCGCTGGTGAAGACCTCCCGGCTGGAATCCGGGGTGATTGCCCTGCGCCCGGAGCCGGGGGCGCTTCAGGACGTTCTATCCTCGGCGGTATCCCAGCTGGAGCCGAAGGCCGGGGAAAAGAACATTTCCATCACTTTTCTTCCCACGGATGCCGAAGCGGTTTTCGACGCAAAATGGACGGAGGAAGCCGTATTTAACCTGCTGGACAATGCCGTCAAGTACACCCCCGCCGGCGGGGCGGTTCGTGTGTCCGCGTCCGACTACCAGATGTTTTCGGCCATTCACGTGGCGGACAACGGGCCGGGGATACCGGAGGACGAGCAGCCGAAGGTATTTCAGCGCTTCTATCGGGGCTTAAGCAATCCCACGGAGGAAGGCGTGGGCATCGGGCTGTATCTGGTGCGTCAGATCGCGGAGGGGCAGGGCGGCTATGTGAAGGTCAGCTCCAAACCGGGCGAGGGCAGCACATTTTCCCTGTACCTCCCCCGTGAAATCTGTCAACACTGTTAGATTCCGGAAAGAATGTAGAAAGAATCCTGTAGTAAAGTCTGTAGTGTGAAAACAATACAGACTTTTCTATTTGGGAGGTTATTATGAGTATTTTGGAAACCAGAAACCTGCGCAAAATCTACGGCTCCGGGGACACGGAGGTTCGGGCGCTGGACGGCGTGAACCTGAGTGTGGACAGCGGCGAATTTGTCGCCATTGTGGGCACCTCCGGCTCCGGAAAATCCACCCTGCTGCACATGCTGGGCGGCCTTGACCGGCCCACCTCCGGCAGCGTGATCGTGGACGGGAAGGACATCTTTTCCCTGAAAGATGAAGCGCTGACCATTTTCCGCAGGCGGAAGATCGGCTTTGTCTTCCAGAGCTACAATCTGGTGCCGGTGCTGAACGCGAGGGAAAACATCGTCCTGCCCATCCAGCTGGACGGGCGGCAGGTGGACGAGGATTTCCTCGACAAAATTGTAAACACGCTGGGCCTTGAAAAGAAGCTGGGGAGCCTTCCCAGTCAGCTGTCCGGCGGTCAGCAGCAGCGGGTAGCCATCGCCCGCGCCCTTGCCGCCGCCCCCGCCATCATTCTGGCGGATGAGCCTACGGGCAATCTGGATTCCAGAACCAGTCAGGACGTGCTGAGCCTGCTGAAAGTCACCAGCCAGAAATTTGCCCAGACCATCGTCATGATTACCCACAACGAGGAAATCGCCCAGACGGCGGATCGGATCATCCGCATTGAGGACGGACGGATCGTGAGGTGAGCGGCATGAAGGTGAAAAACGGAAGCTGCATTCGCCATCTAAGCTTCAAGACCCTGATGGCCGCGAAAAAGCGGAACATCATCGCGGTGCTGGCGATCGCCCTGACCGCCCTGCTGTTCACGTCTCTCTTTACCATCGTAATGTCCATCAACGAGACGAACCAAAACTATCAGTTCCGCTCCGTCGGCGGGTATGCTCACGGTGCGTTCAAGGACGTGGACGAAGACCAGATCGCGGTGCTTTCGGCACATCCCGACGTCAAAGCCGTGGGCGTGCGGACGGTGTTGGGTCTTGCCACCCAGGGCGCTTTTGAAAAGGACTACGCCGAAGTCAGCTACATGGACGACAACAACGCCAAGTGGAGCTTTTCCCAGCCCACGGTGGGACGCACCCCGAAAAGCGGGAACGAAATTACCATGGACACCAAAGCTCTGGAGCTTCTCGGCGTAAAGCCGGAGCTGGGGGCGCAGGTGAAGGTCACCTACACCCTGGCGGACAAAGAACAGATGGGCTGGGACATCACCGACACCTTTACGCTGGTAGGCTGGTGGGACTACGACGAGCTGCTGAGCGTCCACTTCCTCAACGTTTCCAAGGAATACGCCCAGAAGATCGAAAAAAAAGCCGTGGCGGGAGGCATGAAGCCCTTCCGCACGGATTTGAGCGTCATGCTGAGAAGCTCCCTGAACATTGAAAACGACCTGACCAGAATTGGCGAGGACTGCGGCTACAGCATCGGCGAGGAGGCGGGGCAGCTTCGCATCGGCGTCAACTGGGGCTATACCGCCACCCAAGTTTGGGACACGCTGGGCGTTGGGGGAATCCTCGCCATGCTCGCCGTGCTGATTCTGGTGGCGTTTACGGGATATCTGGTGATCTACAACATTTTCCAGATCTCCGTGGCGGGGGACATCCGCTACTACGGGCTGCTCAAGACCATCGGCGTCACGCCGAAGCAGCTGCGGCGGCTGATCCGCCAGCAGGCGCTGCTGCTGAGCGTTCTGGGCATTCCGGTGGGTCTGCTGCTGGTCTACGGCGTGGGCGCGGCGGCGGTTCCCATCACCATGTCCACCTCCACGATGGGAGGGCGGTACACCACAGTCAGCGTTTCCCCATGGATATTCCTGTTTTCCTCAGTGTTCGCCCTGCTGACGGTGCTGCTTTCCTGCGCCCGGCCGGGGCGAATTGCCGGGAAGGTCTCTCCTGTGGAGGCGGTGCGCTACACCGAGCGTCAGTCGGCGGGGAAAACGCACCGGAAGGGCGGCAAGGTCACCCCCATCCAGATGGCAGCCGCCAACTTGGGCAGGGACAAAAAGAAGACGGCGCTCGTGATGGTGTCCCTGTCCCTGACCGTCGTTCTGCTGAATCTGCTGGTCACGTTTATCGGCGGCTTTGACATGGACAAATATCTGAGCCGGCGAAGCTGCGCGGACTTCCTCATCAGCACACCGGACTACTTTAACTATCGGGGTTTTTCCCTGACCAAAGAGGCTGTGGAACCGGTGCGGGCAAACACAGCGCACTCTCTGGAGGGCTTTGCCTATCAGACCGGCGGGGTGGGTATGTATCTGCCGGAAAGCGTCTGGCGGGATGAAGCCGCCTTCTACAGCCGGAATACGGATATGGACATCGACGCGCTTCTCGCCCAGACGCCAAGAGACGGCGACAAGGTGCAGGCGGTGTCCCAGATAGAGGGGCTTGACCCGACGCTTGGAGAAAAGCTCACGGTGATCGACGGCAGCTTGGATTCCCTCTGGGAACCGGACAGCCATGCCATCGCCATTGCCGTGAATCTGGATGATTCCGGGAAGCTGCCTGATCCCGGGATTTATCCCGCCGTGGGCGAGAAAATCAAAGTCACCTATGGAAACGGCGATACTGCGCACGACGTAAACTACACCGTCTGCGCACTGGTGGACGTTCCCTACAACATGAGCAGCCGGTTCTATACCATGGGCTATGAGGCAATCCTCAGCGCGGACGCCCTGTACCGGGACGCCGGGGAGGACAACGTGTTTCCCATGCTCTACCTCTTCGACACCCCCAGTCCCGAGGCGGAGGCCGCCGCGGAAAGCTACCTTGCCCAGCTCACTTCCGACCCCGACAGTCCCCTGATGTACGAAAGCAAGGCGACCCACCGGGCATATTTTCAGGAGTTCCGGATGACCTTTGTGATTCTGGGCGGGCTGCTGTGCGCCATCATCGGCATTGTGGGTATTCTGAATTTCTTCAACGCCATGATGACCGCCATTCTGGCGCGGAGCCGGGAATTCGCGGTTTTGCAGTCGGTGGGCATGACCGGCCGTCAGCTGGAAACCATGCTTCTCTGGGAGGGGCTGCTGTACACCCTTGGTTCCGGCCTGATTGCGGGGCTTCTGTCCGCCGCGGTGAACCCGCTGGCGGGGCGGCTTCTGGAAAGCGCCTACTGGTTCTACAGCTATCACTACACCATCACCCCGGTACTGGCCATGTTGCCCGCCTTCATCGTGCTTGGCTGTGCCATTCCGGCGGTCATGTACCGTCAGGCGGTGAAGCAGAGCATCGTCGAGCGGCTGAGAAGTCTGGATACGTAACTATGGAAACAGCGGGAAGCGGTAGTGTCAAGAGTTATGCGCAAAATTGATTATGGCTCTGGTAGAAATCTATGGCAGCACCGCACAATTCGGCAAGAAGTCTCAGGCAGGATTTTTGTTCCAATTCAAAGTTCCGAAAATGGAGGAATACTGTATGTATTTCCCATTTTCGGAACTGCGGAAGTGGAGCAAAAAGACGGCTGAGACTCGCAGACGCAATTGTGCGGTGTTGCCCTATTACAGGGGGCGGCTTAATCGCCCCTTGATTACTTTCCAGCAGGTAGGGCGCAAATGGTCAAGGGCGGCGGTACGCCGCTCGTCTTGCTCTTGACCATTTGTGACCTGGCTGCTATTGACAGGATTGAGGTTCACGAAGCCACAGGCAGCAGGACAGTCTAATTGCGATTGCACTGCTCGCTTAGAAAGCAAGTCTCGCAGATAAGCTGTTTAACTTTCTGCATAACCAGCGCGTCATCGCTGGGTAGCTCATAGGCTTCGATTTTTTGAATGCCTGTCGGGTTACGCAGTCCGTAGTCAATCAATTTTCCATTTCCGGTTTTACATAGCGGTAGACCTCGGCACCGAACGATACACCGTCACCAATGGCGTACTCTTCAAAGCCGGATTTGTCCATCCAGACGTGATCCTCTTTTCCATCAAACATTGTTCCGTCGGTATACATCCCGCTGATGAAAATGCGTTTAAGGCAACGCCGCGCAATTGTGCCTGCGAGCCTCAGCCGTCTTTTTGCCCCACTTCTTCAGTTCGAAAAATGGGAAATACATACAGTATTCCTGCATTTTTCAAACTTTGAAGTGGGACAAAAATCCTGGCTGAGTCTTCTTGTCAAATTGTGCGGTGTTGCCTTAAAACAAACGTGCTTTGACTTGACTTTTTCAATCTGTCCTTTGAAATGTGACATAACCGCATTGAAGAAGCAGCTAGGGTGTATCTGAAAAGAGGATTATTGATTTCAGAACGTTTCATAGAAAGCAGCTTCTTTATAAGTTCTCACCGTTGGTCGCGATGACATCGGCGTACCAGGCAGCAGATTCCTTGGGAATTCGCTCGCAGGTACGGTAATCTACGTAGACAATGCCGAAGCGCTCGTCATAGCCGGAGCTCCATTCAAAGTTATCCAGAAAACTCCACTGCAGATATCCGCGGATGGGCGTTCCTTCCTCGATGGCCTTGCCCAACTCCAAAAGATAACGGTGCAGGAAATCAATCCGGTCAAGGTCGTGCACCTTCCCGTCCAGATAGACCTTGTCGTTGCAGCTCAGGCCGTTCTCGGTGATGTAAATGGGCAGACCGTAGCGGCGGTAGATGTGCATAGGGCCATAGTGCAGCACTTCCGGCGTGACGCCCCACTTGCAAGCGGTCAGGGGGAAGCCGGGATTGCGCTTGACTTCCTCGCCCTGCTCGTTGACCATGAAGCCCTGATAGATATTCAGGCCAAGATAGTCCGGCGTTTCCATCATATCCCAGTCCCCGGGATCAATGGTGGCGGCGAAGCGCTTAAAGGCATCCGACGCACTGTCGTCATAGTGGTGAAGAATCAGGCTGTCAAGGAAAACGTTGAAACTCCAGCCCACCTTCAGGTCAAAGCTGGCGCGGTAGGCCGCTTCCCTTCCCTCCGGGGTATCCTTCTCGGGATATGCAAGGCTCCCGCATGGCACCACGCCCACAAGGGTTTCCTTGCCGCATACCTCCTTGATGGCTCGCTGGGCAGCGCTGTGGGCAAGGCAAAGGTTGTGGTAAACCAGAGCCACCTTCTCCTCCGGCAGCTTCCAACCGGGGGCGTGATTGCCTGTCCCATAGCCAAGCTGAGCAATGCACTGAGGCTCGTTGATGGTCATAAAGTTTCGGACGCGTCCCTTGAAGCGCTGGGCGATGATACGGGCGTAACGTGCAAAAACGTCCGCAATCTCCCGGTTCAGCCAGCCGCCCTTATCCTGCAGGGCGCTGGGCAGATCCCAGTGGTAGAGGGTAATCAGCGGCTCAATCCCGCTCGCAATCAATTCATCTACCAGATTGTCGTAAAACCGGAGTCCCTGTTCGTTGACCTCGCCGTCACCGTCAGGTATGACTCTCGCCCAGCTGATGGAGAAGCGATATGCCTTGATATTAAGCTGCTTCATCAGCGCCACATCCTCCCGGTAGCGATGGTAGCTGTCGCAGGCTACGTCGCCGGTGTCCCGGTTTTTGATGTTGTTGGCAGCGGGGTCATGGCAGAAATCGTCCCAGATATTGGGGCCTTTCCCATCCTCATTCCAGGCACCTTCGCACTGATAAGATGCGCAGGCAACACCCCATAAAAAATTCTTTGGAAACTTGCTCATACTGTCACCTCAACATGATACTTTTTCTTCCCGTCCTTCATGGGAATCAGATTGCCCGCCACATTTTCACCGTCCACGCGCAGGCTGTAAGTCCCCGTCTGAACCACGTGGATGTGGTAGGCTGCACCCCGGTAACGGCGCCGGACAGAGTACTCCTCCAGCGCCCCGGGCAGGCATGGGTCGATTTGCAATCCGGCAGGGGTGGGTTTCACACCCAGAATATACTGGCTGATATTCACGAACGTCCAGGCGGCTGTGCCAGTGAGCCAGCTGTTTCTTGCCGCGCCCTCATCGTAAGAAGCGCGGGCCGCCACCGTCTGGGCATAGACATAGGGTTCCACCCGGCGAATGTCGCTGTGTTCCTCCTGATAAACAGGGCAGGTTCTGCGGTAGATATCAAAGGCATTCTCTCCTCTGCCCACAACGGTTTCCGCGATGCTGATCCAAGGGTTGTTGTGGCAGAAAACGGAGCCGTTTTCCTTGTATCCGGGAGGATAGCTGGTAATTTCTCCCAACTCTTTGTGATAAACGGTATAGCAGGGTGCCAGCAGCTCCACGCCGTATTTGCCCAGCAGCCGCTGCCGCACGGAGTCCAGTGCCCGAACCGCTTTGCCGTCGTCAGTTCCGATGTCGGCCATGACGCACATACCCTGGGGCTCGATGAAAATCTGGCCCTCGTCGCAGGTATGGCTTCCCACAGCATTGCCGTAAGCATCATAGGCACGAACAAACCAGTCTCCGTCCCAACCAGCGGTCTTGACAGCGGCTTCCATTTCCGCCGCCGCTGCTTCCACCTCCGCCGCCTCGTTGTCCAGACCGGCATACCGGCACAGCGAGGCATACTGTTTTCCGTAGAGGACGAACATGCCGCCGATGAACACAGATTCCGCCACAGGGCCTTCCGAAGGGCCGGTGGTCTGGAAGCTCTCGCCGGGTTCTTCCGAGAAGCAGTTCAGGTTCAGGCAGTCGTTCCAGTCGGCTCTGCCAATCAGGGGAAGGCCGTGGGGTCCTTTATGGTTCATGGTGTAGCAGACGCTCCTGCGCAGATGCTCCATCAAGGGTGCTTCGCTGCCGGGGACATTGTCAAAGGGCGTGGGATGCTCCAGAATGGAAAAGTCCCCCGTCTCGCTGATATAAGCGTAAGTACAGGCAACCAGCCACAGCGGGTCATCATTGAAGCCGCTGCCCACATCGTTGTTGCCCCGTTTTGTCAGAGGCTGGTACTGATGATAGGTGGAGCCGTCCGCCCACTGGATGGAGGCAATGTCGATGATGCGTTCCCGGGCACGCTCCGGCGCCATGTGGACAAAACCCAGCAAATCCTGGCAGCTGTCCCGGAACCCCATGCCCCGTCCGGTACCGGACTCAAAGTAGCTGGCACTGCGGCTCATATTAAAGGTGACCATGCACTGGTACTGGTGCCAGATGTTCACCATACGGTTGAGCTTCTCGTCGCCGCTTTCCAGGGTGTAGACGCCCAGCAGCTTGTCCCAATATTCCGCCAGTTCCGTCAGGGCATTCTCAACGGATGTATCCGTGGAGAACTTTTTCAGCACCCGGTAGGCGGTATCCTTGCGGATGACGCCGGGAGTCAGGAATTTCCGGTCTCTGGGATTTTTGCCATAGCCGAGGACAAACACAAATCCCCTTTCTTCGCCGGGTGCAAGGGTTACATCCAGCGCCAGTCCCGCCATAGGCGCGCCGCCGTGGGCGACAAAATCGCCGGTCTTTCCACTCAGAATAGCCTGAGGTCTTGCAAAAGTCCCAAAGGTTCCCAAAAAATGATCCCGGTCGGTGTCGTAGCCCGCAATGGGGGCATTCACGCCGTAATAGGCATAGTGATTCCGCCGCTCCCGGTATTCGGTTTTGTGATAAATTGCGCTGCCTTCCACTTCCAGCTCGCCGATGTTCAGGTTCCGCTGGAAATTGGTGGCGTCATCCACCGTGTTCCACAGGCACCACTCTACGGCAGCGGTGAAGCGGAAGCGCTTGGTTTCCGCTGAGCGATTGGTCAGGCGGACGCGCTGCACCTCGCAATTTTCCCCGATGGGTACGAGAAAAGTCAGCTCCGCGTAAAGGCCGTCCTTCTCCGTCTCAAAAACGGTGTAGCCCATACCATGACGGCAGCGGTAACTGTCCAGCGACCGATCCACGGGATGGAAGGTGGGGCTCCAGGGCGCTTTATCTTCCTCTTTGATGTAGAAAAACCGTCCGCCCACATCTGCCGGGACATTATTGTAGCGGTAGCGCAGGATGCGCTGAAGCTTCGCGTCACGGTAGAAGCAGTAGCCGCCAGCGGTATTGCTGATGAGGGAGAAAAACTCCTGGCTGCCCAGATAGTTGATCCATGGCATGGGAGTTGCCGGGGTTTCAATTACATACTCTTTTCTTTTATCGTCAAAAAAACCATATTGCATGGCGAAAGTCCTCCAGATGGAAGATGATGATTGCCGGAGGGCCTTACACAGGCCCTCCCAAATGAAATTAAAGACTGTTCAGCTGATCCAGAAGACGATCCAGCATCTCCTGGGACACCGTTCCGCCGCCGAAGCTCAGGGCGCCGCGAAGGGGCATATACTGCATCATCGCCATGTTCATCTCGTCGGAAATGGCTTCCTTTGCCGCATCTGTGTTCTCGGCGTTGTCCGGGGAAAACGTCTTTTTAATGACCTCCAGCATGGGCGCCATCACGGCAGCTGCGCTGGGGTCTGCCATCAGATCCATGAAAATGGTGTCCATGGTGTAGTGCTTTTTGACCCTCACAGTGGAGGTGACATTCACGGCAGCACTCACGTCGATGTGCCGGGAGGACTGCCCCACTTCAATCGTAAACTCGCCTGTCTTGACGTGCCAGTCGTGAATCTGGGCGTTCCAGTAGGCGAAGGCGCGCTTGTCCAGTGTGAAGGTCACATCCTTGCTTTCCCCGGGCTGGAGAGCAACCTTATCAAAGCCCTTCAGCTCCCGCACCGGGCGGAGCACCTCGCTGTGCTTCTCACCTACGTAGAGCTGGACAACGGTTTTGCCGAAGCGGCTGCCGGTATTCGTCACGGTAACCGTGGCGGTAAGGGTATCCCGGTCGGTGATCTTCGACGCGTTCAGGCGCAGATTCGAGTAGGCAAAGGTGGTGTAGCTCAGGCCGTGACCGAAGGGGAACAGAACATCCATTTCCTTTTTATCATAATAGCGGTAGCCCACGAACACGCCCTCGCGGTAGTCCGCCTCGTTGCCCTCGCCGCCGTAGAAAAGGTAGGAGGGGTTATCGGACAGCTTGACGGGGAAGGTCTCCGGCAGATGACCGGAGGGATTCACTTCGCCATAGAGCACGCGAACCGTCGCCAGGCCAACCGCCTGACCGCCCAGATAGCCTTCCAGAACCGCCTTGACCTTGCCGATCCAGGGCATCTCTACAGGAGAGCCGTTGTGGAGTACCACCACGGTGTTGGGGTTCACTTCCGCGACAGCCTCAATCAGTCTGTTCTGGCAGTCGGGCATACGCATATGGCTGCGGTCATAGCCCTCGGATTCATAAGCATCCGGCAAGCCCGCGAACACAACGGCAACCTTGGCTTTCTTCGCTGCGGCAACCGCTTCGGCAATCATTTCATCGGTCGCCGCGTCCTCCGCAACGCCGTAGCCCCGAGCATAGGTCACCTTTTTTCCCTCCGCCGCTTCCAGCGCGGAGGTGGTCTTGAAGCAGTTGATATGGGAGCTGCCGCCGCCCTGGAACCGTGGCTTTACCGCAAACTCGCCAATAAAGGCCGCCTCCTCGTCCTGACTCAGGGGCAGAATTCCCTCATTCTTCAGCAGAACCATACAGTCTGCAGCAATGTCTGCACTCAGAAGGTGCTGGGCTTCCATATCCCAGGGAGTTTCGGGTTTCGCGTTTTCCAGGTAGCGGAAGTTGATGGTGAGAATCCGCTCCACCGCCTGATCCACCAGCTTTTCGTCCAGCTTGCCGCTGCGAACCGCTTCCACGATCCGGGCATCATTGATACCGCCGGAAGAAGGCATTTCCAGATCCAGCCCGGCGGCAACGCCGGCAACACGGTTGGAAACCGCACCCCAGTCGGACATCACATAACCCTCAAAGCCCCATTCCTTCCGAAGCACATCGGTCAGCAGCCAGGGATTCTCCGAGGCATAGACGCCGTTGATCCGGTTGTAGGAGCACATCACCGTCCACGGCTGCGCCTTTTTCACGGATGTTTCAAAGGCGGGGAAATAGATTTCCCGCAGCGTCCGCTCATCGGCGTTGGAGCTGGAGCTCATGCGGCGGTGCTCCTGATTGTTGGCGGCAAAGTGCTTGATGGAGGTGCCCACATTGCGGCTCTGCACACCGTTAATATAGGCGGCAGACATTTCACCCGCCAGATAGGGATCCTCAGAAAAATACTCAAAATTTCTTCCGCACAGAGGGGAACGCTTGATATTGACAGCCGGGCCCAGAACCACGCTGAGCTTTTCATGCTGGCAGCTGTCGCCGATGGCTTCGCCCATTTTCCGGATCAGATCCCGGTCGAAGGACGCTGCCGTGGCGGAGGCTGCCGGCATACACACAGCCTTGATGCTGTCATTCATGCCCAGGTGATCCCCTTTGTCATCCTGCTTGCGCAAACCATGCGGGCCGTCGCTGACCATCACGGAGGGAACTCCCAGACGCTCGACGGATTTGGTATGCCAAAAATCCAGACCGGAGCACAGGCCGGCCTTCTCTTCCAGAGTCATTTGGGAAACCAGTGCTTTAATTTCCATAATACATACTCCTTATACGAGCTTACCGCAGCATTGATACTATTTCCTGATTAAAATCTTTGATTTTAATCAGGAAGGCATCGCCTGATGGCGCTGCCAGTTTTGTGATTTATAAGGAAAGAAATCACAAAACAAGTCTCATATGAACTCCTTGCCCTTCGGGCAATTAAAATCTTTTCTAAAGATTTTAATTGGAGTCCAGTATGAGGGCTAAGATTTCCGCAATGCTGCGGTAATGGCTGATACTATTTCAGTTCTACCGTGCTCAGATCCCATTCCTCATGAATCTTGGGAACGTCGCTGATCAGGCGCTTGGTATACGCGGCCTTGGGATTGAGGATGACCTCGTCCGCCTTGCCGAATTCCACAAACCTGCCATGCTCCATGATATAAACGGTATCGGAAATGTAATACGCCAGGCCAATGTCGTGGGTGATGAAGATAACGGTCATGCCGATCTCATCGCGCAGCTGTAGCAGCATATCCAGAATGGTGGCGCGGGAGCAGGCGTCAACCATGGAGGTCGGCTCGTCCGCCAGCAAAATCTTGGGCTTGAGCAGGAAAATACGGGCGATCATCAGACGCTGCATCTGGCCGCCGGAGAGCTCGAAGGGATACTTATTGGTCAGCTCCGCGAACTTCAGGTTTACAAAGGAGCAGGCTTCGGTCATCATTTCGATCTTCTTCTCCTTGGGGAGATGCTTGCCGCCGCGCATGTTAATGCAGTCGAGAAGCACGGTGTCAATTTTATTGAAGGTATTGAAGGAAGAGAAGGGATCCTGGAAAATGGCCTGAATGCCTCTCCAGTATTCCTTTTTCTTTCTGTGGGAGGAAACGTCCCGGGGCTTGCCCTGGAACAGGATCTCCCCTTCCGTCTGATTCAGCAGACCCAGCAGCATTTTGGACAGGGTGGTCTTACCGGAGCCGGACTCACCGACGATGGAGACGAACTCGCCCTCGTGAAAGTCAAAGTCCACATGGTCAACAGCCACGGTTTTCTTTTCGCCAAGTCCGAATACCTTGGTTACCCCGTGGCCGGACAGGCAAAGCGGTGCGTTGGTGAAATCCTTCGTTTTCGGAACGTAATCACTCATGGCTGTACACCTCCTTCAATTCATCCTGACCCAGCAGGCAGCGGTACATACGTCCGTCGCCGAGATCCTTTTCGGGGATGGCGCTGTAGCGGCACTCAGGCCGGGCGTACTTGCACCGCTCGGCAAAACGGCAGCCCTGAGGCGGTTTTTTCAGGTTGGGCGGCGTACCGGGAATCGCAGTCAGCTTGTGTCCGCGCGTGCCCTCCTCGGGAACCAGAATGGAGCTCATCAAGCCGTGGGAGTACGGATGCACGGGATCGAACACCATTTCTTCCGCAGTGCCCTTTTCCACAATCTGTCCGGCGTACATGACCATGATGTCATCGGTCACATTGTAGAGCAGAGGCAGCTCGTGGGTGATGAACAGCATGGACTTGATATAGCCCTTTTCCATCAGCTCCCGCATCATCTTGATAACCATCTTCTGAGAGGTCACGTCCAGCGCGGAGGAAGGTTCGTCGGCAATCAGAACCTTGGGGTTCAGAATGGTAGACACAGCGATGACGGTACGCTGCTTCATACCGCCAGACAGCTCCACCGCGTGTTTATCCAGCACCTCGGGCGGCAGACCCAGTTCCGCAAACCGTGCTTCCGCCAACTCCCGGATCAGCTTCTTGTCTTTCTTGGGGTCATGTGCCCGCACCACATCCTCGATAAAGCGGATGATTCTCTGGGTTGGGTTCAGGGCGTTCATGGCAGCTTGGGGAATGTAGGCAATTTCCGTGCCGAGGATGCTCTTACGGACATCATCCGGCTTCATGCCGGAGATATTTCTGCCGTCGATGACGATATCGCCGCTCATATAGTGCAGAGGCGGGAAATAGTAGCCCATCATAGAAAGCGCCAGCGTGGATTTTCCGCAGCCGGACTCGCCCGCGATGCCCAGGGACTTGCCTTCCTCGATTTTGAAGGAGACGCCGTCCACGGCGTAAACATCCTCGTGGAAGCGGGTCACATATTTGGTTTTGAGGTTTCTGACCTCCAGCATTACTTTACCCATTGCGTCGTCCTCCTTAGTCTCTCAGGGTGGGATTGAATACCTGGTCGAGACCCGTGTTCATCAGATTCAAAGAGAAAGAGATGAGGGTGATGGTCAGAATCACAGGGAAGTAAGCCCACCAGGAACCGTTGGTATGCGCGGAATACAGCATGGCCCAGTTCATCATCAGACCCAGCGTAGGAACCTCGGTGGTCTTGGGGCCAAGACCCAGCAGTGACAGCTGTGCTTCGCTGAGGATGCCGGAGGAAACCTGAAGAATGAAAGCCATGACGACATAGGAAGCAATGTAGGGCAGGATATCCGTCAGCACGATGCGAACCAGACTGTGTCCGGAGAGCTTGCTCAGGTTGACGTGGTCACGGTTGCGCAGGCTGATGACCTGAGAACGGACGGAACGAGCGGTCCAGGTCCAGCTTGTCAAGCCGATAACCAACGCGACCACCGCCGCGCCGCGCTGTTCCTGACCGATGGAATAGGAAATCAAAATCAGCAGGATGAAGCTGGGGATAACGGTGAAAATGTTGGTGATGAACATAATCAGATCATCCGCAAAGCCGCCTAAGTAACCGGCCAGCAGGCCCAGGGTCAGGCCAATGATTGTGGCAACGGCGCCGGCGATCAGGCCGATTCTGATGGAGGTGCCGCAGGCGGACACCAGCTCTTTAAGGACGTCGCGGCCGAAGTTGTCGGTGCCCAGCGGCAGAGTCTTGACGTTGGCAACGGCACGGATGTTGACATAGTCGGTTTTGCTGATGGAATTCACCTTTTCCAGATCGCCCTCATCATTCTCATCGGCGATAATCCGCACGTCAGCGGAGCGCAGCTCCAGCAGAGCGTTATTCAGGCGCTTGTAATAGTTCCGCTTTGCCATGGTCATGCCGGCAGGCTTGGCGGTAACCTCGTAATTGTCGTTCCACAAATCCACCAACGCGTCCGTGTCGTTAATGTCCAGTCCGGACACGTCGATGCCCATAGCGGTGAACCACTCCACCATGGCAACCCTGTCCTCAGCGGACAGAGCCTTCGCGATTCGGTTATCGTCCGCGTCGGAAAGGCGCAGCGTCTCGGTGTCGGTGCCCACAGCGTCATACAAGGAAACGTAAGTACCGGGAGATGCGAAGGTGCCAACGCCAATCATTTCCAGAGGGTTTCCGGGGTTGAACATGGGATAGATCAGCATGATCAGAAGGATAAACACAAAAATGCCAAAACCAACCACAAATTTGGGGGAATGAAAAATCTGGCGCAGTGTATTCTTCATTTTTAATTCCTCCCTTAGCTGTCAAACTGGGCGGCTTTGACTCTGGGATCGATAAAGCCGTAGATGATGTCCAGCAGGAACGTCACTATCAGAACCATGATGGTGATAATCAGAGTAGTAGCAGAAATCAAGGGATAATCCGCCGCGGTCACGGCGCTGTACATGGTGCTGCCGAGACCGGGATAGGAGAAGATGATCTCAGCGACCAGAGCGCCGCCGATCATGGTGCCGATGGACAGCGCCAGGCCGGTGACCTGGGGCAGCATGGCGTTGCGGAAAACATAACCGACGATCTTGCGATCCTTGATGCCAAGGAACCGGGCATACTTGACATAGTCGGCATTAAGTTCATAGATAGACATGGAGCGCATACCCACGGCCTGACCGCCGATGGAAACCAGGACAATGCTCCAGAAGGGCAGCTGGTAGTGAGAAATCACAGAGGAAATAAACTTCCAGCTGAAATTGGGAATCATATCAAAACCATAGCCGCCGGAAATGGGAGCCCATTTCAGTTTCACGGCGAAGAGAACAAGAAGAATCACTGCCATACCGAAAGCCGGGACGTTGCCCAAAAACAGGAAGGTCGGGAGCAGAACCTTGTCAAAGCCCTTGCGGATGTACGCCGCCAGGGCGCCAAGCAGGTTGCCAAGCAGCCAGCCAACCAGGATCGCGGGCAACTGCAGGCAGATCGTCCACATGATGGCGCTGGAAATAATGTTGCTGACGGATCTGGGATACTGGCTGAAGGAAAGCCCGAAGTCGCCGTGGATGGCGTTCTTGCAGAAAATCAGAAACTGCTCCGCCATAGGCTTATTCGTACCGAACTGTTCTGCATAACGCTCGTAAATTTCCTGCACGGCAGAGGCGTCGGACATACCGTTCGCCATTTTACCGGTGATGGCCGCGACAGGGTCGGCAGGCATCAGCCGGGGCAGAAAGAAATTGAGGAATACTGCAACGACAAAAGTAATAAGAAACCAGATTATTTTTTTCCCAAAATATTTACGGTAGCCTTTCATGCTACTTTTCCCCCTTTAGCATAAAAACGGGAAGGGCCATGCTCCATGAAGGAGCATGGCCGCTTCGAATTAACTATTAGCCGACCAGCTCGAGCTCGTACAGCGCGGCAATACCGTAGCCATCGGTGCAGTCAGCAGGGGGAATGTTCCGGCCGTCATCGCCGGCGGGGAAGTTGGTCCAGACAGACTCGTTGACGCAGTGGAACACGGAAGGACGATACATCAGGGAGAAGCTGGGAACCTCGGTCAGGTAGATCTCGGTCAGCTTGGTGTACAGATCCTTCAGCTCAGCAGTGTCAGTGGTGGTGGGGATCTTCTTGATGAGAGCCTCAGCCTCGTCATTGACGTACTGGCCCCAGTTGCCGGACCAGTTGTTGGCAATACCCACATAGTCCTTGCCCATAAACTGGTTCACACGGCCCCAGGGATTGGAGGGAGTGGAAGCATCGGGAGACCACATGAAGATGGCGTACTCAGTCTGGTCGGGATCGACAAACACGGTCTGATAGATGGAGTACTCGGGATACAGAGTGGTGATCTCAACGCCAATGTTCTTACCGGCAGCGGCAACCACTTCCATGGAGGCCTGCCAGTCAGTCCAGCCGTTGGGGCAAACAGCGTTCAGGGAGATCTTCTCACCGTTCCACTCACGCCATCCGTCGCCGTCGTTGTCCACGATACCGGCTTCGTCCAGCAGAGCCTTGGCGCCTTCGATGTCATTGCCTGTCCACTGCAGATCGGCAACGGCGTCGTGATCGTACAGAGCCTGCTCACCGTCGGTGGGGTTCATCAGGGAGCGGGGAACATCGGAGAAGCTGGGGGACTGATTGGTCATGGCGTTGGCGATGATGGTATCGTAGTCAACAGCCATGGCAATGGCCTTACGAAGGGCGGTATTCTCAGCGATAACGGGGAGGTTCATGTTGTACCATGCGGTAGGCATGGTCAGGCAGACACCATAGGGAGCTTCGTCATAGAAGGTGGAGATGGGCAGGCCATCTTCCAGCCACAGATTCTGAATGTTGCCGATGAACTGCTGGCAAACGTCAACCTCGCCAGCCTTCAGAGCGACTTCACCAGCGGCGTTATCAGCGTAGATAACGTGAGCCAGGTACTTGGGAACAGGGAGCTTACCCCACATGGAGGCGTCCTGACCCCAGTAGTTGTCGTCACGGATCAGAACGACCTTCTGATCGTCGGAGTAGTACTTGGTGTAGGGGCCGGACCAAACGACATCATCACCGGGGTCGTTCAGGATAGCGGTGGCGTCGCCGTTGCAGCGCTCAACGACCTTGTCGATCCAGGCAGCCTGCGCAATGGGAGCCAGTTCCAGGAAGTCCAGAACCTTCAGGGGGTTGACAGGCGCGCCGCTGGCATCAAGCTTGCAGTGGATGACCAGGCTCTTGTCACCGGTAGCCTCGATGCTGTCGATGAAAGCGCCGTAGGAAGAACCGGTGCCGTTGCCGATCTCAACGCCGATTTCCCAGGTGCGGACAACGTCGGCGGCGGTGACAGGCGTGCCGTCAGACCAGTGGGCGGCTTCCTTCAGATTGACAGAAAGCTCAGTCATGTTGTCGTTCCAGGTGTAGTCGCCGTCGGCCAACAGACCGATCAGCTCGCCGGTCATTACGTTCCACATGTACAGGGTCTCGAACATGGTGGTACGGTAGCCGGCACCAGCGGCGAGGGCCATGGCGTTATTCTGGTTGGTTCCGATGACGTTCCAGGAGTTGACGGTACCCCACTGCTGACCAGCAAAGTACAGGGTCTCGTCACGAGGCAGGTCGGTGGTATTACCGGCTGCTTCGGTTTCGGCAGGAGCTTCCGCTTGCGTGGGAGCCTCGGTGGCAACGGGTGCTTTCGTCTCCGTAGTGGCGGAGCCGCCGCAGGCAGTAAGGCCAATAACCATGACCAGCGCCAGCAGCAACGCGATGAGCTTTTTCATTGTGTTTCCTCCTTTAATTTTTGTTATTGACCTTCTTGGGGAAGGCCATTAACTACAATGGTTTATCATGTCTTTCCTGAAAGGAAAGACACAAAAAGGGATATCCCTTTTTGCCGGATGAAATCACGGTGTCAGCTTTTTCACCGTTTCGCCCGGGAGCAGGGTCCCGCCAACCACATGGCGTCCCGGGATGTAGGATCTTCCCTCTTCCACTGCTCTTGCCAGCTCCTCGGCTGCCAGCTCTCCCATCCGCTCGGCATCCTGCCGCATGGTGGTCAGCTTCGGGCGGAGCATCTGACAGAAATCAATGCCGTCATACCCGACGATGCTGACATCGTCCGGGACGGACAGGCCCATTTTCTCAAGCTCGTTTTTGCCCCCAAGGTGGGCGATGTCGTCGGGATAGAGGATGCACGTTGGCGGATCGGGAAGCTCCATCAGCTTCCGGGTTGCCGCCGCCGAGGATTCCGGATCCAGATACATGCTCTGAACCAAATATTCGTCCGGCAAGGAAAGCCCCAGTTCCTTGCAGGCTCTGCAGAAGCCGGAGATTCTGCGGCGCGTCACCGGCGTATCTTCTCCATAGGCGAACGCAATCTTCCGGTGTCCCATACTATACGCATATTTCACCAGTTCCGTCATCCCGCCCACGTTATCGGACAGGACACTGCCGCAATTTTCAAACACACAGTCAATCGTCACAACGGGGATGCCGCTGTTCGCCAGATCCACCACGGCGTGCTCCGTATAATCCACGGAGGCGATGACCACTCCGTCACAGTTACGGTAACGGGCGTGATCCACATAGCTGATTTCCTGACCGCCCATGTGGTCACTGATGAAGGAAATGTCGTAGCCCAGTTCCTCAGCGCGATGCTTGAAGCTGTTGAGAATGTGGGAGAAGAAGCTGTGCGTCAACCCCTTGTTGGCCTGATCCTCAAAAAGAACGCCAAAATTATACGAGCGGCTGGTTTTCAGCATCCGTGCGGCAGAATTTGGTGTATAGCCCATTTGGGAAGCCACTTTGCGGATAGTCTCTTTTGTCTCTGCGCTGATATCCGGCGCGCCGTTCAGCGCCTTACTGACAGTGGCAATGCAGAAACCGCACTCCTTTGCAATCATCTTTATCGTCACCATAATGGCCTCCGGGGCCTGAATTTGTCTGCGAATGCAAGGGCATGTGCATTTTGAACAATCGGCCGCATATCTGAAACGTTTTCGTATAGCTATATTAACACCATTTTATTTTCTTGTCAAGATGGTTTCTGAAATTCAAGAATTTTTGTGCAATCCGCTGATAAACTATGAAATATGCTTAATCTGAGTCCAATTTTCACCATTAAGCTATTGACTTTGACGAATAATTGTCCTATAGTGTATTTTGTAAATAAGTCGATTTTGAAAACGTATTCGGAGGTATTGCCTATGAAAACACGCACCCTTAACGGCACATGGACGCTGGAAATTCCGGGCACCCCCTTTGCTGCTGTCCCCGCCACCGTCCCCGGCTCGGTTTACCATGACCTGCTCGCCGCGGAGCGGATTCCCGATCCATTCTACCGGGACAACGAAATGGAAGCCCTAAAGCTGATGGACAACGATTTTGTCTATTTCCGCAGCTTCCAGGTGGACGATGCCCTTCTCGCCGGGGACAAGGTTTTGCTCCGGGCAGAGGGACTGGACACCATCGCCGCCGTCCATATCAACGGTCAGATCGTCGGTGAGGCCTGCAATATGCACAGAATCTGGGAGTTCGACGTTAAGTCCGTTCTCCATCCCGGAGAGAACACCATCACCGTCTCCTTCCGCTCTCCTACTAAGTATATTAAGGAAGCATACGCAAAGTCCGTGGCAGACGGCAGCTCTGATGCCATGGTGGGCTTCCCTAACATCCGCAAAGCCCACTGCATGTTCGGCTGGGACTGGGGTCCCCGTCTGCCTGACGCCGGCATCTGGCGGAACATTTCCATCATCAGCATCGAAAAAGCCCGTATTCAGGACGTTCGGGTGGATCAGTTCCATAAAGACGGCACGGTTCGTCTGCGCATACATACCAATCTGAACCGTTATACCGATGACGAGGTCTGGGTCAACGTTTCCGTCACCGCTCCCGACGGCTCCGTCCTCACTGCCAGCGGCACCGACTGCGAGCTGATCGTCCAAAATCCCCAGCTCTGGTGGCCTGCCGGCTTCGGCTGTCAGCCGCTGTATCAGCTCAGCGTTTCCCTGTGTGCCAAGGGCAAGGAGCTGGACGTTTGGAGCCGGCGCATCGGCCTTCGCACCATGACCGTCAGCCGCCGTAAGGATCAGTGGGGCGAAAGCTTCAGCCACTGCGTCAACGGCGTGGACATCTTTGCCATGGGCGCCGATTACATCCCCGAGGACAATCTCCTTCCCAGAGTCAACCCGGAGCGCACCCGCCGTCTGCTGGAGGACGCAAAGGCTGCCAACATGAACTGCATCCGGGTCTGGGGCGGCGGCTACTATCCCGACGACTTCTTCTATGACATCTGTGACGAGCTTGGATTGCTGGTATGGCAGGACTTCATGTTTGCCTGCGCCGTGTACAATCTGACGGACGCGTTTGAGGAGAACATCACCGCCGAGTTTGTAGACAACGTCCGCCGTCTGCGCCACCACGCATCCCTCGCCCTGTGGTGCGGCAATAATGAAATGGAACAGTTTGTGGCCCAGGGCGAGTGGGTCACCTCCATGCGTCAGAAGGCCGACTACATTAAGATGTACGAGTACATCATCCCCAAGGTTCTGAAAACAGAGGACCCCCAGGCATTCTATTGGCCCGCCAGCCCCTCCAGCGGCGGCAGCTTTGACGATCCCCAGGATCCCACCCGAGGCGACGTCCACTACTGGATGGTCTGGCACGGTCTTCTCCCCTTCACCGACTACCGCAACCATCAGTTCCGGTATGTCTCTGAATTTGGCTTCCAGTCCTTCCCCTGCATGGAAACCATCGAAAGCTTTACCGCGCCCGAGGATCGGAACGTATTCTCCTATGTGATGGAGAAGCACCAGCGCAACGCCTCTGCCAACGGGCGCATCCTGTTCTATCTATCCCAGATGTACCTGTATCCCCGCAGTCTGGAGCTGCTGGTATACGCCTCCCAGCTGCTGCAGGCACAGGCCATGCAGTACGGTGTCGAGCACTGGCGGCGGCACCGGGGCTGCTGCATGGGTGCGGTGGTCTGGCAGCTCAACGACTGCTGGCCGGTAGCCAGCTGGGCCAGCATCGACTACTTTGGCCGTTGGAAGGCTCTGCACTACTATGAAAAGCGGTTCTTTGCCCCTGTGCTGATTTCCTGCCATGAGGAGGGCATTCTCTCCCAGAATACCAACGTCAATGCCGAGCCTTTTGGACTGAAAAAGTCCGCCCACCTGAACGTGAGCAACGAGACCATGCAGGAATTCCGGGGCAAGGCAAAGTGGGGTCTGCGCCGCCCGGACGCTTCCGTTATCGAGGAAGGCAGCTTCGATGTGACCGTCCCCGCTTTGTCCGCCGTCTGGCTGCCGGAGCAGGACTTCTCGAATTACGGCACTTATGACACCTACTATTCCTACCAGCTGCTGGATGAGGCGGGCAACGGGGTAGGCGATGGGAGCGTCCTCTTCTGCGCTCCCAAGCACTTCCGCTTTGCTGATCCAGAACTGAACGCCTTTGTCAAGGATGACGATATCATTGTCACCGCGAAGGGGTATGCCCGGAGCGTGGAGATTCAGGCAGGTGCCGATGTGGTGCTTTCCGACAACTACTTTGACATGGACGGCGGTGTAAAGGCCGTGAAGATTCTCCGCGGCAGCGTGGACAGCGTATCGGTACGCAGCGTCTGGGACATCCGTTGAACACTTTGCGCGGGGCATAGACACGCCCCGCGCATAACGAAAGCGTATGAATATGGAACTAACAGGAAAGAAAATCAACTTTTTAGGGGACAGCATCACGGAAGGCTGCTGCGCGACTTCCCCGGAAAAGGGCTATGTGGACGTGATGAAGCGGAAATACCGTCTGACGGAAGCCCGGAATTACGGCATCGGCGGCACCAGAATTGCCCGGCAGCGGATTCCCTCTGGGGAGCCCAAATTTGACCAGGATTTTTGCGGACGGTTTTCCGAAATGAACCCCGATGCCGACATCATTGTGGTGTTCGGCGGAACCAACGATCACGGGCATGGCGATGCTCCCATGGGCACTGAAACCGACCGGACGCCGGACACCTTTATCGGCGCCTGTCATTTCCTTTTCTCCCGGCTGCCGAATCAGTTTCCGGGCGCAATCATTGTCGTCCTGACGCCCCTGCACCGGATGGGAGAGAATATCCCCAAAGGGGAACGCGGTTGGCTGCTGAGAGATTATGTTCGGGTCATACGGGATACGGCGGCATTTTATGGCCTTCCTCTGCTGGATTTGTTTGAAACCAGCGTTATCCGGGCAAACGATCCGGAAATTGCCGCAAAGCTGACCACCGACGGCCTGCACCCCAATGACTTAGGGCACGAAATTCTCGCCGGAGAAATTGGCGATTTTCTGAAAGGACTGGCGGAATGAAGCAGAGAGAAGACACCATTCGGAAATGGTTTTCCCTTTGGCTGGACAGCCGGGAAGCAGAGCTTTCCGATCTCTTCACAGAGGACGCCGCATACATTGAGAGCTGGGGGCCGGAGTATTACGGGCGGGAGATGATTGCCCGCTGGTTCCGGGACTGGCACAGGAGCGGTCAGGTTTTGCGCTGGGACATCCAGGAATTTCTGAATTCCGAAAATACCACCGTAGTTCGCTGGCACTTTCAATGCCAGATTTCCGGGGAAGCTCCAACCGGCTTCGACGGACTGTCTCTGATCCGTTGGTCTGTAGATGGAAAAATCGCCTTCCTTCAAGAATACGCCTGCACCGAAAAGCGGTATTGTCCCTATGGATAAGCAACGGGTGACGTATTCTCTGTGTTTTCGCGTTGATACTCCTTATGGAAAGGGAAGGGCTTCAATTTTTTGCTCTTATATCAAACCGGCGCAATTATAGCAAAGCCGTGAATGCCAATCTATCACAGGAAAGTCGATGCTGACAATTCTTAAGCATTTCTTGTTGACTGGAATAGATGGTCGAAAAGCGATTCGAAGAATCGCGCAGCCGCAGCCCGAAGGACTGCGTTCATCGGGGCTTGGGGCAGCGCCTCAACAAGCAGAAAAACCATTCGTTCCGTGGAAGCGGAATGGATGGTTTTTCGCATTTGTATTACAGGTGCATTGCTTGCCAGTATTATACCGAATTGGGTATAAGAGTAGCAAGCAATGCATATGGCGCGCCATATGCGAAACCCCTCGTTTCCACGGAAGTGGAAGTGAGGGGTTTCTGCTTGTTGAGGCTCTGCCCCAATCCCCGCAGAACACTGAAAGTGTGTTCTGGAAACGCTGGAAAGTTCCAGCGGCTACGCGATTTTGCAAATCGCTAAATGGGCATCAACGCCCGTCCTTTTCAGATTCTCTCGCCACGGTGAGAGAATTGTCTCCAAGAATCCGATCTACATTTGCCTTTGCAGTTTGAAGGGAACGCATATCATCCCTTGCCTGCTGGTACTCTGCGTACATGGCTTTTTTCTCAGACAGGAGCTGGGCATATTCTGCTTGCAGGCTCTTAACGGTGGGCAACTTTTTCAGCCCCTGCTCATCAAAGGACTGCTTCGCCGCCTTATGCAATATGATTTCCGATTCATGCTCTGAAAGGAATTTCTTGGAGTAGCCAGCCTTTCGATAGGCAACATAGGTGTCGCGGGTTTTGGCGTAGTTGATGATGTGCTGCTGCAACACTTTGATTTCCGCCATGCGCTGCTCGGCGGACTTCATCTTGGTGGACAGGGTGTGGTACTGCGCTGTGACGGCGGCAGTCCTTTCTTCCAGGATGCATCTGTCCAGAAGATTGTTTTCCTCCAGATAGATCAGCGTTTGGGAAAGCTGTTTCAGATTGAAGTTCTTTGCCCACCGTGCGTAACCGGCACCTTTTCCTTCTTGCAGCTTTGCCTGAATATCAATCAGCAAACTGCCACTGGGTTTTGCGGGAGCATCTATGACCCGCTTCTTTTTCAGGGTATGCGCTTTCGTTCCGGCAATGATGGCGCGAAGATCATCCGGGGTATTGCCAACGCTCTGATTGACCGTTTGGAGTCCGTCCTCTTTGTGGGAATGTCCGACGTGGTCAACCGTATGCAGGGCAGCTTCGGCTCGGACCGCGACCATTACACGAAAACGCTTATGCGTCCCGATCTTCTCATACTGGACGACTTGGGGGCGGGACGCAGCACCAGCTTTGTCAAGGAGCGCGTATTCGATGTGGTTGACAAGCGGCTGCTGACAGGCAAGCCCATGATCGTCACCACGAATATCCCGCTTTCCGTTATGAAGCAAGCTG
>OLGB01000114.1_pt1 | contig 112900 bp, 115 predicted proteins | sample 1605691 | NCBI WGS metagenome assembly OLGB01 (sample SAMEA3888925, study PRJEB22519) | human gut metagenome | biome: human gut; feature: human-associated habitat; material: faeces | place: Denmark | collected 2010 | reverse complement strand
AAGAGTTATCTGATTAACCTGAATTATGTTTCGGAATATTCTATGTCAAAGGTGAAGATGTCAGATGGCAAAGAGATTATAATAGGAAAAAGCCGTAGAAAACAATTTAAAGATGAATTTATTAATCATGAACTGATGGAGGACTGAGATGTTTTTTGCTACTTTTTATATTATTGCCAATATATTTAATATATTTTTGTATAATTTGCTGTTCCCGTTCCTTGATGTACTGTTCCATAAAGGCATAATCAGGATTGCCGGATTCATCAACAGGTAGCAACAAAGATTGCTTCTGCATTCGTTTTTCATTAAACTTATAGCCATAAGCATATTTGCATTTCTGCTGTAATATAACAGTTTTCATAAATAAATAGATATATTTATTTCCTTGAACTTGCTTTGTTTGAAAACGCTTGACATCATCGGAAAAAATGCAAGTATATGGGTGATAAAAATTCTCGACAACGCTCCCATTATAATTTACGCCTAAAACATTACAGTCCTCAGAAATATTCGTATTAGACACAAACTCAGTAATACCGTTGTTATTATCTGTCGCACCGATGAAAGGTTTATTCCCGCTTGCCATATCACTTTTAGTCAGGCGCTTGCCCGCTTTGATAATAAAAATATCACATATTCTAAACTCTTTCCATTCTCTATCATGCAAATCAAGCATTGCCGTCACCGCCTTTCTGCCCGAACAGATATCCTTTTCCGTGCGTAACCATATTAAACTCAAATGTCAGATAATCGGCAATACTGTTCATAAAGTCCTCTTCTGTTGGAATTTCGTCGTTATAGTAATAAAATGAATGCAACCATTCGTCTGTATCTTCAACAGTTGTTTCTACCATGAAACTTGATGGGAAATCTACAACCTTACCACGCCAGCAGTCAAGAAGATACTGCCGTTTATCCTTTGCACGTTCGGTTTCCACAAGCCCCAAATGCTTTTTGACTTCAAACCCATCATCTTCAAAATTGATAAACTTTGCAATTTTATCTGCTGGATGCGGTTCGCCTGCTGTGAAGACAGCAATACAGGGAACAGTACCGACTCGATAAAATGTATCTTTGTTCAGACTAATAACACCCTCTAAGGTATGTTTTTTCAAAATATCCTGTTTGACCGCTTTATCCTCTTTTGTCTTTCCAATCATAGCGGACACAGGCACAATCACGGCGGCCCGTCCGCCTGTTGTGATTGAATTAAGTAAATGACGGATAAAACACAGTTCTGAAAGGTTTGCAGTATCCTTGCCTTTTGCCTGTGAATACGGTGGATTCATAAAGCCCACCGTAATGCCGCCACCCTTTAACTGTAATTCGCCAGGGTCTTGTGCCAGAAAATCTTCACAAATCAAGTTACTTTGGCCATCACCACGCAGAATCATATTCGTTGTAGCGATTGAAAACATATCATCACGAATTTCAATTCCGTGAATTTGTTGCTGCTTAATGTGTTTGCGTTCTGTATCGTTCTTTGTAGCACGCAACATTTTGTGCATTCCGGAAATCAAAAATCCACCTGTGCCGCAGCATGGGTCGAATATAACATCAGTAGGTTTCAAATCCACTAATTCACAAAATAATTCCGTAATATGCCGAGGTGTAAGCACAACGCCCAAAGCCTGACCGTCACCGCCTGAATAAGAAACAAATTCTCCATAAAAACGTCCTAGATAATCTTCACGCCCATTTGATATAATCGCCTGAAAAATATTGTTGTTGATATACTCTGCAAAATATTTCAGAGGTGTTTTATCGCCCAAATCTTGACGCTTTGTGTTTAATTGCGGTCTGTCCTTTATCAGTGTAAATTGATTCAGCACACGCTGTTTTTTTACTTCCGGGGCAACTTTTGCGCGTTGCAGATTCTTTTCAAGATACTGGTACAGAATAGCGCCGTCAGTATTGCTTTCCAATGTGTCACCCGTTAACTGATTCAGATTAAATCCGTATTCTTTTTCGCGTAGTGCAAGAAGTATAGCAGATACGACAAGTGGTTTTTCATCTTCCCCGAGTCCACCATAATTCCGTAGATATTCGTGTAGTTCCTTTGCCTTTTTTAAAATATCAGCAAGTTCAATATCTTCCGGCGGTGTCTCTTCAAGTACAAGCCGCTTGTAATATTCTATAATATGTGCTTCTGAAAAGTTTTCAAATGTCTGGACTTCTGGTAGCCATTTGTAGCCGTTCTTATCTACAAAAAGCGGCTGTAAAATGTGGTGCTTACTATCCCCCGCATTACCGAACGCAAAAACTTTTTTATAAGTGGTTTTCTGCAAGATGTGCTGTGCATAGTGCAAAGCACCATTGACGGCATAATCAGTCGTTGCCTGTACGGTCATAGAAATAGTGCCATCTTTTTCTTTTAAGCAGAGGTTCGCACGGTCTGCTTTATCTTCCATAACAAGAACAAAATCATCTACAACCGCCGTATATTCTGGAAAACCTGCCTTGCCTGTCTGATGCTTTGATGCTGTTTTCAGTGCTTCATTAATAGGAACAATATTACTGCCTTGTGTGTCTGCCTGAATGCCAGCTTCAACTAACAAATCATGTATATATAAATCAAAATTCGCTTCTTTTTTTGCCATAGTTTTGTGCCCTGACTTTCTATGTGTTTTTATAAAAAACTATGTATAAGAATATCATAATTCAACAGAAATCTCAATCTAAGCGTTATGAAAAATCAATATACAATATATCGCAAACCTTCATTTTTCCTGTTCACATCTCATGATTAGATAAGATAGATATTATTTATATAAGTCTTAATAATATTCTCAGTTTCATTACATTGTCCTTTGGACACTCCAAGACAACCAAAAAAGGCATCCCTTGACCTGTAATAATTACGGTTAAGGAATGTCCTTTTTACGCTTCCTATCAGTAATATAGACACGCAATGTCCATTTATCCACAATCAAATCATTCCAAAATGCTTAAACGCCTGCATGATTGCTTCTTCCTTCTCCGGTGTACATTGTGGCTGTCTCGCATTCTCTGACTTAGACAGATTAAAATTCTCTCCCACATCCAGTCCGCATTTCTTCTTAATCTGTGCAATATACAGTGAAGAAACCTTAAGTCCAGTCTGTTCCAACACATAAGCCTTTATCTGCTCATACGTTGCCTTTCCTTTGAACTCTGATAAATCCATATTCTCTAAAGAGAAGTCAACCTTCACTTTTCTACTATCGACCATTTCCTTGGAAAGTAAAACAACCGTCTCCACATGCCATGAGTTGCCAATAAAGATGCACAACCCCTGGCTTTCCGTTAAGCCTTGGATTTAAAAAGATGCAGAATGCTCCCTTTCGGAGCCTGCTAAACGGCATACTTTATCGTCCTGCATGCCAATGTGTTTCATTAACACATAGAAAAAGATAAGATGTGTACTTTTGACAAGCCATTGAATGGCTCTAAGTGATTTGATATTCTGCTCTCTTCCTATGGTCTATCCTCAACATGGATATTCTACCATAGTTTTGTCTGTTTCGGAAATATAATTCCGTATAAAATGGGCAGAAGAAAACCTCCAAATCTTCTCTGACTTGGAGGCTTGATTCCGACCATTTACTCTTTGAAAAATTTCAATATCTTTGCTTTGCTGTCAACCAGCATATGGAACACTCGAAGTATGTAAACCGTTTTCTCCGGCTCATCAATCAGAAAGTATATTTTATAGTTTTTATAATAAGTCTTTCTGATGCCGAGTTTTTCCAGTTCCTCATCTTCGTCAAATTCATGGCTTTGCGGAAATATACTAAGGTTATTTATTGTTTTCCTGAATCCTCTTGCCATATTAATTGCTGTTTCCGGCGACTTTAAGTCAAACGCAATATAATCTGTCTGATCTTGAATGTCATCTTCAGCCATCGGCAAGGTAATCACTTTGTAATTATGCATGAGAGTATCTCTTCTCCAGTTCATCGAAGAATTCGTTACAGTCACGACCTTTGCCTGCAGCAATGTCCTGATAGCTCTCAAGCACCATTTTCCGAACCTGCATCTGATTCTCATCCAGTTCTTTTTGATACTCTAACATCTGTTGTGTCGGACTCATACAAATCACCTCTTTCTTTATTGTATATCTTTAACCTTAGTATACTCAAAAATCCTTGTTAATACAAGAATTTAATGTTCAAAAATTTCTTTCCAATCATGTATTTCTTTTATCTCTATAATCTCATCTGCTGGAACATTATAACTATCCGCAAGTCTTACCATCGGATTTGAAACATAAAAATCTGATGCAGTTTTTTTATATCCCATATAGCACAACAGATATTGCATGATTTTCTGTGTCTTCTCTTGGGATGTCATATTGGGATTACTCCCATCAAAAACCATATCTCCTATTTTAGTTTCAACAGTTGCTAAATAACATGTCTTCTTCTCAAAATATTCTTGCTGAATATCTCGTCTGTCTAAGGACACCATAATATCCGAAAAAATTTCAGGCATTCCTGTCAATCCTGTATAACTATTATCCATCCATTCGGGAAAGAAAAATCCATTTACACAAGAGTCATTTGCTCTATCCAACCTATTTCGAAGTCTTGCTTCCATTGGTTTATCGAAAATCTTTCTATTTCCCTTATAATATACTGCAATTCCATCCTCACGTTTAAACAAAATATCATGCTTTTTACACAATTGTGTCATTGGGTTATCTGCCAGTAGTACCTCTTCAAGATTATCGATTTTGAACTCTCCCAATCTTTGTTCGGTGAGCCTTGTTGTAACATGATAAAACACTACTTCATTGAGAACAAATTCGTCTTTAGTTAAGTTAAAGTAATCATAAAATATGCCCGTATCAATCTCCCAATAATGCTTGCACACATAATCTGGCATAGTTTTCGCCCAGAAAACTTCAAGAGCTTCTTTTCTTGTTCCTAATATATTTCCTAACGATTTACATATTGTTTCTTCACTTCTTGTGTCTAACATCTGTATCCTTCTGCTATTCATATTCTAAAAACACCTCTATCTTTGACGGCTCAGCTATCTTTCCTGGCAATAAAGAACCAAATTCACAAGCCTTACATAAACCGGCTGCTAAAAACCAGTCGATTATCTTCATATTTTGATAGACTCTTTCAGGTATCTTATGCATCAAGTAGTCACTGTGCGTGTAACCGCTATATTCCAGAATTTCTTCATAATTATAATATGCTCTTTCATAGTTACACACACAATAGGCTTCTACTTCCGACATATTTACCACAAATTGTAATATATATGTCTTCTTTTCCTGCTCTCTCCATTTATAAGATAGTGCATAAGGTAATTTGCGATTTGTCTTTACTTTTATTTTTCCTAATAGCTGATCTAAGGTTTCAAGGATTTCCGGATTCAAGTGAATGACAGAATATCTCTCCATATCTTCTTTCGTTCCAGATACAAAAAATTCTAGTGTTCCGCCCAATTCATACAACTTGCGTCCAACAAAATCCATTTTTTCTCTTATATCGCAGCGTTCGAAGACTCCGCATCGGATTTCTTTATTCTCAATACAAAACAAGCAAGGATCGTCACTAGTTGTAATTACATAATCCTGTCCGTCAACAATTAAGCGTTTCCCTTGCACATCGAATACAACCTGATTTTCATATAAAAATCTCTTTAACACCGTATCTTCAGTAAGCACTCCTACTAAATCCAGCAATCCTTTCGTTTTAACATCCTCTAGTCCTTCTTTTGTCAATACGGTCATATGCCTACATACTATATCTACATTTGCACAGTCAAAATTCGTTAAGTTAATACCGAACTTGACTATAAAATTCTCAACCGTAATATCAGCCGGATTATCAAAACTGCTTATATATTCTATAACCTTGTCCTTCTCTAAACGAAAGTAGTCTACCAGTTTTTGTATATTATCCTCTATCGAATCATCAAAGAAATTAAAAATTATCTTCTCACTCACTTTTGTTCCTTCTTTCACATATTCATAAAACAATTATAATTCCACAATCGCCCATTTACAACTTTCTTTCGTGTACACCAGCTTCACGGTTTCCATTCTTCCGCCGAGGTTTATTCTGCATAAATGTTCCACCGTCTGGATGCCGGAGTAACTCTTTTCTTCCGACGCCAGTAACTGTATTTCCCGTATGGTATGCAGCATCCCTTCTTCGTCCATGACTTTGATTATCTTTGGTATGGTTTTTCCCTTGCTTGTAAACCAACACTCACAGGCAATCTCCCGCTGGATGCCACGCAGGGCGCCGTTGTCGGTGTGGTCCGCTATATCTCCCAACCGGAATCCCATTTACATCACCTTCTCGTTTTTATAATCCACTGTCCTCTTTTCTCTGGAAATGCCGCCATTCATGTGGTCTACTCTCGTCTGTTTCAAAAATGCTGCCCTCTGGATTGCATCCATACCATATTTCTCCCGGATGCTGTCTACCGCCCGGTCTAGCTTTTCCAGTTTCTCATAGTCTGTATCATCAAAAAGGGAAAGCTGTCTGCTGCCACTATTTTGTGATACCCTGCTGGTGTGTATCCCCAAATGCCGTATTGCTCTGCCGTCCCATAATTCGTCAAATAACCAGCAGGCAGCATCGTGTATTTCTTTTGTGATATTGGTTGCCGACTGCAGCACCATCTGATGGGATGCATAAGTCAAATCATAGAAGCGGATGCTGATTGCAACCACTTCAATTCTTACATCATCTTTCCGCAGTCTCTTTCCAACGGTTTCAGCCAGAGAAAGCAATACCATTTTTGCGGTACTGGCATCTGTGACATCAAAGGATATGGTGGTTGAATTTCCGTATCCTTTATTATCCGCTGGCACCGGCTCTACAACAGATACATCTCTGCCGTTTGCAAAATCCCAGATTACCTCTCCATGCTTTTTTAACACACTTTTTAATGTATTAACATCGGTCTTTGCCAATTCTCCGATGGTTCGGATGCCAAGTGAATTCAGTTTTCTTTCTGAAGCACCGCCTACAAAGAACAAATCCCGGACCGGCAGTGGCCACATTTTCTTTTCGATTTCCTCCGGGAACAGGGTATGCACCAGATTCGGTTTCTTGAAATCACTCGCCATTTTCGCCAGCAGTTTGTTGCTTGATACCCCCACATTCACCGTAAATCCAAGCGTCTGGCATATCTCATCTTTCATGGTATTGGCAGCAATCACAGGGCTTCCAAATAAGCTCTCTGTGCCTGTCATATCCACGAATGCTTCGTCTATGCTGTACTGTTCCACCTGTCCGGAATACTTCCTTAAAATCGCCATAAACGCCTTCGAGCTTTTTTCGTACAATTCGTAGTTTGGCGGCACCAGCACCAGTTCCGGACATTTCCGCACAGCATCTACCACCGGCTCTCCTGTCTTTATATGATACTTCTTGGCCGGAATGGATTTTGCAAGAATGATACCGTGTCTCTTTGAGATATCGCCTCCTACCGCAGATGGGATAGTCCGCAGGTCAAGTTTTCCACCTAAGTGCCTGATTCTGTACACAGCTTCCCACGATAAAAATGCACTGTTTACATCTATATGAAAAATAACTCTTCTACTCATATCCTGCCTGCTCCTTTCCACCCTATTCTGCTCTATTCTGCTTTTCGTCAGAGAGATAAACAGACAAAAGTTCTCACACTCTTGCCTGTTTCTTTTCTGTGTATCCTATTCCTTGTTTTTAAATTATATCAGAACATTTGTTTTGTGTAAATACATTTTAGAACGTTTGTTCTTTCCATGTATTTCCATAGATTATACTCTACATCCCTTGCATCAAGAAGTCCCCTTTTTCTTCTCCCATATCCTGTTCTTCTGTATCAGCTTCATTCATCTTTAAATTTTCCACAGCCTCATTCCTTTGTTCGTTTTTCAAACTTCTACTCATGGCATACTGGATTGTAATTCTAGTATAATCATATCCAATCGGATTCAGCACTTTTTCGCACATCATTCGTATCAGTGCCTCTGTATCAAACTTTGCCTCAAAATAGAGACCTTTATCTATTTCCAACGGCACATCCATTTCTTGTGGATTCTTACCGAGTATGACTCTCTGCCTGCCTGACACAATTCCGCTTATCCGCATCAGACGCTCATGCATTTGCGGCTGACGGTTACACTCCTCTAAGATTATCTTTACCGCCTTTTTCCATGTTGGTGCTTCTACACATTCCCCGGAAGCGAACCGAACTGCCAGCGGCTTCTTTCCTTTAAGCACTGCCGGATTTCCCCATCCAAGCTCAAAACATTTTATTTCGATTTCTGGATTTTCATCACATCTGCCGGTCTGAAACATCGCAATCGCATCATCACATTTTTGATTGACCAACGCAATCAGCTCCGCCCGCATTTTTTCTACCATCTCTATACTTTTCATATAAATTACTCCTCGCATCACTGTTCCTTTTCCTGCTGTACTTACGCCAACAATAAAACGCCCGGCACTCCAGGCATTTTATTGTTGGCGTAAGCACAGCAGGATTGATTTTACAGGCAGGAATCACCTTTTCCTATTCCGTTGTCATCCCTGCCTGAAATTCAGTCATATCTGATTTCCTGTTCCATGACAATTCCCGACTGGAACTGTATCAGCAGCTTGTCCTCTGACACCACTTTGATGTTTGCTATCAGTCTTCGTACAAGGTCATTATCAAATTCCGGCATCTGGTAGGTCTGCTGTTTTAGGAAATTATCCATATCCTGCACTCTCCGGTTATAGCTTTCTGCCAGTTTTTTCTTTCTTCTGGCTTCCAGTTGTTCCTCTTTTAAGGTACTGATTTCCTCTGCGATCCTGCGGTACCTTTCATCGAATTCGTCTGTGTAGGAACTGATGGCGGCATTCTCTGCAATCAGCGACACCATCTCTTCCTGTTTTGCCTTGATTTTTTCATCGTATTCGTCCGGTTCCTGCTCCCTTCCGTAGCTTCCGATTACCCGGATGACATTCTGTCTGAGTGCAGATGCGAAGTTTCCATCATTGCAGGTGATCCGATGGATGGCTTCCATGACCGTCCTGTTTAATATTCCTTCTTCCAGTGTGACGGAATCCTTACAGTATTTGGTGCCGTTGGTCAGGCGGTTGCTGCATCGCCAGACTATCTTTTTCTTTCCGTTTCTCGCCCAGGTGACTCTCCGGTATTCCTGTCCGCATTCCCCGCAGAGCAGGATTCCCGTCAGGGCATACTCAGAGGAATATTTGCTCTTCATGTTCTTCTTTCTTGTGACTGCTGATTTGTTGACGGAAGCCCTTCTTGCCAGTTCCTCCTGTACTCTGTAAAAAAGGTCTTTCGGTATGATTGCCTCATGGTCATCCTCCACATAATACTGTGGCACGATTCCTTTATTCATGACCTTTTTCTTGGTCATAAAATCCACCGTATATGTCTTCTGCAGCAGGGCATCGCCCATGTACTTCTCATTTCGGAGCATTTTTAACACAACCGTATCATGCCATTTTTCCAATCCGGTTGCCGTTTTTATCTTCTGCTCTTCCAGATATTTTGCTATCTTTCCTGTACTGTATCCCTCCAGATAAAGCCGGAAAACCAGCCGGACAATTTCTGCCTCTTTAGGGACTATGACCAGGTCTCCGTTTTCGTTCTTGGTGTATCCCATGAATTTGTTATGGTTGACAATGACCTTTCCCTTTTCAAATTTCCTTACCACGCCCCAGCGGGTGTTCTCGCTGATGTTCCGGCTTTCCTCCTGCGCCAGACTGCTTAGGATGGTAATCAGGATTTCCCCGGTTCCATCCAGTGTGTTGACGCCCTCTTTTTCGAAGACCACCGCCACATTCTTTTCCTTCAGTTTGCGGATGGTCAGCAGGGAGTCAACGGTGTTTCTGGCGAAACGGCTGACAGATTTCGTCAGTATCATGTCGATTTTACCGCTTTCTGCATCTTTAATCATGGCCTTGAAATCGTCACGCTTCTTGGTGTTGGTGGCACTCTTTCCGTCATCGGCATAGATGCCCGCCAGTTTCCAGTTCTCTGTTTCCTGTATCTTTCTGGTGTAGTATTCCACCTGTGCCTCATAGCTGCTTTCCTGCTCCTCCAGCTCCGTGCTGACCCGGCAGTAGGCCGCTACCCGCAGTTTCTTCTCTGACAGCTTGATGCTTCTGTCATACTGGGGTTTTGCCGGAATCATGGATACTTTCTTTGGGACTGCTGTAGCCGGCATATTTCCTCCTTCCCGGATACGGATGGCAGGATTTTATTCCTCTCCGTATCCAATCTGTATACTGTTGTTATTGTGAAAAATGACTTTGACCGAGTTATCTTTATATACCAAAATCTGTTTTATCAGCTTCCGGTACAGTTCCTCGTCAAATTCTGTGATTTCTTCCCTGCCGGCAAGTGTCTCTTTCATCTCCTCTGAGTGGATGTCCTCATCCCTTACCTCAAGGGTTTTGTAGCGTTCCACCGCCCGTTCAAAAATCAGTGCTGTCAGTTCCTCCGTACCGGTTTCTCCGGTGCAGGGCTGCCCGGTATCCATATCCGTATCTGCACCCTCTTCTAAAACTGCTTTTCTTATATTCTCCAGCCGTGTCTCAAGTTTCCGGTATGCAGGGCTGATTTGCTGCGGCTTTTCTTGGTACTTCTCCGTCAACTCCGGGTTCTGTATCAGGCTGTTGATGGCATGGATGCACACCTCTTCCACCTGCCTGTCCAAGATAAAGCCGCCTTTGCAGGTTACTCTGTTCTGATACACATAGTTCTTGCACTTCCACTTCGGAATCTCGTTCTTTCTCTTTTTGTTGTGTGCCTGAATATGGCTGTAAACGCTGCCACATTCCGCACATACTAAAACCCCGCCAAATAACAGCCGTTCCCTCTTTTCCGGTCTGTGCTTTCCCCGGCTTCCTTCGATTCTTACCTGCTCCCGTCTTTTCTGGACTCTGTCAAAGAGTTCCTTCTCTATAATCTGTGGATAATACTCCGTTCCCAGATAGTTATGATTCTCCAGGATTCTTCCTATGGAAGCATGGGTCCATGCCACTCTTCCATTTGCATTTTTCACACCCAGCCCCTTCAGACTCTTCGCAATCTGCCATGTGGATATACCGCTGTCATAATCCCTGAAAATCTGTTCCACCAGTTTTCTGTGTTCCTCATAAACTTCGATTTTTCCGTTTATGACCTTATACCCGATTGGTGTATGCCACTGCATCCGCATCCCCTCCTTCCTCTTCCGTCAGTCTCAGCCCGTTATGCAGGCAGAAGGTGATTTCGTGGGTTAGGGATATCCGAATTTCTTTGACTGTGAGGTCAAACAATTCCTCGTTAAATTCCTTTTGGTATCCTTCCTTTTTCAGAAGCCCCATGAGCTGCTCGGTCCTTACAATCTCCTTTGTCCGTTTCTGCTTTCTGGCAAGAAGTGTTTTCTTTCTCCTGCATTCTGTCAGCCGGTGTGCCAGCAGATTGTTCTTTTCCATAAAAAGAGCAGAGTCCATATATCCCTTCTTCATGACTTGATTCAGGATTCGGCTCTGCTCGCTCAAACTATTTATTTCTCTATCCAGTTGTTCCATTTCTTCGGTATCCGGCTGGTTTGCTACCAGCCCGGTCAGTGCTTTTAGCAGGGGTTCTAACACAGTTCCCTGATTGGTGTACAGCTTATTCCACATGGTGATAAATGCCTGCTGCAGCATATCCTCCCGGATTGCCTTCATCTTGCAGCTCTCCTTATCCTCCACATGACGGTGGCAGGTCCAGATAATCTTTTCATAAGGCTTTCCGATGTATATCTTCTGTCTACGGAAATGGCTTCCGCATTCCCCGCAGATGATTCTGCTACTGAATAAGTATCTGTTTTGGCACTTCTCTCCTCCCATATGAAGGGTTCTGCTCCGGTACTCCATGATGCTCCGCACTGCCTCCGCTTCTTCATGGGTGACAATCGCCGGATGTGCATCCCTTGTCAGATACATTGGCATCTGCCCGGTATTTCCCCTTCGGACAAACGGGAACTGCTTTTCTGTGTATGTCCTCTGCCGCAGGGCATCTCCCTCATATACCGGATTCTTCAGGATTTCCTTAATCACGCTGTCCTGCCACTGCTCGCTCTCCCTTATGGTCGGGATATTCTGCTCATTCAGCATTTTACTGATGAGGTATGTTCCGGTACCGTTTAGGTAGGATTCAAAAATGAACCTTACCACTTCCGCTTCTTTTTCTTCGATCATCAGGTTCCCATCCTCATCCTTCCGGTAACCGTATGCCGGGGTTCCGACAATAAAGGTTCCCTTCTCAAACCGGCTGATAACCGCCCAGTGGTTGTTTCCTGAAAAATCTTCCGATTCTCCCTGTGCCACCGATGCCATGATGGTGAGCAGAAGCTCGCTCTTTTCTTCCAGTGTGTTGATATTCTCTTTTTCAAAGGTAATCCCCACGCCGATGGCTTTCAGCTTTCGTATGGTCTGGATGCATTCCACCGTGTTCCTTGCAAACCTTGTGATGGATTTAGTCAGTATCAGGTCGATATCGCCGTCTTCACAGGCGGCTATCATTGCCTTGAAATCATCCCTGTCTTTGGCTTTGGTTCCCGTGATTCCTTCGTCTGCATATACCCCGGCAAATTCCCATAGGGGATTGCTCTGTATCTTTTTCGTGTAATACTCCACCTGTGCGGCATAGGAATCTGCCTGTGCCATACTGGCCGTACTCACTCTGGCATATCCGCATACCCGAAGTCTCGGTTTCATCTGTGTATGTAGACTCTCGGAAACTGACGGAATGACCGTTACTTTTTTTGCCATGTCTGTCTCTCCTTTCCTTATTTTTCAAGGGTTTCCGCCCCCTGTTAGCAACATACACTACCACACAAGTTTCAATATATCTAGTCAAATGGGCACATTTGACTTGTTATTTACAGATATACTTTGGCAAGTTCCGGAGAAAAGGTTTCTATGTTCAAAACATTGATTTTTTCTCTTTCTTCCTCGCTTATCAGACCGCTTTCCTGCATCTTTGAAAGCAGATGTGAAGCAATCTTATACATGACCTCATTGGCTCCCTGCTGCATATTCCCCATACCGCCTTACTCCTTCCTCAATCCCTCTGATAGCTTCCGGCTGTGTTTACTGCCATTGCAAAAAGCACCAGTGTTCCAATCACAACTACGGTTGCTGCAATCCCTATTCCAACTAATACCCGCATCTTCCATTTCCTCCATTTCACGAATACTAAACTCAAACCTCTGTTACGAACACTTTTTCCTACATCATGGCACACTCTGCCATCGTCACTGCCTCATCCTCTGCAGCAAAGAAAGCATCTGCCACATCACGGTCTACCATGATGACCTCTCCGGCCTCTGTCTCGCCCATCTGAATGGGAGCCAGCTTCGCCACAATCTCTCCGCAGAGCTTCTGATTCGGACAGTTATTGATAAAACCGCCAAAGGTATCCAGAATCAGTCTGTCACACATATCCGTGACAATCATCTTTTCTGCATCCATGAAATGGCTTCCCAAAAAGTTCGCCAGATTCTCCGGTGTGGTGGAAATCATATACTCTTTTCTTGCTCCCCCGTCACACGGGTAGAGAAAGGCATACCCCACCCGCTCCGTATCCAAAACCTTCCCTACCTGTTCCATATCTTCTTTCTTCATATCCATATCCGTCCTTTCCCTGCCACATCTACGGCATCTTTCATATTTCATCTGTGCTTAATCCCACAAGAATACGGTGGAAGCTGTAACCTCCACCGTATTCTTGTGGGATTAAGCCTTTTTTGTCCTTCATCTCATTTATTATGAAATGACTGCTCCTATTCGACACTACTCCCCGGAGCCGGATGTGCCACAAAGACAGAGGAGCATGAAAAGAATTCCTAGCGTTCCAAAGTACAGAACGCAAGTAATTCTATGTTTCATGCCGAAGAATGCTGTTACCAGCATTCTTCCTGCTTGGGTACACCCTTAGGCAACAATCCGGACTGTCTGCTGGCATCTGCCAACCGGCAGGCAGACATCACTGGCATCTCACCTCCACCACTGCGTGCTGGCTATCTCAAGGAGTATCATTATAGGCTCATTCCCGTCTTCGCACCCACCCGCCACGGATGGGCTGTTCCCCGGCTTTCCCGCTCGAATCCTTAGATGCGATCTTTTTCACGGCATACAGGGCAGCGGATTCTGACAGACAAAACTGTCAGCCCTTGCTTGCCCTGTTGCCGCAGGACTGTCACTGCGCCCCGGTAACGGCTCTTGGAATGGCTAATGTATCCAGATTGTTGGATATGGCTGGCAGCTCACTCGTGATATGCCGCTGCTCTCGGTTTAAGTTTCCTTCTGGAAGCTCCTCTCCAGCATTTGTCAAAGTACCGCGAGAGGAATTTTCAGAAGAGACCATCTGTCCGAAAAAAGTTCCTCTCATAAGGTACTCACACAAAAATGCGTTTTGAGGGGGTACTAATCAAAAAAATTTTTAATTTTCTTTAAAGCACTAGCGACGCTTTCTCGGACGTTCTTCTCTCCGATTCCCTTTTTCTCTGCTATTTGCCTGTAGGTAAGTCCTTCAAAAAAATAAAGATGCAGGCGCTCTCTTTGGATTTCTGAAAGTGTCTGCATCGCTTTTTGTAAGGTTTCTATTTCCATCTGCCGGATGACCATATCTTCCAATGACTCCGGGGATTCCATTAGTAAGTCCTCCGTATCGCCTTCCGTATATCCCTCTGCGGTTCTGTTCCTCAAATCCCTCATCTGCTCTGCATGCGCCTCTCTTCTGAAAGTGTTCGCCAATATTTCATAAACCTCCGGGGTGACATAGGTATATTCCGCATCCCCGACAGCTTCTCTGTAATAATCCTGTACTCGGATTTTTCTCCATTCTGACATGAAAATGTCCTCCATTTCGTGATTTTTCTTGAAATGAAGGACATCCGGTGGACTCTTGTTATGAAGTTCTGCTGCGCCTTTAACGGCAGAAAAGGTAAAAAATAAGCGTGCAGTTATTACCTCTTCCGATAAAACTGCACGCCAAGTAGCGGTCTGTGTACTGCCTATTCTTTTCTTTCCTGTTTTTCCCGGCGGACTGCCGGGATACACTTTTAGCTTCCTTCCCTCCAACAGACTGTTTCCCCCTCACAGTGTCTGCGGTAACTATATCTGTCTTAAGAAGTGTATTCAATGGATATGTAACAAGAGGGAAGTTATCTGTAACAAGTCGGAAGTTGCTCGCGAAAAAAACTGGCCAGGTATCAATACACATGCCAGCTTTCTACTCATTCTTTTCCATATTCAGTTGTATTGTTAATATAACCTTGCCAAGCAGCATACACAGGGCAATCAGACAAAAACTGCAAAATCCTGCGTAAGCAAGCTCATAGTATCGTAGTCCATAGAGCAGTCCAAACACCGCCAGTTCTGCAAACAGAATCAGTCTTGCCTTCTTCCCGAAATGCCGCTTTTCTTCTGCATCCAGTTTCCGCTTTGGTGAATCCATCGGACTTAAAATAAATATAACTGCTGATGCCGCAAGCAGGATTGCTACTACAAGCCCTGCTGGTATCTTCGTCATAACTTCGGAGGTATAAACCGGAATCAGCAGGACTGCACTGGATACCAGGTAACAGAACACCCTGCTGTCCGAATGATAGCCGCCGCTGTAGCTTCGAAGCAGCATAAAGAACAGCGTAAACAGGGCGGCTGACAGCAGATGTCCTGAAAAAATCCCTATCAGCAATGTGGTGAACAAATTCAGCAGGATGACCATTCCATTACTGAGTCCGTACCGGTAGATTTCCCGTTCCTCTTCCTTTATGATGCCCTGCTCTGCCAGCCTGCGGCTGAACCATTCCGACACCGTTCTAAAATCTCCGAAGCTTCTTCGCTCCCTCCGGCAGTTCATCCTGTCCGAAATACCAGTAACAGGAACGATTGGCGATTCCACCTACTACCATCAATGCAAATGCTGCCACCGATGACATGGCAAATCGGTTTAATTTCTGCATCCATTTTCTGTTCTTCATATGAGAAACCTCCTTTGTTTTGGTGCCTCTACTGTAGCTTTTTCCTGCATCATTTACAAGGCATCTGTAACAACTCGGAAGTTATCTGTAACAAAACGGAAGTTGTTATCCTTCATAAGCGATTCCGGTCAGCATTAACTTGGTTTCAAATAAGTCCCCTTTATCCTCTAAAAAGAGGCTTCCTCCGTATTTCTCTGCGGTCCGCTTCACAGAGCGAAGTCCTCTTCCATGCTTTCTGGTATCTGTTTTTTCCGTCTGAAGCTTGGCATTATTTCCTGCCCTCTTACTATTTTTCATATGCAGCAGAAGATTGCCACTCTGATATTTCAACTGAAAATGAATATATTTTTTGCCCTGTTCCATTTTGTCACAGGCTTCTATGGCATTATCAAAGAGATTTCCGAACAGGATACCCATATCTCCGTCTGCCACCAATATCTTTTTCGGTACAAAGGTTTCTATCCCGATCTCTATGTCATGCTGTCTAGCCTTTCCTGCCTTGACCTTTAAAATGGAATTCAGCACCGGATTGCTGGAGTACACTTCTTCATCCGCTGTTCTAATATCCTGTAACATTCCTTCTATCATCCTTCTAGCTCCGGAACTGCCCTGTTCTTCTGTGGTATCATACACCGCCAGCAATTGATTCTTCATATCATGTCGGACGGCATTGATCTTGTCCACATATACTTCCAGTTCCCGATAATACTCTTCCTTATAAGCTGCTTTCTGTCGGTCCATTTCCTCTTCCCGTCTCTTTTCTATTACTTCTGTATACTTCTCCATCATGAGAAACACCAGATAATTGCAGATAAAAATGGTAAATATAACCGCCAGACATAAAACTACCAGTTCCCCACTGATGGAGCGTTTGGCAATCTCTATCAACAGAATACAGCAGACAATGCTTGTAAACGGGATGCAGCAGAACAATCCTGCCACCGTGCGCGGAAGCATAGAAAAAGACAGCTTCTTTCCTGTCTTTTTCCGGCAGAAAATTTCTACCACCGTAAGCCGAAGCATTTCCAAGATAAACGCCAACAGAAAGTAACTGACCATTTCATCTCTCCCCCAAACTCCTACCACTGCCATATGTAGTACATACCCTATGGGTTCTGTCACAAAATTAATTCCAACATAAATTAGTACGGCAAAAATCCGGGAACGACCTGCTGCCCGGTACTGTAGGCTGAACAGCCACAATATCATTACTGTATTTAACAGATTACACACAGGATTGCCCAGGGAGTTGACAAAGCTGCTGATGCCTGCACAGATACCCATAATCAGCACAGACAGCTCCAGCCCCGTTCTCCTGTTCCCGATATAAGCCTCTAAAAACCTGCGGTAAATCAGCATTTCAAATAAGTTTAGAAGGAACCGGACTCCATACAGCATCATCCGCACATCCCTCCCTGTACAAATTCATAATGCCGCATGGCAAGCTCCCGTCTGTATCCCTTTGTAATATGCAGTTTCTCCCCGTTTCGCATAATGGCAATCTCGTTGTCCTTCCGGTCAAGGTTATACAGATTGATGATATACGAGCTGTGGATATGCACAAAGGACTTGGGATTTAACTGTTTCCAGATTTCCTCCAAGGTCATGTTTGTCTTATATACATCTTCAAAAGTGTGAATGAGTGCCTGTCGGCCTTTCTTCTCAATGTAGAGAATCCGGTCATATTTCAGGCTGTATCGACTGGCTCTGTAACCAAAAGAAAAATGTTGACTTGTAATATTCAGATAGGTGGCTGCCCTCTCCAATATCTGCAGCAGCTTTTCATCCGATATGGGTTTTTCAATAAAATCAAAGGTCACTACATCAAATACATCCTTCATGTATCTGGTGTAGCTGGTCAGGAACACAAACAACGCCCTGCTGTCTTTTTCCCTGATACTTTTTGCAAGTTTCAGTCCATTCATTCCCGGCATCTCAATGTCAAGGATGTATAAATCATACGGACTGTTCTCTGTTTTCAGTATCTCCATAACAGTGGAAGTCGAATCAAAATAACTGCATACAAGGTCATACCCCTGTATACGGCAGAAACACCCCTTTATTCTCTCCAATTCTTTTGGATTGTCATCACAAACAGCAATCCTCATAATGTAAATCCCTCCCTATACATCTTTGTACAGGCAGGAATGTGGTTTACTTCGGCTGGAGCATCAGTTGTCCCATGTAGGCAAGCATTCTTTCGATGAATCGGTTTCTTTCTTCCCTGTCGCAGTTCGCAAGAAACAGTTCCACATCAAAAGTCTGGTTCTTCTCTCCGGTAATCAGATAGGTCGGGTCAATCCGGTATCTCTCATACAGTGTCAACAGCTTATCTGTGCTTAATCCGTATAGTCCCCTCTCCAGCTTCTGATAATGTCCTGCATCCACACTCAGCACTTCTGCAAATGCCTCCTGTGTATATCCCATGTTCTCTCTGACGGTCTGCAGCCTTTTTCCAATCTGTACATTTATTAACTTCTGTTCTTCTGTCATGATCAGCACCTCGCTTTCATGCTAATCATAACAACGCAAAACACCCTGTAACACTTTGCTACACAACTTGCAATTAGTTGTTTTGCAACTTAATCCTGTATATGCAAAGGGAGCAATGAACAAATCGTTCATTACTCGCCTTCTTAACTTCTTTACATAATAACCACTAGATTTACTTTATTAAAACATTCTCTATCTTTTGACAAAGCCATATGATTTTAGTATCGCATCCCAATCATCACGAAACTTCTGATAGTTTTGAAAAATAGGTGCATCTTTTTCAAATTCGCTCTGCCAATCTAGCATATATCTTGTTGCATCCAAAAGAATATTTTCATCATTCCTTTCAAATCCTTTTGTCAACAGAAATGAATATTTTTCATATTCCTCCGGTGCTTTTTCTTTCATAAGTTCGCCTGCACTGACATAACCGTATTTTAATCTAATGTCACTTCCCTGCTCTATTCGATGTAGACTTCCCGCCGTCTGCAAAGATTCTTGTAAAAATGCAATCTTTTCTTCATCCTTTAAGGCTTTCAACCCTTCACTGGATATTTCCACCTTGACCACTTCTTCATGAATCTTATTTTCCGGATTGCTTAATTGCATCCAACTGTTTTTTATCGTTCCCATTCCTAAAATACTGTCCTCCAACACTTGCCGGATTATAATTGCTACTAACATTCATCGACATATCCGTGTCCTCCTTTATTTGAAATCCTTTTCTTTTTAAGCCTTTATTCCTTTGAAACAATAGATTTATTCGCTTTATTTCTTATACTGAAAAATCAAATCGGCTTCCAATATTACTTTCTTCTTTTACTTTGTTCCAGTCAACTTCATTGATTTTGGCTATAAGCTCATCCATAGAGGAAGCAGAAACGATTGTCCTTTTTACCGGCTCCTGTTCCTTCTGTGCCGCTTTTTTCTCTACAGATTTCTTTTCCTCTGCCCTTTTCTCCCTTGCCGCTTCTATATGATCTCTCTGCTGTTTTGACATTTTCTCCAATTCAGCAAACATTGTAGTAGAACCATCTTCATTGAACGAAATGGCAATTTTAGAAATAGCAACATCATTATTCTGCTTTCCAAAGGCTCGCTCATATCCATATTTCTCATTGATTGCTTCTGACATACGGACCGCACCTTGAATTCCATTAATTTGCTGTTTTTTGTATTTCTCACCAGAAGCCATTTTCTCTAATTCTTCTGCGGAAAACATAACTGTAAACTCTTTTGTACTGCGGGAAAGCAGCTCCTTTGCATCTTTCCCATCCTCATATACCATGATGTCCATATCCCCATAGGTTTTCCTAATTTCATCTAAAACATTTTTTGCCACAGTTGAAAGTTTTGGCTCTTTAATCTCACTGTTGAATTCCTTAGATTCCACTTGTCTTGAATTGCTCTTTGCCACATTCTTTTTAGTGGTATCATTTGTGTTTTGTGTCACATAATTGTTATATGAATTGCTTATACCTGTCATTGACATATCCGTGTCCTCCTTTGAAATCCTTTTCTGTCCGTTATTCTCACTCAACCTTTTTCCCAAACTTATAATTACTTGGATATTCCAAATTATAAATATCCTCTCCATACGGAATATCCAAAGTATGATTTTCACTTAAAATATATTCCTTATCGCCAATCTTAAAAATGTCTCCGGCTTCATATTCATCAAGTAAAATGCCACCAGAAGTCAAATTCTTGTATCTTGCATCATATCGTTCCTTAGACTGAATTGGGCTTGTTGTTTTAGTGGCAGAATAAAATTGAGTTGCTTCCCTATCTCCCATCTTTACAGTGAAAAAGCCGTTTTTTATCCCTGCATTTTCCATATAGCCTCTTATTTCTTCATCTGAATAAGACAACTGAACATATACAGGGTCTTTTGTCATCATGTAATTCCAAAAGCTCGCATACCTTTCCAACACCGGATCATAAGGTTCACCACGCATAATCTCGGAAACAATAGAGCCTATCCCCTTATTATCTGTGTATAAACAATGCTCCTGTCCGTCACCGGAAACATATTTAAAATACTTATTCTTCCCAAAGTCAATGATATTATCTTCTGCCTTAATTTCATTCAGACAAGCTCCACTGATTTTAGGTATCTGCTCCGCTGTAAAAAATGTTCCTCCGCATTCGTATATATCTCCCTGTTTTCGCACCTTAGAAATATCATTATTCATAGCAGCTAATACGCTACCCGGAATCATTTTTCTTCTTTGTCCCGCTGAAATTGTATATGTACCTGCATCATATGTTGTACTTCTGACAAACAAATCCTTTTTCCCGCTTTGACCAACATTTTGCTTATTAAGCAAGATATTCGTCAGGCTCTGTCTTCTGTTTAAGGATTGTAGTGAATTACTAAAACCAGAAAATCTAATATTCATAGAACCACCTTGTCTTCCTTTACCTGAAATCCTTTTTTCTATATCTTTTGACAACAATCCATTCTACATATTCATTAACTCACTCAATTTCTGTAATAATGAAGATTGCCCAAACGATAAATGCTGTAATTTTACTGTACCTTTTTCCTGATATTGTTTTATATATTGCTCTTTTGCATTCTTTATATTTTCTTCATATTCTTCAATATCCTTTTGAGAAATATCCGGAATATGCCCTAAAAACTGTTCTCGTCCTGCTGCGATTCTAACATTTGCTGTTTCCCAGTTGATTTTTTCTTCGTATGCTTCATCCAGCCATGCTATTTCCTGTTTCTTTGTACATGGAGTGCCATCGAGATTATAGTACTTATCTTGACTATTCACATATTTCTTTTCTATTTCGGAAAAACATTTTGCATAGGCATATCCACAGGCATTTGCAATATCAGAATAATCATAGCTTCCCTTTTCTTCTCTGACTGTTTTCAGTGTCCTTGAAATAGTGTCAAAAAGAGGTGCTATGCCTGGCTTAACTACCGTATGTTTTGCACGGTCTTTTACATCATGCACTCCAAATCCGTAACACATATTTCTGCCCTCTGCGGAAAAATTCACGGTATCTCTGTCTTTATGTACATTTGAACTGCTTTTTTCTGCATTTATGTGTTCCCGCATTTCAGAATTTATTTTATATCCATCATACTGAAACGCCTTACTCTGCCTACTGTAAACTTCCAACGACATATCCGTGTCCTCCTCAGATTTTCGTATCTAATGTAGATAATAAATCTACATTATCGTATTCCGCTTGAGTATATGCTCTTACCACTGAACTACTGTTTTCTGACATTTCACTAATATACTCATCTCTATCTTTGCGTTTCTCACGCAATTCTTCCAAATATTCTTCATCTCTTTTTCGTTTCTCACGCATTTTCTCTAAGTATTCTTCTTGCTCACGTTTTTTGTCCCGTCTACTTTTTGCTGCTTTTTGTTGATTTTGTGTACTCAATACATCTGAACTTTTATTTGACGAATTAGCTGTTCTCATACCACCACATGAAGATTGCCGATTTCCATTAGCATCATATGTAACTGTCCTGCCTCCCAACTCTACACCGTCACGCTTTGCAAAAGAATATACTTGTGAATTTGCTGCAACCTCTCCGGATAAATCCCATTCTATTTCTTTTGCGAATTCCGGATCATTAGCCATTTTTTTCAAACAGTCATAAGAAAGATTTACGACCACTTTATTGGAATTACAAGGCACAACACCGCCGTTGGTATTAAAACTTATTTGCGGAAACTTTTTACATAATTTTTCATAATATTCTTCCACACTATTAGAATTGCTTGTCTTTCTTGCACTATCCGCATAGCCTGTTGCATAGTTACCGTAATTATTTGTAATCTCCATTGACATATTGATATCCTCCTTTTGCCATCATTCTGTATATAATATTTCCTAAGTTTTATATAGCTTTTCCGTAATTGCATCTGCCGCTTGTCCAGAAATCTTCTGTTGGTACATGAATATGTCCGTCCTCACCAATCGGATACTCTCTGCCAAATACCATAATTTTATCGCCGACAGACTGATTATTCAGCCATGTATTTTTGTTATACATATCAATCCTATCCAACGCTCTTTTTTCGGTATATATTTCACCATCATCTGCCATATAGTATACTTTTTCTTGTCCATCAACAGATACGCGGAACTTGCCCGGAGTAATTCCTACATTTGCTAGTACATTTTTTACTGTTTCTCTGCCTAACATATGCAGTCCTCCTACCGAACCCTTTGCCAAACTACTGATAACAGACATTGTTGTTGCTGTGTTGCCTCTGCACTCTGGAGAGACATTATCACGGTCATTTCCTAACACACTTTCTGAAAATGCCCTGCTTATTGTTTTTCCATTAAATGCACAAGCATATGCATTTCCGTCAATCGCTGTATATGAATAATAACTACTTGATGTTAAACAGAGCTTATTTCCCTTTGCCGCAAGAGCAGAGAGGGAGTTGACATTAATCCTTGGTACTGCTGATTGAGGAATTGCCTGTCCTCCATCGCTTCCAAAATAAAAATATCCGTTGAAGCTAGTGTCAGCACTTACTGCCTCATCGAAAAAATTTATGGCATCCAACAAAGTATTTGAACTACTTCTATTCTGATTATAAAAAGTAAGGCGTTCACCGCTTACATTTACCAAATAATTCAATAGATTTTTTCGTGAACCACCTTGCAGCAAATTTGATTGCATTCCCTTATGAGAATTTATGTAATTAAACTGTTTTGCCGTCACTCTTGCCATGCTATATTGTCCACTAAATCTTATATTCATTGTCTGCCTCCCTTTTAAGCACTACGCCTTTACATCAAATCCGGTCACTCCTTCTCCCGTACTTGTAGACATCGCAGATATTATTGACTTTGTAACATTTTCCACGCCGTTTCCTGTAGCAGAAATGCTTATCTCATTTGCACCAGTTTTCGCAATCTGTTCCTCTGCCTGTGCTTTTTCAGCACGTTTCTTTGCGGCTTTTTCTTCTGCCGTTTTCTTTTCAGCCCTTCTCTCAGCCGCCTTTTCTTCTGCCGTCTTTTTCTCCTTTGCCTTTCTTTCCGCATTTTCTCTTGCTATTTTACCGTCAGAATCACTTGTGCCGGATACAGTTGCTGTAATATTACCATTAGCATCTATCGACCATGTTTGGTTCGTTACTGTTCCCAAACAGCTCGTTAATGTTTTTTTTGCACAGTCTGGAATAGCCTCTAGATTTTCTTCCAAATATTTTGCCTTTTCCGGATCATTCATGCACTTCTTTAGAAAGGCACTTGATACAGTTACCGTTGTTGGAATACCAGACATTGATGTTTTTCCCGTATTCATATAACTGTATTTTTCCTGCAAATATTTAGAGTAGTCGTTTACATTACTGAAGCCTGTCTTAATCTGTGCAGTTTTGGTTACACCATGTGTTGAGGTCTTCAACTCCACTGTACTTGTTTTTACTCCTTTTTCTTCTTCGTTCTTACTCTCGGTACTGCCTGTCTTTTTTGCAGCATTTGCATAACCCGTTATATAGTTACCGTAATTATTTGTAATCTCCATTGACATATTGGTATCCTCCTTTTCAACATCCATTTTTACTGTTGTTTCTGCAACATCACAGTTACTTTGAATCTATTCCCTTTTGCCTCTATATTTACTGCCCCGAAATAACGTTCCGCCAGTTCTCTCACATTTCTAAGTCCCACTCCATGCTCCATCAATATTTCCGGCAGTTCTGTCTCTTTCATGGTTCGGGGAAGTCCGTCCTCTGCCTGCTGTAATATTCCATCAAAACTATTTTCCACCGTAATCAGCAAGAAGTTATCTTTCCGTTTTAGTGACAGCCTAATATACCGTTTCTCCTTCTCTATCTTCCGGCAGGCTTCGATTGCGTTATCCAGCAGATTATTCAAAATCATTCCCATGTCAAAAACGGATATGGTATCACTGTCCCGATAGTCAAACTTCACATCAAATAAAATTTCTTCCCTAATGGCTTTCTTGTATTTGTCATTGATAAGCACATCTGTAACGGCATTTCCGGTTGCATATTTGTAATCCAGTTCCTCAATAGTTGCGTCCAGCTTTTCTATGTAACGGTCAATTTCCTCATACTGATCTCTTGCCGCCAGACCTTTAATGTTGGTCATGTGATTTTTCATTTCATGCCGTACTTTGCGAATACTGCCATAGAAATTCTCCGCTTCCTCCAGGCGGAGTTTCATCGCCTTAATCTGCTGCTGTTCCACGAAATAGTTTTCTTTCTCTCTTTGCAATTCCCTGTATTTCTGATAAATCGTTATTGCTGCCAATTCTCCTAAAAACAGTAATACCGCAATCAACGGAAGTTTCCAGAGCAGTTCTTCTTTTACCTGAAATAAATCAAATACTTCATTTTTAATTTTTACGATGCTTATATTTATAATTACCTCTGCAAATAAGCCACCCGCTACATTCAATACCGAAAGAAACCACACATCATACCAACTCATTTTGTTGAATGAAATTACTATTTTCCACACAACCGTCAGCATAAGAGCAAACAATACGATGTATAATCCAAACAACAATATTTGCGTATATACCAAATACAAATACATATTTTCTATATAATTTTCACTGCTACTATCCAATAACTGAAATACAGAATTATTCACATATTGAAATACACTATTGGCAACTAACAAACTGAAAGAACGCAGTCCATAAAACAAAGTAAGAATAAATACCGGTTTCTCGCAATGCTTTTTATATCGGACAATACTGTAAGTCAAAATGGCAATAGCCGATATTATCAGCCGCCCACTTGTCGGCAAACTTGATATAAATCCCAATCCAATATTTAAGAGCAGTAACACACTCCCTATCATCATGGACATTTTTTCTTTTTTATTTTTACAAAAAATGTTCCAGAGAGCATAGAAAAATATCACATCTGCTATCACGATGACCATTCCTGCCACATTGGAAAACATCTCAAACCCTGACTGGCTCATTTAACTCTCCTCCGAAATGTATTGCAAATATGCTTTTACAAAATCCTGATACTTGTACTTTGATATAAGCAGCTTGTTTCCGTTTTTCATACATACCTCTGTACGGTCATAGCCTTCTATCTGTTTCAGATTTACTAAATATCCTTTGTGAATGCGGAAAAACTCCGGATTCAGTTCCTGCTCTAAGTCACTTATTTTTCCCCAATGCTCTATTTTCTTATCTTCCAGACAGATGAATATTTTATGATTGCTGCTTTCTATGTAGAAAATATCATCTGCCTTTATGGTCTGCATATTTGCACCATTTCCAACAGTGATTTCTTTTCCTGTTTTATCTTTCTGCTCTGTCAAATATTGATATTCCCGCACTGCCTGTGTAAAGACATTCACAAAATCCTTTTTCTTTATCGGCTTTACTATATACTGGAACGCATTGACCGAAAACGCATCCGGCATATACTCGGAGTATCCTGTCACAAAAATAAGCAAAGGCAGACTGCCCCATGCCGCCTGTTCCTTATCTGCTTGTATCTGCCGAAGCTGCTTTGCCACGCTCATACCATCTATATCACCCATTGCAATATCAAGAAACAGTACATCTATTTTTTCACTGTTCTCTTTTTCTGCCTGCAATAATTCTTCCCCGGAAGCATATTCTGTGATCTGACATTCCTCATTCTGCTGCTCTATCAGCTTTCGGATATATGCCCTCACATTTTCTTCATCATCACAAATCCCAATATGCAAAATTTCCACCTCCAGACTGCTCTTTTTCTACACTTATATTATCGTCAAAAATCACAAAAAAATTTTATTTATTGCGTAACTGGACATAAAAAATATTTAAAAAGGCTATTTACTTCCTTTTTCTCTGTCTTAAATATAGTTAAAGTGTTATCTTCCCTGCATAGTCCACCGTGAACCATACCATAGTTCACGGTGTTGGCGTAGTATCCCCTTTGTGCTTATTTTAAAATTTCATAGAGCAGACTGCTCCTGCCTCCGTTTTCACGCCACCTTTGTTTCTTTCTCAGAAATCCATTTTTTTCGAGATCACTGATGGCTCGTTTGACCGTGCTGACGGACAGATTTAGTTCTCTGGCAATGGTACCGATTGCCGGATAACAAGTTTTTTCCGCATTAGCACGATCCTGTAAGTACAGATAGACAGCTACCGCCCGGTGTGGCAGGTCTGCTTCATAGATTTTTCTTCGTTCTGACACATATCCCCTCCTCTCTGGCTGGACTTTTCTTCGGTTTAGTCTCCGGTTCGCAACACCTGACGCATCTTGGATATGGTTTCATTCATCTGTGCCTGCTGCATGCCGCCTGCTCTGCCGGATGAAGTCTGTTCTGCTTCCGGTTCTGTATCGTCTTCTTCCTCTTCTTCCATACAGCACACTTTTCTGCGGATGATTTCCTCTTCCAACTCCTGCTTGTCTGCATAGGCTACCTGTCTAGCCGATTTCTCCGCTATCTCATAGGGTTCTTCAAAGGTAATGCCCCATTTTAAGAACAGCTTCAGTCTGGTCCTCATGGGATGTGCGCCGGTTTTTGACACAATAAAGTTCCCTTTGGGCAGGGATTTTAATTCATCCGGTGTCATCAGCGGTCTTTGTATCATCTGAAGGGACTGGCTGGGATCGTTCTTTCCCCTGCTGATGGAGCCGGACATGACTGTCTTGTTGCCCAGGCTCTTGGACAGCACCTCGGCAGATTCCGAGTTCGGTGCAAAACCACCGAAGATGGTGTCCTGACAGTTATCCACGATGATTTCCATACCCTCTTTTCCATAATTCTTCTGGAGCTGTGCGAAGGACTGTATCATGGGAACAATACTGATTCGTCTGGAGCGTGATGCGGAGAACATCATCTCGGCACTTTCAATCTTTGGAATCGTACCTACCTCATCCCAATAAAATACAATGCGGTTCTCCAGTTTCCCGCCATTCTCATCTGCCACCACCAAACACTCCCTGTAAAGCTGCTGCAAAATCAGAGAGATAATAAAGTATTTGGTATTGTCCTCTTCCGGCATGACAAGGAAGATTGCGGTTTTCTTTTTACAGAACTGCTCGGCATCGATAGCGGTATCAAAACAGAGTATCTGTTCCAGCTCCGAATCCAAAAAGGTATTCAGTCGGGACAGTGCCGTGGAAAGTACCGACTGCATGGACTGTTCTGCCGTGTTCAGTGCCGCCCCTGCAAACCATTTTGCCTTATGGTCATCGGGAAGTTTTGCCATAAGCAATTGAAACTGGTTTCTGCCTTTTATCTTGGAGGGAGCCATTAAGTCCTGTATCAGCTTGAACACGCTGACGATATGCCGTTTCTCCGGCGGACAGTATTCTGCTATCAGCAGTATCACTGCTGTCAGGATTCCCTCTGCTGCATCATAGAAAAATGCATTCTGTCCGTAGCTTGCCGCATCCCCGCCCCCGCCGGAAGATATGATGGTCTTGGCTGTGATTTTTGCGTACTTTTCCGCTTTTGCTTTGGCACTTAAGTTCCGGTTGTCCTTCCGGTACTCGTCCATGTATTTGTTGACCAGATGGAGCATGTTATCGCCGTCACTGCGGGTTGGGTTTCTTAAGTCAATGACTGCCACCTCATAACCATAGTATTTCTTGGCGATACCGCCGTAGTTGCGGTATAAATCGCCCTTCGTATCTGTGGTAAGAAAACTCATGCCGCAGGCACAGGCATATTCTAAATTGGGATAGAGGAAGTTAGCGGTTTTGCCGATACCCGCTGCCCCAATCATCAGACAATGTACATCATCTGTATCCACTAGGGCATAAAGCTTTCCATGCTGTTCCTCACTGCCGAGAATAATGCCCTGTGCTTCTGGCAGATGTTCCCCTTTTCTCCACAATTCCGGCTCGTATGGTATCTGCTCATAGGTATCCTTTATTTCTTCTCTGGTGGCAAACCGGGCCGTTCCATGCTGACCGTCACCCACCGTCTTTGACTTGATTCCGTTTAAGGTATAATAATGTGCCAGCAGGGAAATTCCCCCGATGACAGCAAACATAAAAAATCCGGACATTAATAACATGATTACTGGCTGCATTTTATTTCCATACCTCCTTCCATTCTCTGGCTCTGCACTTTTTCGGCCACAAAAATATGAGCCCTGATGCACTCCATCGTCAGGCTCATACACTTCTTTACCAATATTCCTTTATCTTCCCTGCTTACATTTTCATTCTTTGGATAACACTCCATGACTTCCTCAAAGGCTTTTTGCAGGGAAGTGATTCTTGTTTTCAGATTTCCCTTATCCTTATGTGGGCGGTATCTGTTGCCGAGATTGTCTATTATCTGTCCTGCGGTTGCTTCGTATGCCATCTCCCTGCCATACTTTTCCATGATTCTCACAGCAATGCCGGACAATAACATGCCGTCTCCGTCAAAGGCTTCTTCCAGATATTTCACATCTGTTCCCTGTTTTAATGCCTGATACATGCCATAGTGATAGCGTTTTAAGTATTCCTCTGTGGCATATTTCATGTCTATGTTTTCTGCCACCTGCTTTAGCTGCTCACACCATGCCCGGCATTCTACGATTTTCGGATGTTCCCTGCCGGGGATAGGTTCCTCTCCATTTTTTGCTTTCAGGTCTTCGTTCCAGTCCTTGTTTACAGACATCAGTCTCTCCAGCTTTATCTTCGGATACTGTTCCTTTACGATTTCAGCCAGACGATAGGAATTCTCGATGCCTGCCGGATCGTAGTCGAGACAGAAGCTGACGGTATCAATCTGCGGATAATCACACAGCATCTGCAGCATGGCGTGTTCCGCTACTCCGTTCAGTACAACGTAACTGTGTTTCTGCCAGTCCTTCGGATAGAGCGTCAGAAATGACAGAAAGTCAATCGGCGCCTCAAACACATACAGGCAGTTCCCTGTGCCGGCATAGCCGAATCCATAGCAGGGATCAGAGCCTTCTTCGTTGATACGGAAGCTCTCTCCCTCGGAATAAGTTCCCTTCTTGTGGATATGCTTCGGTTCTCCGTTTTTATTTACCCCCACAAACACGGCATTGTGATGTTCTTTGGATTCGTAGAGCGTTCCCCGCTTGGCAAAGAAGGACAGAATATCCCTGTCGATGTAGCGTTTCTGCATGAGATAAGCATAGACACGCTTCATGGTGTCATTTTTCTCCGGGATTGCTAATTGTCTGGGGGCTTCCAGATTCGGCTCCGGCTGTTTTCTCTGCTCTTTTACCTTTTTCTGTTCTGCCACATTTCTCTGCTCCGGTGTGATATGTTTTTTTCCCTGTATGACCTGTCCGGTTTCTCCGTTTAACAGATAGGTGACCGCCTCCGGGAAATTCATTCCGAAAAACTCCTGCATAAAGTCAATGGCATGACTCCCCACCTGCTCACTGTGCCGGTACCACCTGTTTCCACGAAAAGTCACGCTTCTGTGCCGCTTCCACCGCCACTCGTTGCCGGACCGCTCCACTTCTTCATGCTCCCTGCTTAAAATGTCTGCAATCAGTACGGCATTTGCTCGTTCCTTCTGTTCCTCTGTAAAATACACAAAATCTCCGATAATTCTTCCCTCCTTTGATGATGCTGCTTTGTGCTGTGTGATATTTCCCTTTCGGATTCTGCTTTCTGCTACATGGTCTGTATCTGTGCATGGTCATCTTCCGCATGTCCCTGTGCGATTTTCTTCTCCCGGATTTTCCGGCGGAGCTTTCTATCCACCGCCATACCGCTGCCGCTTCTCCTGCGCTCACTCTCATCTGCGAATACATTTCCCAAATGACGGAGCAGTCGGGTTGTCATCAGAAACACATCCGGCCTTACAGCCTCCTGCCAGTGTTCCAGTAAATAAGCCGCATATTGGTTGCCCTGCTCTGCTGCCTGTGTCAGATAAATTTCTGCTTTTTCCTTATCCTGCGGTATCTCTTTCCCTATGAGGTACAGCTTTCCAATGGCATACTGTGCATAGGAATTGCCCGCATCGGCGGACTGTAACAGATAGCGGACTGCCTGTTCCACATCCTTCTGTACCTGTTCTCCCAAAAGATACAGCCTGCCGAGACGGTATGCGGCAAAGCTGTTGCCCTGATTTGCTGCCAGCTTCAGATAATGGATGGCTTTTGTGATATCCTGACATTCTTCCGTCAGATACAATTTCCCCAAACGTAATTGTGCATACACATGGTTCTGGTCTGCCGCCTGTGTCAGATAGAGAATTGCTTTACTGGTATCCCGTTCTGTCAGCACACCTTCCAAGTACAGGCTTCCCAGCGCATAAGCTGCAAAGTCATTTCCCTGATCTGCAAATTCCGTCAGCCATGCAATTGCCTGTCTGACTTTTTCTTCCTCTGCCGGTTGTCCTGCTTCCAATTTTTCTTTCTCCTGCTTCAGATAAATTCTGGCAAGCTGGTACTTTGCATGAACATTTCCATACTCTGCTGACTTTTCAAAATACTGTACTGCCTTTGCTTCCTCCGGCTCCGTTCCTTTGCCGTGCAGATACATGGCACCGATGCGGTACAGCAGGGTATCGTCCTTTCCCTTTTTCGCCATACCTAGAAATCCTAAGAATGCTACCCGGTAACAGTCTGTTGCCAGTTCCGGATTGGCTGGTATTCCGATTCCCTGCTCATACATCTTCGCCAGTTCATAGGAGGCATAAGCATTGCCCTGTTTATGGGAACACTGAAATAGGCGGTGTGCTTCCCTGTCATCCTGCGGCACGCCTTTTCCCTGCCGGTAGAGCATGGCTAATGAGTATTGTGCATATTTGTGGTTCTTATCTGACGCCCTTTGAAACCATTCTGCTGCTTTCCCGAAGTCTTCTTCTGTGCCAAGTCCATACTGGTGCATCTTTCCGATGCGGTATTCCAGATAGGCATGATGATTTGGCTTTACTGCGTTCCGTTCTGCATAGCAGAATGCCTGAAAGGATTTCTGATACCACTCTGCCGCTGCCGTTTCGTCCGGCTCTACATGAATGCCCTGTTTATACATTTTTGCCACATCATACATGGCAAGGGCATTGCCGTTCTCTGCCTCTTCCAGCATAATCTCATAGGCGGCTTCCTTGTCCGGCTCTGCTTCCTCGGTTCCGTAGAGATAGCCTCTTGCCTCTTTGTAGGTGTCCGTCCAGTCGGCGTAATAATACCGGACTGTGTCTGATGACTGAGCCACCTGATTGGAATCGGGAGCTGCCGGAGCTGTGACTTCCGGCTCCGGGGTTTCCTGTTCCCCGATTTCCTGTTCCATCATTTCCTGCATTTCCGCAATGTCAGGGATTACTTCCTCTCCTGCCTGCTGTGCTGTCTCCACCCCGATATAATTTTCCCTCTGTTCATATCCGGCATCATCAAAATAAAAAGAGCCATTCCCTAATTTCACCGCTTCGGAAATGACCATATTTTTGATACTCTTAAATTCTTTCTGTCCGGACAGGGGCGGATATTCCGGTATGGTATCTTTGTAAGTCCGATACACCTCGTTCTGGCATTCCTGCCACTTACGGTAACACTCAGCCACCATAGTTTCTTCTGTCAGCGTATCTACGATGCCGTTTACAATCTTTTTCACATCGGCTTTCAGATAGCCGTATACTTTTTTTCCTCCGGTATTCTGCAGCCGCTTTGCCAATAGGAGCATCTGCTCCATAATCTTTTCATTGTGGCACACGCCGGTCTGCATCTGCCGGATAAGTCTTTGCAGAGTATCCTCTGCCTGCTCTTTTAACAGATTCCTCTGCTTGGTCTTTCTTTCATAAATACTCATAAAGTCCTGACGGAAGATATCATGTGCCAGCACAGACCGCATGGTTTCAATTCCCTGTCTGGTCAGATAGCCTTCGTGCGGATTCTGCGAATAAATAACCAGATGTACATGTGGGTGATGGGACTCATTGTGAAATGCCGCATACCATTTCAGGTTGGTGCTGTCGATTTTATAATTCTCCGCAAAGGTCTGCACCCGGCTCCGCAACAGCTCCTGCCACTGAGCCGCACTGTCATAGCCGAGTCTCTCTGCATCTTCCCTTCGCAGACTGATGACATTGGTCCAGATGACTCCCTCATGGCTTGCCACTTCCTCTGCCACTTTGGAAAGCACCACGGATTCCCCCGCATAAGAAAACAGACCATGCGTGCCGATTCGTTCCACTCTTGGTCTGTTTGCAAGGTAATCTATGTAGTTCTTTTTCTTGGCAATAATATCCAGATTGTTTTCCAATGCCTGTGTAATAAATTCCGAGGCATTCTCCCTTGTAGGTTTCTGGATGTAATCGTAATATTCATGCATCCGGTCTGCATCTTCAATACGGTTCAGAATGTCCTGTATCAGTTCTTTCTGCTTGGCGGTTGCCGGGAGCAGTGCTGTGGTGTCGGATACTTTTTCCACTCCTTCACGGGTTCCTATGTATTGCACAAAGTTCTGTAAGTGAGATGGCGGAGCGTTTTTTAGGTAGTTACAGCGTAGGATTAGTTTGGGCATCTTCTTCTCCTCATGAAAAATGTTTATCCAAAATACCTTTTATATCCGTAAAATGCAGATAAGCATCTTCTAATGTATCGTATTTTGTAAGTGAATAATATAGCTCCTCTAGCCACGGATTACTGTTCGTTAACATTTTAATAAACCTCGCATTAAATGTATCTGGATACAGATGTTGCCATGTCGCAAGTCTACCCAGGAAATGAACAACTACATACATTTGTCTATCTGCATTATCAGTTGCAGCAACTTCTGTTACCATATAGTTAATTTGATATGGTAGTTCTACATTTAAAAGATTTTCAATATGAACTGCATCTTTAAAATTATCAAGAGTATATTTTCTCAAAAAGTAATGTCCAATCGCTCTTGCATGAAATTCTGTCCAATACTGAAATATACGATGTTGATTATAATCATACAACTCGTCATAGGAATCAGGGGAAATTATTCTAAAATAATCTTTGAAATCATTTACATGAACCGCCTCATGCACAAGAGTTCCTAGCCAATCAACATTCTGTTTGTTCATTGATTCTACAATATAATCCTTATTCAAGAGTATTGTAAAAGTTCCATCTGCAACCATAGGCTGTACAGTTAATCCGTGGTATCTTTGAATATCGGTAATATCAGACATTCCGTTTTGTACAAGATCACTCCTCAAGTCAAGATATGACTTCGCCATATCTTCTGTAATAATTACTTTTCCATTAAAAGGTGTAACACCGCAAGTTAAAGCATAATCTTGTAAAACACTTTGAATAATATTATTAATTTCATTATTTGTTTTCTTAGACATTCTGCTATCTCCCCCTGCAAACCGAAATTTTAATGTTTGTGCTTGAAGTAAATAACTACTGCGATAACAAAAAGAATAATACCAATAATAAACGTAAAAACAGAATAATCTCTGCCTATCTTCCCTGCAAGAAATACAGAAGTCGGACCATCCCCTGCACCTATAATCGAAACAGACTTATTTCCTTTTTCTTTTAAGATAAGACCAATAATCTTTTTCATCTTTCGCCTCCATAAATCCAAAAGATTTTCACTTCTTTTAACTTGTCTGTATCCTATCATATGAACAAGAATTTTTCAATGTATGCCCCAATCGTCACAAATACAAATGTATATATTAAAGCAAAATGGAGTATTTTTTCTGACTATCAATCATGCTGATATTCATACGCATCTTCAAACTTCACAGCCCCATTAATCCGCTTCACTTCTTCCATACATCTCACATGAAGCTTTCCCATACTCTCCTCATCAATTTCCTGACTGTATGCAATCACATTTGCCAGCTTGGAGGTTTCTACCGCCAGTTTGAACATCGCCCTAGCCATCCGGTTCTCGCTGTCCTTGACGGTTGCGTGCATAACGGAAGAGATGGAAGACAGCATATAATTTTCTATCTTCGCAGAGGTCAGATAGCCAATATAAAACTTCAACGCCTGATTCAAAAATTCATTTCGAGATTTCACATCGGCCTGTTGGAGCAGGCTGTCAACCTGCTCCAGAATATCCTCTTCAATGTAAAATGCTTTTCTTACTTTGCTCTTTTCTTCACCCATTGTTTCCTCACATTATTTGCTGCATGCCCTGATCCTGCTGCTCCATAAGTTCCTTTGATGCCTTTTGAATGACATGTCTGTATGCCTCTTCCTGCTGTTCCCAAATATGCCTGTCACGTTCATCAAACATATCACTCACCATTAAGTTGTCCAATACCTGCCTGCAATAGGAGCCGTCATATTTCTGTTCGCGGCTTATATATCTCGAAAATGTGACATCACACAAATCCTGAAGTTCCTCCTCATCTTCCCTGAAATGAAAGGACACGGTATCTGCATCCATATCGATTTCAATTGCCATCGGTATTTTCTGTCTTGTCGCAAGTTTCAACAAGTGTTCTTTTTCTGCTTTCGTAAATATTCTCTTATTTTCCAACTCATCCGGAAAGTGATAATCTCCTTCCATCTGTTCCAATAATGGCGAAACACAAATGTTCTTTTGTGACACCATTGAAGATTTTATGGCATATTTCAGACTGTGAAGAAAATCAGCCGCCGCAAACGGATATCCAAATCCTCCTGCATGCTCCGTATAAAAATAAAAGTCTGTTCCTTTCTCATGAATGGTATAAATTGCATTTGTTTTCACTTATCTTTCTCCCCTTCCTCACAGATGTCTACGATATGCTCACACAGTTTCTGCGGAATGATGCTCCGCTCTCTTGCTCCCTTTAATCCCTGTGTCCCGGTCTTGCTCCCTCTGGGAGCTGCCACATGACACGAATCCCCGTTATGACACATCGGTAAAAACTTCGGTTCCGGGTGATTGGTCCAGATATCCGTAGGCTTCATGCGGTTATCGCCGTACTGGCAGTAAGTGACCGTATACCTCGGCAGACCTCTCATCCACTCCATCTTCCGCATACCGCCTCTGGGATTCTCAATAAAATAATATCTTGGCTGTAATTCTCTAATCAGTTCCAGCACATGGGTATCCACTCTGTCACAGAATTTTGCATACTCACTGACCGGCTCTAAGCTCCCTGTTACCGGATTCTTTCTGCGGTGATGACTGATTGCTGCAATACTGAAGGTGGTACAGTCGGGACTCGCCCATATCACATCCGGCTGACCAAGCAGCCGCAGGATATCTTCTGCCGTTACTTTGCTGATATCCTCATACAAATCAATGCCTGCAAAATCCTTTGACCACTCCACACTAAATACTTCATGACCTCTTTTTTCAAATGCTTTCCCGATACTTCTCGTTCCTGCAAATAATTCCAATACTTTTATAGCCTCATACCGATAGCGGTGCGCACCATTATCCAAACGGACACGTCCGTTGAGGCTATCTTTCTCCTTTCCCTGCTTTTTCGCTTTCTGTATACAGTTTTTATTGAAATGGCATAAAAAGATGGCTCTCCTTCTGCCTTTCAACCTTGAGAAAATATTAAAACAGGCATAACCTTTCCCTTAAAATCAGGAATTGTTATGCCATACCACAAATCTCCCAACGGCTCTGCAAAGGCTGGCACTGCCTGCCTTTGTGGGTTGTTTCAAGGGTTAAGCTGCCCCAAAGCGGCATAACCCCTTTAACCTGCACTATTTTCGACCCTATATTTACAGCCCTAATTTCCCCGGTTTTTAGGATTTCCCACGCTCACAAAAGCTGCCATTCCCGGATGTTTCAGTTATGTTTCTCCAAATCGGCTCACACAGGGCAGAACAAGTGCTGGTCGGTCACTTTATCCACTTTTGTAAAACAAGGGCACAAATCGGCTCACGGACGGTCACAGGGGGAGATTTGCTTTTCCTTCTCCCTGCTTTCCAACCGCCACTCCTCTGCTTTTACTCATTCTGCGCAGGCATTCCGGCAGATGCTCCAGTGCCTCTCGCAGTATTTTTATTGCTTTTCTTGATGGCTGCCGGAACATCTCCCCTGCTGTCGATGTATTCTCTCACGGCCTGGGGAACATATTTTTCATACATTTTTCCCAGCACTTCGTTCAATTCAGACTCAAAGTCTGCATCCTTTTTACCCATATACTGCTTGATCGCATTCAGCTTTTCCTCTTCATACTTGATGGTCACCACTGCCTGTTTCATGTTCATCTACCTCCGTATTTCCAAATAATTATTATATTTTTTCTGCCAAACACAGCACGGAAAGACATCCTGCTGTATCACATTTCCTGTATCATCCCATTGGTTTCAATCTGACTCTGGGCATTCAAATACTCCATCCACGAATCTCTTTCTACACCAAACAGACCATCATGAGAAAGGATTTCATTCCTGCTATCCAATGTGGCTTCGGCTCCGTCATTGTACAGCTTATGTAATACCAGTTCTGTATCCAGCAGTTCTAATGCCCTTTCCTTCGTAAGCGGAAGCATGCCATCCCACGTGTACCCGTAGTCATGCATCTCTTCCATACTTACCTTATCCGGCATTGGAATTTCTTCCTGCGATACCGCCACCACACGGGATAAGGTCTGCGTATCTCTGCTGTACTGATATACTTCATCTGATAAAATTTCAGTCGGAAGAAGCTGTGCGCGGTTCACCTCTTTTACCATTTCACGCAGTGTATCAAAATCTGTATCTTTTTCCTTCTTTAACAAAATACTTTCATGGATAGAGGATGGTAAAACCACAATGTCCCCACCCATCTCTTCTGCTATCCTGCTCATGACTTCCTTGTCAAACATATAAGCAGCGCCATAGTGTTTATCCTTATTAGTGAGGACATACATCTCAATAAGTTCTGCACCTTCCGGTATTTCATTATAACCAAGGGAACGTAATACTTTGCCCAAGGAAGCAAACTCCGGCGGAAAATAGTTATGCATATTGTCCCATGCCACTTCCTTTAATGTTTTTTCATCGATTCCCCACATTTCCAAATGGTTATTATGAATTAATACACTTCCCTTTTCTCCATTGGGAAGCTCCATATTGACTCTGTAAAGAAGAGCCAGATCCTCCCTCAGTTCATGCGGTACCTTCTCCAGCAATTCCTGATTCATCCCGGCATTCTGTACCACAACAAAAATGCTGTTCTTTACACTATCATACTGAAAACTTTCGATAGGAAATTCACTTACCTGCTCCATACTCTTCATGTACATGTCTGCTATTTTCTGTAAAATGTCATCCATCCTGGCTCCATCTGTATAGGCCTGATAGTATGGTTCCAGATAAATGACAGGTACAATATTGCTGTCTCCCTTAATGGAAAGTGCATCCCAAACCACGTCATTGTTCTTTCTCTGTTTCGTGATACTGATCTCATGCACACTATAATCCTGTGGCAAAAACTCTTTGATATGGTCTGCCACATATTGTTTAAAGCCTTCATAATTCATAAGTCTCTTACCTCCTGTTCTCTACATACTCATGGACATACCGCCAGTCTGCTCCTGTTCCGGTTCCTGTGTTTCCTGCTCCGCAGCCTGTTCTGCTCCGTTATTTTCCTGCTCCGAAACAGTCTCTCTTGCGGTCTGCTGTCTGGTGCTTCTTCTTCCCTGTCCTCTGCCATGTCTTGCATTTCCGGCTTCATTCTGGGCAGGCTCCTCCGTCTGGGGAGTCATCTTGCTTTCCACAAATTTTCTGACCTGCTGGGGCACACTTTTCTCATAGGTCTTATCCAGATGCTCCCTTAACACCTTCTCTACAGTGGTATCATTCTCCTTTAAGAAAAACTCCAGTGCCTCCATTTTTGCTTCGGGAAACCCGATCTTGATTTCTCTCTCTGCCATTTCTCTTTCCTCCTTTCCGCAGGAGAAAGTTTCTCCTGTAAAACAAAACAGATGCCCCTGGCATCACAAAAACTACTGTGGTCTGCCATACAGCACCTGTTTATCACTGTCAAATAAATTCCGATGTACTACTTTTCCCTTGGAATAGGATGCATCCACCACCATTCCATTTCCTGCATAAATACCCACATGGGTAATGTTCATAAATCTCCCGTTTGGTTTATGGCTCCAGAACACAAGGTCCCCCGGCTGCAAATCCTCCTTTGCAATCGTAAGGTCATGTTCCACCATGTACCTTCCCTGCTCTGCCGCAGTTCCGGGTATGGTGATGCCTGCATGTCTGTAACACCACATGGTCAGATAGCTGCAATCCGTATAATTGCCCTTTCCGCGATAGGTCTGTGAATAGGGATGTCCCAGCCTTGACATGGCAAGCTCTACTACCTTTCCTCCAACCTCGCTTGCAGGCAGGTCATAATAAGTGACTTCCCCGGACACACTCCAGCCCGACCAGTCCTCAAAAGCATCTCCTTCCTGTGGTGCGGTGGTATTGTATTTTGCCAGATACCACACATTCACAGCATTAGACTGCTGCTCATACGTGAGGGACGTTCCATAGTCAGTGCTGATCTTTTCAAACAGCTCCACCTTATCCGTGACCGCCACTGCCACCACATAGGTTTCTTCACTCTCACTGCCATCCGGGTTTTCTATTGTTTTGGTGCGTTCCTCATAATTCACAAAGCACTCCGCAAACCGCTGGTAATCAGAAGCTTCCAGCCGGACCCTGTCGGCGCCGAAATACAGAGAATAGAACACGGCTTTGACCAGATAGCGGTCTGTAAGCTCTCCTTCTGTCATATTGTCGATTTCGCCAAGAACCGTATCCAGTTCCCCGAAGCTTTCCTGCATCTGTCCGATGTATTCCCGGTAATCAGCAGGCATGCCGGAAGGGATGGTTCCTCCTTCAAATGCCAGACGGACCGCAGACCGGTTATGATCTGCCCCGCCGGATGCAATGCTCAAGATGCACACAATAATCAGGATAAACGGCAGACACAACGCGGCAATCACGGAAGCGATTCCTGTCCAGACCTTCTTATTGGTACCCACTGCGATGGCAGCTTTGGCAATCATTGCAGCAGTTGCTGGTTCCATGGGTTCTCCTCCATTCCCTCACAAACAGGTTCTCTTTCTGCCAGTTCCTTACAATGGGATACACTCTCCAGCAGACGGTTGACATCAAAGCCTGCCTCCAGATATCCGGTTGTGATGGTTTCCAGATAATGTACCGATGGGATTCCGATTTCATGTCCTTCATTCATGGTATAAGCCATGATGGATTCTGAGCCATTTTCCATCTGCACTTCCAGATTCACCTTGCCATAAAGCCTCGGATGCCCTTCGTAAATATCCAGATTTCTTTCATCCTCCGGTCCAATCTCCCAGATAAGAACAGGAACGCTGGCTCCCTTCTTTGGTTCCACCGTTGCCACTGCCGACTCCCGATATCCCCGGAACAGTAACTCATGATCCCTGATTTCTCCCGCTCCGATTACCTTTGCCGTGGGACATCTTCTTGCCATCTGCTCCAGATTCAGATTGGAGCCGTAAGCGATATATTTCTTTCTCTTTTCCATTTCTCTCTGCCTTTCTTAAAATCTCTAATTGTTTACATGGTCATATGCATTCCCTGTGACTCTTCTTCCGCACCTTCTTCTAACTGAAGGTTCTCTGCCTCCGCTGTCTGATTTGCTTCTTCTTTTTCCTTTTTTGCTCTAAGTCTCTCCTTTTGTCTCTCTGCCTGTTCCGGGTCCTTCCATGCAATCCCGCCTTCAAGGTTCTCCAAAAGAAACTTACGGGCGGTCTTAAACTCATCCCCGATCATTCCCAGACGGAGAAGCCATGTGCGGAAGGTATATTTCTCGTTGGTGCTGGTTGTCTTGATACGGCTGGCACTGCTCTGGTTTAACGCCTGTGCAGAGATGGCAAGGCAGAGCTGTATATAGGTCTTGATTTTTCCTGCGTGGGTAGTGGAATTAAAGAGCCTAAACTCAATGGTTCCCTTCTGGAACACACTGTGCAGGTTCAGACAGTGGTATCTGCTCTCATGGTAATGCCTGTTTCTGCCATCCCTTCCCTGGTACCAGATGTTGCTGACTTCATCTATGGACTTTGGTTTTTTCTGGTTCAGTTCCTGCAAAAAACTTTCCTCCACTTTTTTGCAGTATCTGTGTTCCCTCTCCACATCTACCTGCAATGCTTTATAAATCAGATCCTCCTTGCAGTACATGATGTTTGTAATGTTGCGGAGTGTTCTTGCCGTATAGGGTGCTGCATTCACATGAACATGGATACCGGCATTTTCCCCGGCTATGGCTCCTGCGTGTCTTAACTGCCGTACCAGTTCCTGAATCGTTGGGATATCTGCATACTCACAGATGGGGGATACAAATTCCACCTTGTACTCATCCCCGGCAGAACCGCCTCCCTTTTTCACTGCAACAATACTGGAGTCATACATGACTTTCCACTTTCTTCCCTGTCCGTCCCTGACACTGTATTCCTCATAATAGCCGCCATCGTAATGGGGTTCCTGCCCCAGATACTTTCCAATTACCTCTGCCGCCCTTTTTCTGGTAAGACCGGTCAGTTCTATTTCAATCCCGAATTTCTGCTCCCGTAAATCCATCGGCATTCCCGCTTAGCGGCCTCCTGCATTACCAAACAGCTTCTCCTTATATTCCGGTGCATGAACCATCAGGTTATACCTTTCGTTGCCGCACTTATAGAGACACACACCTCTCTGGGGATAACGGATCAGGTTGTACTCACTCTTCTCAAGCTGCAAAGTATCGATGTAAAATCTGGCATCGATATTTCCGGCATTGAATAAAAAGGCATGTGTCGGAATGGAAAACAGCGGTTTTGTATATTCTCTGATACCGTCAATATTAAAGTCCTCCAGATTCTGGCTGGCGAGAATGACTGCACTTTCCTTTTTACGGACACGTTTCATGAAGTTGCGGATATATTCCACCGCTGTCAGGTTGGTCAAGAACAGATAAAACTCATCGATGCTGGCGGCAGTATGTCCATTGGTAAGCAGTTCATTGGACATGTAGGAAAGAATGTTAAACAACATGGCATCCTTCACATTTCTGCTTGCCTGCAGCAGTCCTTTGACACCGAATGTCAGGAAGCTGCTGTCCGTGATGTTGGTATGTCCGTTAAAAAATTTGGACTCCGCTCCTTTACACATGGAGTGAAGTCCTAAACAGATTTCCTGCAATAATTCTGCGGTATACAGTTCTTTCTTTTTGGCATCGTAGTGCCTGTATTCCTCTTCCATCAGATCATAAAGATCTGAAAGGATGGGGTAATCTTCCGGTGTCAGCTTACTAAAGTCCGTATCATCCCGGATATTCCACTTCTCATACAGCTTTCCTAACATGATTTCAATGGTATCAATCTGGCTGTCCGTGAAATTCTTGTAGGTACCAAAAAAGTCCTTTAAGAAAGAGATGTGCTGGCTTAATCTGGAGGAACAGCGGAACGTATATGGTGCATCCGTGTCCTCCGGGCTTCCGTTCTCATCCCAAGTCTTTGGCTCCAGCACGTTGATGATATATTCTCCGCTCATCAGATCCACAAAGCATCCGCCCAGATTATTGGTAAGGTCGATGTATTCATGCTCCGGATCAAGGCAGATGACCTTCATACCGGATTCCCTTAAAATGGTCAGTATCAGCTTTAACAGATAGGACTTTCCCTGTCCGGAGTTTCCAAGGATCAGGATATTGGCATTGGTCTTGTCATCGGCTCTCTGGTTAAAGTCCACAATGACATTGCTTCCAAACTTATCCCTGCCGATATAAAAGCCATTCTTATCTGTCTTGCCGGAATAGTTAAAAGGGAACAGATTTGCTACACTGGAGGCAGGGAGTGCCCGTTCAAACTGCTCACGGAACACATTTCTTCCTGCCGGGTGGACACACAGAAAGCCCTGCTTCTGGCGCAGCAGGAGCTTGTCCACATTTAACTTGGAGCGGATTAATTCTGTCAACACCTCCGTCTGCAGCAGTTTCAGCTTTTCCATATCCGGTGCAGACAGTTCAAGAAACACAGCGGTGTGTAAAAGCGGCTCCCGATTCCTGTGCATGGTGGAAATGATGGCCGTCACATCCTGTAAGTTGCTTGCTGCGGTAACCGTTTCCTGTAAGTTCTCTGTGTTCCCCTGTTTCATGCGGTTCTTGTTGGCCGCATTGCTGATGATCTTTTTCTCCTCTGCCGGTGTCACCTGTCTGGTGTAGATTCTTAAGGTAACACCATCCTTTTCCCCAAGGTGTCTTAAAATCGCCTGTTCATCCGTGGCTGTCGGGTATTCACGGAGTGCCCAGACACTCCGGTAGGTATTTCCACAGATATAGTGATCCGTATAAAACTGGATGACTGACGGGGCAATCATATCCAGAAACCCTTTCAGCTTTGCCTCTGCTGTGGATTCTGTTTCCCTGTTTTTCTTTCTGTTTTTATTCATTTAAAATAATCCACCTTTCTCCGTCAAATTCCTCGAATTTTTCGGTTGTCACATTCTGCTCAAAATACACTGCAAGGATTCTTTTGATATCCTCTTCCTCTGCCCTCTTGGATGTAAATCCCTGCTCTGCCAGCATCTTTTCAATGCGGTTTAAGTAGGAAAAAATTTCATTTTCCTTCTTTTCACGAAGCCTGATGATCAGCAGAAACTCCCTTGCTGTTGCCATCTGTACCTGCATGCGGTCTAAGTAATTTGCATCCTTTTCCAGCAGTTTTCTTACCACAGGATTGGTTTCTTCCTCCATCCGCTTCTTCAGATATCTTTTGTTGTCCTCAAAATTCTCTCTGGAATTTAAGCACATCATTTCGATTTCCGTGATGCCCTTAAGCACCGTCATCAGTCCATAAATTCTGGCTGACAGACTCTCCTCCGACAGCACGGAAATGTTGCTGGGCTGGATTAAAAAGTAAACCAGCTCCTCATTCCTGTATGTTCGGATACTGTAATCCGTCACTTCTCTGGTTCCCATCAGTTCTCTGGTGGATTCCATGTTCTTTTTACTCATCCGGTGTGTACCTCCATTCATATTGCTGCTGATCCATGAAAAAATAAGCACAGGCATACCGGATAAAATCCATAATGGTCGTATCCTCCACCTGTATGGTCAGAAAGGCATAGGCTCCTGCGATGACTAACGGGAACCACACCCCTGCATAGGCGAACGCAAACACAGAGAATAAAATAATGATTCCGACAATGGCTAAGTCCTTTAATCCCCACAGCCACATGGTTGCCTTTGCCTTCAAGTTATCGGGATAGATATACATCCTCTTCCTCCTCTCCCATTTTTGATAAGTACATGGCGATGCCGCATAGAATAAAATCTACGCATGGCACCGCCACACTGTTCCCCAGCGCTCTGTATCTTGCACTGTCACTTGCCCTTGGTATGTCCGTCCAGTAATCCGGGAACCCCATCAGGCGTTCACATTCCAACGGAATCAGCCTGCGCACAAGTCTGGTCGCATCCACAATGCACTTGCCCTGCTCCACATACTGATTGCCGATCATCTTTTCATCCCCGGCACACAGGCTTCCGATTACCTTCTGGTAAGGTTCTTCTTGTTCGTGGGGAATGTAGATACAATGCCTGTCCTCTGTGGTCAGGGTATAACTGATGCCCTGCTGGTAACCGCAGCCGTTTCCGCCATTTTTTTCTTTCCTGTTTACAATGTTTCCGGCAATACAGAAAGGCTCTTTATTTACGGCAAGCGGTGTATTATTTCCCCCTGTGCCAAGTGCCGAAGTGATGGTCTGGGCCACCTCCACAGGACCGGTATAGCGCGTATCCGGTCCATGATTGTCAAACAGGATCGGCTGGTTATTTCCTGCCATTCCTGCCGCTGCTGTAATGGTGGGGCAATAGCCGACTCCTATCTCTGCATTTCCCTGACTGGTAGCCATAATAATAGGCGGATTGGAACGTCCGTGTGCAAGCAGCGTTCCGCTGATATTTTCACACACATCCATCCGCTCTCCGCCCTGATCCAAAAGACAGATTACATAGTCTTTCTGGGGTTCTGTATGTTTTGGCCTGCCTGCATCAGCAGAGCCTGCTTTAAGATAGCAGGTAATTCCTTTCCCCTCTTTTCGCTTCTTCTGATAATTCCTCCACACGCTGTCGGACTCAAATAATATTTCTCCGGCACTGTATCCTCCAAAATCTGCGACAAGGAAGATGCGATTTCTTCTTTGGGGGACACCCCAAAATTGAGCGTCCAATATCCTCCAAGCGACAGAGAATCCTTCTCCCATAATAATCCCGGCAGGAGTCCATGCCCCTCCCGGCGGTCCAGGTAGAGATATGCCTGCCTCCTTGATGGAGCAGACTTCTTCAAGGACCTTGTGGAAATCTGCTCCGTAGGATTCTCCGCTTGAGAAGGCTCCCGGCACATTTTCCCAGAGCATATACCGAGGTCGAATAAACTCATCTGTCCGTCTTCTATGGTTCCTCATCCTCCTTCCATCCTGTTTTCTCATTTCCTTTACGATTCTGACCTGCTCCATGAATAAGCCGGAACGATCCCCGGACAGTCCTTCCCTCTTCCCGGCCACGGACAAATCCTGACACGGGGAACCTCCTGCAATAATATCCACCACGGGCAGGCTTTCTCCATGCAGTTTTGTGATATCTCCCATGTGCTTCATCTCCGGGAACCGGTATGCCGTTACCGCCATCGGAAAGGGTTCTATCTCGCTTGCCCATACCGGTCTGATACCGTTCATGGTGGCGGCAAGAGGGAAACCGCCGATTCCATCAAACAGGCTTCCTAATTTCATTTCGATAGTATCACCATCCTTATGCGGCCACTGCTTTCACAACAGTTCTGGTCATGTTGATGGCGGTCTGGGCTGCATATACACTGCTCATGATATTGGTCTTGGTGCTGGTATCCAAACCAAACTGTCCTGCAATCCGGGGCACTTCCGTACTGGACAGCATGAGTCCAAGCCCTAACAGCGGATGGTCTTTAAACACCATCAGTCCTGCGGTTAAGATGGTGGACTGCAAAAAGGCAGTCATGCAGATTCCGATGACCTGCTTGCACCACTGAATAAAGCCGTCTATGTATCCCCTTGGAACGGAGAACATATAAAGGCTTCCTACTGCGATCTGGATCAGCAGAATGCCTCCCCTTTTTAAGTTTGCAAAGAACACCTTTATCACGGCATATCCCATCATAATGGCACAGAATATTTGCAGGATAGGATTTCCTACACCCGGAAAAGACGCAGACATTAACACCTGCTGTGCCGTCAGCCCGATGCTTTCCGTATCTATAATGCCTGTAATCGCCGAGCCGAAGGTTCCTTGCAGGGAAACACAGAGGGAATACAGGTTGACAGGCACAATGGTGAACAGATTTACAGCCATGAACCCCTTAATATAGTTCATGGCTGTATCCTTAATGCTGCCCCTTCCTCCCTGATATTCAATGGCGCACTCAAAGGCTCCCACCACAAGGCCGACACCAAACAATGCCCATCCAAAGTAACCAAAAAAAGTGGTAACTGCTTCCACCCAAGGCAGGTCAAACAGTTCCACTCCCATGTTGTTCATCATGACAAAGAAATCATTTAAGAAACCAATGATTTTTCCATACAGCCAGTCTATGATCTGGTCCAGCACAGTCTCTGCCACAAAATCAAATATAAACATATCACACCACCTTTCTGTCGGCTGCCTGTTTTACGGGCTTATCTGCTGGCTCCCGTAACTTGGGGACTGTGTCATTTCCATATCCTGAAATACGGACAGATACCTCTCCACTCCGGCTGCCAGCTTCTGGTAGTCTGCCTTTGACGGATGGAACACATACCAGTCCGTTTTTCCCCCGTCTGCCCAGATGTGCGGTTCCACACCCTCCCTGAAATTCGGATTGCCCACCTTTTGTTTGCCCCAGACATCCATAAACCGGAGAAGCACGCTGTCTACCACGCCTTCTTTTCTGTTGAAAATGGATGCCTTAAGTCCTGCATACTGGTTGCTTATGCCGAGTGTTACAAACTCAATCCTTGCTCGCAGATCCTCCCCGATGGTTCCATAGCAGATTCGCCCTACATACCTCTGGTCTTTTAAAATGGCACTTTCTGCCATAATCTTTTTTAATTCTTCCTCAAAAAAAGTCATGCCCTGCCTCCTACATTCCAAGAATTGTCCAGATATATGCAGGTGCCGTTAAGGTAAACACAAGGCAGGCAAACAGGATTGCCGGTGCTGCCCACTCAAACTGTCCGTGCTTTCTGTAATCAAAATATGCGGTACCCAGCTTTGCAAAGAAAAATACCGCAAGGATCAAATCAATTGCCGGAAACACAACCTTGTTTACCACCGTCTTAATCTGCTCTGATGCGTCATTCCATGTTCCCTCAATGGCTCCTGCCACATCTCCGGTTCCTGCCGCAGATACCGTTGTCCCGAACATGAGGGAAAATACAAACACCAGCGTTACCATAACTAACCATTTCTTCTTTTTCATCTAATTTTCCTTTCTTTGTCGGACTTCCTGCCCTTATTCGCGAAAAAAGACTGCACGGATGCAGCCTTTTTCTTCTCTGTTTTTTCGTTACATATCCATCTGCATGGCTGGTGTCTGCTCCTGAAGCAGTTCTGCAACCTCATATACATTTGGATTTTCATAAAACCTCAAATCTCCCCTGAATCCTGCTTTCAAATGACTGAACTCTTCTCCAAGTTTCAGCAGAGCCTCCGGTACATCTTTCGGAAGTTCCTGATTCCATCGCACCCATTCTCCGTTCTGATGCCGGGGTGCCAGTTCTAAGATGACATAATCTTCCGGTACAAACTTCGGATACTGTCTTGGAAATCCGTTTGCATCAAAGTATAACTTCCCCTCCTGCATTACCGTCAGTTCCATTAATCGCAAGGTATCCTCCAGCGAAGTACAGAACCAGCATTCCGAGTCCTTAAATTTCCGTATCCTTCCATCTCTTAAGATGGATTCCACGTTCTCTCGTTTTGTGTAGTGATAGAGCAGACCTTTTGGTTTATCGATTCTTTCATATGCCATCTTTGTTACCTTACTTTCTGCGGTGCGATATGCCAGTCATCCCATAAGTCCCCGGATATCCGAACCGAATCGGTCAGATTCACACAAAGCATTCCATCCGGTGTCCAGCAGTCCAGTAAATAAGTGTAGACCGTATAGGTACCATCCGGCATCCAGATGGGTGTAAAGTGCGTCCTGCGGTTATAGGTGGAATAATGGTTGTTTTTAAATTCAAACCCGGCATGGTATCCGCTTCTTGTCCTATCCAGTAATCTCCAGTAGGTCTTATAATAAAACTCCGGGAAATAACTGACGGCTGTCTGTGGCGGCGTGGTTGCCGAGGACTGGCTTGTGGATGCACTGGCATTCACAAGGATATTGACTCCATAGCCACTCTTGATGGTGGTGTCCGTTGCTGTCGGGGATTTTTCATCCGCACTAAGTTCCATGGATGCAGAAAGGGAAGCGGAATACCGGTCTAAATCAAATTCCCACCAGCCTTCATCCACATATTCTCCCTCATCTTCCCAATGTCCGTGGCTACTGGAACATCCCGGAGAACAGGACGAAGAATGTGAGCCGGAATGCCATTTCCAGTCACTATGCCATACCCAGTATTCTTTCCACCACGGTCTCCACACACTCCATGATGCGTTTGTCTTCTGCGGATTTGCCGGGACAATGGCATTGCCTGCATTGTAAGAATCGTTTCTGTCATCGGCTACCGGATTGGGCGGTGGATTCTTATCAAGGTTTACGATATTGGCAGTAATGGTTCCCCTGTTTGAACTTCCTCCTCCGCTGACGCTTACGCTGATCGTGATATGCTGTTCGGTGGATGGTGTATGCCATTTTACCCACACCAGCTGCTGTCCGTCTTCCGGATAATACACATTATTTACGGTATAACTTCTCCCAAGGATGTGAAAAGTCACACTCACGGGATTGTCTGGATCACTCTGTCCTCCGCTGACCGTTACGGCTGTTACCACATCGGTATTTACCCGGTACTCATAGTCTGCAGCAATCACTTCCGGCGTGACCACCTCATTAAAACGTACAATACCAAGACCTAACGAACCGATAATCTCCTCATCGGATACCTTCTGGTTCTTACTGCCTCCCCAAGCCGGATATCCCAGATCAGATGTTTCAAGGAACATGGCAAGAGGCAGATTTTTGTGTGTCAGTGAAGTCAGCTTTTTTCGTACCATGCCCCCTCTGACTTGGTTATACATAGCTGCCTCCGTTGCTGTAAAGGCTGTTCGTACTCCTTCAAAAGTCACATAGGCAATGGGTTCCAATAATAACTTATAATCTCCACCTGTCAGGGTGTCGTAATCCATCCCCACATATCCTGCTATACTTCTGATGACCTGCTCATCCGTAAAGTAACTTTTGATGGCGGCAATACTTGCACTCCCTGATGATGTTGTAATGATTTTAGGCAGCGACTGCGCAGGAACATAATAATCATAACCTCCTACCTTTGCAGAGAGACCTGCTCCTCCCCTGTAATCAGACTTACACACCTTTCCAAAATGTACCTTGATATCACTTGGACTTCTGTTAGTCAAATCAATGGATGCTGTCACTGCACTTCCATCACTTGCACTTACCACAGTGGCTCTGACTCCTTCATCCCCTTTATTCCAGTAGTTTGTGTTCGTTCCTTGTCCTAATCCTCCACCACCGTTGTCAATGTTTCCCTCGCCCTCGGCGTACACCGTCATGGGTGCCAGCGTGGATACGATTAACAGAAAGGTCAGAACCCAACGCTTAAATCGTTTCATGTTGCCTCCCTTCAAATGCAACGAGCCACCTGCTGTTGCAGGTGGCTCGTTGCATAGAAAAAGCACAGCATTTTTACTGTGCCTTCTCTTTCGATTCCTTAATCCATAATCCCTACTTTATTACCGTTTTCATACATGTCATCTGCGGCAGTCCCAGAACCGGCACCCTCATCAGGTAACCATCCGAATCCTTCCACATATACCATTCCGTCCTTAGTGTCTCCTGTTTTCGGTGTGTCATCCACGGGCGGTGTAGGATTCTCCGGCTTTTTTTCTGGCTCTTCTTCATAAGCAGGCTTTGTATCCGGATTTGTTACATCCGCATCCTCTGCCAGTACCGGCGGTTCCTGTGGTTTTTCATCCTCTGTCTTTTCCGGGTTCGGCTGGATTTCCTGTGCCCCGCTTTCTACCGAATTATCCGTTTCTACTTCGATGACCAAATCTGTTTTTTTCTCTGTGCTTTCCGTCTCTTCCGGCACCTGCACAGTTTCGTCCGTATCTATCATAAGCTCCAGTTCTTCCGTCGCTTTGCTCTCTTCCGGCAGTGTCTGCACCGGTTCCTTGTAAAGAACCCTGCTGATTCCGAATACTGCGATTACGCACACGGCTGCAAGTCCTGCTATGATAAGTCCTTTTTTCGTTTTATCCTTCATGGCAATCCCTCCTGTATGTAATTTTTGAATACTCTCTTCTCAATCCACAACCTATCACACTCTTTTTCCAAAGTCTATCAAAATGTAATAAGTCGGACGATATCTGTAACATCTTACTAAAACTTCTCTGTATAAGCTGCCCGAACCTTCAGGTTTATTGACATATTTGTGATGATTTTCCCTGCAAACCGCACCGGAATTTCCAGCCGTATGGATGCATCTGCATAATACGAACCGCCACCGGCTCCAAGTGCATTGTTCGGTATGGACACGGACAGATTACTCAGACGATATTCCTGTTCCCCGCCGTTATTGATCCTCACATAACCATCTCCGTCCTCCTCCAGTCCAAGCAGGAAACTCATCCGGCTGTAGATATCTCCATAATCCACCGATGCCGCAAAGGATTCCCCATCCGGCTCATAGCCTGCAGCATAGCCTTCCCTCACACAATGATAAACCTCGTTATAGTTATCATTGACCGTGGAGATCACTGCAGATTCCATTGCATCTTTGATGCCTGCGGCTGTAATCACCAGACGCATGTATTCCGATACTCCGAGGATGATTAACAGCATCCCTATGGTAACCGCCACCACTAACGGAAGCATGTTCCCCCTGCGGTCTTTCAAAAGAAGGGCGGCACGTTTCAAATATTTCCTCATTTCCAGTACACCTCGCTTTTGCCGGAGGCTCTTGCCCGGATCGTAATGGGGAACGAACCAAAATTCCCGAACAGCCCCAGATCCTTTTGTATGGTCACTGTTACCGTTACTTCTTCATTTAATTGCAGATTCCCGGTATTCGACCATTGCACGGCAGGGTGGATACCGGTCTTTTCTTCCAAGACTCTCTGCCTGTTTGATGTTTCACTTCCTACCCTGCCGCTGATTTCAGCCTCCCTTACCAGTTCATCGGCAAAGTTATCCACTTGCATCTTCGTGATAAAAATGGGAAACAGCCTTACTCCAAGGGCAATGACCAGCATAACGCAGAGCACCATGACCGCCACATCAATGTACCCCTCGCCTCTTTTATCACGCAGTATCTTTCTTATCTGTTTCATGCACACCTCCATACTAGAACAGCGTCCCCATCGATCTGATAATCTCGTAGATGATGATGGCGAAGTAGGTTGCCAGAAAACACATCAGCATGGCAAAGGAATATACCCTGATCTTAGGCGGTATCTTTGCCGCCTTTGCTTTCAGTCTCTGAAGCTCCGCCTGCTTAAAATCATGAGTTAACATCTGGAAGTACACAGCTCCGTCATCTCCACGAAGCACACCAATAAGTCCCCTGACCACATCCGATAACTGTGGGGAATTGAGTCTTGCCTCAAAACGGGTTAAGGCTGCTTCATAGCTGCTGGAGCGCATATCCGCACACACAATGTCCAGTTCCTTTCGGAAGGCTGCACCTGCATTTTCCTTATAATGCTCCAGCATGGATAACACATCCCTGCTGTTTTTCAGTTCCTGCGTAATGGTGGACACAAAGCGGTACAGTTCTTCCTCTATCTGCTCCCTTTTTTCCCGAAGCATTTCATCGGCTTTCTGGATTTCCCTGTAGTACACCATAATCCCTAACAGTATCACAAACAACGCTGCCAGAGGAAAGATATATAATGCCGGAATAATCAGGAGAAACACACTTCCTGCCTTGATATAGGCATAAGCGGTATAAATCTCCGGTGTCATCCCCATTCCCGATGCCTTCAGTACACTGTTCATGCGGCTCCTTTTATAAGCATTTATCCGGATATAGGGTGACAGTCTGACTGCTCCGTCTAAAAATAATGCATCCAGTGTCTTTGACAGCTTCTTTCCTTCCCTGCCCGTATCCATCATGACCCTGCTGGTTCTAAGGGTTGGCAGGTGCATTACACCCGAAAGCAGCAGAAAAAGTCCTGATGTAAAGGTAAGAAACACAAAAAATAATGTCAGATTCATACTGCCTCCTTTCTACGATCTGTACTCGATTGGCTTTGTCAGCCGGATCACATGGGCGGTGGAAACAAATATAACCGTGCCTGCAATGGCCAGCATGATCTGTCCTACTACCGTGTGCATCAGCGTATGATACCAGTCCTGATTCAAAAAATACAAAAGCGGAATGTTTCCTACCACCAGCACCACCATGGTGATGAATTCCTTTCTCGGCTCCATAACCATGTACTCCAGCTCTGCATTTACAATACGCATATCAGACAACTTGGCCACGATGGGTGTCAGCGTTGTCTTTAGGGACCTGTCATACAGACAGGCTTTTAAGGCATCCACCCATTCCCGGAACACATCATCTGAGATTCTGTTACGAAGTTCATCCAGAGCTGCCTCCAAGTCCGGATCAATCAGCCGGATTCTGGACACAAAATCCTGAAAAATATTTTTTACCGGCGGATTTAGGTATTCCAGATTTTCCTCCACAGAAGTTAAGATATCCTCACTTCTAATGTAGGCTGTGGTTATGATGGACAGGGCAGTTTCCAGTTCCGCAGACACATCCTTTTTGAAATGGGATGCGGTCAGCTTGATATACCAGAAGGGCAGGAACATAAATCCTACTGCTAAAACCGGCACCAGAAAGAAGTTGCCAAGCATGGCTGCACCGGCGGCTCCAGCCGCAAACAAAAGCAGGGATACCGTACACAGCAGCGGAAATGTATTCTCACGGTCCGTTGCTTTTAAGATGCTCTGCACCTCTTCGATCTCCCTGCGGAAAAAGGATTTTTTCTTTCTCTGTGTCTGTTCCAAAATTTCCTCCCGGATGCCTTTTGGGCCATCCAGAAGCTTTGTAAAAATGTTTCCTGTGAAATCCGTCAGGCTGATGCCAAACAGCAGAAAACACCCGGCCATAATTCCGAGACAGGCAACTACCTGCATTGCTATCATGTCTTTCCACCTCCCCCTGTAATGCGGTTTAATACATCCTTCGGCATTCCGTTTTCCAGAAATCTCTTCTTCAGGCTCTCTGAAATGCCGGATACCTTTTGATGGGTACCGTTGATAATGAATTCATCCCCTTCCACCCGGTTCTCCGTAATCTCATAGCGGAACAGGGAATTAAAGTGCCTCTTTCCATCCCTGGTAATCTCGCACTCCATGATCTCCATCAGCCTTCTTTTCTTATTCTCAAGCTGCTTTGTAAACACTACGATGGGGAATGCCTCGGTTACCAAGTCCATTAACACCTCATCATCCATATCATATTTTCTTTTACATAGCGTTCTCATTCGGCTGTAGGTAGCTTCACAGCTGTTGCTGTGAATGGTGGTAAGCACGGTATGGCCGGTTCTTGCAGACTCCTGTGCGGTATAGGCTTCGGAGCTTCTCATCTCTCCCACACAGATAATCTCCGGGTTAAAACGCAGAGCCATGTCAAGGAGCATGTCCTGATCGATGTTCTGCTTTTCATTCTCGCTGAATCTGGTCAGCGTATGGATCACGCTATTGGTTACCTTTCCATCCTTTTCCCTTACCAGAGCCAGCTCCCTGCTTCCGTTTTCAATGGTAAAAATTCGCTTGTTGTCAGGAATGGTGGTAAGGAGCCACCCTGCCAGTGTAGTCTTGCCGGAGCTGGTGGCGCCTGCCACACAGATGCTGATGCCATACCGCAGACACTCTGCCAGAAAATCCAGCATTTCTTCTGTTGCAGTTCCTCCATCCACAAAGTCGCACTTTTTCAGACTCTGTGGATTTACGATTCGGATGGAGGCTGCAATACCCACATCCTCATCCACAAGGGGCGTCTTTAATACGGCAATACGGATGTTCTTGCTCAGATGCCCAAGCACTGCCGGAGAAGCATTGTCCAGCACCATGCCGGACACATGGAGCATTCTCCGGATAACATTAATGGCATGCTCCGGTGATTCAAAGTGTTCCTCCAGCTTTTCACATCTGCCGTCGCTGTACTGCACCTCAATGTCTTTCCATGAGTTGATGTCAATTTCCTCAATACCGGTTCCGAAAATGTACTTTGTCAAAAAGGAAAACTCAGCCATCTCTGTGTATAGATCATCGATAAGCTGCTCTCTGATCTTTCCCTTTACGCTAATGCGGTAATCTGCAACATATTTTGCGATGTACCTCTTGACCTGCTGTTTTACTTCTTCATTGCCGCCCTCCACCATCAGCGTGGAGTATTTGCTGGAGATGTATTCCTGCACTTCCTTTAACACATCGGAAAATGCTCTTCCCTTCTCTTCCGGGGAAAAGAAAAGGCTCTGATTATTTCCTGTCATACCCCGAACACCTCCTTACTGATTTTTTCAATCCCTTTCCGGAAAGCCCTGCTTTCCTTTAACCCAAGCTCGGCAAGCATATCTCCCTCCAGACACTGGGTTTCCACTTCCCTGCTGTGGGGAATCTGAAAGGCCACCTTACCAAGCACCTGTTCAATGTGGCTGCTTGCCTCCTGCTGTTTGACATTGGATGCCACCTTAAGCTGTTTATCTGCATCCCACTTATTGTCCCTAAGCAGCGGCAGCTGTGAAGACAGGTAGCTGATGGATTTTAAATCACAGTTTACCAGTCTAAGCACCGTATCTGCTTCCATCAATGCCACTGCGGATAATACATCCGATGCAATGGTACTGCCGCAGTCGATAATGACATAGGGTGCTACTTCCCTTGCCTGTTCAATCAGTTCCGCCGCCTGCGTCTGGTCATAAGGCGGATAAGTAAACACGTTCTCGCCTTTTAACATCCCGATCATGCTTAAGTAATCATTTTTTCTGTAGAACATACAGTTTTTCTTAATCAGGTTTTCCGTTACATGGGTTGCAGCAAGAATGCTCCCAAGGGATTTTTCCCCTTCCAGATCGGAGGACGCACAGATACAGGGCAGCGGCGGTGCAGTCATGTCTGCAAAAATCAGCAGTACATTCTTCCTTTTTCTGGCAAGGTAATCTGCAAGCTTTACGGAAACGACAGTCTTGCCGGATGAGGGACTTCCCCATACGGCAAGCACACCGCCCTGAGACTCCATCGGTTCCTCTTCATATCCTGTATTTCTGGTAAACAGGGAATTCTGTTTAAAGTTCACAATCTATTCCTCCCCATCTGTATTTGTTTCTGTTTCCCCGGTTCTGGCTTCACTGTCTGCATTCATTTGAGGGGAAATCTTTCCATCTTCAGATGTTACTCCCTCCTCAGTCGCACCATCTCCCTGCGTGTCTGCCTCTTCCTCTGCCTTCATCTCATCCAGTACCTGATCCTGTGCCTCTATAAACTCAGAAGCCTTCTCTGCTTCTCCACGGAATACCAGAGACAGATGGATTTCACCCTCCGCTTCCAGTCTTGCAAGGAGTCTGCTCTGTTCCGGTCTTACCAGAATGGTCACAGTAGACGGCAGTTCCTTTTCTTCCTCTTCTGTCCTCTGTTCCTCCGTGTTGGCATCATAGCCGGACTTGGCAGTCACTGCAATGACCTCCACGTACTTTAGTTCTGCCGGAATGACTGTCTCTCCACTGCCAAGGTAATCCGGCGCAATCACGGATACGATATCTCCACTCTTTAACTTGCCGGACAAGCCTTCCGCAAAGGTGTTAATGGTAATGGACATGGCCTGTTTTTCTCCATTTAAGTTATAGAGATACTTATTCTCCGCAGACGGTTCCTCGGAAATTTTATCCGTTAAGATGTAATCCCCTGCATAAACGGTTGCAGTCAGATACTTTCCTTCCACATCTGCAAGGTTTCTTACCACATTTTCGGGCAGGTTATGGTTTCCTACCTCTACCACATCCACCATGTTTTTGGTAATCTGTTCTCCCTCCTGCACCATCTGGTTAAAACGAACAATGGCGACCTTCTTAGACAGCCCGGCATTCACAAGAGGCGTAATGGCAAAGCAGATAAGCAGGGAAACTGCAATGCAGAAAATTCCCAGAACAGTTCGGTTCTTAAATAATTTCATTCTGAATTCCTCCTAGTCATTTGTTCACATCTGTGCATATTTTTTCCGGCTTCTGCACACTGCAGTTGCCACGCCTGCGATAGCTGCCAGCACACCGGCGATTACGAACATTTTTTTCATGGTTAACCTCCAATCTGAATGCTTATAAGCATTCCCAACAGCAAGAAAGGAACAAGCGGATATGCCTGCTCCTTCCCTCTTTCTCGATTTTCTTTTTTGATTCTCTTTACGCACTGCCTTGCTGCATGAAAGACAAGCAGCAACAGAAGCCCTGTGATAAGTCCGATCAGGGTTCTCCCAAACCCAAGCACCAGTCCACAGGCTCCTGTCAGCTTGATATCCCCACCACCGATACCGCCTGCTGTTACCCCGATCATCAAAAGAGGCAATGCCACCAAGAGTCCTGATAACTGCACGGACTCCAGTGGGATCAGGCTCACGATGGTGACTAACAGTGGTATCCCGTCCGGAATTTCTCTCTTTCTGATATCAGAAACTGCCGCCAACACCAGAACAATAAAAAAGGAAATGAGCCTGACCTCAGATAACATCGGCTACATTCCCATGTTCATGCCGGCGGATTCTTCCTGTTCCATCTCCTCTTCGGCCTCATCCTGATCAAGCACCGGTGCAAGAACATTTTCCTGATAGGCTTTCTCCACCGCCTGATCAAACTGCTGCTTCATGGACTTATCCGCAAAATATACAGAATCCTTATACTGCTCCGCATGGGGCACCTTGGTCCGGGGCATGGTTACGGTAAGCCCATAGTCATCCTCCTTGATTTTTACGTTGCGGATGGTCATCATGTTCCCCACCTTAACATCCGCCGTGGCAAGCACACCTCTCTCCGGGTTATGTTCTGTGATGGTGACCTCAAAAGGCACCTGCTGTTCCATGGGTTCTGCTGTATTTGTATTTTCCTGTGTATCTGCTCTTCTCGGCATATTCTATTTCCTCCTTCTTCATTTTCATAGTACTTATCCGAAACCTACGGAGAATCGTCTTGCGATTCTCCTAAACGAAACTTGGGATTTCTTAGTCTGTGTTTTTTACAGGCTTAGAAATCCTTTTCGTTTTAGCCTGCATAGTTAAACATTTCCTGAATTCTTCTGGTAAGGGTAGGCATTACCACATCTCCGAAGAGGGCATACAATCCTGCAAGCAGGAGGGCACCGATTACCACTGCAATCAAAATCTTAACTGCGGTATCCACGTAGTTCTCGCCTCTCTTGTCCTTCAACAGATGTACTGCCTTTGCTGCGGTTGCCTTCATGCTTCCTGCTACTTTGTTCATCATCTTTCTCATCGATTTTTCCTCCATAATTGTTTGATTTTATTTGGTTTCCTGACTTAAGTTGCCTTACATCCCGGTCATGTCCATTGCCTGACCTTCCGGTGCCTGCTGCATTTCATGATGCTTTGCCACACTGTTCTGGCTCTGTGTAAGTGCCTGTTCATAAGCACCAAGCACCGCATCATTTAACTGCTTTCTGCATTCCGGTGTGATAGGGAAACAGATATCCTTATAATCGTTTCCTACCTTGTAGCTGGGCATGGATACAAACAATCCGTTTGTCCCTTCAATAATTTTCACACCCCTGATGGCAAAGGCTCCGTTAATGTTCACGGATGCAGTGCCTTTGATGGAATCACTGGGTTTGATTGACTGGATGCGCACATCAAACTCCAGCGGCTGTTTCGGCTGCCCGGACTGTGCTTCGCCCTGTGTATTCTGCTGATTATTTTTTGTTCCTTTTCCTGCCATGTTCTTCCTTTCCGCCTCCCGGCTATTCTGATTGAAATACAATTTCTGCAAAGCCTTTCGGCTCTACATAGAAAAAGCGGCTTGCCTCGTCTTCTATCAGTTCCACAACATCCGATATGGATAGTGCGTGTCCTTCAAAATCCTTCGGTACTCTTCTTCCGAACTTCTCCCAGACCTCTTCCAGACTAAAGTTTTCCACTTCTCCTTCATAAACCAGTGCATACTCCTCTGCCTGCGGTTTTCCATAGCCCCTGTTTTCCCTTTCTGCCAGACTGATAAACCGCATCATGAGCGGACTGCCCTGTTTCAGCTGATGTATTTTTATCCTCCTTTCCCTGCCCTGTATCTTCACTTCTTCCATCCCTCCACCCTCTGACAGACGGTCATACACTCCTTCCCTGACCTCTACTGCCAGCTTTTCCTTCTCTGATAGGAACTCTTTGATTTCCCCTTTATCAAAAATGGAGTCCAGAATTACTTTTCCATCTGACAGATACCCTGCCGGATTTCCATAGTAAATAAGGACTCCGTTACGAAAATATATGTTTTTCATACTGCATCTCCATTCACATGCCATGCAGATAGGGAAGCAGCTGGGTATTCAGGAAGTCATTGTCTTCGCAATACAAAAACATCTTTGATAACCCAACCAGAAAAGGCTCTCCTTCCATGTTCTGTATCAGGATAATGCTGTCTTTTTGACATCCCCGGATACAGTCTGCAATGGCAGGCAGATTTCCCTCCACCAGTGTTTCCTTTACCTTATCATCCTGAATTTCAAATGCCCTGTACTTACCTTTTAACAATCCTTTCCTCCCTCCTGCTGTGCGAGGCTTAAGATTCTTGCAGCAAGTGCCACCTGCTTTTCATGGCTCATGGTTTTCACAGCAGCATTCACATAGGCCTCCACAGCTTCTGCATCCTGCTTTCCTACTTCCAGAATGTCTACCTTGGATATGACAATCTTCCCGGAGTTTATGGAAACCTTTAAGATATCCCCTTTCTCCATCTCCGCTTTCTGCCGCATTTCAAGAGGTATCAGCACCCTGCCTTTTTCATCCAGCACCTTATACACCGGTTTTTTCATCTCTTCCCTCCTCTGTCATGCGTAACACAATATTTACTTTTTCCTTCGGGATTCCAAGTTCTTCACAGATACCAAGAAGTTCCTCCGGCACTTCTCCTGCCACCACATCTTCTGTAGGCAGAATCACAATCTTTCTGTCCGTGCAGACAATATCCAGATCGGCATCCATGGGAATTTTGGCATCCGCAAGCAGTTCCGGCGGCAGTCTAAGTTCCACGTTTTCTTCTTTCATAAGCTCGCCAGCGGGATTTTCACCTGCACGAACGAGCAGAAACTCTTTCGACTCATTCTTAAAATCCTTTTCTCCTGCCGCAAGGTATAAAAGTTTTACCTCTTCCCCGGTTCTTATCCCTGTCTGTTCTAGCAATATCACAGGGATTTCAATGCACCCCTTTTCATTCACTTTTCCCTTGATCTCCACTAACTGAAACATCTTCATCCTCCTTCCGTTTGCTGCACTTCCACACGACTGATTCCTGTTCTCCACACAGTTCAAACAGATTCATCTGCGTAGGCAGACTGTTTCTTCTTTCCTCCATGTCATAATTGGCTATCAGCACCTCCGGGAATTCACTTCCGTTGTCATACCTCTGTGCCAGATTATTGATTCTTGTAACCGCCTCTATCCGGAAATCCTGATACAGTTCCCTGATATATTCACAGTCATTGTAAGAAACCATGAATTTTCCTTCGATGCCTGCCAGTGTATCCCGGAGTCTTACATGATCCTCCTTACGGAACACAACCTCATAATGTCCTTCAGTTTCATAGTACGGCGGATCGCAATAAAAAAAGGCATTCGGTCTGTCATACTGACGGATGAGTGCCTCAAAATCTTTATTCTCGATTACCGTATCCTTTAGCCTCCGGTTTGCTTCCCACAAGATGGTAAAGGTCTTTCGGATGTCAAACGGCTGGCAGCCATAGGAAGTGCATCCGCTTCCATAACTGTAACGGATGATTTTATAAAATGCCGCCGCCCGTTTTACAGCTCCAACGCTGGCGCGCTCCATAAGGATGTCCCTGATTTCTGCCACCTCCGGCTCCTTCAGGAAATGTGTCGCTATCTCCAGCTCTTCAGCCAGATGCTCACTCTTAAATTCTTCCATCGAAAGGAATTTTCTAAGTGTCACAAACTCATCTCTGGAATTGAGCGGTAGGAAAGACAATTCCTTTAACAGAGCCATTGGTCTTTCCTTGACACAATAAAAGAGGTTTGCAAGATTTGAATTAAAATCATTGTAAACCTCCATACATTTATCAGGCGGCTTGCCGAATAACACCCAGCCGCCTCCGCCGAATACTTCTATGTAGCGGTCATAGCTGACCGGCATGCGCTGATATATCAGATCCCGGAGTGCCTTCTTACCGCCCACCCAGCTGATAATACTATTCAATTCACTTCTGCCCTCCTTTACTTTGGCCCATCCATCGCCTGCGACTGCCCGGTGACCAGATATTCATCCACCATCTTCCGGATATTTGCAACCGAATCCGGCATATCGGTAAAGTCCACATGATTGTCACGTTCCACAAGCGGTGTGTACCAGTAATCATAAGGGACATAATATTCCTTGATGGCCTGCTTCTGTTCTTCCGTCAAGTAAACATATCCCTGTACCAAAGGACCGCCCGGTGATAAAAATGTAGTCCCCCAATGCTCTCCCGATGATTCCAAGTCCAGTGTTACCACTGCCAGTGCATGGATTCCGGATTCTCTGCCCCTTATGACCGCAGGCATCATGACCATTCCATACCCTTCTTCCACATATCCCTCGCCATACACTTCCTCAAATGCCTGATGCATGGCAAAAAGTTTTTCTGCAGCATAGGAAGTATTCTCACTGTTGCAGGACATATTTAACAGCTTAAAATCTGTCTTTTCCAGGATTTCATTTATCTTATCGATAAACTCCTGCTGTTTGATTTCTGCTATCTCATCCTGTTTCGTGATGATATCAAACCGATCCTCCTCTACATTTAATGCAAGGCAGCTTCCATTCTCCCACTTCATGTGAATCTGCCCGATGTCATCCACATAATCGACGATGCCCTTGCTGCCCGGCGGCACCGAAGTCTCTCCTGCCATGTTGTAAAGACGAATCGGTGTGCCTTTGGGATACTTTTCTTTAAGCCGTGCTATCTCTTCTCTCTTTAACATGCTTCTCCTTTCTCGATTCCTTTTAACTTAACAGGACATATTCATTCCCTGCACCTGTCCTCCCATCAGTTCTTCCTCTGTCATGACACTCCAGAAGTTTTCACTGTTCCAGAAACTGACATAGATTTCTCCATCCTCCACGGTAATCGGATGCTGTTCAAAGCCTTCGCCCCAGCCATCACTCATCTGTCCGGTCCAGTATTCCTTTAACACTTCAATGTCATGCTCTGTTAAGGCTTCAGCGATTTTACACTCCAGCACTCCATACAGTTCTCCATCCACAATCTCTACTTTCGGATGAGCTGACATTACCTTTGCGGCTACCGCCGGACTCCGATCAAAGTAATGCATGAGTCCTCTTGGCTCTTCCCCGACACAATATTCCTTTTCAATTGCTTCCGCAATTTCTTCCGCATATGGTGTCAGGTCACTGCGGTATAACTTCCCCTGTTCGAATCCTTCCTCATAGAAACCTGCTGTCAACGGACTGTAAAGCCGGAAAGTTTCATAGCAGCTCTCATCAATTTCCAGCGGATCAGCAAACTCTCCATTATACTGCTGGTACTCCGACAGTTCTCTGGTGGCTCCCACAAAACCATCCTCCACATAACCGCTTGTTACAAGTGTCCCCTGTCTCTTGTCCGCTGCAAAGGAAGCATAATTGATGTGAGGGAGCAATAATTCATCCACATCAAATAACCCGGACTCCTCCACCATGTACTTTCCATACTCTTCATCGTTGTGTACGAAAGGATTTACTTCAAATTCCCCAAGCAGTTTTGCAAGGCTTGTCACCTCAGTATGACTACTAAACCCGGTAAATTCCACCACCATGGCAAGCTGCTTCATCTGCACTTCATCAAAATGCCTTACCGCCTGACACGTTTCATTAAATAATGTCAGTGCCTCCACACAATCAATGTTCTCCGGCATCGGCACCAGAATATCCGGCAGGCGTATATTGTGAATATCTGTAACTTTCATTTCCCAGAAATCCATGACCTGCAATCGTTCCTTCACCTTGTTCATGGAACAGATATCGGTAGGCAGATACAGATATTCGGTGTCCCCTGCCTGATTCTGTACCTCGATTGCTGCCACGATTTCATCGGATGCAAAGTATTCCGGGAATGTCTTTCCGTTATATACCTCCTGCATTTCAAAGCCATGCTCCACAAAAACTCCATAGGGCAGGACTTCCACCCGGCTTTCCTTGAAAGTCTTTTCCGCAAACTTTATAAAGTTTGTCTGCTGCTTTTCCTCTTCTGGCATGGCTATGAATTCATCCAGATAGAGACGCTTTCCTACCTGCTCCGCGTCTGAAAAATCTGTAATCAGAGAAAGTCCCTTCATGCTGAAGGTCAGATTGATCAAATCCTGCATCGTTCCCACACCGTAGTCAGTGACATAGGAATACAATACCTTGCGTTCATACTCCGTGAGACAATCCATCCGTTTAGCGAAAAAATTGACCTCATCCATGTTCACGGTCTGCCCCTCGAATTTACAAAGGGGATTATCCTTCTCTGATGCTTCCACCAGCCTGCACACAGGTACTGTTTCTTCAATACCGATTCTCTTCATCTGGAAATTTAATTCCGCATCCGACAATGGCAGTTCTATACTTTTTCGGCCACCACTCAGCACCTTAATCCGCATTCCACACCTCCTGCTTTATAATTTCCACTCCGCACTTCTCGATGACAAAAGCATTCACGATAAGGCGGAGTATCTCATCGGGTATCAGTTCCCGGTCTGTCAGTTCTGACAAGCGGATATGCTTTGTTCCGCTATAAACATCCTTGGCCGCATGAAACAGAATGTAGTGCTCCAGTGTCACGCCTCCAAGCCTTACTCTGTCAAAGTAAATCCCGGTATCCAGAACATTTTTGCGGATCTTCTCCCATAAAATTCCATCAGCAGACAATAAAAAGACTGCGGCAGCATATCCCGGTGCATACTGCAATGTCTTTGCCCTCTTCCCCATCAGCAAGGAATAGAAATCATTTCTGTGCTTTGGATTACGGAATATCAGTTCCTTATCCACTTCACAAAAAATTTCATCCACCCTTTTCTTCAGATGCTCCATCTGCATTCTGCTGATCACGCAGTCAACGATTTCAGAATAATTTCCCCTGCTCCTCCAGTCCACATCCATCACACAGATACCATATCCTCTCGGTCTGTACCCCGGTGGCTGCTGCATCTGCCTTTCCAGCACCCGAAGTCCCGGACTCACACAAAATAATTTTGACATTTCCACCTCCAAAAAAATAAGGCGGCACCTATTCTATTTCTAAAATAAGTACCGCCTTGCGTTCATCCCTGCCCATATTCATTTTTAACTTTGCTTACCACTCCCTCCTTTTCGTTTTTCTCCAAATCACTCCCAAAACCATTTTTCCAGTCCTATGCATCTATAAAATTGGGCAAAAAAATCGGGCAAAAACTAGCCAATTTTCGGTCTAATTTTTGCCCTAAAACCACAACATCTTGTGGTCAAACCTTACTTTTTCTTCTCTTTTCCACAATACTGCATCATTATCACGCACTCAACGTGCGGCGTCTCCGTCCTTGGAACACATAATGTCTACCTCGTCCTCGGTAAAAGAACAATTATTTTCTCCGTTATTCAACAAGTCTTCGTGAACGCTCATTCAAGCTCACCTCCTTGTTGAGTTATATCACAGGCAGGCGTTATACCGCCTGCTTGTGAAGATTCTTATATCTGTTTTTTGCGTCTGGAATGAACCTGTTGTCCATACCCTTTAACACAAAAGTCAGCTTATATGGGTCTACAGTGCCATCCTCTGCCACTTCTCCCACAATTACCTTCTGCACAATGCTTTCAAATACAACTCTGTCAAACTTATCAAGTACATCTGCACCTGCAAGCTTTGCCCGAAGCTCCCGCATACGGTTTTGAATGTTTTTCTGTGATAATACATTCTGCGATAATACATCCTTTTCATCATTGGCTTTTTTCAGCTTCCGATTCAATTCTTCGTACTTCTCATCGTATGCTTCTTTAGAAATTTTATCATCCAGCATCATATCAGTCAATTTGTTTCGCTTCTTTTCAAGAGAAGCAATGTCCTTTTCCACCTGCTTTAATCTGCCGGAGCTTTCATCCTTAGATATTGTCTCTTCCACAGAAGAAAGCACTGATTCCAGCACATCATCGAAATTATCTGCAAGCAGTCCGAACATCTCCAAAAAGGCATTTTCGATAATGCTCTCATCAATTGCCTTGCTGTTAGGACAGTTCTCAATGCCCTTATTGGTTGCCACCCTGCATTTCCATACCGGTTTCTTATGCTGTGTATCCTGATGGTGGGAACGTCTCGTCAGATTCGTACCACAGAAGCCGCATTCACACATACTGCTGAAAGCAAATTTCCGGGCATATTTTGTCCGGGTACCGGATTCCACATTTGAATTGGAACGGTAACGGTTTTTACAAATCTCCTGTGCCGCATTCCATATCTCCTCCGATACAATGGCTTCATGGTGATTCTTCGTGTAATACTGGTTTTCCTCTCCACGATTTTCCAACCTCCGCTTGGATATCGGGTCTACCGTATAGGTCTTTCCCATCAGCAAATCGCCCTTGTACTTCTCGTTCTTGATAATTCCTCTGACGCCACTGTCTGTCCACTTGACAATACCCTTTTTGTTTACCTTTCCAAGCTCGGTAAGTCTTTTGGCAATGGTATTTGCTCCGTATCCCTGAATATACAGATCAAATATCAGTCGAACCGTTTCTGCATCTGCCGGATTGACCGAAATGCTTTTATCCTCTGGATTGTAGTCATACCCGAGACAGCCGTTAAATCCCATCAGCTCCCCTCTTGCCATCTTGTATTGCACACCCATCTTCACATTCTGCGATAATGACTCCACTTCATTCTGTGCCAGTGCCGATAAGAGAGAAAGCTGCATCTCACTCTCCATTGTGGAAGTGTCGATGTTTTCCTTTTCAAAAATCACCGTCACCCCCTTCTGCTTAAGCATTCGTGTGTAAGTCAGTGTGTCCACAAGGTTTCTGGAGAATCTGGAAATTGATTTTGTGATAACCACATCAATCTGCCCATTCATGCAGTCCTCAATCATTCTTAAGAACTCATCCCTTTTATCGGTTTTCGTTCCCGTAATGCCTTCGTCTGCATAAATCCCTACCATTGCCCATTCCTTGTTTTTTGAAATTTTGTCCTGATAATACTGCTTCTGTGACTGAAAGCTCTGTAGCTGCTCCTCCCCGTCTGTACTGACTCGGACATAAGCCGCTACACGCTTCCGTTTTAAGGTCAAAGGTTTTCCCACTAACCTGCGGTCCCTTACAATCGGACCTTCTGTTGCCTTAATTACCTGTACCTCTGTATCTGCCATACTTTTTCTACCTCCTTGTGTCATTACTATACATCAAAAACAAAATGTTAACGAATGTACGAATCTATTTAAATTGCCATAAAAGAACAAATATTATATTCGCTCATAATACGGTTCTTAGCTCTTGCATATTCATCATCAGAAATAAATCCATTCCGGTGAATCCAACCAAGAACCGCAAGCTTCTTCGCTAATTCCAAATCCTTTGTCATACTCCTGCACCTCCCTTTCAAAGTTTCCCTGTTATCACCTTCTTTCTTACCCACTGCGTGGTTTTTCAAGTGATTGACTGTTCGCAATAGGACTTGTTTGGCTTCCATTCGTATCAGATGCTGTCAGCGTTCCGGCTGACCTTTAGCATATTGGCGGTTTCCCTGCCACTGCCTGTGGGCTACTCCTGCTCGAGTTCCTTTCCCACCCTTGACGGAAGTGTCTTTCCCCGCTCCTCTCACCTTATGGCAAGTCTCCTCGCAGGGACTGTTGGCATCTGATACAGCTCATTTAGTTTTCAAGGTACATTACCATTTCCCAAAAGTTCTTGTAGAACATTTGTTTGTGGTGTGTTATACTTATTTTGTAGCCGCCTGCTCCGCTTTTCAGCTTCGCTTGGCTACGTTTTATGGGCTAAGTTTAGCAAGATTAGAAGGAAAACATCATTGACGGAGACTTGACTGAAAGTTGACAAATATTTTTAAAGAAACTTGAAACAAAGTTTTACAGATACAGACTGGAGTTGATTGTTTGAAACACAGACTTACTTTTGCCAACGTGATTGGCGTGTTATTAGAAAATAAAAAGAAAACATATCCGCAATACCAGATGATACGCACTCTTTTCTCTGCGTACCTTGATGATGAGCTGACAGGCTCTGAACTGATTGCGGAAGATAATACCATGTACAGCCGCTGGTGTAACGGTGCAAGACCGATACCGCTTGATATTATCCGTTGCTATGAAGATGATGATAACTGGGATGTCATGGAAGATGACTTTGAAGAAAAGATTATCCCGAATCTCATTAATGAAACACAGGCGCGAAGTCAAATGGAAGAACTGATAACAGACAGCATTTCCGTCATCGGAAAAGAGAAAGCAGACGATCTCTACTCCATTAAAGCAAACCATATTTTCTTTACTGCCGTTGTCCGCTATGCCATTTTAAATGACCATAACAACAGCAGCCTGTTCTCCCCTGACCTCTCAGATATTTTACTGGGTGCAAAATGTCCTTCTTGCACTTCTGAATTTGTGGGAAGGAAAACCGAACTGAAAGGAGCTGAAAAACAGATTTCTGAACATTCTCTTTTATTCGTGAACGGAATTGCAGGAATCGGTAAAAGTGAATTTGCTAAAGCCTTTGCGGAGAAATACAAAAAGAAATACACCAATATTATCTATATCCATTATTCCGGCAGTCTGAAAAAGAATATTGCAGGACTGGTTTTTGCGGATGATACTCTGGAAATGACAGAAGAAGAACTACTTGACCGCCATTACAAAACCCTTCAGAAGCTTCACCGCGACAGCCTGCTTATCATTGATAACTTCAATGTACTGCCAAAGGATGATAACTTTTTCCGGGAGCTGATTAAAAATGACTTTCAGATACTGATTACCACAAGATGTAAAATCACAAGGTTTGCTACTATTGAAATCAAGGAATTAGATAGTGAGAATGAACTGCAGGATTTATTCTGCCGCTACTGTCCCTCTGCCAAATCAGAGTCGGATACTGTAGCTGCTATTATCAAAGAAGTCAAGAATCATACTTTGACTGTCTGCATGGCTGCCCTTACTCTTGAAGCAGGCGGCATGGAGCCGGAAGAACTGTTGCAGGAGTTAAAGTCCTGCGGACTGAACATGGATAATAGTGAAGAAATCGAAATCTACAAGGACGAAGAATTTCAGGACGCCCGCATGATGGAACATCTGCGGAAGCTTTTACAGTTAAGCGGATTATCGGAAATGCAGACTAATATTTTACGCAATCTGTCTCTGCTTCCGCTTTCCGGCATCTTCAAAGCATATTTCAGGAAATGGCTGTGCCTTGATAATGCTAATGAAATCAATTACCTTATCCGCTACGGTTTTATCATGGAAGATGCGGAAAATAAAAAGATTGCACTCCATCCGTTAATTCAGGAGATTATGTTATTAGAAACCATGCCATCCATATCAAACTGTAAAACCATGCTTGACAGTCTGCATCTCATCTGTCTGGCACACGGACTGGATGTACGGAAACCACAGAGCATTATTAACAGCCTTATCAGTATCTGCGACCACATTATCAATGACATGCCGGAATATTACCTTCTCTTTTTACAGGATACCTTCCCATACTTTGACAAATATCTGGTAACTGATTATCTGCCGAAGCTTGTGGAACGCATGGAATATGTGATGAGTGAAATGGATACCGTTACAGTCTGTGACAAAGCACTGATTCTTGATTATAAAGCAGAACTTCTGCTTCCACACAAGGAATACGATAATGCCGTAAAGAAATTAAAGAAAGCTGTTGCACTCTTGGAAGAATATCACACAGGTGAAGTAACAGAACGCTCCGCTAATCTGCTTTCCAACCTTTACAACAACTTATCAAACACTTATCTGCTTATGGGAAAATCGGAGGATGCAGTAACTACTTTGAAAGCCGCATTTAAAATACGGCAAAAATATGACGATTACGGACTTCTGGAAACACACGACATCTTACAGCAGATGATGAACCTTTTAAACATGCTGATCCTTTCTAAGGATTTTGATGCAGCCGAAAGTTTGACTGCATTTTATGAAAATCTGGTACTGGAAAATCTTGGCAAAGACTGCATAGATTACGGTGTCTGTCTGCTTGCAAAAGGCATCATCTCCTATGCGCTTGGAAAGCCAGCAAATGCCGAGGTCTGTCTACTATCAGCAGAAGCTGTTTTCAATGAAATTTTGGAAGAAGATAACGGATATTCAAAAACCACCTGCCAGTACCTATATAATCTGTACCGCAGGTGGCAAAAGACGGAGTTGGCGGAAGGGTATAAGCAGAAACTGCTTATATCCTCTAAATAGTATTTTCGTGCAAATTCATATGGGTTGTCACTTCCTTGTCACCTCATCATCCATCTAAAGCACTGTAATGACTGTTTTTATAGGTTCTTACATAGGAAGTGACACCGTCAATGTCACCTCGTTGTCACTGCCTATGTCAACTTTCAAATTAATATCATCTGCACCAGTTTGTATCACAACTTGGGTAGTACAGAATCCATTTCTATTTTTTTAGCAGTTCACATCGGAATCTACTCGTACATTCGCTCCGTTCTGTAAATTTCTCCTACAACTTGAACACCGTCATATTTTAATACTCCAGTCCAATCACTGTATTTGCCTATACTCAAGTCATTTAAATGTATCTCTTTCGAGCCATTGACAAACCACACCAATTGCATTTTCATCTGTACCAAGAATTTATCCAATATATCCTTTCGAATAATGATTCCAGCCTTTTGTTTTGTCAATGCCGTATCAAAAAATGCAAGCTGTCCTTCCTGATCATAATAATATCCATCATACTCTAATTGACACAATTTCATTTTTTCAACAATCTCTGCACACGGAACACCATACGAAATAGCTTCTTCCTTCGAGGCATCATATTCCTCCTCCCAAAGTAAATATCCCGTTGCAGATAGAATTTTACCCACATTCTCCACTATGTCAATTTCCTTTGTATAAGTTTCTTCTCTCATAGGAATTACAATTCCCTTATCGCCATCTTGTTGCTCATTACTGTTTTCATAACTATCGGAAGTATATTTTTTTAGTAAATTCTCAAATTGGGAAAAATCCGGTACTTCACATTTTTCGGTAACTATCTCTTTTTCACCAGTTCTGACTTCAATATTTTTCCAAAATAGTTCTCTGAAATCTTTACTTCCTGGTGACCAAGGAAATTCACGACTATACAAAGTGTATGTCTCCGGAATCCATGTTATATTGCTATCAAGCATATTTATTTTTTTCTTAACATACTTATCCAAAAGTGCCAATTGTTCATCTGTAACAAAATATCCATATAACCAATTCCAATTTAGCAATTTGTCACTTGCTAAATTATCTCTATCTGTATCTGCATATTTAGTAAGAACCACCCATTGAACTTCATTTGTGTCTGTCAGAATTAAATCTTCTTTTTGTAATTCAAAAAATATTGACACTGAATCAATCCATTCATTTTCCTCAACCTTACCATGCGGAAATGTCCTTATGTTTTCTTCTCTCGAAGCTTTAAAGTGTTCTTCAACACATTGAAAAATCGGAGCATCTTGACACAACATAAAATGCTTATTTAACGTAGGATCGAAATCTCTGACATATGGATCCCATGCCCCCTCAAATACCTCTTCCTTTTTTTCAAAACAGTCTACTTTTGCACAATTGTCAGATACCCGTGCAAGAATATTATACATTGCAATCCATTGATATTTTTTTCCTATACGTTCCAACTTTGCCACATTGTGTCGGTTATAGTTGTACCTTCCTAAATTCCTATCATATTCCCCGAAAAGTTTTTCTTCATATCCACATTCATGCAATACAAAATAAACCGCATAGTTAAATATCTTTTTGCGTTCAACTTCAAAGGAAGATAATGCCGATTGGAACACATATCGGCCAAAATCACCATACATTCCCATACCTTCAAATTTCATTGAACTAATTATTGAGTATATTCCTCCTTCGAAATTTCCATTTAAATATCCCTGTTCTTCTATCTCTGGTATATCAGCAGAATGATATGGTGGAGTAATTTTATCGCTATCAAATTTAACTGGCTCACTTGGAAATTCATATACAAATCTTTCAATAATCAGCCTTGCATAATCTCTTAATAAAATATCTGGATACACCTTCTCGCAATCAAATACTTTGCCATATACATACCCTGCTAACGATTGGAATATTTCTTTATTTACCTGTTTCCGTTTTAAACAGGCTCCCAAAACAATACCATATAATCTTTGAATTATATATGGATCATTAACTCCTTGGAATCTTGTAAGCAAGTATTCACACAACGAAAAATCTTCTTTTAAAATTTCTATCATTGCTTTTGATGTAACATCTCTAAACCACCGATTTGAAGACGACAGACACCAACCAAATAATATAAGCAAAAGTTCCTTTTGTTTTATATCTGAAAATTTAAGTTGTTCACCCTTATCATACATATTAATTAGCTGAACAATTCTATTTTCAGAATCCTGCTCTAAGCCATTAATATATCTCGTCCATAAATAATCTCTCTTATTTAATGGATAATTCAACAAAACTTCATGCAACGCTTCTGCATTTAATGAATTAGTAATCTTAACACTGTTTGAGATAAACATTTCCCATACATTCTCAATTCCGGCAGAATATTTTGAAAACATTACTAATAAATCTTCAACAGTAATCGAAATATTCTTTCTCCATTGAAGTGAATCCACAAAGCTGTCAAACAAATCATTTCTATCATGTTCATTTTCTATTGCATCTATAATACCAATACACTCTTCTTGATATTTTTCTGCATACAAAGCACACGTATTAATAAATAAATCACGATTTCCGTATTTACCTATTTCTCCATCTTTAATAGATAATACATCGTTTATCAAATATTCAATAACCGCATCCTTTGTTTTACATATAGACATAATCTCCTTTGAGCAAAAATAATCATTCATTTGATCATAGGAAAAGTATATTCTCTCTTCTTCAGAATATACATAGCTATGTAAAACATTTTCTCTAATCATTTGTGTAACAAAAGGGCGAGCATTTAAGCCCAAATCATTCCATACCGATAATTGATTAAGTTCTTGCTTGGTAAATACTCTTTTTCCCGTAGTTAATATATATTCTGCAATCCCACTAACAACTGGCGTAACCAAATCCTCTGCTGAATCATACCCTGCCGCTCTTATATTTGTTAATAACACTCGATGAATATTTCTGTTAGCATATTGCAAAATTCTATCATACAATGTTGGCAAATTCACTTCATCACCCTGATATGTTTTACAATATAGTGTCAAAAATAATGGATTTGTAATTCCTGTCGTAAATAAATGTAATGGTGTAAAAGGAATCCCGTAATGATCCATAAATTTTTGTGCCGCTTCAATAGAATTTTCATCAAATCCTCTATGCCGGATATGGCATACTTCATATTTATCCATTTTTAAATCTGCAAATAATTGTTTTTTATATTCTTCTCTGAAGGACACTGCAAGACGCACATGTTCCATTTCCTGTATTTTATTAAAAATTGACGGTATTCCATTTTTCCATAATGTTAAATTCCATGTTTCATTCAATGCATCTACAAAAACAGGAACAATACAATTGTTTACGGATCCCCAAACTTCCAAAATATCTATTAGTTCTTCAAACGAGTAGTTTATGCGAAGGTTGGACGCAATTTGTTCCTGTATAGGACAGTCATCGAGATAGTCACCCCCAAGCATAAGCAACGCATATTGCTTTTTCGTTAATAATTCTAACACTTCATTTGCAAATGTATGCGATTTCCCTACTCCTGCTTTTCCCTCCACAAAAAGGAACTTTCCTTGTAAAACTGCCTTTTCAATTTCTTGAATTTGCAGTCCTGATGCAAGTTCTATCAGCGTATACAATTTATCAATCTTATCTTCTATTCGATTCAATTCTTCAGATGAATCGTGACTATTCTTCTCCCGTAACTTCGTCAATAACCTCTCTCTCTGTTCCTTACACTCTGACATTTGTTTCTCAAAATCATCAATATCTTCTTTGACAGCCTCTTTTATCCTATTATCCCACTGCAAAACATTCAAAATTGTGTCAGTTCCAATAACTTCTAACTGATTAATTGCTTCTCGGATTTTGTCTTTATATTCAGCATAAGCATCATACTTCCATCCTAACTCATCTACTTTTTTTAACAACATACTTTTCTTTTCATTAAAATATTGCAATGCTCTATCGTCATGTACAAACAATGAAAGATATAAGGATGCTCTCGTATCTATATTGAATTCGTCATTGTATCTTTCACCTAATTTGCTCAATACTTCCTGCGTATGATTCTCAAGCCATTTTATATTCAAAAAATTTTGGTCAAAATAATATAATCCAAGATATGAATATTTACGTACCATATCCAAAATCGTAACATCCGTAATCGGTTCTAAAGTTATGCCCGCCTCCTCAAGTTTCTTTACAATATTTATGTAACTGTCACAGTTGGTCGTAAGTGCCTTATTGCAAAACAAATATACATGTTCCACTTTTCCCTTGTAATACTTAACTATATTTTCAACAGAATCCATAATCTGACTGTAATCTGTATTTTTTTCAAAGAATTTAGCTTGATAACCTATCCATCTCTCGTTCTTTTCATCATAAATAGGTTCCGCTTCAAGTCCCGGATTGTTGGGATTACAATGTAAATGACGTTGTTTCTTATTTTCTGTAAGAAATTCATTTACAAATAACTGACGACATAAATCTTCAAACTTAAACTGTATTCCTCGTATGTCAATATTGCATGTTAAAAATTGTTCCCATGATATTATTGCCGCCATCATTTGTCCTCCCGTAATTATATTAATCCTTTTTAGGTATTACGATTGCGAACGCAATGCGTTCGCAATCATAACTATCTATCCTCTTTTATATCAACTTTCCAAGACCCACTTTTATTACTTCCCACACGACTAACAATTCCAACTTCCTTCAGTTTCTTTACCCGTTTTTCAACAGTTCTTCTTGTAACACCAAGCGTGTTCGCAATACTATCTAAAGTGTTTTCCGGTTTCTCAAGCATCAAGCATAAAATATTTGCCGCTGTTTCACCATAATTCTCCCGAATTTCCTCATTTATCCCGAATTTATCCCGAATTTCCTCATTTATCCCGAATTTATCCCGAACCCCCTCATTCGAAGCGTCATTTTGTAGTGTATCTTCACTGGACGTAGTTGTATTCATACTTTCTTTTGCGATTTCCGTGTTCCGGTACATATTTACTCTAAAGCAACCACCCATTTCAATAAGTTCCGGTTCTCGCAATCCTGCCTTTTTACAATTTTCAAATAATCTCGGAATACCACTTCCCCACTGTTCTACTACCTTCATATAAGCAAGGGCACTAACAATTCCTCGATTTCTCGGTCGGCTGTAACCATTTTTCAATTCTTCGATTGTCAAGCCTCCAATAAGCATTCCCGGCGAAGTAACTTCCAATCTATCGTCATACAATGCCACTTGCACTTTACCTGGATCTAAATATGATCTGTGGCTAACTGCATTTGCAATCAACTCTCGAATGCTATCTATCGGAAGTTCATACACATCCCTACGGTACAAACCGCCAAATTCTGCACCCATACGAATATTTCTAAGAACAAACTGATATGCTTCATCAATCTGTTCACACAAAGTTCCGCCATATTCCTTTTTATCAACAAATGTGGCTCTAGTCGTTCCTTTGAATACCCCACACTGCACAGATGCTTCCTGCAAATCATTTTGGTTTAAAAGCATATATCCATTTGTCGGAACCATCTTTCCATCCTGTTCTTGTAATAATCCCCAAGAAAGAAGTTGATTTTTCGTTACCTTCTTTACATTTTGTTTTTCTTCCGGTGTCAGGCATCTGCTTAAGGCATACTTATACATGGTATCACAAGCCTTCTCGATTTCTTCCTCTGTCACGTTTTCTCCGACAGCAATCATTCGGTCATAACTTCGATTTGCACCTTCAAGTTCCAGTTCTTTAATAACAAAATCGTCTGCTAATCTTGTAGAACCTGGCACTCTAATATAAACACCTTCCGTTTTTCCATCTACCTTCAGATAATATGGTCTTCGTTTACCCGGATACACCTGCACAATGATAATTGTCTTTTCCTCTATGGTTTGATATTTAATATCAAAATCAATCAAAGGTTCACAAGTATCCACAATAGCATTTGAAATACTATCCGCCACTTCAAACACCTTGTCCTTCGGAATTCCAGTTACTTTCCATGTGTTATTCTCTACACCAAACACTAACAATCCACCTGCGCAATTTGCAAAAGCAACAGCCGTCTTTGTAAATTTCTTGGTATTAGCAGGCACATTCTCTTTATATTCAACTTCCTTTGATTCTCCGTTCAAAATTTCCTCTACAGTCATTCCGAGAACCCCCTTTTATTTAAATTTTCCAGTAGTATCAGCAACAAATTTTTCAAAAGTTTTTTCCTTCTTGGCCTTTTCTTTTCAGCTAAAACATCATCCAATATCAATTCAATTCCTGTTCCAATACAAGGGAACATATTTTGAACTGATTGTTCATCAAAGGTATTCATTCGAATAACGCCCGTATCTTCTCGAACTTCACAATTAGTATACTCAAATATTCTATTTAATTCACAATTTATACAATAACAATCAATATTGTTATTAGTATATTCGCTCTTAGAAAGGTACTTCTGCATTTCATTTAAATCTTCGACTGATATATCAACTCTCTGATATTTTCAAGCATAAGAAGTATTGCTGCATTTGTTTGAAAATCCCAACCAAAAGCAGATGGCGATGCGTTTCTGTCTCCCATACCTATAATCCTACCTTATTTTTACAACTACTACATTCTCTTCACAACGTTTATTCCGCAACGATTTTATCCAGTAATTTGTATAGTTCCTGCACTTCATCCGCTGTCAGCGTTATTCCTTTTCCCATTTTCTCATGGTTCGGCGACCAGTCACGCAAATCATATTTTGCTTCCGCACCATTCCAAGAAATAAGGTTCAGCTCCTTAGTCCAGCCTTTTGCACTTTCAGAAAGTACACCTAATTCTTCTTTGATTTCAAATTTAATGTCTGTCATTACTCATCATCCTCCTGTTCTTCGGCCTTATCAACTGCTATTGAAGAAAATAGCTGTCCTATTTTCTGTTCTTCCTCTGCTGTTACCGAAAGTATTTTTCTAAGGTATCTATTAAATTGTTCTTGATTCATTTCTTCAAACATACCGAGTTCTTTTTCATCACATAAAATAATCGGCATTTCTTTCAAAAAAGCATTTTTGTATATTGAATATCCATTTGCCTTGGGAACAGAAACCTTTTTATAAATATATGTTGTTATATCCGAGTTTAAATAAAGTAATAAATATTTATAAAAATTCCTATATTCATCTTTTAATTCTGCACCACACGCACTATCTGTGTAAAAGCACTTATCCGCCAGTACAAAATCGTTTACTAAACCAATTTCAGCAAAAACAAACTTGCGATTGAAAAAATGAGACTTTTTTCTGCAATTCCACAATTCAAACCATTTTTTTGAACTTTTGGCAAAATATCCTCTTCCTAACAATTCCTCTTTATGTTCTAATAAATATTGATATAAATTAGGGCATTTTTCTATCAGTTCATTTTCTTCTATCGGAACTGTCTTTCCTGAATTGTTTTCTATATATGGGTAAAACACATATACCCCTCTATCGAGTAATTTCCCACTTTTTATATCTTTTCCCTTGTAAGCTGGTTCCAAGAAATCCATTTCTATATTCCGCTCTTTTATAAATGCTTCATCCATAAGGTATATATTATTAAATCCTGTAACTATACCCTGCGAAATAGATTTTGTAATATCGCCAAACTTTCCAATAGATTTCTCTATTATTTTCGTGAGTAGTGAGTTATCTTCACTTTTTTCTATATTCCAGTTCGGTTCAGTTAATTCAGACTGTTTTATTGTATAAGCCAGTGTATTATCTAAACTTGTTCCAAGCACACGAACAGCATCATTTTTTACATTTCCTTTTTGCGCTCCATAAATACAAGTGTAAGTAAGAGCTGAATCAAAAATCTGGAAGTCTTTGAAATCTGCAATAAATTTAATATCTGTTTCATCCAATATAATCTTCCTAATATTTTTTCCATAATCTCTTTTGTAAAAATATGACGGACAAATAAAAGATTCCATACCCCCCTCATTTAACAGATGTAGTCCTCTTTCCATAAACAGTACATAAAAGTCATATTTTCCATTAGCCGAAAAATATCTATTTTTATAGTATTCTTTATCTGGTACATTATGGAATCCTATATACGGCGGATTTCCTATAACAATATCAAATCCTCCATTTTCCTGAAATACTTTCGGGAAATATAACTGCCACAAAATAAATGGCTTAGATGCTTCATCTAATGTTTCATAATAAGCATCTACCAATTCAGGATTTCCCTGCAACTGTTCCAAAATTATCTCATCATATATATGCTGAATTTCCGCTTTGATTTCTTCCTTGTCATTATGCTCTTTGGTAAAGAACAATTTATCCTGTAATTCAATCAGTTTTTTCAGCATTACATCTACGCCACTTTGAAACATCGTCTGCTGACTATTTACAGATACATTATTTAACAATACGCTCTCTGTAATCAGCTTATTTCCCTTAAATTCGTCTATCAGACTATTTCCGCAAATAATATTACAATCCAAGTTCGGAAGCTGGCGTGGTTTTGAATGTGCATCAAAGTCACCGTTTCCTGCGTTATCCGTTATCTCATCATCAATAACAATAGACAGCCACAAACGCAGTTTCGCTATATCCACCGCACTCGGTTCAATATCACAGGCAAAGATACAATTTTTGATTGTATTTACCTTCAAATCATACGGCTTTCTTTCATACGCATAAAAACTTTTTTTCTGGAATCCATTCATTTCGATTGCAAGGTATTCCGTCAACACCTGACGAGCCTTTACAATTTCATTCAGCATACCAAGAGGGAATGCTCCCGAACCAACCGCCAAATCTGCTACTTTTACATTTGCAAGCAAATCATCCAGTTCTTTTAATCGGTTTACGCCTTTCTTGAAACTGAATATTTCTTCGGAAATCAGCATTTCCTTTTCCTTATCAATTTCATAATGCGTTTTTCCGCTGGCATCTGTAACTTTTAATGTCTTAATGGTATCTTCATCACGCAGATATTCTCCGTAAAGGACAAAATCTCTTATTGCCTCTTCTGTAATTCCAGTTTTGCTTACCAAGTGATTGATGAGCGTTTCCTGACACATATAATGCACAATCTCACGAGGGGTATAAAATGCCCCTTTGGATTTTCTGTCTTTTACATCAAGAAGATTTTCAAATACTTTACCCAGCATCTCAGGATCAATAGCAACTTCACGCTCCATAGGTTCATCTTCATTCATTGTAAAGTTGTATCGGTCAAAAATATCTAAGATACCGTCTGCATCCCTGCCCTTTTCTTCTGAATTAGAAAAAATGCTATTCGGAATGTTAAAATTATTATTTTCCCATTCGTAGTTATCCAACTGTTCAAACAAGCCACCATTCAAAAACGGAATTCGTCTATGAAGCGGCGGGAAAAATCCATTTTCTCCACGGTTTACATTTAAGCCTGTATAAAACAACGGCTCCAAATAATCATCAAAATAATTTTTGCCAGCAGATTTACAACCCTCAAAGATTTTACGCATAAAGTCTTTCGGTCCTGTTCCCCATGGCTTTCCTTTTACAATGCCAGCTAAAAATTCTTCATCTTCATCTGACAACTGTTTCAACTTATCAAATACAATTCTATATGTACCGTCTTGCTGTTGTGCATAAACACTTCCTACAATATCCCTTGATTTCTGACCTCTGGCAAAGAACGCATTTTTATAGTCCTTTTCTGTCATTACAACAGGAATTGCATCTACGCCCAGCCAGCCTTTTTTCTGAATGAAATACAGGAATACTATCTGCCCTAACAATTTCTTTGCAAACTGTTCACTTGTAAAGTGCCTGATTTCTGCTTCCTGCATAAATTCAGTATTTGCTTCCAGATATTCCCTAAGTTCATGATATTTTTCGCAATACTGCTGGAAAAATTCATTTGTTACTTTTTCAACACTAAATGCTTCTTCCAGTTCATCAATGTCTGGGTTATTATCATCATCCCTGAATATCGGGAACAATCTCTGCTTCGCAGTATTGCAAGGCTCGCCTTTACCTACAAGATAAGAATACCGTCTAGCAGGGGTTAATTTTTCTGTCACTTTTCCCTTTGAAAATTCATAGTCCAGTCTGATAAATGATAAACGCCACTTTTCTGGTTCTTCTGGCGTATAGAAAGCTACCAATGCACCAGCACACATTCCATTTTCCAGAAGTGGTTTTACAAAGTTTCTCTGCATGGTCCTGGCACGCTCTACACTATCCCCTTTTTTTAATGCAACGGAGAAAATTGCAATTTTACCGCCGTCATTTCCTGTATAATTCCCGATATGGTAATATCCATCTACATAGTAGGAAAAATTATTGTATACTTTTTTATAGGCGTTAGGTGCTACCAGCTCCACATTATTTAACAATTCCTGCACGAACCCAACAAAAGCATTATTATCGTATGCACTTGTCAGAACCGATTCAAATATTTCAGATTTCCGACTCATTTGTTACGCCTCCTTCATATAGCAAGATAAAATCACTTGCTTTTCACCATCCTGTTTTAATTTCTGTTGCTTCCTGCCCTCAAAATATTTTTCGTCAACTTGTTCCACGATTTTATAATAGGCTTCTACGCCGTCCTCCACATTCTTTATACTTTTCAGTATATTCTTTGTGTCGGCGGCTGGAATATCGCCGTTTTCCCAAACTTCAATCATCCGTTTTATCTTTTCTTCCTGTTCATCCGTAAATGTCTTAATTGTCATAAGCAAGGCTTTCAGATAACGGATAATCTTCTGGTCGTTTGCACCAACAGCTACACGCCCTGTTGTAATCACTTCTTCCTCCGTCTGGGATATATCAAACGCTTCATTATTTGCATCATAGTGTGCAAAATAATTCTGCCCCACACTTATCTTTTCTTCATCAGGCTCACACTTCAAATATCCGACTGCATCCATAAAGGAAATCTGTTTTGTATCGCCTTGTCCTGCCACGAAAAATGTTTTCATATATCCCTTGCGAATGAATGATAATGTGGCTTCATCCGTTATCTTGTCCGAATACCGCCCCGTTTTTGCTTTCTTCGGCAACCGTTTAATCTTTTCAAACAATTCAGTATCATTATCCCGAATCTGACGGATGACTGCCAGATATGCCAGCTCTGGGTTCGAGCTTTCCTCATCTTCTGCCAAATCCTTATTCAAATCCTGAAACAGCTTTTGTGAGCTGACTTCTTCTTCATCTGACAGATATTTGAAATCTTCGCCCAGCGTATCATGGAATGCCTGCAATTTTTCAATAATTCTATCCTTTAATGGTAAGTGCTTGCTTGTCGCAGATGTCGGGAAGAAATTAAATACATAAATTTCTTCATATTCACTACCGACACGGTTAATTCGGCCTACTCGTTGCATAATTCTGGTCGGATTCCACGGCAAATCATAGTTAATCAATGCGTTTGCTCTATGTAAGTTGATACCCTCTGCCAATACATCCGTAGTAATCAATACATCATACTGATTATTCCCTTTTTCTGCGTACTTCGGATTGAAGCTATCTTCAATTACCGATTTTAACACCAAACTGCTTGAACCAGTATACGCAATAACCCTATCGCCAAAGAGGTCTTTCAATTCACCAGCCAGATATTCTGCCGTTTCCTTTGATTCTGTAAAAATAATTTTCTTGTTTCCAACTAACTTATCATTACTTTTTAATTCATCCTTAAACTGAATGAGTTTCGGATCGTCTGTAATGGTTTTCCACATATCATGTAAATATTGCAGTTTTGCTAAATCCCAGCGTAAATCCTTAATAAATTTCTCGTCAAATTCTTCTGACTTGAAATGCATTACTGTTTCGGCTTCCACTAAGCCCATAAGTTTTTCATCATCGCCACTATCCAGCAAATCATAAACATCTACCTTTTTGCTAATATACACTTCGCCCTGTTCGTACATATCAATAAACTTTTCGTAGGATTCTAAAAATCTGCCAAGCGTTTTTTTGAAAGCAAAGAAACTACTTTCTAAACGCTTAACCAATATGGATTTCATAAATCCTCCCATATTATGTTGTGCCGTTAAAAGGGACGCATATTTTTTTGTATCTTTTAAATATACCAGCGGTTTATATCTGGAATACTTGAAATTTTTAATGGTATCTACGGTTTCATTAAATATGGTATTTGTATCTTCATCAAACACATATGCTATCGGTTCAGGTGTTCCGAGCTTCGGGAATGTCAATCCTTGTCTGGCAAGGTCATCCGCATAATATTCTATGATTTCGCCTCTGGTTCTACGAATCATTATGTGGCGTAAAATCTTATCCCTGATTTCTTCCGAGTTTGCACGAACCGCATCCAGATACATTTGTGTACCTTTTGTCAGCTTCTTTTCCTTAGAACGCAATTCCCTAAAAAATGCTTCAAGGTCTTTCAATCCAATAATTGTACTATCATGCTTCGGCTGGAATAAATAAATCTGATTTTCTATATCACTGGAATAATTGTTAATCGGAGTAGCCGATATAAGTACCACTTTTTTACCGTAACATATCTTATGCAGACTGGAAAAACTTTCTGTTCCCTGATTACGGAAGCGGTGTGCTTCATCAATAAATACATAGGAATACTTATCCACTCCCTTTTCCAATATTGTATCTAATTTTCCTAGTGACTGCACTTCGGCAGCCACATCAAATTCCAGCAATACTTCTTTCCAATAGTCCACAAGAACAGGCGGACAGATAACCAGCTTTTTACCTTTTTTCAGGCTCTTTGCCAGCATAGCACAAATATATGTTTTTCCAAGACCTACTACATCAGATACAAATACGCCATTATAAGTTTCCAGAATCTTTCTTGCCTGCACCACAGCATCAAGCTGGTACTGCAAACGCATATATCCGTCAGGCAATAAGTTATCAGCCAAAAGGTCTTTATCAGAGTTGATTTCTTCCCTGAAAAATTCATACAATGTCTTTAAATATATTTCATACGGTGTAATATCGTTTCTAAGCCATGTTTTATGTTCTACTGCTTCTATGTAATCTTCGGTTACAGGAACACCCTTTTCCCACAGCTCCTCGAATTTTTCAAGAGCAAACTTCACATCCCTGCTGTCTTTCAGTTCTACATTAAATTCCAGATTATTCTGCAATCCTGCTTCGGAAAAGTTACTTGATCCTGTAATAACACTTCCGTATGTATCTGGCACACGCTCCATATCCTTACGCATAATATAAACCTTTGCGTGAATCGGTGCTTCCATATACATACGCAGTTCCAGCTTGCCATTCTTTAACCAATCAACGAAAGTGCGGACACCCTGCTCGATTTCAGAAGTAGGCTCTGCTTCTTCAAATTCTGTTTCCACGGATTCCCCAAAGGCTTCCTTTGCCTGTTTGGTTGTCGGCGAATCATACGCTAATTCCATATTCGCTTTGTCAATAATTTTAACCGTATATTTATCTACATTCAGACCTACCAATATACGAATCTTCTCAACGGATTCCATAGACTGATACATCTTAAAAAATCCACTGGTTCTAAAATATCCCACCAAAATATCAAAAAACTGCGTATTGCTTTTCAAAATATTACTGAACCTACTGTATAAATCTCTGTCGGGTTCATTTGTAAAAAAAGTCAGGTCATTATTTACCATATCCCATACCTCCGCATCTTTCGCTTTTCTATTATTCTATCTGATTAGGTGTCCTATAAAACTCTCTGCTATTCTTCTGTTATAATTTCCATAATATCATCTAAGGAACACCCCAGCTCTACACAAATCCTCGTTAAAACTTCCACCCTTACATCTTCATTTCTTCCAAGCTTTGCCATAGCATTAGTACTTATCTTTGCCCTTTCACAAAGCTGTGTTTTATTCATTCCTCGGTCAATCAGTATCTTCCATAGTTTGTTATAACTTACAGCCATTCTACACCTCCTGTGCCTGTCAAATAACCATTTCAAACTACCTATAATTTTATCAGAAGCCTTTTTATGTCGCAAGAATATCTTGCAAACTTCAAGCGAGTTTTAAAGGCAACATCTGGTAGTGAAAGTAACTATTTTATTTTATTATTTTATTATTTAATCTGCATCCTCTTTTTCTACCTTAATAACCACACATGAAAAACAAGGGAACCAGCACACACCAGTTCCCAATTTTCTATATCCCTATACTATCCAAAACTGCTCCGGTAATGGATGAAATTACAATCCACAGTATTATCATTATTATTACTGGTACATCTTCCACCTCTACTCCAAGCATCATATATATCGCAACTTGTCCTACTAAACCTGCAATCACAGAAAGAATTGCTCCAAATGTAGATATTCCTCCACCTCTTGAATAAGAAGAAGGTTTACTATTTTTTGTCGACTCGTTATATATGTTATACTCAATAAAGTCGTCTGTAAAATCTTTCTTGCCATCGTGGTTCCAATCGTAAAATGCCATAATCCGTTCCTCCATTCTCTCCTAGGTATATTTACTGTCTTTCGCATTTAAATATAATTGCTTACTTTCCAAATATCATGATTCCCAATACAATGATAATTCCTAGCGGTGGGCATACACCCATAACAATAGCTAAAAGTACCCATATCCACCAATCCGACGAAGCCCCGGAACTTCCTGAATTAGCTCACTGATAATCAATAAAGCTATCCTGCATATCGTACTTTCCATTTCCATTCCAATCATTCATAATACTACCTCCGTTTCCTTCTTAATCAAGTGGAGGTCTTCTTGCTATCTGACCAAATTATAACACACCTGTATGTCCAATAAAACGGACTTGCGAGGTGAAAATACACGCAAAAAATGAATTTTCACCCCGAACCTTTCCATTTTATCTCGAATTTTACATAGGTTCGCTCCCAATATTTTTAGGGCGGACCTAACACTATTTACTGCTTCCTTTCCTGTTCTCTGCTCCACTGATAGCCGCTGGCTTCCGTTCTATTTTCTTTTGAAACAACCTCTTCCAGCCTCATAAATTCATCTAGCATATCAAACGAATAACGATAAGTGATACCGAGTTCTTTCATCTTCTCCGTAAATAAACGGATAGATTCGTCAGTGTTATCCGAAGTAATGCCAATCCATTCTGCTTTCTCTTTATCCGTCAGAGATTCATAAATTTCTCTAGTCATTTCCGGTTCCAGAAATAACGTATCAGCTGTTGCATCACAGAATTTCGGTTTAAAATCTGCAACCGAATCTTCCGTCTCAGTTAATACCGCTCCATAGTTCTGAACGTCAACAGACTCCTCTACATCTACAATCTGCTCATCCACGCTCTCCGAATCAAGCATCTTAGGAACCACTGTTTCTTCAATCGCAGAATCCACATCTTCTTCAATCACTTCCTGCTTCTCCACCTTCGGCAAATCTGTCAGATACAGATTCTCGATATCCAAATCATCCGGCACTTCAAGGCACGCATAGAGATTCTGTTTTAGGCACCTTTCCGCCACATTCTTCTCATTCTTCGCCTCTTTCCGTTCTGCCTTCAGTTCATCTAGCTTTTTCCGATACTCTGCCTCATGAAACAGAAATGCAGCCGCATCGCCGTCCTTTTCATACTGGTATTTTTTCTGTGCGTGCTCCTTATACAATTCCTTTTTACAGGCATCAATCTCTGCTACTTTTTTCTCTGCGGCTCTCTGTGCATTGAATACATCCGCCCAGCTATTGATGTTCTTCCTACACAGAAACAGATACTCTTCCTGTAGCTTATGCATCTGTTCCAGATCTTCCTTGTATCTGGTGTAGTGATAGCGGAATCTATATTTTTGCACCACATGTAAACGATACACCTTCGCATAGTATTTCTTCTGTAAATCAGATTTCGGCTTATATCTGAGTGCCAGTCCATTACCGTAAATCTTCGGTTCTGTATAATCACCAAAATACTTTTCCTCTGTAAAATACTCTTCCAGTTTTTCTTTTGAAAACTCTGTATCAAGGGTGTCCAGTCTGCGACTGCGTTTCATCTTCCCTGCCTTTACGGAAATATGGACACCGGATTTCACTTCATATCCCAACTCTTCCATAAAATATAAAAACTCGTCTACACTCTTTGCCCGGCTTCGGCAGTATCTCATATCTGCTTCCACCACATCACTCCAGCTCTGTTCCTTTTCCCATTCCTTACGGTTCATGTTGAGAGGCTCCTTGCTGTATTCTGCCGGAACAATGGAAAGTCCGTATTCCTCACAAAGTTTATTGGTAATCGGCTGGATGATATCTTTCCAATCACCTTTTTTATAATCGTACTTTCTGCCCGTAACCATGTTGACACTGTTAAAAACCAGATGACCATGAAGGTGGTTCTTATCGTTATGGACGGCATAAACTGCCTCATACTCTCCACAAAGAAATTCCTCTGCAAATCTCCTGATAATCTCAAACATCTGCTTCTCATTACCTTCCCCCGGCTCCAGGGAAATGACAAAATGATACCCCTGCCTGCCACCGGTCTTTCCGAACATTTTCTTCGTCTGTATCATCTGCTCAAAAGAAAAATCCGGCAGACAGTTAATACTGCCCACCAGATTTCCATTATCCGTCTTTATTTCATTACAGATATATTCCAGTGCATTTTTAAGATGCACTGATGCCACACCTTTCTTTGGTGCGTTTATATGCATAAGCTTCGTAATTGCCATTCTACCGCCACCTTTCCATTAACTGTTGCAATAACTTCTTAATGTCCCCCAGCTCAAACGTCAGCCAGAATACATCTGAATTATCTATCCGCTTATTCTCGTTACACCGCTTCGCTATCTGGTTTATATTGGTAGCAATACCGCTGATCTGACGAATCAGATTTCTTCTGTCCTCTGCATGAGTTGCATCAACCCCTCCGTGAAGAATCAACTCCCTTACATATTTGCTTTCATTCATCCCTGCCGCTGCTGCACCCTCGGACAGCTTCTGTAATTCATACTCCGAAAGACGGATAGTACGGTTCTGTCGCACAATCCCCTTTTTCTTTCTTATCTGTTTCTCCATAATAAAAATCCTCCAATCCCTTAAAATTCTTCAGACACTTTTTGCAAGATACGGAAAACGCAATGCATTTTCCATCTTGTTAGGGAGCGCCCTAAGACCCCCGAAAAAATATCTCTATAAAGTACAAAAAACTGCCCCTCATCTTTGCCTAAGGCAAAAATTCAGAACAGTTTACTACACCCACAGGGCTATATTATTCCATAAAAATGGCTACACCTTTCCTTCTTCCTTACCGTCATAAACGGCTACGGATAAAGGGGAAAGTATAGCCATATCACATCACTAACATCCGTTTTCTGCTACATTCCAAAGCTGAAATCTAACAGGTCATTCTCCTCCGGTTCTTCCGGAAGCAGATTTTCTTCTGCTGTTTTTCCGATTTTGTTAGGAACTTCTGTCACCTGCGTCCCGGTAGAAGTCATCTCAAAAGCACCAACTGTCAAATTCATTCCCGATGCCATCACCACATTCCCAATCAAAGCTGGAATATTGGCAAGCACTTTTTTCTCCACCGCTTCCACAATTCTGTCTGCAAAGGCATCTTCCTTTTCCCTGCTTTCCAGATAGGGATCGTTTTGCTCTGCCAGATGTCTCTCATAATAATCATTGATGGCAGCTACCACAAAAGCATTCTTGGACTTAAAATCCTTTTCCACTTCCGCAGAGTGCAGACGTTCCCACGCCTGCACCGCTGCCTCATCACTCATGCTGAAACGGATGTTATGATTCCTGCACTGCTTTGTCATACAAGGTCACCTACCTTCCTGCCCTTTCCTGATGTCTCATAATCATATAGCAGTAATATTCATATCCTTTGGCATTTGCTTTGATGTCATGGTTAAACATAGTGGTATCCGGATTGTATTTTCCGAACTGCTCCACCAGCCTTGCACCACCGCCCATGAAATACACCTTCATCAACTTTTCATTGAATTCATGGTCACGAAGCTTCTGGAAAATTTCATCCTTATATCCTTCAATGGCTTTTCGGATAATTCCGGCATGAGGCTCAGGCAAATCAATCTCTCCCGTTCTAAGGATATTCTCCACCACATCCTCCATCAGATTATCTCCCGTTGCATCCTGTACCATATTGATAATCCGCTGGTAACACTGAAACACACCCAGTTTTTCTGTCCATGCTTTACTTTCCATCGGTCTGCCGTTATTCAGATACATCAGGTTCATGGTTCCGTTTCCGATATCTGCAAGCAGCGTAATCCCCCTAAACTCTTTCAGATTCTCACTGACTGCCGCATAACACTGGGGCATGACCGTACAGCCTGCAATCGTGAGGCAGTAAAGGCGTTCCTTATACCGAAGTTCCACATAGGCATTCTTCATCAGATACTTCTTAAAATCTTCCCTCTGAGCCTGTACCCATTTCAGTGGCAACCCAACGGCAAGATGAATTTGTACTCTGTTTACCTTCTCCTTCATTCCTCTTGCCTCCAGTTCCCTTGCAACTGCTACAAGTGTCAGAATATAATTATCCTCATCCTGCTGCTTATCGGACACAAAACCCTTGCGACCTTCCCCGATAACATAGAAGGCATCCTCATATTCAATGAAGTTCCTGCTAAGAACCGGCTTGGAATCACACTTCATAATCGCTGTCTTAAAACAGGTTCTGGCTGTCTTGGTATTCCCATAACCATTGTCAATTCCAATAATCACGCTTCCGTTCATGTTGTATTCTCTGATAGTTTCTCTCATAAAATCCTCTCTTTCCCTGACAACATCTGTGTCAGTTATATAATCTGTCTCATAGTTACTGTTATGGGCAGAAATCTCTCTGCCCAAATCATTCCTAGTAAAATCTGTAAACGACTGTCTCATACACTTCCTCCTCTGCAATCCGCTTTGCCTGTTCTCTTAACTTCCACATCTCCATCGTGGATTCAGGATTAACCGGCTTATGCTTCTTCAGATATTTCGCTGAAATACTGTCCAACATCTCATAGGCTTCCTCGTTGACTTCCGCTGCCATGCTATGAAACTGACCCATTCTGATATGATGGCGATATCTGTCCGGATAGTTTTCTTTCATAAAAGAAACCCAAAGTAATCCATACTTTCCAACCTCAATCTGTTCCGGCTCCTGCTCCATCGAAAGATTCGGATACAACAATCCATCTTTCTCGATATAAGTTCCTCTCATCTGCTCAAATAGTGATAAATCCTTTGTTTCCATGCTCATCTCTCATTACCTCTCTTCCTGTTATTCTCTGCTACATTAATCTGCATCCGATTCTCATGCCATTCCTTTACCAGCTTTTCAATCAGTTCTACCTTCTGTTTTGGTGTAAAATCTGACGGAAAATACTGTGACAGCTTGTCTGCTCGTATCTTAATCTGCTCTCTCTGGTTTGGTTTTTCCTCTTCCAAAATCACATACATTGCGTCCATATCAAGACCACCGGATTGGCTGATTCGCTTCATCCGATTCGCCTGCGACAAAGATGGTGTACACTGTTCCAAATCCATGACGGCATGAAGCTCATACTGTTCTTCCTCTGTCAGATAAGACAGTTCCACCGCAATCGTAAAAGCCATCTTTTCCTCATCTACCATTTGCAGTATCTTCGGAATCAGATAGGTAAGCCGTATATACCGCTTAATCTGTGCCACACTCTCACCCACCTGCTTTGCCAGTAGCTCATTACTCCGCTCCGGCTTCGGTCCAACTTGAGCCGAAGTGATGTCCGTTTTTCTTCCCTGTCTGTTCATGGCTTCCAGCTTCATACGATATGCATAAGCTTTCTCACTTGGTTTTAGATTTTCCCTCTGCAAGTTAGAATCCACCATCGCCACTATCGCCTGATTATCGTCCAGTTCCCTAATAACTACTGGAACTTCCGTAAGACCAGCCCACAGTGCTGCTGCCTTTCGTCTGTGTCCTGCAATTACCTCATAACCTTCTCCGTCAGGATTCGGTCTTATAAGCAAAGGTACAAGGACGCCTTCATCCTCAATGCTTTTCATAAGAGCACACAACTCCATATCCTGCTGCACATGAAAAGGATGATTCTTAAAATCCTTTAGCTCACTAATTCTAATACTCGTAATCTCTTCCATAAAAATCCTCCACTACGCAAAAAGACCGCTCATCTCCAATTACTTGAAAATGAACGGTCTCTCACGTTTCTTATTCTGTTGAATAACTTGAAAATGTTAATTGTACTTTTATGTGTTTCCACACCCCACATCCAGAACGACCGAGACATTTACCCCATCTGAAATCGCCTTTTTGTAGGTTTTCCGGTCACTCTGTGAGAACATCATATGCCTCTCAAAGTGCCTAAAATCAAGGATTCTTACATATCGACCCGATGTAGTGCAACCACACACTCCACGTGTACAGTCTGAGCGAACTGGTCCACACCCCGAATCCGCTTTATCTCGTATCCGCCCTCGCAGAGTACCTTCAAATCCCTCGCCAGAGTGGCGGAATCGCAGCTTACATAAACGATTCGGGAGGGCTGCATTTTGAGCATTGTAGAAAGGCAGGCTTCATCGCAGCCTTTCCGGGGCGGGTCTACTACAATAACATCCGGGTGCAACATATCAGCGCCTGCCGCGTCTGTTTTGGAAGTCTGCTGTCCGGTCTGCTTTGGCAACGGAACTTCTGCTGCCTGCTTTTCATAAAATTCCGGCAGTACCTCTTCTGCCTTTCCCACAAAAAATTCGGCATTTTCGATGCCATTTCTTCTGGCGTTTTCTCTGGCATCCTCAATCGCCTGGGGAATGATTTCCACGCCGCATACCTTCTTTGCCTCTCCCGCAAGAAACAGGGAAATGGTTCCAATACCGCAGTACAAATCCCAGACTGTTTCCTTTCCCGTCAGCCCGGCGTATTCCAATGCAAGGCTGTAAAGCTTCTCTGTCTGTACCGGATTGACCTGATAAAAGGACAACGGCGAAATATGAAAGCTCAGTTTCCTGCCCGTAAGGGGATATCCTTCCTTTTTCATGTTCCGGACATGAATGGTGTCTGAAATAGTGTCCTTTCCCCAGATGGTGTGTACTTCTTTTCCCATAATGACATTGGTTTTCTCTGTATTGATGCTGACTGACACACTTGTCATATCAGGAATTTTCCGAAGTTTTTCAAGCAATTCTCCCTGCTTCGGCAAAAATTCCATGGTTCCTTTTTGAGGATGTTTTTCCCTTTTTCCATGGAAATTCAATACCAGACAGACCATCCATTCCCCACTGGTAAAACCCTTCCGAATTAAAATATGGCGCACCAGCCCTTTTCCCGTTGTTTCATCATAAGCGCTGACATGATTCTTTTTCATGTAATCCAGAATGATTTCCAGAATGTCCTTATTTTCCGGAGCCCCAAGATAACATTCCGTATTGGCAATAATGGAATGGGTGCGCCCCGCATAAAAACCGGTTATCACATTTTCTTCCCTGTCCGTACCCACAGGATACTGCGCCTTATTCCGGTAAAAATACGGCTCCTCCATCCCAACAATCGGTTCCATATGAGCATCTACAAACTCCGCATCAAAACCACCGATACGAATCAGGTTATTCCTGATTTTCTCCTGCTTAAAGGCAAGCTGCTTTTCATAGGAAAGCGCCTGAAGCTGGCATCCACCGCATTGTCTGTAATAAGCACATTTTGGCGTAATACGAAAAGGAGATGGCTGTAAAACCCTCTCCATTCTCGCATAAGCATAATTCTTTTTGCTCTTTAAAATTTTCGCCTCTACGGTATCTCCTATCACGGCATCCTTTACAAACAGGGTAAACCCATCCACTTTGCCGATGCCTTCTCCCTCCGTACCGATATCCTCAATGGTCACTGTCACGATTGCATTTTTCTGTAATTCCATGAAAATCTCCGTTTCTGTCCGTTAAAAGCCCAATGTTTCAGCCAGCTTATTCAGTTGTTCCTTATTTTCCTCTGTCATGGCAGATAAAACAGTCACCGCCGGCTCAACAAAATTCAATTCTTTACAGCCTTCCAGCGCTGCCCGCATCCCCTTCGCAGCCATGGGCGCCCAGGAACCGTTTTCCACAAAGGCAACTGTCCTCTTCTGATAAGCATGCTCCCGTAATCTTGTGATAAAATCACTCATCATGGGATGAATCCCCGCATTATAAGTGTTGCATGCCAGCACCAGCCTGTCATAGCAGAACGCATCTGCCAACGGGAAGGACAAATCCGTCCTTGCCAAATCGTAAAGAGCTGTCTGTACTCCCTTTTCCTTCAGCTTCTCTGCCAGATACAGGGCTGCTGCCTTTGTATTCCCATAAACAGAAGCATAGGCTATGGCAACACCCTTCTTTTCCGGGCGATAGGAAGACCAGGTATCATACAGTCCGATATAATGGGACAGATTTTCCTTTAAAACAGGTCCATGCAGCGCACAAATCATCCGAATATCCAGAGCTGCTGCCTTTTTCAATACATTCTGAACCTGCGCTCCGTATTTTCCGACAATTCCGATATAATACCGTCTTGCCTCGTCATCCCAGGCTTCCTCCACATCCAGAGCACCGAATTTTCCAAATCCGTCCGCGGAAAAAAGTATTTTTTCTTCCTTTTCATAGGTCATCATAACCTCCGGCCAGTGAACCATGGGCGCAAACAGAAATTGCAGGGTATGCTGTCCCAGAGATAATTCTCCGCCGTTCGCCGCAGGAAGCTGTCTGCCGGTAAATCCTTCACCAAAAAACTGTTTCATCATCTTAAACGCCGCAGGGGTAGCCACAATAACCGCATCCGGATATTTTTCCATAAAAAGCGGAATACTTGCGGAATGGTCCGGCTCCATATGCTGAATCACCAGATAATCCGGCGTTCTTCCCTGTAAAGCCTTTCCCAGATTCTCCATCCACTGCTTTCCGAAATGCCCGTCCACCGTATCCATGACAGCAACAGACTCGTCCATAATAACATAGGAATTGTAGGAAATTCCTCCGGGAACTGTATACTCTCCCTCGAACAAATCTACTTCATGGTCATTCACACCCACATAATAAATATTTTCCGTTATCTTCATCCTTTCAATCCCCTTTCTGCGTACGCTCTTTGCGCATCCGAGTTTGTGTCAAGTGCGCGCAGACACAAACTCGCGTGTGAAACTTAGAACCTCTTCGCGAAAGAGCCTTTGCTCTGAGTGATTAGAGGTTCTTTTCACACTAATCTCCATTCCGCGCATGCCCTTTGCGCATTTCCATTTTCCTGTTTTAAAAATGCTTCCGCAACGCAGATATCCTCCGGCGTTGTCACCTTGATATTCCGGTAAGAGCCCTCCACCAGTTTCACCTTCGCCCCGGTAAACAATTCTGCCACCATGGCATCATCCGTTACGGTAATCTGCTTTTCTGCAAGCTCCTCTGCCTTTTCCCGCAGCAGTCCATAAGCTTTCTTTATAAGTCCCGCTTCAAAAACCTGCGGGGTCTGTACATTCCAGACTGTTTTTCTGTCCGGGGTTTCCCTGGCAAAGCCATCCCCGTCAGAAATTTTCACAGTGTCCTTGGAGGGCACAGCTGTAACACACGCTCCGTACTGTACCACAGCCTCATAGGTGTCCTGTAATATTTTATGGGTCAGGAAGGGACGCGCCCCGTCATGAATAAAAACATACCGGGTATCCTCCAACGCCGCCAGGGCATTCCCCACGGAATCATATCGTTCCGCTCCCCCCGCAACAATTTTCTTTACCTTGGAAAAGCCATATTTCTCTACGATTTCCTGCCGGACATATTCTATGTCCTTTTCTCCCGTTACCAGAATACAGTCCGTCAGTACATCCGATTCTTCCACTGTTTTCAGGGCATAGTAAATCAGAGGCTTCCCTGCTACCGCCATAAACTGCTTTGCCACCTGACTGTGCATCCTTTTTCCGCTGCCCGCTGCAAGAACCACAGCAGTACAGTGGGGTATTTCTAATTCATTTTTCAAACTATTCACCCAGCTTTAGATTCGGCACCGCGTTCAAATCATATCCGTGGCGCACTCCCTTTTTATATTCATAATATCCTGCTGCCCCTATCATGGCTGCATTGTCCGTACAGAGTACCGGGGAAGGATGGTAAAAGGCGATTCCTCTCCTGCCACACTCTTTTTCAAAGGCTTCCCGCAGGGAAGAGTTGGATGCCACACCGCCCGCTATGGCAAATTTATGGTAGCCATACTGTTTTACCGCATGGAGGGAATGTTCCACCAACACATCAATGACTGCCTTCTGAAAGGAAGCAGCCACATCCGCCTGATTTACAGTTTCCCCCTTCATCTGGCAGGAATTGAGATAATTCAGCACCGCAGATTTCAGACCGCTGAAGCTGAAATCATATTCATTTTCCGCCACCTTTGCCCTTGGAAAGGCAATGGCATCCGGATTGCCCTCTTTAGACAGCTTATCTATCTTGGGTCCGCCGGGATAGCCCAGTCCGATTGCCCTCGCCACCTTGTCAAAGGCTTCCCCTGCAGCATCATCCCTTGTTCTTCCGATAATTTCATATTCGCCGTAATCCTTTACCACAACCAGATGGGAATGTCCCCCGGAGGCAACCAGACAGACAAAGGGAGGCTCCAGTTCCGGATATTCGATATAGTTGGCGCTGATATGTCCGCTGATATGATGCACCCCTACAAGAGGGATGCCTGTGGCAAAGCTGATTGCCTTTGCTTCCGACACACCGACCAGAAGTGCTCCAACAAGACCGGGGCCGTATGTTACGGCAATCGCCGTAATATCCTCCAAAGTTACCCCCGCCTGTTTCAGCGCTTCTTCAATGACCTGATTTATTTTTTCAATATGCTTTCTGGATGCGATTTCCGGTACGACGCCGCCGTACTTTGTATGTAATGCAATCTGTGTGTAAATTACATTGGACAGAACCTCTCTGCCGTTTTTCACCACCGCAGCCGCTGTTTCATCACATGAACTTTCTATTGCCAGAATTAAGACATCTTCCTGTTCTGCCTGTCCCATTTCAATCCTCATTTCCATTCTTTAGCTATTTGTTTTCTTCTCCCGGATTCACCTTGTCCGCAGACTGCCAGCCGTAAATTTTCCACTTTCGGTTTTCATCCCTGCGCAGCAGATATATCTGCGCCACATTCATGCTCCCGTTTCCGTCCAGAATGGTATAGCCACAGTAAATCCGCGCAAAATCATAACCGTCCTCCGTAAAGGTATCCACATTGGCGCTCGCCGCCACATTGGCACCGGTCATTTTTTTGCCCGCCTTCTTAAATTCCTCTATTTCCGTCTTTAACCGGGTAAGGTAGGTTCCCACCTCGTTATTTGCCAGAAGTTCTTCATCATAAAGCTGCCTTGCCTTCATCCCAAGCTGTTCCAGCTCTTCATCCGTGCAGGTTTCATTGTAGAAGCATTTTTCGATTTCCGTATAATACCGTATCACAGCCTTCGGCGTTGCAGGATAATCCCTGTCCAAATCCTTGCTTAAAACAAGCTGTACCGCCGTCAGCTCCGCTTCCTTTTCCTTCTCCTTCGCCCTGCCTGACAAAAAGGCATAGCAACCCACAACTGCTGTCAGCACAAGCATCAATACAACTGCGATGATAACTGTGGATTTTTTCATTTTACCGTCCATTTTAATACCTATGCCTTTCTGTATCCATTTATATCCGCAGGCACAAATTGCATTTCATTCCTTCTCCATATCCTCTTCAAAATTCAGTTCCATACTCTGTCCATCCCTGGATGCAACTGTTCCCGGAAAGATTTTTTTCACTTCCTCTAAAAAATCCTCCGGATGAGTCAGGGACGGGCTGTAATGTGTCAGCCAAAGCCTCGGAACCTCCGCCTGTTTTGCAATTCTTGCCGCCTCATACATCGTCATGTGACGGTTTTCCTTTGCCTTTGCCAGCTTGTCCTGCTCCCCGTACATTCCTTCCAGAATCAGCAAATCAGAATCCGCTGCATTCGCTGCAATGGAATCGGTAGGACGGGTATCCGTACAATACGTAACCTTTAAGCCCTTTCTGGGCGCTCCAAGCACCATCTGGGGCATATATTCCTTCCCGTCCTCCGTTATGGTTTCTCCCTTTTGCAGCCTTCCCCAGAATTTCATGGGAATCTGCTGTTCCAGCGCCCGGTTCTTATCGAACCGTCCCGCTCTGTCTATTACCATACTGTATCCATAGCATAGCACACTATGGCTCACCTTGAAAGCCTTAATTCGAAAACCATCAAAAGAAAATGTCTGCTCCGCACCCTCTATCTCCACACATCTGATTTCAAAGGGAAGCTCCGGCGCTATGGTGCGCAGTGCATTCACCACCCGCACAAGCCCTTTGGGTCCTATCAGTAAAAGCGGCTCCGTCCTTTCCGCATTTCCCATTGTCAGAAGCATCCCCGGAAGTCCGCTGATGTGGTCTGCATGATAATGGGTAAAGCAGATAATATCTATGGGTTTAGGGCTCCAGCCCTTTTCCCGGAGGGCAATCTGGGTTCCCTCCCCACAGTCGAATAAAATACTTTTTCCATTATACCGAAGCATCAGCGCCGTCAGCCAGCGATAGGGCAGCGGCATCATTCCTCCGGTTCCAAGCAAACTCACATCCAGCATTTTTCACTCTTTCCTTCCGATTCTTCTGACAAAAAACTATCTGCCTCCTTTAAATAAGCAGTGTTTCCTCTGTTTCCTGTGCAGGTATGGCAAACTCTGCCGTTATGGCATCATAACAGCTTTCGCATAAATCAAACTGCTGACTGCTGCCATCCTTCCTGCTGAAATACCCGAAATGGGCTTCTCCATGAAAGCAGCCCTCCTTCAGGCAGCCGTTTTCCACACGCATTTCTTTTCCGCACCGGTTGCATACCACGCGGATTAACTTTTCTCCGGTTCCTCTCTGAAACTCTCTCATTCGCTTCCTCCACCTGCAAAATGTTTCCTCTTTGTTGCCTGTTCATTGTAACATATTTTTATTTTCTTTTCAGGTGGTAATTGTTGCTATCTTCTCCACATAATGGCAGCGTCTTCTCTGGGCTTTTCATAAAATCCGGGACGGATTCCCTCCGTGGTAAAGCCCAGCTTTTCATATACATGAATCGCCGAGGCATTGCTGACCCTGACCTCCAGCGTGTACGCCGTAATTCCTTCTGCCTCGCCCTGTTCCATCAGCGTCTTTAACATTGTCTGGGCAACTCCCCGTCCTCTCCAGGCGGGTGCCACAACCACATTGTCAATATTCCCTTCTCCGCAGCTTTCCGTATAGCCGCAGCAGCCGATAACCTCCCCTGCTGCCTCCGCCACAACATAATGGCAGTAGGAATGTGCCACAAGAGCTGCAAAATCCTCCGCCGACCAGGGCATGGAAAAGGATTCCTGTTCGATTTTACCTAAAGGCAGGGCATCCTCTTTCCGGAGCGCTCTGATGCTGTAAGTATCCATCCTTACTTCTTCTCCTCTTCCGCCTCTGCCTGACTTTTTCTCAGATATTCCGGCTGGTGCAGCGCTGCCTCCACCGTATTTTTATTCTGCTTAAAATAAACCAGACCAAGTCCCGCTATGCTTGCCGCCCGCTGTCTGTTGTTTCCTGCCGGCGCAAAGCGGAAGGGAACCTGCATCCCCTTTCTAATCTGCTCCCGATAAACCGGAACCCCATCTCCCAGAAGAATCACTTCTCTTCCAAGCCCATTCAGCTTTTCCACAAGGTCTCCCACATCCATCGGGCTCTGGGGCAATACCGTTTCCAGTGTGAAATCCTCCCCGGAGGGGGTAAAGGTATAAGCCCCCGTGTACACCTGATTTCTCCTGGCATCCATGACGGGACATACAATTTCTGATGCTCCCCACAGATTCCATGCCAGCCCTTCCAGTGTCGGCACCTCTACCAGAGGCTTTTTTAACGCCAGTCCAAGTCCCTTTGCGGTGGCAGAACCGATTCGCAGCCCGGTAAAGGAGCCGGGGCCGGAGGATATGGCAATGGCATCCAGCGTACTGCAATCCAGTTCTATCATTTTCTTCAATTCATCCAGCATGGGCAATAAGGTCTGGGAGTGGGTCTTTTTATAATCTGTTGTATATTCTGCCAGAAGTCTGTCATCCTCTACCACTGCCACACTTGCTACAAGCCCTGAGCTGTCCAGTCCTAATATTTTCATTGCTGCCTCATTTCCTCAATCGTTATTTTTCTGTAATCAAAGCCCTTTTCCAGATTTTTCTCCAGCGTAATCCTGCGGTACCGCTCCGGCAGGATTTCCTCAATGAGGTTCGCCCATTCCACTAAGGTGACACCTTCTCCGTAGAAGCAGTCCTCATATCCGATTTCCTCCATCTCCTCCACATCCCCGATGCGGTATACGTCGAAATGGTAGAAGGGCATCCTGCCCCCTTCATATATCTGCACAATGGTAAAGGTAGGGCTGCTTACCGGTTCCGTAATGCCAAGTCCTCTGGCAAAGCCCTGGGTAAAAACAGTCTTTCCGACGCCCAAATCTCCAATCAGGGTATATACCTGTCCCGGTCTGCTCTCCTCCGCCAGCTTCTGTCCCAGAAGGGCTGTTTCCTCCGCAGAATCCGTTTCCACAAAAAAGCTTCCCTGCTCCTGCAAAAGAGTTTCAATTTTTCCTGTTTCCAATTCTTCTATTTTCATGCTTTTTTCATGCTTTCTGTTTTTCCCGATTCCGTTTTTCCGATTTCTAATACGGTTTCTTTCCAATTTCTGTTTCTATCACATCAGGTACGGATTTTCACCTTATTTGCGGGCATATGGGTGGAAATCATTTCAATTACCGCCGCCGTTTTATCTCCCAGTTCCCTTCTGGGAAAAAGGGTTGCATTGACGGGAGATGTATATAAAATAATACTTCTTCCCGTAGAAACCGCCTTTACCATCTCCTCCCAGAGATATTGCACGGATTCCTCCCCCTGAGAAATGGTTACACCGGTATCATCCAGCACATAATGCAAAGGCTTCTGGAATCCGGCATTGGTCAGCGCCTGCTTCTTGCTCCTTAAAAAGAGCGTCCATGGCAGATAAGCCAGCATGATAATTCCGAATACCAGATACATCCACTGTCCTGTCAGTACTGCCAGCACAACCAGCAGTGCCCCGAAGCAGCTTCCCAGAATACCGGACGGGCTGTTATAAGAGTGGCGCAGCATATAGTCATACAAATCTTTTGATTCAATTTTTACATCCAGTTCCAGCATTTTCCTGCCTCTCCCTTCTGTTTTTCCTTTATTTTTCAGTTTTTTCTTTTTTACGTTCTTTAAAAAAGCACCTACATTGTAGGTGCTTTTTCTAAATTTTACTCTAAACCATATGAAATTGCAAGCCCTAATTACTCATGGCGAAGGGCTTCAATGGGACTTAATTTTGCCGCCTTTCTGGCAGGATAAATACCAAAAAAGATACCCACCGCCGAGGAAAACAGGCTGGCGCCCAAAACTGTGGAAGCGCTGACCTTTGCGGAAAAACCAATCAGGGAGCAGATACCTGCTGCCCCTGCCACCCCAAGAGCAATGCCGATAAGCCCGCCCAACAGGGTTATAATTGCGGACTCTGATAAAAACTGTAACAGAATGGAACCGGTTCTTGCCCCGAGGGATTTCCTGATACCGATTTCCCTTGTCCTTTCCGTCACGGAAACCAGCATGATATTCATTACCCCGATTCCTCCTACCAGAAGAGAAATCGCCGCAACGAACACTACAAAGATTGTAACATAATTCAGGACATCATTAATCTGCCCCATGTAATCGCTGAAATTTTCCACCTGAATGATATTTTTTCCCCGTACTCCATGGCGGTTTTCCATCAGCCGGACTGCATCCTTCGCCACCTGTGCCGCGTATTCTCCCCCTTCGCTGATTATCAGCAAATCCGAGTTGTCCACATAAAATCCATAGGCATCCTCCAGAACGCTTATGGGTGCCTCCATGGATACCGTGCTCATTCCACCCAATGCCCCCAGCAGGGAGGAAGCATTGTCCTTCCGGATTCCCACAATGGTAAAGTCCTGTGTTTCTCCGTAGAGAGTATAGTCAAAATTCATACCGATGACATTTGTTGTCCCGAACAGGGTTCTTGCACTGCTCTCTGTGATGACGCAGACCCTGTTTGCCGCATAATAATCATTTTCTGTAAAGTAGCGCCCCTTGATAATCGGGTCGCTGCTGGTATATTCCAGACCGGTATTTCCAAAGTTTGCCGTTGCATCAAAATCCCCTTTTCTGCTGGTTGCTGTACCGCCAAAGCCCCAGTTCGGCGTTACCGCCTTCACATGGGCTACCTTTTCCAGAATGGCATCCATGTCGTCCTGGGTAAAGGTTACGCTTAAGCCCTCCTCATTTTTTGTTGCATTGGAATAAATATAAATCTGACCGCCTGCAATGGCATTCAGTTCCTGATTGATTCCTCCCTTGATTCCGTTTCCGATGGAAATTATCATAATCACGGATGAAATACCAATGATAATACCCAGCATGGTCAAAATTGAACGTCCTTTATTGCTCTTTATATTCATCAGGGCAATTTTTATGTATTCCCATACCTGTGCCATTTATTCTCCTTTTCTGCGCATTTCTTCATCGCATTTCAGGTTTTGTGCCTATTGTGCCAGCACGGTTACAGCCATGCCTTCCTCCAGATTTCCCACATAGGAGCCTGTAATAATCTGGTCCTCCTCTGTAATTCCCTCCAGTACCTCTGTATAAGTATCTGTGGAAATACCGCAGACAATCTGCTTTTTCACAACCACTCCGTTTTCTGCCACATAAAGAAAATCTCCATCCCTGTCTGCATTGATGACCTCCACGGGAATCAGCAGGGTGTTTTCCGCTTTCTTCGTATAAACCGTCACCTTCGCATCCATTCCCAGAATGATGTTATCGTCCACCTCTGTCAGATGCACCTCCACCCCTACCATGGGGCTGCCGGAATCATTCTTCTGTGCCATCCGGTTGATTTTTCTGATTTCTCCCGGATAGGTTTTCCCGGAGATAACCACATCCGCATTCTGTCCTACCGCAAGCTTCTCAATATCACTCTTGGACGCCTGGAAGGAAACCTTTAAAAGCTGGGTGCTCTCCAGTGTCAGAAGTTTCGTACCGCTTGTTACCCCTTCCCCGGCAATGGCGCTGCACTCTGTTATGACACCGTCAAAATCCGCTGAAATTCCTTCTGTTGCCAGATTGTAATCCCTCTGGGCAGTTTCATAGCTTAAATCTGCCAGCTCCTTGTCTGCATTTTTCTGCTTTTTGTCATAATCGTTCCACACAGCCCCTTCGCTGCTGGTTTTCTGGGCTTCCATTTCCGATTTATATTTTTCATATTCTGTCAGCTTATCCTGGGCATCCTCTATTTTCTGCTGCATTTCCATCACATAATCGCTGTTGGTCGCGGCGGAAGAAGCGTAGGAATTATAGGAAAGCGCCTTGTTGACATCCTGAATTTCCTTTTCCTTATTGGCATATTCCTCGGTTCCGGGCGTCAGTGCAGAAAGCTGCTTCTGCAAATCCTGCAAGCTGTTGTTCAAATCCATGCTCTCTGTTGCAAAGGCATTATTGGTATCCCGCTTGTTTTTATTCAGTTCCTCCTGCAGCTTTTTGATATAAGCCCTGGTATCTGTAATCTGCTGATTTAAAATCTCCAGATTGTGGGTTGCCTCGTACAGCTTCCACTGATTATTTTTATCCTCCGCCTGCCCCGCATCATATACTGCAGCGCTCTTGTCCTGCTGTAGCTGGGATTCCCTGAAGCTGTTCTCCAGCTTTTCCATATCATAGGAAATAATCGTTTCTCCCGCACTTACCACATCCCCCGCTGCCACATAAACCTCTCCCAGTGTTCCGCTGACCGGGGCAAAAATAACCTTTTTCTTTTCACTGAGCACGCTGCCGCTGGTACGGATACTTTCCTGTAAATCCCCTCTGAAAGCCTGAGTGGTTTCCACAACTGTTCCGGCACCGCTGCCGCCTCCCGCCACCAGCCGGAAGACAATCACTGCCACCAGTATACCGGCTGCCACAAAGGGTGCCTTCTTTCTCTTTTTCCCTGTCCGCTTCTTCTCCTTCCGGTTTCTCTTCTTCTGGTTCTTCCCCTTCTGTCCGTTTTCTGTTACCGCTTCTTCCTGCTTCTGTACCTCTGCCTGATTCATTTCCATTTCCTGCTTCTTCCCTGTTTTCATAACTGCCTCCCCGTATTGGAATCGCTCTCTATTTTTCCATCCTTTATCTTAATAACCCGTTTCGCCTGCGCCGCAATTTCATTGTCATGGGTAATGAGAATGACCGTTCTTCCTTCTTTATAAAGCTCCTTTAAAATTCCCATAATCTCCTGAGTAGAATGGGAATCCAGGTTTCCTGTCGGTTCATCCGCCAGAATCACAGGCGGCGCCTGGGCAATGGCTCTCGCAATGGCTACCCTCTGCTGCTGTCCGCCGGACATTTCCGCAGGCTTATGGGTAATACGATGCCCCAGCCCTACCCTTTCCAGTGCCATTTTTGACAGCCTGACTCTCTCTCCTCTTGGAAGCCCCCTGTAAATCAGAGGCAGCTCCACATTTTCCAGTGCCGTCAGATTGGGAATCAGGTTAAAGCCCTGAAAGATAAATCCAATCTCCCGGTTTCGGATATCCGACAGTTCATCATCGCTCATCTGGGACACATTTTCTCCATGGAGGAAATATTCCCCGTTGGTAGGAACATCCAGACAGCCCAGCATATTCATCAGCGTGGATTTTCCGCTGCCCGACTGCCCGATAATTGCCACAAATTCTCCCTCTTCAATACAGAGGTTTACATGGTCCAAAGCTCTGACTTCATTTTCCCCGGGATTATATATTTTGCAAATATCCCGAATTTCCACAAGTGCACTCATTTCAGCCTTCCGTTCCGAAGTATTCCTTCTTATTATTTAGTCTGCCCCGATAGGAGCATAACAGCAGGAGGATGCTCCTACCGTATGCGAATATCTGGCAATGGTGTGTTGTTGTGCTAAGTGCATAATACAGTAGTGCATGTGTTTTGTCAACATAATTCGCATAACAATTCAACCATGCATCCTACTATAAGCGGAAATTCCCAAAAATATCCTGCTAAAATTCTAAAGATTTTCTTTAGAAGCTGCTCTGATTTTCTTATCAAAAAAGAGAACAGCATCCCTTTCGTCACGCTGTTCTCTCCTGTAAATTAAAGTACCATTATGAAATTTCTCTCTTACTTTCTGTGTCCTGTTTTCAGAATCGGGCTTAAAGGCTTATAAATCAACAGTGTCACCAGCGATACGCTGGCACCCTTTATCAGATTTAAGGGGGCCACACAGGCTATGACAAAGCTGACAATGCTTCCCTCCTTCACCAGACTGTTTGTCTGCACTCCCAGCGCCAGCAAATCCTCCAGAGGCCAGTGATACAGTCTGGAAAATGCCGGTAATAAATATACCGCATTAAACGCTGTTCCGAATACCGTCATGCAGAGCGTGCCAAGGATACAGGCAAGCAGTGCCGTTTTCTTTGTTTTCCGGAAGGCATATACCACTGCTGCCGGCAGGATAAAGCTGCAGCCCACTGCAAAGTTTGCCAGCTCTCCCACGAAAGCAGTGGAGGTTCCCTTAAAGAGAAGCTTTAACAAAATCTTGACAAATTCCATCATCACTCCTGCCGCCGGGCCAAAGGCAAAGGTTCCCACAAGAACCGGCAGTTCGCTGAAATCCAGCTTGTAGAAAAAGGGAGCGAAGGGCAGTGGAATCTCAAACAGCATCAGAATGGAAGCAATGGCGCTGAACATTCCTATCATGGCAACCTTTCTGGTTGTAAAAATCGGTTCCTTCACCCCGTTTTTCCTGCCTGCCGCCTTTTCCAGCAGAACCGCTGCCACAAACAAAATCACAATAACACCTAAAAAACCTGCCACATATGTGGCATTTTCCGCTACCTTTGCAAACAAATCCTTCATTTTCTTTTCCTCCTTTTTGGTGGAAAATTCTTCGCACGCCTCTTTTAAAGGCTAAAAAACCCCGGACAGGCAGACCTGACCGGGGTAACTGAGGCACTGATAAATACTGCTTTTCTTCTTTCATCCAGACTTTACTGTTGGTCCCGGACTTTCACCGAGTCAGCCGCCGAAGTTTCCTGCAGCGGGTCGCGGACTTTACCGCCAGTAGGGAATTACACCCAACCCCGAAGAATTTTCTTTTTTTGTTTTCTTTGTTTTGCAAGGCAAGTATAGTACGTCTGTCCCTGCCTGTCAACTTATTTTTACTGCGCCATGGCATTTCCTGTGTAAAGCTGATAATATTTTCCCTTTAACTCCAGCAGCTGTTCATGGGTACCGCGCTCAATAATCCGTCCCTGCTCCAGAACAATGATACAGTCGCTGTTTCTGACTGTGGACAGTCTGTGGGCAATAACAAAGTTGGTTCTGCCGTGCATCAGGGCATCCATACCCTGCTGTACCAGCTTCTCTGTTCTGGTATCAATGGAGCTGGTTGCCTCATCCAGAATCAGTACCGGCGGGTCTGCGATTGCCGCTCTTGCAATGGCAAGAAGCTGACGCTGTCCCTGACTTAAGTTTGCTCCGTCACCGTGAAGCATGGTCTGGTAGCCCTCCGGCAGTCTGCGGATAAAGCCGTCTGCATTTGCCAGCTTTGCCGCCTTTACCACTTCCTCATCCGTGGCATCCAGCTTTCCGTAGCGGATATTTTCCATAACCGTTCCCGTAAACAAATGGGTATCCTGCAATACAATGCCCAGGGAACGTCTTAAATCGTCCTTTTTGATTTTCGTTACATTGATACCGTCATAGCGGATTTTTCCATCCTGAATATCATAAAACCGGTTAATCAGATTGGTAATGGTCGTTTTGCCCGCACCGGTAGCACCGACAAAGGCAATCTTCTGTCCCGCCTTTGCATACAACTCGATATCATGGAGAATCATTTTTTCATCACTGTAGCCGAATTCCACATGGTCAAACACCACATCGCCCTTTAACTCTCTGTAGGTTGTTGTGCCGTCTGCCTTATGATAATGCTTCCATGCCCAGAGTCCGGTTCTCTCCTTGCTTTCCGTAATCTCGCCCTTTTCATTCTTAGCCGCATTTACCAGTTCCACATAGCCCTCGTCCACCTCCGGCTTTTCGTCCATCAGCTTAAAGATTCTGTCCGCACCGGCCAGTGCCATGATAATACTGTTGAACTGCTGGCTAATCTGATTAATGGGCATATTGAAGGATTTATTCAGGGTCAGGAAGCTTGCCAGCCCGCCGATGGTCAGACCGGAAATGCCTGTCAGCGCCAGCATACCGCCTACCACTGCACAAATTACATAGCTTAAGTTGCCGAGCTGCGCATTGACAGGCCCCATGATATTGGCAAACATATTTGCCTGACAGGCGCTGTCGCAGAGCTGGTCATTGAGCTGATTAAATTCCGCAATGCTCTCCTCCTCATGGCAGAACACCTTGACTACCTTCTGTCCCGTCATGGTTTCCTCGATACAGCCGTTTAACTGACCCAGCGCCTTCTGCTGTGCCAGGAAGAAGCGGCTGCTCTGGGAACCGATTTTCTTCACTGCAAAAAGCATCACTGCCACCATGAAAAGGGTTACAAGGGTCAGGGGCACATCCAGCACAAACATGGAAGCCAGCACACTGACTACCGTAATGGTACTGTTTAAAAACTGGGGAATACTCTGGCTAATCATCTGCCGCATGGTATCAATATCGTTTGTATACAAAGACATGATATCGCCGTGGGCATGGGTGTCAAAGTACTTGATGGGCAGCTCTTCCATCTTCCCGAACATATCATTTCTCAGGTTCCGCATGGTTCCCTGAGTAACATAAATCATCACTCTTGACTGGATAAAGGATGCCAGCACACCGAGAGCATAAAATCCTGCCACCCTGCCGATGGCTGCTGCCAGAGTACTGAAATCCGGGTTTTCATGTCCAATCAGAGGCATGATGTAGTCATCAATCAGGGTTCTCATAAAGAGAGTTCCCTGCAGGGATGCAAACACCGTTGTTACAATACAGATAACTACCACTATCCAGTGCAGGGCATAATCCTTAAAGGTATAACCCAACATTCTCTTTAACAGTCCCATGGGATTTTCCAGCTTGGGTCTGGGGCCTCTCGGGCCTCTGGGACCGCCGGGGCCCTGATTGACCTTCGGTTTTCTTTCTTCTGCCATTATTCCATGCCTCCCTTCTCATCAAAATCTCCGCTTCCGCCGGTCTGGGATTCGTAGACATCTCTGTAAATCTCATTTCCTGCCAGCAATTCCTCATGGGTGCCAAAGCCGTCAATTTCGCCCTCATTCATGACAATAATTCTGTCGGCATGCTCCACGCTGGAAATACGCTGGGCGATAATCAGCTTGGTGGTTCCCGGAATTTCCTCTGCAAAGGCTTTCCTGATTTTTGCATCCGTAGCCGTATCCACCGCACTGGTAGAATCGTCCAGAATCAGAACCTTCGGCTTCTTTAACAGCGCCCTTGCAATACAAAGCCTCTGCTTCTGTCCACCGGAAACATTGGTTCCGCCCTGTTCTATATAAGTATGATACCCTTCCGGCATCTTCTGGATAAATTCATCCGCACAGGCAAGCTCGCAGGCACGTTTACATTCTTCCTCGGCAGCCTCCTTATCTCCCCAGCGGAGATTATCCAGAATCGTCCCGGAGAAAAGCACATTATTCTGTAACACAACTGCCACCTGATTTCTCAGCACTTCCATATCATATTCCCGGACATCCCGTCCGCCTACCAGAAGTCTGCCCTCCGTCACATCATAAAGCCTGCTCACCAGATTCACCAGACTGGACTTGGCGCTTCCGGTTCCGCCGATAATACCGATGGTTTCCCCGGAATGGATATCCAGATTGATATTCTTTAACACAGGAGTTTTTGCATCCTTTTTATAGGAGAAGGATACATGGTCGAAGCAAATGCTGCCGTCCTTTACCTCAAAAACAGGATTCTCGGGGTTTTTCAAATCCGGCTCCTCTGTCAGAACCTCGCAGACACGTCTTGCGCTGGCTGCGGACATCGTCATCATAACGAAAATCATGGAAAGCATCATCAGGTTCATCAGAATATTCATGCAATAGGTCAGAAGACTCATCAACTGTCCTGTCGTCAGGGTGTTCTGTACTATCATATGGGCACCCAGCCAGCTAATCAGAAGAATACAGGTATAAACCGTCAGGTTCATGACCGGACTGTTCCATGCCACAATCCCCTCTGCCTTGCAGAAGATTTTATAAATATTGCCGCTCGCCTTCTTAAACTTCTGGTTTTCGTAATCCTCCCGCACATATGCCTTTACCACGCGGATTGCAGAAACATTTTCCTGCACACTCTCGTTCAGGTCGTCATATTTGGGAAATGCCTCATTAAAATGCTTCATTGCCCTGGAAACAATCACTGCAAGAATCGCTCCCAGCACAATCACCGCCACCAGATATACGCTTGCCAGCCTTGCACTGATATAAAAGGACATTGCCATAGCGCAAATCAGACTGATAGGCGCCCTCATACACATTCTCAGAATCATCTGATAGGCGTTCTGAATGTTGGTAACATCCGTTGTCAGTCTAGTGACAAGTCCGGAGGTGCTGAACTTGTCAATATTGGCAAAGCTGAAGGTCTGTATTTTCTCATACATTGCCTTTCTTAAGTTTCTGGCAAAACCTGTGGATGCCTTCGCGCCGAACACACCACCGCCGATACCAAAGGTCAGACTTAACAGCGCCGCCAGTATCATCAGTCCGCCAATCATGTAAATATGCTTCATATCTCCCTTGTTGACGCCGTCATCAATAATAGATGCCATCAACAGTGGAATAATCGTTTCCATGATAACTTCCGCAATCATAAAAACGGGAGTCACAAGAGAAGCCTTTTTAAATTCCTTAATCTGTGCTCCTAATGTTTTTATCATACTTCCACTTCCTTTCTGTTTTCGTTCTTTTTCTGTCCGGGCTTTTTGTCTTGGCTTTTTCTGCTTTCGCTTTTCCGCCCGGGCTTTTTTCGTCTTGCTTTTCCTGTCTTATCTTTTTTGCCTCAGCTTTTTGTCCTGCTTTTTTCTTTTCTTATTTCAGCTTTTCTCTTCTGTTTTTGTTTCTCCCTCTGCACCTTCCGGCGTAAATCCCTCTTCCATGGTTTCCAGATTATCCATGATAACCGCCAGTAACCGGGTCAGCTCCTTTACATCCTTTTCGGACATTCCCCGCAGCATCCCCTCATCCATTCTTTTCATGTGGGCTTCCACCTTCATATGGTTCTTTTCTGCCCCTTCTGTCATGAAAATCCGTTTCAGCCTGGCATCCTTATCCTGACTTTTCCGGACAATCAGTCCGTTTTTTTCCATAACCTGTAATGTATTGGTTGCTGTTGCCCTGGAAATCCGAAATTCCTTCTCGATATCCTTCTGATAAACCGCTTCCTCCCGGTGATGATACAAAAAGCCGAGAATACCGCCCTGTAACTGGCTCTGGGGCGCCATATCCGACTTCGGCACACTTTTGCATATAATCGCCCGGATTCGGTTGTTAATCATCCGCAGGGTAAAGGATATCCGCCTGTGTTCTGCTTCCATTCTCCGTTTTCTCCTTTTCTTTCTCCAAATCCTCCGTATTAATCCTCATTTCTGCGCACTTTTTCCAACGCATCTCGTCATAAAAAAAGTTAGTATGCTAACCTTTTTGTTAGCACACTAACTTTATCACCAACTTATTTTATTGTCAATTACATTTTTGCAGGTTCTTTGATTTTCATGGTAAGAGAAATTCTCTTCTTGGGTACATCCACATCCATTACCTGTACATCCACAATATCTCCTACCCGGACTGCCTCCAGCGGATGCTTGATAAACCTGTCCGTAATCTGGGAAATGTGTACCAGCCCGTCCTGATGTACGCCGATATCCACAAACACGCCGAAGTCGATAACGTTGCGGACGGTTCCCTTTAAAATCATACCGGGCTTCAAATCCTTCAAATCCAGTACGTCACTGCGGAGAATAGGCTTGGGCATATCATCTCTGGGGTCTCTGGCAGGCTTTTCCAGTTCCTTTAAAATATCAGTCAGGGTAATCTCACCGATTCCCAGTTCTTCCGCCAGCTTTGCCTTATTGGGAATCCGCTTTTCCAGACTGGAAACGGATACGGCTGCCTGTGCCTTTACAGGTACTTCCGGCTTCTTTTCCTCTGCAAGACTGACACCGCCCATAGCTGCTGCCAGCGCTTTTCCCATGGCAGTATTAGTATTTCTGACCTGTACGGTCTTTTCCTTTCTGACCTTTCCTGCCCCTGCTTTTCCGGCATCCTTTGCAGCCACCGTCTTTCCGGCATTTTTCTCCGCAGCTGCCTTTTTCTGGGCTTCCTTTACGTCCTCCATAGTCATACCCAGCTTATCCAGAAGCTTCTTTGCCGCCTCATAGGATTCCGGATGTACGCTGGTGGCATCCAGAGGGTTATCCCCATCCAGAATCCGCATAAATCCGGCACACTGCTCATATGCCTTCGGTCCCAGCTTGGCTACCTTTAAAAGCTGACGGCGGTTGGTAAATCTGCCGTTTGTTTCTCTGTAATCCACAATATTGCGGGCGATGGTCTTGTTGATACCGGAAATATATTCCAGCAGGGAGGCGGATGCGGTATTCAAATCCACGCCTACCTTATTTACACTGTCCTCTACCACACCGCTTAACGCCTCGCCCAGCTTCTTCTGGTTCATATCATGCTGATACTGTCCCACACCGATGGACTGGGGGTCTATTTTTACAAGCTCTGCCAGCGGATCCTGTAATCTTCTGGCAATGGAAGCGGCGCTTCTCTGTCCCACATCAAAGTTCGGAAACTCCTCTGTTGCCAGCTTGCTTGCAGAATATACGCTGGCGCCTGCCTCATTGACAATCACATACTGCACCGGTCTGTCCAGCTCCTTCAAAAGCTCTACAATCACCTGCTCGGACTCTCTTGACGCGGTACCGTTTCCTACGGAAATCAAATCCACATGGTACTTGCTGATTAACTTCTTTAATTCCCGCTTTGCCTCTTCCACCTTGTTCTGGGGCGCTGTGGGATAAATTACCTTCGTATCCAGTACTTTACCCGTCGGGTCAACCACCGCCAGCTTGCAGCCGGTACGGAAAGCAGGGTCCCAGCCAAGTACTACCTTGCCCGCGATGGGCGGCTGTAACAGAAGCTGCTCCAGATTCTTTCCGAATACGGAAATCGCGCCGTCCTCTGCTTTTTCCGTCAGTTCATTCCTGATTTCTCTTTCAATCGCCGGTGCAATCAGACGTTCATAGCTGTCCTCAATGACCTCCTGCAGCACCGGGGTAGTAAAGGCATTGTCTGCGGTGATGTTCTTCTTGGCAAGATACTGCAAAATCCGCTCCTCCGGGGCATTGACCTTTACAGTCAGTACCTTTTCCGCCTCGCCTCTGTTTAATGCCAGAACTCTGTGTCCCGCAATTTTCTTCACCGGCTCTTCATAATTATAATACATTTCATAAACGCTGGCTGCCTTTTCATCCCTGGCAGTACTGGTAATAATACCCTCTTCCTCGGTCAGCTCTCTGATATAGCTTCTGTAATCCGCATTGTCGGAAATGCTTTCTGCCAGAATATCCTTTGCTCCCTGCAAGGCTTCCTCCGGGGTTTTCACCTGCTTTTCCGCCTCGGTTCCCTCCGGGGTCACATATTTTGCCGCTTCTTCTATCACAGGCGCCTGAGTATTCTGTGCCAGAATAAATTCTGCCAGCCCATCCAGCCCCTTTTCCTTTGCAATGCTTGCCCTGGTCTTTCTCTTCGGACGGTAGGGCCGGTATAAATCCTCCACTACCACAAGGGTTTCCGCTGCCAGAATCTTTGCCTTTAATTCCTCCGTCAGCTTGCCCTGCTCCTCGATGCTGCCCAATACCTGCTCCTTCTTTTCCTCCAGATTGCGCAGATAAACCAGCCTTTCATGGAGATTTCTAAGCTGCTCGTCATTTAAGGAGCCTGTCACTTCCTTACGATACCGGGAAATAAAGGGGATGGTATTTCCCTCATCAATCAGCTTGACAGCCGCCTCCACCTGCCATTTTTCCACTTTTAATTCTTCTTTGATTTTTTGAATGATATCCATAACTGACCTGCCTTTTTAATACTTAATGTCCTTTTTTGCATTATACCCGAAAAAGAAAACAACTGCAACACCTTCCCCACTGTATCTCCCTTTGACATCTTCCCCGAAGAATGTTACATTATAAATATTCACAGCCATGCAAACCTGCATTCCGGGAATGGGGTTCTGTTATTGCAGGTTTTGAAAGAGAATAGAAATGTGAGGAAATAAAACCTTTTATGGGAAATGAATATCAGAACTGGAATCAGGACCAAAATCAACAAAGGGACCGCTGGAACAGCAGCGCCTCCGAAAGCAGCTATTACAATCAGCCTACCCACACCCCTTACGACCAGAGCTTTTCCATCGCCTCACTGGTTATGGGAATCCTTTCCGTGACGCTTGGCTGCTGCGGTATATCCCTGCCCTTCGGCGCACTGGGTATCCTCTTTGCCCTGCTCTGCTACCGGAAGGGAAAATCCTTAAACAGCAATGCCCGCTTCGGACTCTGTCTGTCCATCTTCGGATGCGTTTATGGAGTGGGAATGATTCTGTATACACTATTTATACAGCTTCCTGCCATGCTGCAGAATCCGGATTCCCTGAATCAGTTAAACCAGATTTACCAGACCCTTTTCGGAATGGATTTTCAGGAATTTCTGCAGACCTATTATGGTATGTAGAGCGCAAAGTGCATGCGCAGAAATGAGGATTAAGAATGAAACAATACGCAAAATTTTACCAGTTAAAAAATCAGGCAAAGGATGCCCTTGGAGGCAAATACGGGACTGCCATCTGGGTTGCCCTTCTGGGGACGCTGATTCCCGGCGCTATCCGTATGTTTGCCAACCTGCTGTTCTCCCCCTTGATGCCCTCCGCTGCGGGTGCATCAACCCCCGGGGTGCAGATTCCGGCATTCCTTTTTTCCGCCGTTGTATCCCTGCTTTTATCTATTCTGTTAGGGGTTTTTGATGTGGGAATCGCTTACTGCTTCTTAAAGCTTGCCTGCGGGCAGTCCTGCCGTATCGGCGATTTGTTTTTCGGATTTCAGGAGGACTTTAAAAAGTTCGTGACCCTGTCCGGCACTCTGGCAATTTTAAATGCCATCTGCCTTTTCCCCTATCAGTATCTGCTGGAGGAATATTTATATACCAGAAATACCCAGTGGCTTTATCTCGCCCTTGGTGCCATGGCAGTCGGCTTCTGCATTTACATTCCGTTGGAGCTTTCCCTGTCCATGAGCTATTTTCTGGCACTGGATTTCCCGGAAAAGAGTGCAGGCGATATTCTCCGTCAGGGCATGCGCCTGATGAAGGGGCAGAAAAAACGGCTTTTCCTGATGGAACTCAGCTTCCTTCCCCTGATGTTCCTCTGCGTCCTGACAATTTATGTGGGCTTTATCTGGCTGATACCTTATCTGTATATGACAAAGGTACAGTTCTACTTAAACCTGATGCAGCCTGAAACAATGTGAAAAAAACACTGACAGAAGCAGCTTGCGAAAACGACTGATAATGCAATCTGCAAAAACGTCGGCTGAAAACAGCCATAAAAGGAAAAAATACCGCGAAAAAAGGATGTCCCCCGTCTGGAAGGACATCCTTTTTGATTCTTATTTTTACTCTTCTGTTTTCTTCGTGTTAATCCACTTCAGATATCCGTTGATGAAAGGGTCAAGCGCCCCGTCCAGCACCGCATCCGCATTTGCGCTCTCCACATCCGTCCTCAAATCCTTTACCAGCTTATAGGGCTGTAATACATAGGAGCGAATCTGGTTGCCCCAGGCAATGTCCTTTACCTCTCCTCTGATATCGGAAAGCTTTTCTACATTTGCCTCCTGCTTTAACAGGTACAGCTTTGCCTTCAACATCTGCATCGCCTTGTCCTTATTCTGGAACTGGCTTCGCTCGTTCTGGCACTGTACTACCGTTCCCGTAGGGATATGGGTAATACGGATTGCAGAGGAGGTCTTGTTGATGTGCTGTCCACCGGCACCACTGCTTCGGTAGGTATCGATTCGCAAATCCTTCTCATCGATTTCCACATCCAAATCTTCCTCAATATCCGGCATAACATCCAGAGAAACAAAGGAAGTCTGCCGTTTTCCCTGGGCATTGAAGGGAGAAATTCTTACCAGACGGTGTACGCCCTTTTCCGACTTTAAATAGCCGTAAGCGTTCTCACCGTTGACCTGGAAGGTCACTGACTTGATTCCTGCCTCGTCACCGTCCAGATAATCCAGTACCTCCACTGAGAAGCCTTTGCGCTCTGCCCATCTGGTGTACATTCTGTACAGCATGCTGCACCAGTCGCAGCTCTCCGTTCCACCGGCACCCGCATTCAGCTTTAAAATTGCATTGTTTTTATCGTACTCTCCGGAAAGCAGCGTAGAAATCCGAAGCTCATCAAATTTTGCCTTGAAGTCCTCCAGTTCTCCTCTGATTTCCGCCACCATGGACTCATCATTTTCCTCATAGCCCATTTCAATTAAGGTCAGAATATCCTCATACTGGGTAAAAAGTCCGTTGCACTCCTCCACAGTATCCTTCATATTCTTCAGTTCTTTCATTTTCTGATTGGAACGGTCCGGGTCATCCCAGAATCCGGGAGCCTCCATTTCCATTTCCATTTCTTCTATTCGCTTTGACTTGTCAGCCAGGTCAAAGTGAATCCCTCACTTCCGCTAAAGGTGTTTCATAGGTCAGAATTTCTGTTTTCATCTGGTCAAGTTCTACCACTTCGCGTCACCTCTTTCTTTTTTAGATTTTTTACGATTCAGGCTTTCCGCCCACAGCAGTTCTTATACTTCCTGCCGCTTCCACAGGGACAGGGGTCATTGGGGTAAATCTTCGCATTTTCCCTCTTTACGGGGCCCTTTGCCACACTGTCATCCTTGTTAGTGCCTGTCACCTTGGCAACCTGCTCACGCTCTACCTTCTGCTCCACACGGATATGGAACAGTAGACGGACTGTTTCTTCCTTGATGTTCTGGGTCATTTCATCGAACATGTTATAACCGCTCATCTTATATTCTACCAGCGGGTCACGCTGTCCGTATGCCTGTAAGCCGATTCCCTGTCTGAGCTGCTCCATATCGTCGATATGGTCCATCCACTTTCTGTCGATTACCTTTAACAGGATTACCCGCTCCAGTTCCCGGATTGCCTCGGAGTTGGGGAACTCTGCTTCCTTGCTCTCATAAAGCTTCACAGCCTCTTCCTTTAACTGCTGCTTTAAGCTGTTCTTTTTGGGCTTCTTTACCCGCTCCGGTGTTACCGGCTGCAGGGGAATCGTGGGAATCAGCAGGGTATTTAACTCATTGAAATTCCAGTCCTCTACCTCTGCGTCATCATTGATACTGATATCCACGCAGTTCTCCGTAATATCCGTAATCATCTTGTAGATGAAATCACGCATGCTCTCGCCGTTCAATACTCTGCGGCGCTCGTCATAAATAATTTCACGCTGTTCGCTCATTACCCGGTCATATTCCAGCAGATTTTTACGGATGCCGAAGTTGTTGCTCTCAATCTTCTTCTGGGCGGATTCGATGGCATTGGTCAGTGCCTTGTGCTCAATCTCCTGTCCCTCCGGGATTCCCATGGCGTTAAACATACTAATCAGTCTGTCAGAACCGAACAGACGCATCAAATCATCCTGCAGGGAAATATAGAACTTGGATTCCCCCGGGTCGCCCTGACGTCCGGAACGTCCACGGAGCTGATTGTCAATACGTCTGGATTCATGAC